>WNFR01004962.1_pt1 | contig 13635 bp, 11 predicted proteins | sample 5400221 | NCBI WGS metagenome assembly WNFR01 (sample SAMN13153357, study PRJNA577476) | soil metagenome | isolation source: 40 cm soil under Madrone tree | place: USA:California | collected 2016-06-14
CCTGGGAGGTGATATGGCGAATGGAAACAATGATCCCTCGCGGCAAAATTCGCTGCAGATTGCGATCGCAATCATCAGTGTGGTCGGCGTATTGGGAGCAGCCCTTCTAGCAAACTGGGAAAAGGTTTTCCCACACAACGCACCGCCCCCCTCTTCAACCGCCTCCAACCGAGTGAGCGGAGGTTCCGACGACACCTCTACCATCAAATCTACAACGCCAGCAACTAAACCTGCCACTCAGACTCCTAATTCCCAAACCCTTGCAGCGCCCATGCAACTGGCTCCGCCAAACGGCAGTATCTTTTCGAACTTTCCGCGCAGCACCCAATTGGTCTGGGATGTCGTTCCGGGAGCTGTAACCTATACGGTTGAAATAGATTGCTTTCATTGCTGTCAAGCCGGCGTTTGGTGCACGGATGTGGGTAAGTCGTGGAAGTTCCAGCCCGGACTGACTCAAACCACATACTCGTTCGATTGGGTAGGAGCCCAAAAGGGCAGATGGCGTACCTGGGCGATTGGCCCTGACGGGCGTCCCGGTACGAAGTCTGGTTGGTTCGATTTCCAGTACACGCAATAGCCTGATGTCTAGGGAGCCTAACTTCAGCTGAGCAAAAAGTCCTCGGCAATCCACCGAGGGTCGCTCAAGGGGACCTTCCGGAGTGACGGAAGCATGGAAGTAACGCTCGAGGAAAAGAAGCTGGCGACAAGCTAGATCGGAGACAGTCGATGCAGTCAGGCCTTTATACCGGTTCGCATCGAGGGCACTCTCACGAACCGCTCAACAATCGCTTTGCCGCAGGTCTATGTCACCCGCCATCCTTTGATAACTTGATGTCTGTCAGCGGGCACCACCCATGATCGAGCGCTTCGACTTCTCCGATCTCCGCGAACTCTTTGCTAAAGCCAATGAGGAAAAATCTGGCGACCAGCTGGCAGGCATCGCCGCGCGATCGGAGCGGGAACGAGTCGCAGCGAAACGCAAGCTGGCGGACTTGGCACTCGATGAAATTGTCCGCCGTCCCCTGATCGACCCTTCCGAGGACGATGTCACCCGCCTCATCCTCGACACCTTCGACCAAGGAGCTTTCCGTCCTATCGGAAGCATGACGGTCGGCGAGTTTCGCGAGTTCCTGCTGGACGACTCAACGACCGAAACTCAGCTCCGACCGCTTCAGAACGCCATCATCCCTGAAATCGCCGCCGCAGTCACCAAACTGATGAGCAACAAGGATCTGGTGCTCGCCGCCGCGAAGATCCGCAACATCACGCGATGTCGCAACACCATGGGAGAGCGCGGCGTGCTTGGCATCCGTGTGCAGCCGAATCATCCGGCTGACGATGTCGGGGGAATCCTGCTGGCTGCGTTTGAAGGACTGCTTTACGGCTGCGGAGACGCAGTCCTCGGCGTGAATCCGGCCACCGACTCAGTGGAGACGGTCAGCGCGATTCTCACCGCCCTAAATCGCCTGATCGACGCGTACGAAATTCCCACGCAGGCCTGTTGCCTGGCCCATATGACTACTCAATTGGCGGCGCTCAAGCGCGGCGCCCCCGTGGACCTCCTTTTCCAATCCGTAGCCGGCACGGAAGCCGCCAACCGCAGCTTCGGAATCACGTTGAGCATGCTGCGCGAAGGTCGCGAACAGGTTCTCGAGCATCATCGTCAACGGGACGTCCGCTGGGCCGGAGATCACGCGATGTACTTCGAAACCGGCCAGGGGAGCGCTCTTTCGGCCGAGGCGCATCACGGAGTCGATCAACTGACACTCGAAGCGCGTGCCTACGGAGTCGCACGGGCCTTCGAGCCTTTTCTCGTCAACAGCGTCGTCGGATTCATCGGACCGGAGTATTTGTACGACGAGCGGCAGATTATCCGCGCTGGACTCGAAGACCACTTCATGGGTAAATTGCTGGGCCTGCCGATGGGATGCGATGTCTGCTACACGAATCACGCCGCTGCAGACCAGAACTCCGCCGACAACCTTCTTCTGCTTTTGTCGGCAGCGGGTTGCAATTACTTCATGGGCGTTCCCTGCTCCGACGACGTGATGCTCAACTACCAATCCACCAGTTACCACGACGCATTGGCCGCGCGACGCCTCTTCCAGTTGCGTCCTGCACCGGAATTCCTCGCATGGCTGCAGAAGATGGGGATCTACCACGATACCGAACCCGCGGCTCTCGATTTCTCGACACGGCGGCAATTAATGCAGGGTTTGGAATCTTCTTTGGCGAGGACGGCCTGAGTGGCTGGAGAAGAGGACAAAACCGCTCAGCCTCACGACCTGGCCGAGTACGACTTGTCTGACATCGTAAAGAAAGTGCGCGCACGGACTCCGGCGCGCTTGCTGGCGGGCCGCAGCGGAGCGGCGTATCGAACGAATACTCAGTTGGAACTACGGGAGGCGCACGCCGCTGCCCGCGATGCCGTCCGTGCGGAGATGAATCTGTTCACGGATCTTGGAGACGACTTCACACGCAAATGGAAACTGTTTGAAGTCCGCTCACGCGCTGCGAATAAAGATGAGTACCTTGTGCGCCCAGACTTAGGACGTCGTCTTGACGACGGATCGGTTGCAGAGCTCCGCCAGCGATGTCCCACCGGAAAGGATTTGCAAATCGTCATCGGCGATGGGCTCTCCGTGACGGCTGTCGCCGCGCAAGTTCCTCGACTGTTGCCGCTCCTCTGTGAAGGGGCAAAGAGTCGCCGCTGGAATCTAGGTCAAACATTTGTAGTTCGTCACTGCCGGGTCGGCATTCTTAACGAGATTGGCGAAATCCTGGCTCCCCAAGTTGTCGTCCTGCTGATTGGCGAACGTCCGGGGCTGGCAACGGCCGAAAGCCTGTCCGCATACATGGCGTACCATCCGAAAACGTCGGACACAGATGCCGAGCGCAATCTTATTTCGAACATTCACGCTCGGGGAGTGAGCGCGGAGCAGGCGGCTCAACGAATCCTGAATCTCGCTGCCTCGATGATGAAGAATCAAAAAAGCGGGTGCCTGCTGCGCGAAGAACTACACACTCTTCCCTAGCCCGACGGCATGCTCCGTAACGTTGCAACTTGCCAGCCGCAATCCTGCTCTAATGGGTAGCATGCATTGGTCGGCGATCATCTTAGTTGCCTCGAAAAAGAGCGCGCTGCGATGGCTGATTAGTATCGGCGGGCCGGGGCTCATCTTGCTGGGCATGGCCGACAATTCGTTCGTCCTGCCCCCGGGAAGTACCGATTTAGCTACTGTCTTATTGGCGGCCCACCACAGCGAGATGTGGCCCTATTACGCGTTTATGGCTACGGTTGGGTCGATGCTCGGCGGCTATTTTACCTACCACATGGCTCGCAAGGGCGGCAAGAAAACCATGGAACGGTTCTCGCAGAAGAGGATCGCTACGGTATTTTCGATTTTTGAGCGCTTCGGCTTCGCGGCGGTCGTGATTCCGGCTTTGCTTCCTCCGCCGTTCCCGATTGTGCCGATGCTCCTGGCCGCCGGCGCTTTGCAGTATCCAACCAGAAAATTTCTGGCCGCTCTGGCGGTGGGGCGAGGAGCACGGTTCACCATCATGGCTTATCTTGGAGCACACTACGGGCGGCACATCACAACTTTCTTCGCGCGCTATTACTGGCCTGTGCTTCTCGTTTTCATCGCTTTCGTCGTGCTGGGCGGCCTGTACGGCTTGTTCAAGTACAAACGCGGACAGCCCGCGAGTGATCGCCAATCCGCTAGCCTGGAATCGCAGGCACCACGGCGAGCGACCTAGAATACTCGCGTCTGCATCCCCTCACCAGCTAAAATAGTGATTACTGCGGGGTGAAGAGGATGTCCCTGACTAAACAGCAGGCTCTCGAGATGTTTCAGTCCGATGACCTCATCGGCATCGGCATGGAGGCGGACGGGGTTCGCCGCCGGATCCATCCCGAGGGCACGGTGACCTACATCATCGATCGCAACATCAACTACACCAATTTCTGCACCGAGTACTGCACGTTCTGCGCCTTCTATCGTCCGCTGAAGGGACCCCGCGCGAAGGAAGGCTACATCCTCGATTTCGAAACCATTTACGACAAGATCCAGGAGACGGTCGAACTTGGCGGCACGGGTGTGCTGATGCAGGGCGGGCTGCATCCCGATCTCAAGATCGAATGGCACGAGCAGATGCTTAGCGGCATCAAGCAGCGCTTTCCGAAGGTTCACCTGCATTGCTACTCCGCATCGGAGATTCTGGCGATCGCCGAATACAGCGCTCTCAGCGTGCGGGATACAATTGTCCGGTTGCGGGATGCGGGACTGGACTCTATCCCCGGCGGCGGAGCGGAAATTCTGGACGATGAAGTTCGCCACAAGATTGCGCGCCTGAAGTGTCTGACGGAAGACTGGCTGCTGGTTCATCGCACCGCTCATCAACTGGGGATGCGCACGACGGCAACCATGATGTTTGGCGTCGGCGAATCGATTGAACATCGCGTCAATCATTTTCAGCGGCTTTACGAATTGCAGGAGGAGACAGGCGGGTTCACCGCTTTTATCCCCTGGAGTTTTCAGCCAGCCAACACCGCGCTCGGCGGACGGCGCTGGGATGAAGCTACCGCAGTCGAATATCTGAAAGTGCTGGCGATCTCGCGGCTGTATCTATCGAACTTTCTGAATGTGCAATCCAGTTGGGTCACTCAGGGGCTGAAAGTCTGCCAGATGGGCCTGCGCTTTGGCGGAAACGATGTCGGCTCCGTGATGCTGGAAGAAAATGTGGTGCGGGCGGCGGGCGTCAATAATTGCACAACGGAAGAAGAACTGCGCCGCATCATACGGGATGCAGGGTTCCGGCCTGCGCAAAGGGATACGCTATATCGGACGTACTTCCTGAATTGAAGTCGCGCCCTGATGTTGTGCTCGCGAAATCTTCCTGTAGAGACGCGGCTTGCCGCGTCTCCCGCGTCGAAAGGAGACGCGTCAAGCCGCGTCTCTACCAGTGGTTTACCTTGGGGTCGATCTCAGCAATGAAACGCTGCCTCGTTCTCGCCCTCTGCGTATTGAGCATCCTGACGCAGACCCAAGCCCAAGTCTCGACTTCACCTTCAAACACGGCCACTCTCGCAGGCACCGTCATTAAAGAGACAGGCAGCCAGCCGCTAAAGAAAGTCCTGCTTCACGTGATCGCGGAAGATCAGAAGCAAGGCGGCAACTATACCGCGGAGACTGACTCTGAAGGCCGGTTTCGTATCGAGAAAGTACAGTCTGGGCGCTACCGCATCCTGCTCGAAAAGAGCGGATTCCATCACGTGAACGTCCACGGTCATGAGATGACGGGCTCCATCTTGACGGTACGGGCTGGGCAGGAGATCAACGATCTGCTGTTTCAGATGCTACCGGCGGCGGTGATTAGAGGAAGAGTCGTTGACGAAGACGGCGATCCGTTGCCGGGTTTTGAAGTCGCCTTACTGCGCAACCTGCCCGGTAAGTCACGGGAACCCGTCAGGGCGAACAACGACCGCACCAACGATCTCGGCGAATACCGCTTCGGAGGACTATTCCCCGGGCAATATTTTGTCACGGTCGTTCCTCCGCCCGATCTCAGAAATTTTGAGCATCTTGCAAAAGGACCGGACGACGCGGCGGGTAAGCCAGATCAAAACTACCTGACGACGTACTATCCGGGCACGACCGATTCAGCCCAAGCGTCCGCCATTTCACTGCGGGCGGGCGATGAGATGCCCGTGAACTTTACGATGATTCCAGGCAGAACGTATCGTGTACGCGGAATCATAACCGGCATTCCCGCCAACCAAAAGCCCATGGTGCAATTCATTGCCAGAGGAGTGAATACATCGTATAACGGCGCGGAAGTCGCAGCGGATGGCCAGTTCGAGGTTCGAGGCGTGGCTCCGGGTTCTTACACGATTATGGTCCTCTCCGGTTCCGAGGGACAGATCCTCGGTGCGCGTCAAGGCGTCACCGTCGTAGCGACGGATGTGGAGGGCCTCAAGCTCACGCCTTCGCGGCCCTTCACTGTTTCGGGACATCTGCGCTTCGAGGGATCGACCTCCATACGTGCAAATGAGTTGACGGTAAGCCTGCGGCCTTCCCCCAATGCCGACGACCAGGGCTTTTCCATTACCGACGGTTGGAATGCGCAGGTGGATCGGTTCGGCAATTTTCAGTGGACGAATGTGACGCCGGGAGATTATGTGGTCGGCGTCTACCGCGAGGATGGCAGCGACATTTTCCTGAAGTCCATGCTGGTTGGAAACAGTAATGGGGATACGGGTTTCAGCGTGACCGGGCCGACATCCATCGAACTCGTAATCGGGTCCAAGGGCGGAGTTATCGAGGGAGCGGTTGTCGACAATGAGAAGCCCGCTTCGAACGCAGCCGTGGTGGCCGTGCCAGAGGAAAAATATCGCAAACTCCACGATCGCTACGGATTGGGCGCAACTGATCAGAATGGACACTTCACGATTCACGGACTCGCTCCCGGCAGATACACTCTCTACGCATGGCAAGATCTGGACGACGGTCTGTACTACGATGCAGCGTTTCTCAAATCGCAGGAGTCGACTGGCGTGACGCTGAGGGTCGACGAAGGGGCACGGGACAAAGTGGAGTTAAAGGTGTCGCCGGTGGGCGAAGAGTGGCGGTAGAAGGGCAGGTCACAGGTCACAGGCCTTAGGAGTCAGGTCCAGCAGCTGGGCAAGTCGCCCGGCGCTCTCAGGTACAATATTTGCTCGCTTGTCGCCGCGCTGCTGAATTCATGACGGTTTCCCTCACAACTGCAATTCTCGCGCTGGCGTTTGCTCCCAAAGGGGTGCTGCCATACATCCGTCAGCATTTTCTCGATAGGACATTCCAGGGACTCTATCAGGTCAACGGATTCGATCTCGCGCTGCTGATTCCTTATTTCATCGTGCTCGTTATCCTGGCGGTTTATGGAGGCCATCGTTATTGGATGGTCTATCTTTATTACAAACACAAGAAGAAAAAGACTACAGCTCCTGCCGCATATTTCGAAGAACTGCCGCGCGTAACCGTGCAGTTGCCTATCTTCAACGAGCAATATGTAGTGGATCGTCTGCTGGACGCGGTCTGCAAGCTTGAGTATCCTCGCGAGAAATTAGACATTCAACTGCTTGACGACTCGACCGACGAAACTGTCGTCGTGGCCTGCGGACTGGTGGAACGCTATGCCGCGCTGGGACATCCGGTGAGCTATCTGCACCGTGACAATCGCTCCGGCTTCAAGGCGGGCGCACTGGAGGAGGGCCTGAAGACGGCGAAAGGTGAGTTCGTCGCAATCTTTGACGCCGACTTCGTTCCGTCGCCGGACTTCCTGCTGCAGTGCATCCATCACTTCACGAATCCGAAGATTGGAATGGTGCAGGCTCGCTGGACGCACATCAACCGTAGTTACTCGCTTCTGACCGAGGTGGAGGCTATTTTGCTCGACGGTCACTTCGTACTCGAGCACTCGGCGCGATCCCGCAGCGGCGTCTTCTTCAATTTCAACGGCACAGCTGGGATGTGGCGGCGCGCCGCCATCGACGAAGCAGGTGGCTGGCAGCATGACACGCTCACCGAGGACACTGACCTTTCCTATCGGGCACAACTCAAGGGTTGGAAGTTTCTCTATCTGCAAGACGTGGAATGTCCCGCCGAGTTGCCGGTCGAGATGACGGCTTTCAAGACGCAGCAGGCGCGTTGGGCGAAGGGCCTGATCCAGGTCGCGAAAAAGATCCTTCCCAAAGTCCTCGCCAGTGACGCGCCACGATCGGTAAAGATCGAGGCCTGGTATCACCTGACGGCGAATCTGAGTTATCCCCTGATGATCGTGCTCTCGGTGCTGCTGCTCCCCGCGATGGTCATCCGCTTCTATCAGGGATGGTTTCAGATGCTCTACATCGACCTCCCATTGTTCATGGCGTCAACGTTCTCGATCTCCAGTTTTTATCTGGTCTCACAAAAAGAGCTCTTTCCCCGGACCTGGCCGCGTGCATTGCTCTTTCTGCCTCTCTTAATGGCATTGGGAATTGGACTGACCATCACGAACACGCGCGCCGTATTGGAAGCGCTGGCCGGCAAACAGACGGCTTTCGCGCGCACCCCGAAGTACCGGGTGGATGCCAATAAACATAAGGTCGCGGCTGCGGCAAAATATCGTAGACGCCTCGGATGGGTGCCGTGGATTGAGTTACTAATCGGGAGTTACTTTGCGTTGACCGTCTATTACGCCATCGACAACGAAAACTACTTCACAGTTCCCTTCCTGCTACTTTTTGTAATTGGATACTGGTGTACGGGATTGATGTCGCTGTTGCAGGGCCGCTTCACAGGGATCGCCGTGAGCTCAGACGCGCACAACAAACCGTTCCCGGTGGGCGTGTAATCATAGCTAGTGATTGATGAAGCCTCCCAGCATATCCTGGAGTACGTGCGCGATCATTCCGGGACGGACGCTGCGGCGCCAATAAGCCAGAACTCCTCCCATCGCTCCCAGAGTTCCAATCAGCGTCGCCTGAGCCACACCTTGGTAGGAATGAGCCGCGCCGAATACGAGCGCGGAAAGAACAATGCCAATAGGAACACTCTTGGTCAGCGCCATGAATTGTCTCTGGAGGTAGCCACGGTACACCGCCTCCTCGCAGATACCGGCTGTGATCGACAGCAGCACCCAGAGTTCCTTCTCGACGCGTCCGCGTGGTAACAGGAATTGCGTGGATCTGTCGCTTGCGCCGCCGTGAGAACTGGCAATCGACATGAGCAGAATCGAAGCGAAGAGAAACAGCAGTCCGATTCCGAGATCCGATAGGAACTGACGCACGGTTCGCCAGCGATCTCCGAGGACAGTGAGAACCGTGGAACCATTTATCCAAACGCCAAGCAGCACAAGTGCAAGCACCAGCCACTCAAACACGATGATGCGCTCGTAGATGCTAATGCGATCCGGATTCAGGCTGGCGCGCATCTGGTCCGCGCGTACCCAGCCTCGGAACCCCGATACTGCAATCAAGGCAAGCACCGCCACCGTGTGCCAGCGTGATGCCACGGGCTGCAAAGTGTCCGACTGGACTTCGACCAGAACGTCAGTGTGGATGTAAACTCCTCGCGCGTGCGGGAGGAAGCAGGGGATTCCAGCGTCGCGTCTGTTTCTGGATTGCGATAGGTTGGACGCCCCAGCACCCGAATTGTCACATCCCGTCTCTTATTCGCCACGTCCTAAGAAAGAATTCAGTTCGCGTCCGTCAGCACTGTGGATTCAAAAGCGCCCGCCGGATTATTGAGGCCGAGCAAGGTGCGAACTTGTCCCGCGGCGAAGGTTAGTTTGCCACTATCGAGACTGATGTTCGTAGTTCCGGGCTGAGTGAAAAATACTTCATAGTCCCCAGGCGCCAGCGTGCTGTAGCTTCCGGCGCTTCCTAATCCCAAACTTGAAATTGTGGGAGACCCACTGGGGCCGCTGCCAAATGGCATCACGTAAACATCCTGAGCCTGCATTCCTGGCGACGCATTGACGATACGCAGTTTGAAATTGCCAGAAGTGGGCGCGGAATTGTCATCGGCGAGCAGCACGCTCGTGGGCGGACTGAACGAGAAGTTGAGCGTGAGCAGTGTGAGGGTATTGCCCGAGCTTATGCTGTCTGTCCGATCAATGAGTATTGTGGTCAAGCCAGTCGGCTCAACTTGCAAGTGCCGCGAACCCGAGCCAATTGAGACGTAACTGGAAGCCGCGCCGTAGCCGACGCTGGTTGCGGCACTCTTGGTATCGATCAGCAAGTCAAGGCTGCCTTCGTCCGGAATTGCATTTACCAGCCGGATCTTGCCATTGGAAGACGATCCACAACCGGTCGTGAAGGAAGCCAGCGCCATCAAACCGAGCGCGGCGCAAATCAACACACACTTGCGAAGCAGCATTCGATGCACTCCTGCGATAAGGAAATTTTTTGGTTAATTTCGTGGTGAATAAAGATGGATGCGCACGCCGAAGCGTACGTTGCTGGCGCTCTGTAAAGAGTCAGTCAATGAGGGTAAAGTCTTGTAAAGCAACGGAGGTGGATCAAGGACGAAAATGTTCGACTCGCGATCCGACGGCAGCGGCGATTTTGCGATAAGTGAATTTGCCGGTCCACCCTCCGACCAAAGATACGCATAGAACACCAATTCGGCTATGGAGAACGCCGGCGGGCAACAGCGGCAGCGCGGACACGATGTACACCCAGGAACAAAGCAGGGCCGTCACTACTCCCATGATGACTGACAGAAGGATATGCCAACTTCGCGACCGGTTTCGATTGGGTAGCAGATCCGCAAGCGCGCCCAGGAATCCTCCGGCCACAGAAATCCACAGCACGGCAAGGTAAGTAATTACCACCGTTTGCGCAAAGGGAGGATAGCCCGGCGTCCACACTTCGATCTCTGTACTTCCCCATCCCGCGGGGATTAGCTCCGTTTGAAAATCACCATGCGTTTCGCCTGCGCTCGGCCTCAAGTGGACGATCCCAGTGCTGCTGGAAACATCTACGTCACGCTTGCCTGAGGTACTTACATAGTTACCATCAAGATCGTAGAAGCGGGCGTGGAGCGGGAAGTCGTCCACAATGCTGATGGTATTAGGCAGATTGGAAAAAGCGATTCCGGACAGCGGTTCGACGAAGTTAATCGTCGCGGCGCGTGCGCCGCTCAAAGGAACGGCGGGCTTGACCTCGGCAACGGTGACGGTTGCGCCTTGCATCGGTAAGTTTGACGTCCAGTGCGCTTCGGCAAAGTGTTCTTCCTTTTTGATGATCAACGGGTTGGGCTTTACGTCCCCGTGGTTCCAGGTCAGCCATACCTCGATAGGAGATCTCTTCGGCCGCGAGTCCATGTAATAGACGGCGATCCTCGCATAGTTGATCTGATCGGCACGGACGTTGACATTGGATTCGCCGGAGACCCGAAGCATCAACTGTGGAGCGGAGAGCGGAGTTTGAGCAGTGATCAGCACGAAGTTTGAACTCTCCAGAAGATGGTCTTCGGATTGACGAACAATCAGCTTGGTCAATCCGGGCTCGGTGGCAGGAAGAAACAGGTCCACTGAACTGGCGCCTGGAGCGGCCTCCAAATTCTGAACGACGACTTTTCCAGAAGGGCTGATAGCTTCGAGGTTGAACGACATACGCTCCAGAGCGTTCGTCAGCTTGCCGCTCGCGTCGAGGAGCACGACTGTTGCCGGCACTCGCTCACCAACTTTCACGCTTTGCGCGTGAACATCGACGCGCGCCGGGCGCCAGGCATAGTCGCGCGCGACCTGGGCCATCGGACCGGGCATAGGAAAGGGGACATGCGACCGGATCGGAGATTGAACCTCTCCGGTTTGCGAAGTGCAAATCAAACTCGACAAGATCAATAGAACGACGGCAAGATTTTGCGCGAGCGCGCGCACGACAACACTCCTGGCTGGACAAATTTTGCTGTCGAAGAGCCGGAGGGAAGCAGAACCAGCGAGACGGGAAGCAAAACTACGCTCGCGAGGGCTCCTCTTTGGGGAAGAGGTTCCCAGTTTAGTCGCAGCACGATGCGGTGTCAAAACAAAACAGCGCGAGGACGTTCCAGTCGGCTCCTGACCTGTTCCCTGACCGCATTTCCATTGCACCAAACTAACTAACACGAAGGGTTGCGTAGCGCATGCTACGCTGATAACGCTCTGGTTTCTCAGCATGCACCTCCGCGCGAGGCCTTGCAGGGAACCAATTTGAAAAAGCTATTACGCACAGTAGAAGCTCTGGCCGATTTGGGTCCGGAATTGACTGCGGACCGCGACTTCAGCCAGACCGCGCGCACCATGCTCACGGCGATCCTTGAGACCGCGGGAGCGCGCGAAGCCGTCCTGTTCTCATTTGGCGAACGGCCTGCGTTGCTTACTTCCGTCGACGCGCAAGGGTTCGCGCTTCTTCCCGAACCATCTCTGATTCCGCTTCTTCCCCGTCACGTTCACACCTTGACCGCGGCTGCTGGCCCGGTTCTGCTGAACAGCAGCACTTACGACGTGTTCCTCAGTTCGAACGGAAACGTCGCTCCTGAATTGTTCAAATGCATTTGCCCGCTGAAAGTGAGGAACAAATTAGTAGGTGCGATCGCCCTCGGCAGGCGGACCGGCGACGCGCCCTATGAGGAAGATGCGCTCGATGGGTTGCACCTGATCAGCAGCTATATAGCGCTGACTGTCCAGAATCACACGTTGAGCCAGACGCTGGCGCAGCGCGTCTCGGAAAATCTGCGGCTGCTCGCTTCTTTGCACGGGTTCTATGACAATGCTCTCGAAGCGTTCGCCGCCGCCATTGACGTGAAACACGTCAACATTCACGGACACTCGCTTCGCGTGGGGCGCTACGCGCAGGCGATTGGTGAGGCGATGGGGATGGAGTCGAGCGAAGTTGGCGCACTTCGGTCCGCCGGATACCTCCATGACATCGGCAAGGTGGCGGTCGACAAGCGGCTCTTCAGCAAGCCGTCGTCGCTCGATCCAGAAGAATTTCGGGAGATGGCGGATCATACTGTGGTCGGACATCAGATCGTCAGCAACGTGCAATTCCCGTGGCCGCAGATTCCGGAGATTGTGCGCTGGCATCATGAGCGCGGAGATGGAACCGGCTATCCGGATGGAATGCATCGCGACGAAATGCCGCAAGCGGTACGCATTATCGCTCTCGCCGACACCTTCGACGCCATGGTCAGCGCTCGACCCTATCGCGAACCGTTGCCCCTCGGCATTGCCTTGCAGGAACTGATCCGCATGAGCCCGCAGAAATATGACGCCGATGCCATGCAGGCCTTGCTCATCCAGGTGCGGCGCGACGCTGTCGGGAGCAACCGTGTGCCGCTACTCGAACCGGGTGTCGTGAATCTTTCCGCCAGCGACGTCGATCAACTGGCCTCTACGCTGCAACATAAGGTCAGTCAAAACAAGACCTTCCTCCTGACCTAGACCCAAAAAACTAACCATTTCCACCGAAGAGCTATGGTCTACCGCCTACGCATTCCTTCCGGTGTAAAATCGAAGCTCCGCCAATGAACGGAAGTCCGTGTACCGAATTGGCCCGCTCTTTCATCTAATAGCCGTGCCACGGAGATTGCCCAGGGAATTGCGGAGGGGAATGAATGGCCGTCAGTGACCAGGCTGTAGCCACCAACACACAAATCGATCTGCTCAGCATCAACACCATCCGCACGCTCTCGATGGATGGCGTCCAGAAGGCAAACTCCGGGCATCCCGGGACGCCTATGGCACTCGCACCCGCTGCGTACACGCTCTGGCAGAAATTCCTGCGCTACGATCCCGAAGATCCACTCTGGCCAAACCGCGACCGCTTCGTGCTTTCCAACGGGCACGCTTCGATGTTGCTTTATTCCCTGATTCACTTGGCGGGCATACGCGCCGTGAACAAGAAGGGCGAAGTACTTCCTGAGCCATCTCTTTCGATCGATGATCTCAAGAGATTCCGCCAGATCGACAGCAAGACCCCCGGACATCCCGAATATGGCGTCGCAACCGGCGTTGAGACGACCACTGGTCCACTGGGCCAGGGTGTCGCGACCAGCGTGGGCATGGCGATCGCCGGAAAATGGCTGGGTGCGAACTTTAATCGTCCGGGTTTTGAGCTCTTTGACTACA
>WNFR01019168.1_pt1 | contig 13633 bp, 11 predicted proteins | sample 5400221 | NCBI WGS metagenome assembly WNFR01 (sample SAMN13153357, study PRJNA577476) | soil metagenome | isolation source: 40 cm soil under Madrone tree | place: USA:California | collected 2016-06-14
GCATCGAGAGCTCTTGCGACGAAACGGCGGTCGCCGTCTACGACGCCGAATTGGGATTGCTCTCCCACCGGCTGTACAGCCAGATCGCGATGCACCAAGCCTACGGCGGCGTCGTGCCGGAGCTCGCCTCCCGGGACCATGTTCGCCGGCTTCTGCCCCTGGTCCGGGAGGCTCTCGCCGAGGCCAAATCCGATCGGGAGTCGATCGATGGAATTGCCTATACCGCGGGACCCGGTCTCATCGGCGCCTTACTGGTCGGCGCGAGCTTTGCCGCCAGCTTGAGCCTGGCCTGGGGCAAGCCCGCCGTGGGTATTCACCATTTGGAAGGACATCTCCTGGCGCCCCTGTTGGAGCCCGATCCGCCCGGCTTCCCGTTTCTGGCGTTGCTCGTGTCCGGCGGGCATACCCAACTGGTAGATGTGGCGGGGCTCGGTGAGTACCGGATTTTGGGCGAAACCTTGGACGATGCTGCCGGCGAGGCCTTCGACAAGACCGCGAAGCTCCTCGGCCTGCCCTATCCAGGAGGCGCGGCATTGGCGAAGCTGGCCGACGCCGGGCGCAGCGGTCGCTTCGTGTTCCCGCGGCCCATGCTCGATCGACCGGGCCTCGATTTCAGTTTCAGTGGCTTGAAGACCGCCGCCCTAGTAGCCTTGCGGGGCCGCGTTTTGGACGACGCGATCCGAGCAGACGTCGCGCGCGGTTTCCAAGAAGCAGTGGTCGAGACCCTGGCCGAGAAGTGCCGCCGCGCGCTCGAATTCACGGGCCATCGGCGTCTGGTGATCGCGGGCGGGGTCGGCGCGAATCGCCGCCTGCGTGAGCGGCTGGCGGAGGTCGTGCGCGCCGCCGGAGCGGAACTGTACTTTCCGCGCGCCGAGTTCTGCACGGACAACGGGGCAATGATCGCGCTGGCGGGATGCATGCGATTGGCGGCCCTTGCCGTTGCGCACGGCACGGGCGCTGCCGGCAAGGGCCGCATGATCAGCGCGCGAGCGAATTGGGAACTGGGGGATAGTGCGGCAGCAGGGGGTTAAGACTCTTTAAATGGACAAGATCTTCATACACGCGCTCAAGACCGAGGCGATCATCGGCATCTTCGATTGGGAGCGGCAGGTCAAACAGACCGTCATCGTCGATATCGAGATCAGTGCCGACATCCGCAAGGCCGCCCTGTCCGATTCCATCGGCGACACGCTCAATTACAAGAAGGTCGCGAAGCGCGTGCTGGCCTTTGTCGAAGGATCCCAATTCCATTTGGTGGAAACCCTCGCCGAGCACATCGCCATAACTCTGAGCGAATCCAAGCAGACCGCCTCTACCAGCGCACGTACCGTCACATGACGCAACCCATTCTTCTCGATCGTTCCCTTTCCTGGCGGCAAGTAGGCGATGTGGCCGAAGGCGCGCCGCTCGCCCTGTCGGACGCCGCGCAGCAGAGAATCCGTGCCGCGCACACCCTGGTGGAATCCGTCGTTCGGAAGGGCATTCGTGCCTACGGCGTGAATACCGGCGTGGGCGCTCTGTGCGACGTGGTGGTGGACGAATCCAAACAGGCAGAGCTGTCGCGAAATATCGTGATGAGCCATGCCGTGGGGGTAGGCCCCCCGCTCGAGACGCCGTTGGTGCGCGCCATCATCGCGGCAGCCATCAACAATTTTGCCCACGGGTTCTCCGGCCTTCGTCTGGAGGTGGTGGACCGGCTGCTCGCGCTCCTCGCCCATGATTGCGTACCGGAGGTACCGGCCCTGGGATCGGTGGGGTATCTCACCCATATGGCGCACATTGCACTGGTGCTGATCGGGGACGGCAGGGCGCTGTCGCACGGCCGGTCGGTCAGGGGCGCAGAAGCGCTGCAGTCGATGCATCTTGCGCCCTTGAGCCTTGGGGCCAAGGAGGGCTTGAGTCTCGTCAATGGAACTCCTTGCGCCACCGGTTTGTCGGCGGTCGCGCTGATGAGGACGCGGCGCCTGCTCGACTGGGCCGACGTGACCGCCGCCATGACATTCGAGAATCTCCAAGGGCAGGTCGCCGCATTCGATGCCGGCGCCCTGGGGCTGCGCGTGTCCACGGGAGTGCGCGAAGTCGGTGATCGACTGCGCACGCTGCTCCGCGGCAGCGCGATTCTTCGGCAGAGCGTCGGCCGGCGAACTCAGGATCCCTTGAGCCTGCGGGCGGTACCGCAAGTGCATGGCGCCGCGCGCGACCTGTTCGCCCATGTGGGGCAGGTCGTGGACGATGAGTTGGCCTCGGTGACGGACAATCCCGTGGTCGTCGGCACACCGGATGAGCCCCGCGCACTGTCCGGTGCCAACGCGGTCGGCGCGGCGCTCGGCCTGAACATGGACTCGCTCGGCATTGCGGTCGCGGAAATCGCGGCCATGTCGGAGCGGCGCATGGACCGTTTGGTGAATCCGCTGGTCAGCAATCTGCCCGCCTTTCTGGCGACGGACCAGGGTTCGAGCTCGGGCTTCATGATCGCGCAGTACACCGCCGTTTCGCTGGCCGCCGACAATCGGAGGCTGGCGGCGCCGGCGAGCCTGGACGGCGGAGTCACCTCGGGACTGCAGGAGGATCATCTGAGCCATGCGACGCCGGCGGCGCTGAAGCTCCTCAAGATCATCGACAACGCCGAGATCATCCTTGCCATAGAATTGCTGGCGGCAGCTCAGGCGTACGAGCTGCGGGCAGACTCCCTCTCCCGGGCGGCGCAAACCGATGCCGCTTATCGCAGGGTGCGCGCCCTGATCCCGCAGTTCAGGGACGATCGCCCGTTGAGCGGCGACATTCAGCGCGCCCGCGAGCTGCTCAAGTCACCGCCCCAGGAGCCGCGCTGAATGCCAGATCTACCGGGCCGCCGCGGCCCGCCTCAAAATCGGGGTCGCTTCGACCCCGTTGAAAGTTGCGCGAAGCGCATGAAAATCTGCGCGAAGCGCATTTAAATGCTCCGGCCGCCGTCGACGGCGATGATTTGACCGGTGATATACGGTGCATCCCTCGCCAAGAACAGGGCGGTGCGCGCGATGTCCTGCGGGGTGCCGTGGCGCTTCAGCGCGGTCTTGTCGATGATTTCGCGCTTGAGCGTCTCGTCCATATCGCCCTCGGGCCAGAGCACCGGTCCCGGTGCGATGCCGTTGACGCGGACTTCAGGTCCGAGCTCTCGGGCCAATGCCCGGGTCAACATGGCGAGACCCGCCTTGGCCGAGCTGTAGACCGGGTGCGCCTTGAGCGGGCGCAAGGCGTGGATATCGATCATGTTGATGATGAGTCCGCGCTGCTTGGCCAGGCTGGGCGCCGCCGCTTGCGAGAGGAACAACGGGGCTTTCAAATTGCTGCCCATGAGGTCGTCCCACTGCGGAAGCGTGATCTGACCGACCGGCGTCGGGTAAAAACTCGAGGCATTGTTGACTAGAATATCGAGGCGCCCATATTCCAGCAGGGTGGCGGCCACCAGTTTTTCCGGGGCCTCCGGGGCGGATAGATGCGCCGAGTGAATCGCCGCGGAATGCGGGCGCAATTGATTGAACTGGTCGGCCAAGGCGATCGCGGCGGCGGCGGAGGAGCGGTAATGAATGAGTATGTTCGCTCCCGCCGCGTGCAGCGTGCGGGCGATCTCGGCGCCGACGCGGCGTGCGCCTCCCGTGATCAGTACGACCTGGTCCCGCAACGAAGAATTCTCGATACTGGGCTTCATGCATAGCAACGATACCGTAACGGCTCCGCAGCGTGAAATCGCGCTGAATGATCTGCAGACGCGGCAGCACACGCTGATGCACGCCTATTTGACCCAGCAGATCGCCGCGTCGGGGGGCTGGCTCTCCTTCGAGCGGTTCATGGATATGGCGCTGTACGCGCCCGGCCTTGGATATTACAGCGCGGGTGCGCACAAGCTGGGCGTGGGCGGCGACTTCACGACCGCGCCCGAAGTGTCGCGTCTGTTCGGCGCGTGCGTGGCACGTCAGTGCGCGGAGATCCTGAGCGCGCTCGGCAAGGGACTCATCCTGGAAATAGGCGCCGGGAGCGGGCGCCTGGCGGCGGATATTCTGTTGCGCCTGGAGACGCTGGGAGCGCTCCCGGATCGCTACTGCATTCTCGAGATCAGTGCGGACCTGCGCGAGCGCCAGCGCCGCCGCCTGGCACGGCAGCTGGCGCCGCGATTGCGGGAGCGCGTCCACTGGCTCGATCAGCCGCCCGAGGACCCATTCGACGGAGTCATCCTCGCCAATGAGGTGCTGGATGCTCTGCCGGTCACACGGTTCCGCTGGTATGGCGACCGCGTGGAGGAACTCGGTGTCGTGATCGACGAGGGACGCTTCGCCTGGGAGGCGCGGCCGGCAGACCCGGCGGTGACGGAGGCCTGTCGGCGCCTGGCGAAGGCAGGGGGCGCCTGGAATGAGGGCTATGTGTCGGAATACTGCCCACGCCTCGGCGCCTGGACGATGAGCGTCACGCGCTCGTTGCGGACCGGTGCGGCACTCTGGTTCGACTACGGGCTGCCCCGATCGCAGTACTACCTACCGGAGCGCCACGAAGGTACCTTGCTGTGCCATTTCCGGCAGCGCGCGCATGGCGATCCCTTGGTGTATCCCGGGCTGCAGGACATTACGGCGTGGGTGGACTATACCCTGCTCGCCGAAGCTTCCCGCGCGGCCGGCTTCATGCTGGCGGGCTTCACGACCCAGAGCTTTTTTCTCGCGGGCTTGGGCGTGGACCGGGAAATGCACGCCATGGCCGCCGGCGACGACGCTCAATTTGCGCGTTTGGCCAATCAGGCGCGACAGCTGATGTTGCCGGGCGAGATGGGCGAGCGCTTCAAGGCCATGGCGTGGCTGCGGGGCCTGGATCTGCCCCTGGCCGGCTTTGCCTTGCAGGACTTGCGCCACACGTTGTGATTCGGGCGAGCCGGCCGGCGTCGCGTCTGGATACGAGGCGGTCGCAATACCGTTAGTCTTGACCACAGTGCCGACTTAACATGCATGTGATGGGGCCGCAAAACGTAGAGGTTGTGGCTCGAGGAGCGGCAGGGCCGAGGATCGGCAGGGACGCGGATCGGCAGGGATGCGGATCGGCAGGGACGAGGATCGGCAGGCAGAGGTTCGATACCAAGTAGACGATTCGGGTGCCGGAAACGAACTACATAGAGGGATGAACCGTGAATTCAAAATTATCCTATGCGATAGCCGCCATTCTTGGCGGATCATCCGCCGGCCTCGCGAACGCCGCTCCGGCGTCCGAGGCCGAATCCAGCTCCGACATGATTACAGAAATCACGGTCACCGCGCAGCGGCGCTCGGAGAACGCGCAGGACGTGCCGATCTCGATTCAGGCGATGACGGCGGAGACGCTCCAGCAGTTGAACGTGTCGACGTTCGACGACTACATCAAGTTTCTGCCGAACGTTACGACGGCGAACAACGGACCGGGCCAGAACGAGGTTTTCATGCGCGGCCTGAGCGCCGGTTCCCAGCCCAGCCAGGGCAGCGCTTCGACGGGCTTGTGGCCGAACGTCGCAATCTACTTGGATAATCAATCCGGCCAGCTCCCGAATCGCAACCTCGACGTCTATGCCGCCGATCTAAATCGCATCGAGGTCCTGGAGGGACCGCAGGGAACGCTGTTCGGTGCAGGTGCCGAGGCGGGCGTGATCCGCTACATCACGAACGAACCGAAGCTCGACGTGACCGAGGCGAACGTCAAAGCCGGCTACGGAGTGACGGCTCACGGCGATCCGAATACCGACCTGACGGCGGTATTGAATCTCCCGCTGATCGCCGACACCATGGCCGTGCGCGCGGTGATCTACAACGACAGACGCGGCGGCTACATCGACAACGTGCCGGCGACGTTCACGCGCAAGGACACCGACATCGGCATCCACTATGGCGGCTATGCAACGGGGTGCTCTGTCGGTACTCCGGTGGGCGGCCAGTGTGCAACGGGCACTCCAACGGCCTACGGTGTACCGCCCGGCAGCCCGGCCATCAATAACAACAGCCTGGTTGGAAGAGCCATCAACCCCGTTACGTACCAGGGAATACGGGTAGAGGCTCTGTACAAGTTCAACGAGGACTGGAACGCACTGATCACGCAGTCGTACCAGGATCTGAACTCGCAGGGTGTGTTCTACCAGCAGCCCAATGCCTCCGATGGCGCGCCGCTCCACCCGCTCGAAGTCACGCTGTTCAACCCTTCCTACGACAAGGACAAGTTCGAGAGCACCGCGTGGACGGTGAATGGCAAGTTGGGCTATTTGAAGGCGGTCTATACCGGCGGCTACCTCGTGCGGAATGTCCAGCAGGTCGGCGACTACACGAATTACGCGCGCGGCGTATACGCCGAATACTATCAGTGCTACGGCCCGGGCGCGGGCCTCCCGTCAACCTGCTTCTCGCCGAGTGCCGCTTGGCACTCGGCGGAACGCAACACCCACCAGCAACACGAATTCCGCGTAAGCACGCCGGACGAGTGGCGTGTGCGCGCCATCGCGGGCGCGTTTTGGGAGGCCAACAAACTATTCGATCAGACCGGCTGGGACTACAAGACGGTTCCTTCGTGTACGTCGAACGGGGCGCCGGGCACGCCGGGCAATACCGGCTGTTTCACGAACATAGGCACGGCGCCCGGGACGACCGTCGTGAATCCCGGTGTTCAGGGCCCCAATACCTCCTTCTATCAGGACACCGTTGAATCCCGGTGTTCAGGGCCCCAATACCTCCTTCTATCAGGACACTGTGCGCGAAACCAAGCAGACGGCCTTCTTTGCATCCGTCGACGTCGACCTGATTCCGAAGGTCTTGACGCTCACGGCGGGCACGCGTCATTTCCGGTTCGACAACTCCTCGGCGGGCAGCGTCACCGGCAGTTTCGGCTGCTTCGAGCAGGGCGCGCCGGCCACTGGATGCATCGCCTACGGCCCGGATGCGGTGCAGCAGTACTTGATCCCCAGCTCGTACCAATCCGACAAGTTGACGAACAATGAAATCGGCTGGAAGACGGAATTTCTCAACCATCGCCTGCAATGGAACGGGGCCGTGTACCGGGAGAACTGGGATAACGTTCAGGTCGCATTCTTCGATCCCGGCTTGGTCGGCAACATTTTCTACAATACCAACGGCCAGAACTTCCTCATCAAGGGTATCGAGACGTCGCTGGTGGCCCGGGTGATCAGCGGGCTGACGTTGCAGGGTGCGGCAGCGTGGAACAGCAGCAGGCAGACGAACTCGCCGGCGCTGATCGACAACAATCCCCAAAGTGCGAACTTCGGCAAGCCGATCACGCAGAACTGCGACAGCACCGGTGCCAATTGCGCACCGATCACCAACCCGTTCGGTCCGATCGGTTCCCCGAGCGCCAATGCGCCGCCGATTCAGTTCAGCCTGCGCGCCCGCTACGAGTGGACCGTCGCCGGATACACCCCGTTCGTTCAATTCGACGCCACCCACACCGGCCATTCATTCACGCAGGCGGGTTCGAATCCTACGATCGCCCAAGCCGGAGCCGTCTCCACCGGCAGGTTGCGGTTCGAGAATCCCGCTCACACCACCTACGACGCGTCATTCGGTGTCGCGAAAGATGCCTGGTACGCGACCGTGTACGGTGAGAACCTCGGCAATTCGAACGTCAGTACGTTCATCAGCACCGATCAATTCATCGTCGCGCAGACGCCCCTGCGGCCGCGCATCCTCGGTGCGTCGTTCGGGTACAAATTTTGAGGAAGTAATTCGGTTGCGCCGAACGTGCGCCGGTTCTCCGCGGCGTAAGCCAACGGTATCTTCGCGTGCCTGGGACGGTGTCCTTGGCGCCGCGAAATCATTGGGGCCGATGAAGGGCTTGCCGGCGAGCGCGAAATCTCATCATGTTTTGCCGTCCGCCGAACCCGGCCCCGCGCTCGCTGCGCCGGTCCCGGACTGTTCGCGCAATTCCGCGATCGCGCGAACACGCCGCTGATGGAGGCGCTTGGCGATCTCCGGTCCGGCGTACGCCGCGACGTCCTCCGGCGTGGGTTTGACGGCCGCGGCGGCGTCGCGCGCCGCCTGTAGATAGCCGCGCTGCGGGTAGGGCACGTTCTCCAGTCCCGTCCGGCCGCGAGAGTCTGCCTCGCAGGCGAGCAGCGCCTGCGCGAAACGCTCCGGGCGGCGGAACGCGTCGGCGCGTTCGACGAATTCCAGAATGGTCGTGGGCTTGAGCTCGAAGGCGCGATGCACGATCCCGTGGTAGCGCGCCACGATGATGCCGAGGTCCCGATATTCTCCGGGCAGGCGCAGGCGATCCGCCAGCCCGCCGATGAGTGAAACGCTGCGTTCCTCGTGGCCGCGATGGCTTGGCCACTCATCGCGCGGCGTCGTGGCCTTGCCGAGATCGTGTACCAGCGCGGCGAACCGCACCTTGGGTTCGGAACTCAGCAAGGCGGCCTGGTCGAGCACCATCAATGTGTGCACCCCGGTGTCGATCTCCGGATGCCACCGCGCCGGCTGCGGCACGCCGAACAGCGCGTCGATTTCAGGATATATCGGGCGCAGCGCGCCGCATGCACGCAGCACCTTGAAAAATTCGCCGGCCCGGGGCTCGCGCAGAGCCTTCTCGGTCTCCTGCCAGACCCGCTCGGGCACCAGTGCGTCTACCTCGCGCCGCTCCACCATGGCGCGCATCAATTCCAGGGTTTCGGGAGCAACTTGAAACCCCAGCGGCGCAAAGCGCGCGGCGAAGCGCGCCACTCGCAGCACGCGCACCGGATCCTCGACAAAGGCGGGAGAAACATGGCGCAGCACGCGCGCATCCAGGTCGTGCCTGCCGCCGTAGGGATCGAGCAGCGTGCCGTCCGGCGACTCCGCAATGGCGTTGATGGTGAGGTCGCGGCGTGCGAGATCCTCCTCGAGCGTGACCTCGGGCCCGAATTCCACCGTGAATCCACGGTAGCCGGGCGACACCTTGCGCTCGAGCCGGGCCAGGGCGTACTCCTCGTGAGTCTCGGGGTGCAGAAACACAGGGAAGTCGCGTCCGACTTCACGATAGTTGAGGCGCAACAGTTCCTCTCGGGTGCCGCCGACGACCACCCAGTCCCGTTCTTTGGCGGCAAGCCCAAGCAAGGCGTCCCGAACCGCTCCGCCGACCAGATACACTTGCATGCGTGAATATTAGCAGCATAGCCGCCCCGATCCGCGCGGCCTTGATGGTTGCGCTGATCGCGGGATCGAGCGGCGGTTGCTACCTATTGCAGAGCGTCCAGGGGCAACTGTCGCTGATGTCCAGACGTGAACCCATCGCCCGCGTGATCGATCGGCCGTCGACGTCTCCTTCCCTGCGTGCCCAGCTCGAGGCGGTCGCCTCCATCCGCGATTTCGCGAGCCGTGAGCTGGGACTTCCGGACAACGGCAGCTACCGCAGCTACGCGGACGTGGGTCGCCGCTATGTGGTGTGGAATGTGGTCGCCGCGCCGGAGTTCTCGGTCGACGCAAAGGAATGGTGCTACCCGATCGTCGGCTGCGTTGCCTATCGCGGCTACTTTGTCGAAGCCAGGGCGCGCCGCTTTGCCGCTCGATCGCGCGGACAGGGTTTTGACGTCACGGTCGGCGGCGTCGCTGCCTATTCCACGCTGGGCCATTTCAACGATCCGGTGCTCAACACCATGATGGGTTGGAACGATGTCGAGCTTGCCTCGATCATTTTCCATGAGCTTACCCACCAGCTCTTGTACGTTCCGAACGACTCGTCGTTCAATGAGGCGCTCGCGACGACGGTGGAAGAAGAGGGGGTGCGGCGCTGGCTGCGAGCCCAGGGCCGCGACGCGGACTTGGCCGCTCACCTCGTGCAGCAGGATCACTATGCCAAGGTCGTCGATCTGCTGACTGCCACCCGCGCCGAACTGCAGACGGTCTATGCCTCAGGGGAGACGCCTGAGTCGATGCGCGGGAAGAAGGCCGCCGCGTTCGCTGCCATGCGTTCGTCCTACGCTCATCTCATCGCTGATTGGGGCGGACACCCGCCGTTCGAATCTTGGTTCGACGGTGACCTCAACAACGCCCACCTGGCGTCCATCTCCACCTACTTCACCTGCGTGCCCGGTTTCCAACGCGAGCTGCAGGCGGTGCACGGCAATCTCACCGCCTTCTACGCCCGAGTTCGCACCCTCGCCAAGCTCGATCAGGAGAAGCGCGATGCCATCGTCTGCGGCACGTCATAAACCGCTGGTACGGCGATTCGCCGCGTCGATACGGGAGGCGCCGCCGAAAGTACTCGGCTACGCAACGGCCGCGCTAATGCCGGATTGGATTGTTGCGGCCGGCGTTCGCGCGGTTGTGGCTGAAACGGGCGTTGTCCTCGAGAGCGCCCAGATACTGGCGGGCGCTCGCCACCATCGATTGCGGTTTGATACCGAGCTTGGCGAAGCCGTCCTCCTGGCAGACACTATCGACGGTCAAGGAACGATAATTGTCGCTGGAGAAGGGGCGGCCCGGCACGAAGTCCATGACCAGAGCCTGGATTCGCGCCAAGGGGTCCGGCAGACCAACGATCCAGCGGCGCCGCCCCGTGAGCTTGGCCACCAAGCCGACGATTTCGCGCAAGGAGTAAACCTGCGGACCGCCGAGTTCATAGGTTTGACGGCTGGAGGCGCCGCCGTGCAGACAGCGGCGCAGGGCCTCGATCACATCGTCGACGAACACCGGCTGAAAGCGCGCATTCGGCCTTGCCAGAGGAAAGACCCAGGGGATTGCCGCGAGCAGGCCGGCGAAGCGATTCAGGAATGAATCGCCGGGGCCGAACATCACGGACGGCTGAAAGATGGTCCAGTCCAACGCCGGGCTCGATTCGCGGATCAGGTGTTCCGCGTCGCCTTTCGAACGCAGGTAGTGGCTCGGCGCATCGACGGCGGCTTTCAGCGCGGATACCTGAAGCAGCCGGACGACGCCCGCGGAGCGGGCCGCCCGCAACACGCCCCGTGTGAGCTCCGTGTGCGCGCGCCTGAAGCCCGAGCCGCCGAATCCGCGTTCATTGAGGATGCCGATGAGATTGATCACCACGTCTTTGCCGCGGAAGTGCTCGCTCAATTGAGCTTCGTCGTACACATCGCAGCTCTCCAGCGTCAGGCCGGGCAGCACCAGCAAATGCTTGTGCTGTTCCCGGTCCCGCGACAACACCGTGACGCGGCGGCCGTCCTTGATCAGGCGGGCGACCAGCCGGGTCCCCAAGAATCCGGTGCCGCCGAGCACGACAATGGATTGCGCACGCATCGGATCAGCGAATCTGAATCAGTTGTGCGACGGAGCCGCGCCGGACATTGAGCACCAGGACGTTGGCATTCTTCGCCGCTTCCTTGAACGCCTTGGTGTTCGCGACCGACGTGCGCCCCACACCCACGATCAAATCATTGGCACGCAGGCCGTTCTGAGCCGCCGGACTGCCCTCCTGGACGGCTTTCACCAGAACGCCGCCATCGGGTGCGTCGGCAAGCTCGGCCCCTTCCAGCCCCTTGCTGATATCCACGGCGTTGGCCGTCTCGAGCTCGCTGCGCTCGGCGATCAGCGCGTTGACTTTGCGCACCTTGCCGTCGCGCAGCAGGCCGAGCTCGACCTTGTCGCCGACGCGCAGCATGCCGATGGTGTTGCGCAGTTCGCCCGCGTCTTTCATGCTGACGCCGTTGATCGAAGTAATGATGTCGCCCGTCTTGACGCCTGCGCGGTCGGCCGCCGAACCGGGCGCCACTCCGGCGACGAGCGCGCCGCTCGATTCGGTGAGTCCGAATTCCTTGGCGATGTCCGGGGTTACATTGTAAATATTGACGCCGAGCACGCCCCGCTTGACCTGGCCGTACTTGATCAACTGGTCCATGACGCCCTTGACCATGTTGACCGGGATCGCAAATCCGATACCGATGTTGCCGCCGCTGCGCGAGAGAATGGCGGAGTTGATGCCCACCAATTCGCCGCGCAGATTCACCAGGGCGCCGCCGGAATTGCCGGGGTTGATCGAGGCATCGGTCTGGATGAAGTCTTCATAGCCGTCCGGGTTGATGCCGGTGCGGCCCAGCGCGCTCACGATGCCGGCAGTGACGGTGTGCTGCAGGCCGAAGGGGTTGCCGATGGCGACGACATAGTCGCCGACCTCGAGCCGGGTCGAATCCCCCAGGGCCATGGCGATGAGATTCGGCTGCTTGGCCTGCAGAACGGCGATATCCGCGCCTTCATCGCTGCCGATCACCTTGGCGCTAAAGCTCCGATTGTCGAGCAGGGTGATGGTGATTTCGCTGGCGTTCTCGACCACATGATGATTGGTGATGATGTAGCCGTTCTTCGCGTCGACGATGACGCCGGAGCCCGCGCTCTGGAACTGGCGCTCGCGTGGCTTCGAATCGGGGGGTACGTCGAAGAAGCGGCGAAAGAACGGATCGTCGAGCAGGGGATTCCGCTGGCCGGGCTCTTCTTTGATGGTGCCGCGCGTCGCTATGTTGACTACGGCGGGCGATACGCGCTTGACCATGGGCGCAAGCGAGGGCATCGGCGCGGCATCGGCGACGGGCGCGAGGAGTGCGGCGTTCGCGGCCGGCGCAATGATGACCGCCGGTGCGGCAATGACGGCAGCAGCCAGAGCAGCCGCAGCTAAGTTGAGACGCAGATTCATGCGCAATCCTTCCGTTCTATTTTCCGGGCCACACCATGAGGCCGGACGGGTTTCCGTCCGGCCCCGATGCCGCCAACATCGTTCGCGATATTACACGGAAGACTGCGCTCGGCGTGCCCTGTTAGGCGGCTTCCACCGTGATCCGGTGCGGTTGCACCTGTGCCAACTTCGGAATTGCGACTTCCAGCACACCGTTGACGAACTTCGCCTTGATGTTCTGGGCGTCGGCCGAATCCGGCAAGCTGAAACGGCGCTGGAACTCGCCCGTGATGCGCTCTACGCGGCGATAGCCTTCGCGCGACTCTCGGCGCGCATCTTCGCGCTTTCCGCGAATGGTCAGCACGCCCTGGTCGGCGGTGATTTCCACCGCTTTCGGATCGACACCCGGCAGATCCAGGTGCAGCGCAAACTGGTTCGCTTCCTCGTGAATATCCACCGGCGGCAGCCAGGCGCCGGAATCCGCGGCCGTCGTCAACGGCGCGCCGAACAAACGATCGATATCTTTTTGGAGCCGGCTGACGAGTGCCCAAGGCTCATAACGTATGACGGTCATTGCAAAACTCCTGAATAAATAAGGTAGACCTTTTGTAGGTCGGTGATTTCCAAATCGCGCGCTTGACACCGGATTTGGGTCTCGACCCGAGCTTTTCAACTGATCGCGTTCAACGGATCGCGAAGCCGCGTGCTCGGCAAAGTGAGACCTGGTTCAAAGTCAATGGGACATAATGTGGATAACGTGTGCAAACACAAGATGTTGCGATTAATGGTTGCTGTCGAGACTTAACCTCCTCACCAGACACAACATGTTGTGGTCGGCAGTCGCGTTAGTCCCCCCATATGCTTGATTCAGAATCGATCTCTTTAATTTCGCGGGACCGTCGCAATTTTGGTTAGGTTTGGCGAGAGAATTATAAGGGAGCGGCTTCGATACCCATGAATACTGTGGTCAAAATACAGCCCAAAGACGTCGGCGATATTTCATTCCAGGAAGCGTCCTTCGACATCTGGGATAAGAAGTACCGTC
>WNFR01011195.1_pt1 | contig 13632 bp, 14 predicted proteins | sample 5400221 | NCBI WGS metagenome assembly WNFR01 (sample SAMN13153357, study PRJNA577476) | soil metagenome | isolation source: 40 cm soil under Madrone tree | place: USA:California | collected 2016-06-14
GCGCTCAGCGTCTTGGCAAGGTCGTCGGTCACGCCGACCACGGCCGAGGCCTTGCCGTCCTCCACACCGATCAGCGCCACCACGCCAGAGCCCAGTTTCTTCTTGAACTCGTCTGCCATGCCCTTGAGGTCCTTGCCCGGTACGCCGTTCAGCACGCGCGCCACCAGCCTCACGCCACCCACGTCGCGGATTTCATCGGCCGCCGCGCCGGTGCCGCCGCCTGAGCCACCGCCGGCCAGCGCGAGCGCCTTGCGGGCTTCGCTCAACTCGCGCTCGAGCTTGCGCTGGCTCTCGACCAGGCTCGCCACCCGCACCGGCAAGTCTTCCGGCCGCACCTTCAGGGTGGCCGCCGCCGCCGCCAGGGCGTCGCCCAGCGAGCGCACATACTCTTCGGCGGCGTGGCCGGCCACCGCTTCGATGCGGCGCACGCCCGCCGAGACGCCGGTCTCGCTCAGGATCTTGAACAGGCCGATATCACCGGTGCGCAGGGCATGCGTCCCGCCGCACAGCTCGACCGAGTATTTCTCGCCCCCATCCTTGTTCGGGTCGCCACCCATCGATAGCACCCGCACCTCATCACCGTATTTCTCGCCGAACAGCGCCATGGCGCCGGCGGCGATCGCCTCCTCCGGCGTCATCAAGCGCGTCTCGACCGCGCTGTTGAGACGAATGCGCTCGTTGACCTCGTCCTCGACGGCGCGCAGTTCAGCCGGCGCGATCGGCTTGGTGTGGCTGATATCGAAACGCAGCCGCTCCGGCGCCACCAGCGAGCCCTTCTGCGTCACATGCTCGCCGAGATGCCGGCGCAGCGCCTCGTGCAGCAAATGCGTGGCCGAATGATGGGCGCGCAGCTGGGCGCGACGGATCGGGTCGACGGTCATGACGACATCGTCCCCGACCTTGACCTCGCCGTTCTTGAGCAGCGCCTGGTGAACGTGCAGATCACCCAGCATCTTCTGCACATCGATAATCTCGGCCTCACCGCTGGCGCTCTTGAAGGTCCCGACATCGCCCATTTGGCCACCGGACTCGCCGTAGAACGGCGTCTGATTCACAATGATCCAGCCTTTCTGGCCAGCGGGCAGTACGCGGACTTCCTTGCCATCGACGACGATCGCCTTGATCTGACCTTCGGCGCGTTCCGTATCGTAACCCAGGAATTCCGTGGCACCCGCCTTTTGGCGCACGTCAAACCAGATTGCCTCTGACGCCGAATCGCCCGAGCCTGCCCAGGCGGCGCGCGCCTTGGCACGCTGCTCGTCCATTGCCTTCTCGAAACCCTCGGTATCGACACCGATCTGGCGCGCACGCAGCACATCCTGGGTAAGATCGAGCGGAAAGCCGAAAGTGTCGTAGAGCTTGAACGCGACGTCGCCGCGCAACGAGCCGCCCGCCTCGAGGCCGCGCGTCTCATCGTCGAGCAGCTTCAGGCCGGTACCGAGCGTGCGCTTGAAGCGCCTCTCCTCGAGCTTCAGCGTTTCGGTGATCAGCGACTGGGCGCGCACCAGCTCGGGGAAGGCGTCGCCCATTTCGTGCACCAGCACCGGAACCAGCTTCCAGATCACCGGCTCCTGCGCACCCAGCATATGAGCGTGGCGCATGGCGCGGCGCATGATCCTGCGCAGCACGTAGCCGCGGCCCTCGTTCGACGGCAGCACGCCGTCGGCGATCAGAAAGGCGGTGGCGCGCAGATGGTCGGCGATGACGCGGTGCGACGCCGCCTGCGGACCGTCGGGCGGCACGCCGGTCTCGTGCGCCACGGCGTCGATCAGGGCGCAGAACAGGTCGATGTCGTAATTATTGTGCTTGCCTTGCAGGACGGCGGCCAGCCGCTCCAGCCCCATGCCGGTGTCGATGGACGGCCTGGGCAGCGGCACCCGCAGTTCGCGCGTCTGCTGCTCGAACTGCATGAAGACAAGATTCCAGATCTCGATGAAGCGGTCGCCATCCTGGTCCGGGCTGCCCGGCGGGCCGCCCGGGATGCCTTCGCCATGATCGAAGAAGATCTCCGAGCAGGGGCCGCAGGGGCCGGTATCCCCCATCGCCCAGAAATTGTCAGAGGTCGGGATGCGGATGATCTTGCTGTCGGGCAGGCCCGCGACCTTCTTCCAAAAGACCGCCGCCTCCTCGTCCTCGCTGTACACCGTCACCAGCAGTCGGTCCTTCGACAGGCCGTACTCCCTGGTGATCAGGTTCCAGGCAAGCTCAATGGCGCGCTCCTTGAAATAGTCGCCGAAGGAGAAATTGCCCAGCATCTCGAAGAAAGTATGGTGGCGGGCGGTGTAGCCGACATTCTCCAGGTCATTGTGCTTGCCGCCGGCGCGCACGCACTTTTGCGAGGTCGTGGCGCGCACATAGGGTCGCGTCTCCAGGCCGGTGAAGACGTTCTTGAACTGGACCATGCCGGCATTGGTGAACATCAACGTCGGATCGTTGCGCGGCACCAGCGAACTGGAGGCGACGATCTCGTGGCCGTTCTTGCCGAAGTAGTCGAGGAATGTACGACGAATGTCGCTAACGCTTGCCATGCGGTCGTTGTAGCGTGCGCCCGCCGGCCAAGTCCAGAACGGGAGCCCGAGGCTAAGCCATGGCGCAAAGCGCTGCGACCCTGCGCCTGACGATAGGCGATCTGCAAATCACGCATAGGCTCGAGGTGCCGAGCGGCGAGATCCCCGCCGCCGCCGTCGTTCCCGTGCTCCAGGGGCTGGTCAATGCCGTGGTCGAGGCAGCGGAGCGCCAGAGCGCAGCGGCCGGCCACGTCATTTCCTGCCGCAAGGGCTGCGGCGCCTGTTGCCGGCAGCTCGTGCCGGTCTCGGAAAGCGAAGCCGAGCGGCTGGTCGGGCTGATCGATGCCATGCCCGCCCCACGCCGCGCAGCGCTGGCCGAGCGCTTTGCTGCCGCGGCCGAAGCCCTCGACCGCGCCGGACTGCGCCAGACGCTGCTCGATTTCAGCCAGCGCGGGGAGAATACCGACCGCGAACTCTCGGCCGCCTATTTCGCGCTGAAAGTGCCTTGTCCGTTCCTCGAGGAGGAAAGCTGCTCGATCCATGCAGAACGGCCGTTGGTCTGCCGCGAGTACCTCGTCACGTCGCCGGCGGAATTGTGTGCGGGGCCGGCCCAGCAAGGCGTGACGCCGGTGCCGGTACCCAAGGTCTCCGCGGCCGCGCGTGGCCTGGAGGAGAATCGGCCCGGCATCGATGTCTCGGATCGTTGGCTGCCGCTCGCGCTGCTGTTGACCTGGGCGGCAGCCCGCCCCCGCCCCGCCCAGCGCCACATCGTAAAAAAAACAGGCCCGGAATGGCTGCAGCGCTTTATTGGGCGGCTGGGCCGCAAATAAGGGGTAGCCTTTCTCGAATCTGCCCAAGGCGCTGGAGTGCACCCTTTGGGTGAGACAGTTAAATTGCGGACAGGTCGCCTTCATGATGGTTAAGCCTCGGATCGGGTCAAGCCGGGATCGGGGCAGGGGCGGCGCGGAGCGCTCGGTCACGCGCAGCGTCGCCCCTGCCCGGCCACCGTCCTCGGTGGAGGGCCTCGAACTCGGCCGGCGGCCGATAGCCCAGGGACGAGTGCAGGCGCTGCTTGTTGTAGATCTCTTCGATGAAGGTCCCGAGGCAGCGCGCGGCCTCGTGGCGGTCGCGGTAGAGCGTGCCGTCGACCTCCTCGGCCTTGAGGGTCTTCATGAAGCTCTCGGCCTTGGCGTTGTCGTAGGGATTGCCGACCCGGCTCATGCTGGCGCTGATGCCGTGCGCCGCCAGCAGCCCGCTGTAGTCGGCGCAGGCATACTGCACGCCTCGGTCGGAATGGTGGACCAGGCTGCCCCAGGCCGGCCGACGCGCCTCCAGGGCCATGCCGAGCGCCGCTACGGCGAGACTGGCGCGCAGGTGATCGGCCATCGCCCAGCCGACGACGAAGCGGCTGTAGGCGTCGAGCACGACCGCCAGGTAGGCGAACTCCTCCTGCAGCCGGACGTAGGTGATATCGGCCACCCACAGCTGATCGCGCCCCGTCAGCCGCAGGTCGCGCGCCAGGTTGGGCACCACTGCCCAGCCATGCCGCGCATCGGTCGTGCGCGGCACAAAGGGCCGCGTGCGCAGGCACAAAAGATTGTCCTCGCGCATCAGCCGCAGCACGCACTTGTGGTTGGCGATCATACCCTCGCGCCTGAGCTGATGGGTGAGGTAGCGGTAGCCGCGGTGCCGGCCATTGGCCAGCGCCAGCCGCTGGATGGCGTCGCGCACCGTCGTATCATGCTGGCGCGGCGCATGGGCCTGCCAGAAGCGGTAGTAGCCGGCGCGGCTGACACCGGCCAACCGGCACAGCCGGTCGATCGCCCTCGAGCCTTGCGACAGGGTCATCGTCCGGATGACTTCGTAGACCGCCGCGCGCCACGCCCGGCGCTCGTCGGCCGTCTGGCCTGCACCTGCCGCAAGGCTTGCCGAAAAAAATCGAGATCAGCCTCCTGCTGGCCGATCTTGCGCTCCAACGCGGCGATCCGCCGGTGCGTCGCCGAGGCCTCGTCCCATTCCTGCGCCAGCAGCCGCGCCCGAACCTCGCTGTCGCGCGGCCGGCCGGGACCACGCAAGGCGTCAACACCAGCGACCCGCGCGCGCGCCTTCCAATCGGACAAACGAGCCGGCTTGATCCCCAGGTCCTTCGCGACCTTCGGCAAATCCTCCCCGGCGCCCAACCGCGCAACCGCTGTGCGCTTCAGGTCAATCGCATATACCCTTCGTTGCTTCATCAGCTCCTCTCCTTCGAGAAACTGTCCGCTATTTTTTTGTCTCACTTTTGGGGTGCACTCCACGCGATTCCCGTTAAATAAACGGGAAAAAACGGCGGACGCCTCCCTCCGGAACGGGCGGCGGCTTGTCCGATGGGACACGGGAATGCGATCCATGGCGCCATCATACGCGCGGCAGGCCCGGGTCGATGATTATGGTCCCTACTGGCGACGCGATCGGCGTGGCGCGTGCCGAAGCAATCGGGCCGGTTGGGAGTGCCGGTGTGAGCCCGCACATAAAAAAGGGCGGCGCTGCGTGGGGAGCAGCGCCGCCCAGGGATAACCGGAGACAGGGAACCCGGCCAACCCCTCGAGCCTGGCTAAATCGTCAGCCCCTGGCTCACATCGGCCTCAGGGAAGCCTTGCCGCCTATTCTTCTTCGTCGTCGTCCGCCTCGCCCGCCTTCGCATCCATCATGGCGTTGGACACGACACCGGCATTGGCGCGAATCTTCTGCTCGATCACCTTGGCGATCTCGGGATTGTCGCGCATGAATTGCTTGGCGTTCTCGCGGCCCTGGCCCACGCGCTGGCCCTCGTAGGAGAACCACGAGCCCGACTTCTCGACGATGCCGGCCTTGATGCCGAGATCGACCAGTTCGCCGGTCTTGGACACGCCCTCGCCGTACATGATGTCGAACTCGACGACCTTGAACGGCGGCGCCACCTTGTTCTTCACCACTTTCACGCGCGTGGCATTGCCCACCACCTCGTCCTTGTCCTTGATCGCGCCGATGCGGCGAATGTCGAGGCGGACCGAGGCGTAGAATTTCAACGCGTTGCCACCGGTCGTAGTCTCGGGGCTACCGAACATGACGCCGATCTTCATGCGGATCTGGTTGATGAAGATGACAAGCGTGTTCGACTTGGAGATCGAGGCCGTAAGCTTGCGCAGCGCCTGGCTCATCAGGCGGGCCTGCAGGCCGGGCAGCGAATCGCCCATCTCGCCTTCAAGTTCGGCGCGCGGCACGAGGGCCGCTACCGAGTCGACCACCAGCACATCGATCGCGCCAGAGCGCACCAGCGTGTCGGCAATCTCCAGCGCCTGCTCGCCGGCATCGGGCTGCGAGATCAGCAGATTGCTGATGTCGACACCGAGTTTCTTGGCATAGCCCGGATCGAGCGCATGCTCAGCATCGATGAAGGCGCAGGCGCCGCCCTTCTTCTGCGACTCGGCGATGACATGCAGCGCCAGCGTCGTCTTGCCTGAGCTTTCCGGCCCGTAAATTTCAACGATGCGGCCCTTGGGCAAGCCGCCGATGCCGAGCGCGATGTCGAGGCCGAGCGAACCGGTCGAGATCGATTCGATTTCCACGGCCTCGCGCTGGCCGAGCTTCATGATCGAACCCTTGCCGAAGGCCCGCTCGATCTGCGCCAGAGCCGCATCCAGCGCCTTGTTCTTGTTTTCCATGCCCTCTTTCTCGACGACTTTCAGCATTGCCGACATAGCTTGCCCTCCTCGATATCCCATGCCCCTGTCAGAGCCGGCAATGCGTATAAGTGCGCCGCGGGTGAGAGCAAATGTACCTATTTTGTTCCAAAACGCAACGGGATAACTAACACTCTGATTCACATTATCTTATTGACATCAGTTCCAGGTCTGTTCGTACGCTTTTCAGTCTTTGGGGATAACTTGGGGCAGCCGAAGCAGGAGAATGGCGACACAGGCGACCGCGACGCCAGGCAAACAGATCGGTCGAAAAGGTGCTGCCGATAGCGCCGTCTTTGCAGCTTCGCTCTGGAAGCCACCGGGGCGCAGGCGTCGGCCATCCCGAAGGATAGCGTCAGCCTGCCATGTCGAGCCGCGTCGTCTAGACATTCCCTTTACCCCACCACTGTCGAGAGCCGCGCCTTGAACGTCTTACCCTTCGGCGTCAACCTTACGAGCTTACGCCGCCGGTCCGCGATGTCCTCGTAAGCCTCGACCATGTTGTGGCCGGGCTTGCCGAGTCGTTGCGTCTCACTGAACAGTTGGACGTTGCGAGAGGTCGAGGACGAGGGCAGGCCCGTTGCAGTTTGGATTTCTTGCATCGAGATATCCTCGTCCGCGTTAGCAATTACGATGAAGGTCGCGATGGCCTGCGCCTGCATTTCGGGATCGAGGTCGCGGAACAGCTCAAGCGCTTGGCCGAATGTCCGAAGTTCCTTGCTCACAGGGGCTCTTCCTTCTCTGGATTGTGGGTGGGGCCGTTCTTCTAGTTTCTTGGTAGTCAACTGGCCACGAAATCGAGAGGTCCGACGTAGGCTTCGACCTCCAGCTCGATCCGCGTGCAGATAAACCAGAAGAGCAGGCCGACGAGGCCGACCCCGAAGAATCCCACATAAGCGACGAGCGCCATGACCAGCAGGGAGGCGAACAACCAGGCGCCCACAGTGATCGCGATCAGGGTAGTTCGGCCGGACATGTGCAATGCCCTCCCCGGTCACCTGAAATATCGCCGGTCTATTTTATTTGCCTCCGAGCGCTTTGATGGCGGCGGAGTCGTAGCCCAAGCCACCCAGCACCTCATCATTGTGCTGGCCGACCGACGGCGGATCGCTTACCAGCGGCGGGCGCCAGCCGAACATCTGCAACGGCAACAGCGGCAGGCGGGTTTTTACACCGCCGGGCAAAGTCGTGGGCGCGAGCGATCCGTTCGCCCGAAGATGCGGGTTGTCGAACAGCTCCTGCGGGCGGGCGACCGGAGCGAAGGAGAAATCGGCCTTGAGTGCCAGCTCCTCGAGCTGGTCCTTGGTGTAGGTCTTGAAGATCTCGGCCACGCGCGGCACCAGCCAGGGCCGGGCATCGATGCGCATATTGTTGGTGGCCAAACGCGGGTCGGCCGCCAGTTCGGCCTGGCCGAAGAACTCACAGAAGCGCTTCCATTGGCCGTCGCTGGTGATGCCGATGAAGACCTGCACCCCGTCCGAGCTGGTGAAGATCTCGTAGATCGCCCAGGAGCTCACCCGCTCCGGCATTGGAGGCGGCGCCGTGCCATTGATCGCGGTGATGGCCAGATGCTGGCCCATCAGGAACACGACCGATTCGAACAGGGCGCTCTCGACCAACCCGCCCTTGCCGGTGCGCTCGCGCTGCTTCAGCGCCAGCACCGTGCCGAAGGCGCCGAACAGACCGCCCACGATGTCGACGACCGAAGTGCCGGCGCGCAGCGGCCGTCCCGACGGTCCGGTCATGTATGCGAGGCCGCCCATCATCTGCACCACCTCATCGAGCGCGGCGCGCTTCTCGTAGGGGCCGGGCAGGAAGCCTTTCAGCGCGCAATAGACCAGCTTGGGATTGATCTTCTCCAGCTGCGCGGGCCCGAGCCCGCGCTTGGCCATCGACCCCGGCGCGAAATTCTCGACCATCACATCGGCCGACTGCAGCAGCTTCACCAAGGCTTCGCGGCCCGCCGGCGTATCGACATTAAGCGCGAGGCTCTTCTTGTTGCGATTGAAATAGCCAAAGAAGCCGGCGCCGAAGCCGCGCAAAGTGCGCGTCTTGTCGCCCTCGACAGGCTCAACCTTGATGACCTCGGCGCCAAGATCGGCCAGCACCATGCCGCAACTCGGCCCCAGGATCGCATGACTGAACTCGACGACACGAATGCCCTTGAGCGGCGGCTCGAAACTCATGATGCGGACCGCGCGGCTGGAGCCGCACCGTCCCTTGCTATGTCAGCCAAGAATCAATGTCCTTGTAGAGCGGCAGATGCGCGACTTCGGCCATTACAGCGTGCGGAAGGCCCGCGCCGACCAGGAACGTCTCCTGATGCGCGAGATTGTTCGTGCGCAGCATCGCGCGGATCGCCGGGCCATCGTGGCCCCAGCCGATCGCCTCGAATTTTCCGTCAAACGACCGGTTGGCGAGCGTGAGGAAGCCGCCGCGCTCGTCGATATTCATCGCCGGCACGGCGTCGATGTCGCCCAGCAGGAACAACCGCCCAGCGAATTTCGCGACCTTCTCCGCCACTCCGATGCGCGGCTCAACCACAATCACACGTTCGGCATCGCGGCGCACGCGGGCGGCCAGCGACAGCGGGATCACGGCGGCGCCCAGGTGGGAGCCGGTGTCCATCAGGGCGGAGGCGAATTCGCGGTAGGTGATACCGACGCCCTCGGCCCGCTTGATGCGGCGTAAGGCCACTTCCGGCTTGGGATTGGTCCAGGCCTGCTTGGCGGCGCGGCGCCACACCCAGGCCCCCCACGACATATCGAAGGTCGGCCCACCGTTATGGTGGGCGCCGGTAACGCGGCGGCATGTGCGGCCCTGGCTGCGCGCGATCAAGGCGCTTCGGTCGCCATGCTGGAGGCGGCGCCGGAAGCCGAGCGCGGCGGCAACAGCACCTACACCGCTGGCGCCATGCGCGTCGTGTTCAACGGCGTCGACGACCTGGTGCAGCTCTATGATCTCACGCCCGACGAGAAGCGCGACGTCGATTTCGGCAGCTACTCGGCCGACCAGTTTCTCGACGATATGGGCCGCGTGACGAACTACCGCTGCGATCCCGAGCTGACCGACATCCTGATCGCCCGCAGCTTCGAGACCCTGAAGTGGATGCGCACCAAGGGCGTGCGCTTCCAGCCGAGCTACGGCCGCCAGGCATTCAAGGTGAACGGCAAGTACAAGTTCTGGGGCGGCCTCGCCGTCGAGGCCTGGGGCGGCGGGCCGGGCCTGGTCGATCTCGAGCACAAGGCCGCGGTGAAGGCCGGTATCCCCATCCACTACGAGACGCCCGCCGTGTCGCTTATCGAAGAGGACGGCGTGGTGCGCGGCGTCATCGCTCGGCACAAGGGCCGCAAGGTGCGGATCGGTGCCAAGGCGGTGGTGCTGGCCTGCGGCGGATTCGAGAGCAACGCCGAGATGCGCACGCGCTATCTTGGGCCGACCTGGGACCTCGCCAAGGTGCGCGGCACGCGTTTCAACACCGGCGCCGGCATCAACATGGCGCTGGCGATCGGCGCCAAGCCGCACGGCAACTGGTCGGGCGGCCATGCCGTCGGCTGGGACATGAACGCGCCGGAGTTCGGTGACCTCGATGTCGGCGACAATTTCCAGAAGCATTCCTACCCGCTCGGCATCATGGTGAACGCCAACGGACTGCGCTTCGTCGACGAGGGCGCCGATTTTCGCAACTACACCTACGCCAAGTACGGCGCCGTGATCCTGTCGCAGCCGCAGCAATTCGCCTGGCAGATATTCGACTCGAAGGTGCTCGATAAACTGCGCGACGAATACCGCATCAAGCGCATGACCAAGGTGCGCGCCGACACGATCGAGGAGTTGGCCGGCAAGCTCGAAGGCGTCAATCCGCAGGCCTTCCTGAAGACCATCAAGGAATGGAACGCAGCCGTCATGACCGAGGTGCCGTTCAATCCGGCGATCAAGGACGGCCGCGGCACGCGCGGCCTCGCCGTGCCCAAGAGCAACTGGGCCAACACGATCGACACCGCGCCGTTCGAGGCCTACGCCGTGACCTGCGGCCTCACTTTCACCTTCGGCGGCCTGAAGATCACCAACACCGGTGAGGTCGAGAGCACCGACGGCAGCGTCATTCCCGGCCTGTTCGCGGCCGGCGAGCTGGTCGGCGGTTTGTTCTATCACAACTATCCAGGCGGCACCGGCCTGGTGTCCGGCGCGGTGCTGGGCAAGCTGGCGGGCGACGGCGCCGGCCGCTATGTCTCAGGCAAGAACTAGAAACTCGAGGACACCCATGATCATCACGCGTCGCGGCGCCCTCGCCGCTGGCTCCGCCGCCCTCCTCCTGCCCGGCCTCGCGCGCGGGCAAGGCGCCTGGCCGACTGGGCCGGTTACTTTCGTGGTTGGCTATTCCGCCGGCGGCGGCGCCGACATCAACGCGCGCGAGCTGGCGCAGCTGATGTCACCGATCCTCGGCCAGCAGGTCGTCGTCGACAACAAGGGCGGCGCCACAGGCTCGATCGGCGTGCGCTCGGTCGCCGCCGCCAAGCCCGACGGCTACACGCTGTTCTACGCCGTGGGCACCAACGTGGTGATCAATCCGCACATCCAGAAGGGCATGGTCGACACCATGACCACCTTGGCGCCGATCTGCCAGACGACCGACTACCAGTATGTGCTGGCGGTCAATCCCAAGGTGCCGGCCAACACCGCCGCCGAGCTGGTGGCGCTCGCCAAGAAGGATCCGGAGAAGCTCACTTTCTCCTCGTCGGGCGTGGGCGGCAACAACCACCTCTCGGGCGCGCTGTTCGCCGAGGCCGCCGGCATCCAGCTCACGCACGTTCCCTACAAGGGCACGGGGCCGGCGCTGGCCGATGTGATCAGCGGCATCATCACCATGAACTTCTCCTCGCTGCCGCCGGCGGTGCCGCAGATCAAAGCCGGCACCCTGAAGGCGCTGGCCGTCACCGGCGAAAGACGCCTCAAGTCGCTTCCCGACGTGCCGACGCTGAAGGAGCAAGGCATCGACGTGGTCGTGAACGGCTGGCACGGCCTGTTCGCGCCGGCCAAGACGCCCGACGCCATCCTCGACAAGATCGAGAAGGACGCCAAGCAGGCGATGAAGGACCCGAAATGGGCGGAAGCGCTGGCCAAGGACGGTCTCGAGCAGCCGCCCGACCGCACCCGCGCGCAGTTCGCCAAGTTCGTCCAGGACGAGCACGCCTATTGGGGCAAGAAGCTCAAGGTGCTGAAGATCGAGATGGAGTGACCGCTCGCGGGAGGGCCGCCTGGAAGTGATATTGAGCGCAGACAGAAGCGTCGCGATCGCCCTCACTGATCAGGCGCTGCCCGATCCGCTAACCCGCCTTCTTCGTTCCCGCAGCCGGCACCACGCAGAAGCCCTGGGCCTCGACGCCCAGGCTCGGATTGAATTTGCTGCGGAAGTTCTCCAGCGCCACCGCGAAAGTGAGTTCGACGATCTGCGCCTCGGTGAAATGCTTCTTCACTTCGGCGAACAAGGCGTCGTCGACCCGACGGTCGGTATAGGTGACGCGCTCGGCATACTCCAGCGCCACGCGTTCGCTTGCGCTGAACAGCTTGCTGTCGCGCCACGCCGCGACCTCGGCGAGCTTCTCCTCGCCGCCTTCGGCCTCCGTCACACGGACGGAATTGATGTCAATTCAAAACGGGCAGCCGTTGATCGACGCTACCCGCAGATAGATCAGCGGCAGCAGCGATTTCGGCAACTGCCCCGACTGCTCGATCGACGCGCCCAGGAGCTTGGCGGCGCGCAAGATCGGCGGGCAATGCGCCATCACCTTGGTCGGGTTCAGCAATCCTCCGAAGATATCGCGCTCCTTCTCGAACACGGCGGCGAGCGTCGGATCGCCGCCGTCCTCCTCGATCTCGCTGACACGGGGCATTGGGGCTCCTCGTTGCGGTTGGCTTGCAGCAAGCTTAACACCCGCTAGGGGATGGGAAACGAGGTCGGTTCAATCTGGTAAAGCTCGGCTATTCCGAGATAGGCCGCCATCGTAACGATGATGGCGAGCACCAGAAGCACCACGATTCCGATTCCGTGCACCATTTGGATGCCGTGCGCCCTTCGGACAGGGCGGGGCTCGAAGATCTCGATACGGTCGAAATTGCCCAGGCTGAGCTTGCTCATAAGTCTCTCCTTCCAGGACGTGTCGGGCGCACTATCGCGGGGAAAGGTTCGGCAGCCGTGAGGGAAGCGCTCACTTTGCGTGATTAATGCGTGCGCGATGAATAAGGTGAAGCTGCCTCCTCCCCCATCGCGGCGCCTTTCGAGGCGCGCGTGGGAGAGGACGCTTATTGAGCTCGCGGCGCCTAGCGCAGTGGAATGTTGAAGTTGAGGTTGAGACTCGGATCCATCGGCGGCGCATAGACCGGAGCCTGGTAGACCGGCGCCCGGTAGACTGGAGCCGGCATGACCACGACCGGCCGCCGCTCATAGACCACAGGGGCTTCATTGTAGCGATGCCAGCGCTCCGACGACTCGTAATGATGACGGTGCTCGTACCGCTCCCGATCCCGCTCGCGCTCCCACCGCTCATCGTCGTGCGCGCTGGCGCCGGCAGCGACGAGAAGCGAAGACGTCGCGATCGCGATCGCCATAACTGTCCGCAAATTTAGTCCGGTCATTGAAGTCTCCCTTTGCGCGTTCTCCCCGCACAAAAGGAAGTACGTGTGAGAATGAGGCCGAACGGCGCGAAAATGTGGCCGAATGATGAAATCCCTCATTCCGGCGCTTTGGTGTTGTGACATAAAAATGATCGGCGGATGTTTTGCGGGACGGACGGCGTTCCCACGCTGGCACGCTATGACATAAAAATGATCAAGGGATGATTGAGGCTGGAACAGCGTAGCGATTCTTAAGACGTGCAATTGCCCGTCGACACTATGCCGGGAGGCAAAACGATGTCCAAACACCGCCTTATTCCTTACGCCGTGCTTACAGCGGGCTTGCTCGTCGCCGGGGGCGCCTCGTCGCAATCGATGTCGGGTATCGATGCGCGCGAAGCCTATCAGCAGGATCGCATTCAAGACGGCCGTCGCGACGGTTCACTGACACGCGGTGAGGCCGCTCGTCTCAACCAAGGCGAACAGCGCATCGAACGCTATGAAGCACACGCGCGCGCGGATGGCGTCGTCACACCCGGCGAGCGCCAGCGGCTCGACGGCATGCTCGATCGCCAGGGCCGCGCCATCTCCCACGAGAGCAATGATAACCAGCGTGCCGGGGGCGGTCGCGAAGGCTGGAACCGCGGCAACGAGGGCGGCCGCGACGGCTGGGACCATCGCGAAGGCATGAATCGTGGAAACGACGGCGGTCGCAACGGCTGGGATCGCGGTGGCTACGGCCAGGACCATCGTGAGGCCGGGAACCGCGGCCCCGACGGCGGCCACAATGGTTGGGACCGCGCTGGCGG
>WNFR01007220.1_pt1 | contig 13629 bp, 12 predicted proteins | sample 5400221 | NCBI WGS metagenome assembly WNFR01 (sample SAMN13153357, study PRJNA577476) | soil metagenome | isolation source: 40 cm soil under Madrone tree | place: USA:California | collected 2016-06-14
CCGCTTGCTGAGGTTGTTGGATACGAGCGACGAATATCGCATCACCTACGCCACGTCAGAAACGATCGACCGGGACCTCGACACGCTGCTTCGGTTCTGGGAAATAAGATGGAAGCCGCGAAAGGGCGATCGCGTGCACGCGCTAATCCGTTCCAATCGGCTTATGCTGACAGCAAGCTTCAAGGCGGATCTCTTGTTGCTGCCAACACTCTGGCAAGGTGACCGGCCCCTTGCCTCGCTTGCCATCCTAATGGATCGGCGCAAGGCGACATTTCTGTTCTTAATGACGGGCCGGGATGAGAGCTTCGACGGACCGCCGCCCGGGATGATTCTGCATGCACACAGCATTCGCTACGCCATCGCCAATGGTTTCAGGGAGTATGATTTCTCGCAGGGCAACGAAGCCTACAAATACTCGTTTGGCGTCAAGGAGCGACGTATCCGATCCGTCGCTATCGCCACAAAGAACGGACTCAACCTCGGCGGCAAGCTTGACCGGCGAACTATTCCCGATGCCTTGAAGGAGGCAACCGAACTTCACCAAAACAGGAAACTCGCCGAAGCCGAGCGCTGCTATCGGCAGATCCTGGATGTCGAGCCAAGAAACGTGGACGCGATTCATCGCCTCGGCGAGTTGCTCACCACTCGGGAGAACCACATCGGGGCGAAGCGGCTGTTCAAGATGTTGACGACGATCAGGCCTGACCTCTATGAGCCCTGGCTTTGTCTCGCGCAGTCTTGCGAGGCGCTCGGCCAATATCTCGAGGCGGCCAACAGCTATCGCGCAGTGATCAAGCTGGCACCCGAAGTGCGCGACGCCTTCACTGGCATTGGGAGGGCATTGTTGAAGCTTGGCCGCATGAGAGAGTTCGACGTGGCGTTGGATGCTCTCCTTACTCATAAGGATAAACGGTCGGACCGATGTGGCCGAGACTTGAAGACCCGCGGCATCGTCGAACATCGCTCGCCGTATCAGCCTGTTGTGGGCTGATATGATCCGGCGGCCACGAAATTGCTGCAGGCTCATTGCGATAGCTCTCGCGCGGCAAGAACGCCGGCGGGGAAGGCGATCTTGAATCGCACCATCCACCAATCCAAGCTGTTCACATACCGGGCCACCCCTTGTAGACTTCCTGATGTTCTCGGCCAGCGGCTTCACTTCCAAATTCACATGCAGCCCGCAAACTCTGCAATTGAGACCGGCCGGCTTTTGCAACACAGCCTAGGATAGAGCTGACTCGGCAAATACGGCATGCCGCCGTTCCACCCATCCATCCAATAGGCGCAGAACCAAAACAATGTTTTACCGAATACGCTACGATCAAAAGATAATCCTTACATAGTGCGAAGGGAGTTAGAGTATGGTCAGTAAAAAGCTCGAAATCCCGGTCGGCACTCGTTTCAAGATGAGTAAGCTCGGCGAGGCACGAAACCCGCGCCTTAAGAGGGGGGCGGAAGGCACGATCGTGGGCGGGAGCAAATATAAGAGCAGTTTCCGTGTCGTAATCGACGGCCGCAAAACGCCGCTATCGATGCACCGCGACTATATTGAGCCGATTACTCCCGACGCGGTGTGACGGCTATCGAACATAGCAACTCCAGATGCGGCATTGCATTCCGTCACGCGTTGGGAGAAGGCTGCTTGGCTGAGTAGCGCGACCGGTGAGAACCGCTGCATTTCAATTGCTAACAGCTTCTGAGCTGGCGGAGAGGAAAACGACTGTGAATGGCACTCCTCGACGAGTGCAATCGCGTCTTTGGCTTCGCGCGCCTTCATTATGAGACGGCGCTGCTCGAGTGCACCTCCGGATCGCAGTCGGCCGTCGGCAAGATCTACGCTCGGGAGAAGGACCGGTTGCGCGCAGTAGCGCGCCGGATCGTCCACGACACGTCGCGGAGGACGTACGCACCCATCAGGAGATCGCGGAATACCTCCGTGTGCCGGTTGGAACCGTCGAGGGCGTGGATCCGCAGAGAGCTCGCGGCCATGCGCCGGCAGTTCGAATGAGGCGTGAAATTTGTTTTTCGCCGCTGCATCCATCGGCGTGCGTCGGCGACAGTAAGGGTGACGGCGTGGTGATCCGGACAAGGCATGTACCCGCGACCGTCGCAAACCCCAAGCGAGGAGCGAAACCATGTCTATCCTGAGCAGCGTTACCAGCCTTCTCGAGCCGATAAAGATTCCAGGAATCGGCCCCTCAGGCGAGGACTGCAAGCCAACCAAGTGCGACGACCGCGGCGACGAAAAGCACAAGGGTCGCGAGGAATCGAAAAACGACGATCACGCGAAGCAGTGCAAGAATGACGACCACGATCGTGAGAAGCACGCCAAGAATGACGACCACGATCGCAAGCACGGCAAGAATGACGACCACGATCGCGAGAAGCACGCCAAGAATGACGACCACGATCGCAAGCACGCCAAGGATGACGACCACGATCGCAAGCACGCCAAGGATGACGACCACCATCGCAAGCACGCCAAGGATGACGACCACGACACGCCAAGAATGACGACCACGATCGCGAGAAGCATGCCAAGGATGACGATCACTCGAAGCACGCCAAGAACGACTGCCAGCCGAACAAGGACGACTGCCAGGCCCACAAGGACTATTGCGAACCCAAGCCCTCCGACGACTGCGGCAAGGGCGAAACCCATAAGGTGGGTGAAGCGCTGGCCAAGTTCGACTTCTCACATGGTGATGTCGCCTCGCACGCTCCGGATCACTCGGACACGCTAGGCGCGCTCGCTTCGATGTCGTCCGGCCATGCGCTGGATTACGCCAGCGGCCAGATGGGCCCGGCGGATCACCTCGACGTAGGGCATTTCGACATGCCTTTGGACACGTCGCACGACATGGCGCATCACGCCTGATGCGTTAAAAGACTCGCCTGGCAGCGAATGCTGCCAGGCGAAAATCGTTTTTGAGTGGAACGAGAGAGCGGTTGCGGTCCGATCGTGTCCTCGGTGACGAGGATCGGCTGGCCATCTTCGCTGCGTGGCGCCGCTTCGCAGAGATGGTTGCCTTTCGGAAATCGATCGACGCATGATACCGGAGCAACGCTGCGGAAATTTGCTGATCGTAAGATTCTGGCAAGTCCTTCTCTGAGAAAAATACTTTTGCCACGATGCAAAGGATTGTCACCGCCGCATGTTACTCTCCCAGCCCGCACGCATATTGAGAATCGGGCCAACGTATTGCAGCCATCTAATTTGGTGAAAGGGTTAGGCCTTGATGCCTAATATTGCGGTGTTTGGTTCGCTTCTTTCATCAGGGCCGATTTCGTACTCAAGCTTCGACAGCTGCCGGCTGTTCTTTTCCAGATAGCCGTCGATCGCCAATGCTGAGGTCGTCGCGACCGATAGACCGCACAGCAAGTTCCAATGTCGGGCATGCGACGAAGCGTGAAATTTGTTTTTCGCCGCTGCATCCATCGGCGTGCGTCGGCGACAGTAGGGGTGATGGCGTGATGATCCGGCGTTCCAGAGCTAAACTGACGAACGACGATCAAGAGCGGCACCACCGTTAACATCACCGAGCTGCTGCGAATCTACGCGGCGGTCGAGGCGAAGATTAAGCCGGGGATGTCCGAGAAGGAGATCGACCAACTGATCTACGCCCACCGCCAGACGCCTGAGTCCTAACTGAGAGGAAACCTGAACTTGTCCGCCTACATTGTCGACCACGATCATATCGACGCGCTGTTGTCCTACGGCATCGAGCACGATGTCCGCTACGTCATCCGCGAGTCGAATGCGTGCGTTAACATTTGCAGGACCAATGCCACCGAGATCGGCCGCATCCTGCTCGACGAGAACGAGCGCAGCGTGCGCTACCGCTATCCCGACTGCGACGTCGACGAGCTGCCCGGCACCATCGGCCAGAACGCCGCGACCTACAAATTCCGACGCTGGCCGACATTGCTCCCGGCGCTGACGGTCTTGAAGGCCTGCGACGGCTTCGACTATCAGGCCTCCGAGACTCCGGATTACGAGACGTCGCTGGCCGCCATCGTCATCCGCGCCATCCGCAAATGGGCGATCACGCGCCTGCCCGGCTACTCGGACGCACCGGGCTGGAGCATGCATAGACCCGTAAAGGAGCAATCATGACCGATATGTACACCGAAGGCTGGGACGCCGGGCACCGGGCCGCGTTGCAGGAGCTGGCCCCGCTGGGCGACGCCCTCAACGACGCTATCTTCATTTTCAAGCGTGGGAAGCGACCAGTGTTGTAAGACATTACTCTGGCTTGTGGACTGACCGTGAGTTGCACCAGCGTGGTAATCGCAGACCGCCATCCCGTGGTTCTGCAAGGATTGATGAAGGTACTCGAGGCAGAGGATGGCTTCGAGGTTGTCGCATGCTGCAGTGACGGTACGAGCTGCATCGAAGCGATTCGGAATTTGGTGCCGGACATCGCCATTCTCGACATGTCACTACCTGGCCTGACCGGGCTGGAAATCCTCACCATCGCCAATTCTGAAAGTCTTTCCACGCGGTTGGTCTTTTTCACCGCTTCTATTGAAGACCGTGAACTGGTCATGTCAGCCGCGGCTGGAGCCTACGGTCTCATTCCGAAGGACGTGGAGCTCGAATTTCTGGTGCAGTCCTTGCGGCAGGTCGCGGATGGCCAGCGGTTGTTGCCGCTGCCCTGTTCGGATCAGACCGCATCTCGGGAGCAAAGGAACATTGCGGTGTCGGATAATGCCCTGACGGTGCTCACGGACCGCGAGCAACAGATCATGCGTCTGGTATCCGAGGGGTTGTCGAACAAGGAAATTGGGCGCCGGCTGAATATTTCCGGCGGCACCATCAAACATCACCTGCATCACATCTATCAGAAACTAGAAATCAGCAACCGGACAGTGCTTGCTGCGCTCGCCTTAACACAAAATAGCAGGACGAGCGTCCGCGGGAGATCAGGTGCCCCGGAACCGCTTTAGTTGAGCGACCAAGGCGGCCCGGCGTGGCCCACGGTTCGGCTGGCGGCCAACGTTTTGAGAATTCTGGTCATGATCTGTTTTATCAGCACCCTTGTACCGCTTTTTGCTCAAGATGATCTCAGGCCGCCGACACGCTTGGCTGGCAGCTACGAATGATCCGCCTAGCGAAAGATGCCGCCTCCGCCCGAGAGGGATCAGGCCAAGGTCAGCAGTATGCAATATTAGGTGAATGCTGATCAATGAATGTGTTTTGCTTCGGTGTGGGCTAAGATTGCGAGTGTGGTGCGGTTGGTGATGCCCAGCTTCCGGTAAATCCGGTGCAGGTGGACCTTGACCGTGCCTTCGGCGAGTCTAAGCCGCTGCGCTATTTCCTTGTTGGTCAAACCTTCGGCCATGACCCGGGCGATCTGATGTTCGCGCGCTGTGAGCGGGTCAATTTGATGTTTTCGTATCCTGGATAGTTTTTGTCTGGGCGGCCGCATGACTTGTCCTTCTCAAGAGCGCTGGCCTTTTTGTCTGATCTATTCGCTTGACTTGGGTCGTTTTATGGTACGTGAGCACGACCGACCGTTTCGAGACAAAGGCCGAATAGCGCCTTCTTAGTTCCATCGTTGCTATGTAACTCCAAATATTGAAATCCCCACGTCGTATCCTTAGCAATAGGTGGAGCTGACAAGGCGCGTTCTGGTCGCTCACAATGCACGACGAAAGCCGGCTCCTCGCGGCCAATCCGATCGACCGCATCGCTATTGGCGATCGCGGCGAGCTCGATTCAATCCCGATGGCTCACTTGATCTCTACATTCAGCGCGAGTCGCCCGGCAGAGACAAAGAGTCGAATTGGTTGCTGGCTCCCGCGAGTGGCGACGACGAGCAGCAGGACGTGAAAGTCGCTGGGCGGCCGGATCCCGGATCAATGATTTCGGTCCATATTTGATTCAATGATTGCGGCTTGTCGGAAAAGAGACTGCCGAGCGCGATCGCGACGAGTCCAGCGGCGGACTTCATGAGCGCATCTGCCCGCCCAGTGCCGACCAACGCGGCTCGCGTGAAGAGAGCAAAGTGCTGAGCGCCGGTGCGCACCCTGACTATGTCACGATTTCGTGACGGCGAGAATTGGAAAAGATTCAGGAACAAAGTTCATGTCGCTGGCTTGATTTTTCCAACAGCTCATTTCGCATTTCTTGGAAATACGGGTCATCACCAATATTCTATTCCGCATTGCTTGGAAATGCAGGTCATCGCCAATATTCCCTCCAGGGGAATAACGGTCGCGTTTGCCTTTCAACAGGTGACTTCGACCATGCCCCACCAAAGCGCCAGCTTCACAAAGGCGGAGCCTCACCCCGGCGCAGCGCAGCATGACAGATATCTCAATTGCGAGACCGCTCTCATCTACGAGACGGCGCTGCTCGAGTGCGCCTCCGGATCGCAGTCGGCCGTCGGCAAGATTTACGCCCGAGAGAAGGACCGGTTGCGCGCCTTGGCGCACCGGATCGTCCACGACCCGTCGCGTGCCGAAGACGTCATCCACGATGCATTCGTGCAGATTCTCCGAGATGCCAAAAACTTCGATCCTGCACGCGGATCCGCCCGGGGCTGGATCTACGCGATCGTCCGCAACACGGCGCTCAAGATGCAGGCGAACGGCAGGCGCGAACTCGCGCTCGGGGACGAGACGCTAAACGGCATCTGCGACCGGGAAGAGGCCGTCCCGAATCCGGCGTCCTCCATCCCGGACAGCATGGCATTACGGTCAATGCTCGATCAGCTCGAGCCAAAGCGCCGCGCGAGCCTGCTTCTGGCGATCATCGACGGACGCACGCACGAGGAAGTAGCCAAATACCTCCGGGTTCCGGTTGGAACCGTCAAGGCGTGGATCCGAAGAGAGCTCATGTCCATGCGCCGGCAACTCGAATGAGGCGTGAATTTATTTTTTTCGTCGCTGCATCCATCGACGTGCGTCGGCGAAAGTAGGGGTGACGGACAAGGCATGTGCCCGTAGCAAACCCGAAAGGAGTAGCGAAACCATGTCTATCCTGAGCAGCGTTGCGAGCATTCTCGAACTGATAAAGAATCCAGGAAACGACGTTCCGCGCGAGGAATCGAAAGACGGCAAGGGCGACTACTCCAAGCACGATGATGGCTGGAAGGACGCCAAGAACGACGACTGCCAGCCGCAGAAGGATTATTGCGACGCCAAGCCATCCGACGACTGCGGCAAGGGCGACACCTGTCAAAACCCGGGTGAAATGCTGGCCAAGTTCGACCTTTCACATAGTGATTTCGGCTCGCAGGGTCCGGATCATTCGGGTGACATGGTGAGCGCGCTCGCTTCGATGTCGTCCGACGATGCGCTCGAATACGCCATCGGCCAGATGGGCCCGGCGGATCACTTCGACGTAGGGCATTTCGACGTACCGACGGACGCGTCGCATGACGCGGACGCCTGATGCGCCGAAAAGACTCGCTTGGCAGTGTGTTGTCGGGCGAGAGTTGCATTTCAGTAGAACGAGATGGGAGGCGGTGGCCATGAACGAAATAGAAAAACGCGAACTGTTCGAACAACAGCGGAAGATCTTCGAAGCCGGGGCGCAGCGTGCGGACAAGCGAACCGGCTCCTTTAATTTTTTGACTTGGTCCTTCTTCCTTGCGCCGCTAATGGCCAGCGACGAGTCTCTTGCGGCCACGCTCAAATTCGCCCCCGCCGCGGAGGAGGACGGGAGAGCTGCTCACGCAGGCGCGGCGGCGCAGGCGGCGAACGACGATCCGCCGGCGGGTGATCCCTCGAAACTGAGCACGGTGGATGAGAACGCCAAGGGACCCGCCGCATCGTCGGATCCGCATGCGGCCCAGCTTGATCCGACCGGACTTCTGGCGCAGCCGCAGGACGACGTGCCCAATCCGAGCACCGCCCGCGGCGAAGCTGTCGCCGCCGCAATGGGCGGCGGCGGTGGAGGCGGCGGGGGCGGAGGTGGTGGCGGTGATGATGCCGATTCCCCTCCCCATGACGCTCACATCGCAATCGACGAAAATTCCGTCAACTTGCTGTCAGCGGAATCCCACCTCGGAAGCGGTCAACTGTTGGATGGGCCGACCTTCGAATCCGTTCAGTCCTATGTACTTGGCGACTCGCTCAGCCCATCGGTCATGGACCCCGCCCCCGTGCTTGGAACCGTGGGCAGTCTGACCAACGACATGGTCGGCGCGATCGCGCCGGTCGAGGCGGCGGTGCAGCCGGTGCTCACGACGGTGACCGACGCCGTCGGCAGTCTGACCGATGACGTGGCCGGCACGATTGCGCCGGTCGAGGCGGCGGTGCAGCCGGTGCTGACGACCGTGATCAATACCGTCGGCAGTCTGACCGACGACGTGGTCGGCACGATTGCGCCGGTGACCGACACCGTGGGCAGTCTGACCAACGACATGGCCGGCACGATTGCGCCGGTCGAGGCAGCGGTACAGCCGGTGCTGACGACGGTGACCGACACCGTGGACACGCTGATCAACGATGTGGCCGGCACGATTGCGCCGGTCGAGGCGGCGGTGCAGCCGGTGCTCGCGACGGTGACCGACACCGTCGGCACACTGACCAATGACGTGGTTGGCACCATTGCACCGGTCGAGGCGGCGGTGCAGCCGGTGCTCGCGACGGTGACCGATACCGTGGGCACACTGACCAATGACGTGGACGGCGCGATTGCGCCGGCCGAGGCGGCGGTTCAGCCCGTGCTCGCGACGGTGACCGATACCGTGGGCACCCTGACCAATGACATGCTCGGCACGATCGCGCCGGCCGAGACGGCGGCTCCAACCCTCCTGGCAACCGGAACGGATACGGCTCTGCCGGTAGCTGGAGACGTGCTCTCTTTGGATACTCACATGGGTTACCTCACGGGCGAGGTGCAATCGCCCGTGCCGGATCTACTGGGCGGCATAGCGGCGGATACGGCAGGGAGCACCGCGCCGACTGCCCCCGATCCAGTCGTCGCCGACCCCTTGCATGCAGCGAATCCGGTCGACGACCTTGCTGCGCAGGCCCCAGCGACGGCGGGGACGATCATTGAGGGCGTTGATCCCGCGCTTGCACCAGCACCGGGCAGTGACACGGATCCGAGCAGCGTTACCAACACCAGCACCGCGCCACATCACATTGGGAGTTCCGTCTTGGTCTCCGGCATCGTGACTCCGATCCACCCCGACCTTGTCGATGCATTGCAAGCGCCTGCGCCGCTCACCATTGGCGGCTCGGCCGACCACGTCGTCGCGGCTGCGGCGCCGGCGGTCGATACCGCCGATCCCTTGCTTGCCGCCATGACTGGTGCTGCCAGCCAGTCGACCACGTTGTCGCAAGCGGCTGCATCGGACAGCGCCGGTACTCATACGCTTGGCAGTTCGCCGCCAGCCCTTGACGTGGCCGAGTCAGCAACAACCACCGGTAGCGGTGCGACCGGTGACGTCGCGCCACCGGTGAATCTGGGCGGCGATGCTCTTGCAAATGCGGGGCCGGTTGTTGACACAACTGAGCCGGTGCTCACCACAACAGCTGCCGCTCTGAGTACTCCGATCAGCGACGTGTCACATCCGGCCGATACCGGAAACGTGGCTAGCGACGCCGCGCCGGTTGTTGACACGAGCGAACCGGTGCTCGCCAGCGCCGGGGTCTCGCTCAGCAATCCCGCGACCGACCTCTTGCAGTCGGCCGTGCCGGACACCAGCACCGGTCACGCCCCCGGATCAGCCGACACCCTTCTCGCGCTCGCCACCGCGACTGACGCACCGATCGAGGTTTCGGGATCCGCGACGGCTGCCGCGGCCAACGTCATTACGGACGTAACGAATGCCGCGGCGGCCGTCGACCCGACCACCATCGCAGGCGACGTGATCGCCTTGAACGAGGCCCAACTGCCTCCAGCAAATGCGCTGTTCACCGGAACCCAGTATACCGACTACGGCGTCACGCTGAGCAGCGACATCGCGGCTTCACCGCAGCCTGCGGTGTCTCCGGTCGACACGGCATCGGCTCAGGACACCTTGGTGCCGGTGGTCGCTGATGTGCAGCAACACGCGCTACCGCCTCCCGACATCGTGGATCCGACTCATCCCATCGATCACCTTGGACTTCGGGATGCCATCCTATAGTGGGGAGCGAAGATGGCGGCCGTCGAGACACTGAGTAATCCGCCGCGCAACCGTTCTACGGATCAGCTTCGCGTCGCACCCGGCGGGGAGGTCCGCGATCATGTAGGACCTGTCAACCCGATGGCCGCCTGGCGTTCGGTCGCGCGCACGAACCTGATCGCGGTCGCGGCATTTTCGGTCGTCGTGAATCTGCTGATGCTCACGATGCCGATGTACTTGTTCCAGATATCCGACCGCGTGCTGACGAGCCGCAGCCTCGAAACGCTTCTGATGCTCTCGGCTCTCGCGCTGGCGTTCATCGGCATTCTCTCGATCGTCGACATTTTGCGTCGGCAGGTGCTGGGGCGTCTTGCGACCAAGATGGAGGCCTTGCTCGGCGGCGCAGTGCTGGCGAGCAGCATCAACAACGCCAGAGCCGGCGAGGGCGGGACCATCCAGGCGATCCGCAGTCTTCACCAGGTGCGCGGATTCATCTCGAGCCCAGTCATGCTTCTGGTGATGGACGCACCGCTGTCGCCCCTCTACTTCGGAGTCATATTCCTCGTTCACCGAGATCTCGGGTTCATCGCAGTCGTGTCGGGTTTTGCCCTAGCGCTGATTGCGCTGATCAACCAGAAAGCGACTTCTGAGCGACTGGGCCAGGCAGGCCTGCATGCCGCCGAGGCCGATGCAGCGGCCGAGTCGCTGGCGCGAAATTCGCAGGTGATCAATGCGATGGGAATGCTGAGCGAGAGCATTCTCCATTGGGGTCACCGGCAGGCGCCAGCCCTGACGGTGCAGAGCCAGGCCCTCGACCGGAATTTCTGGATCAGCGGTGCGTCGAAGTTCGTCCGGCTCGTGACCCAAATCACTATTCTCGGCACCGGCGCCTATCTGGCGCTCCATGCCGAGATCACCGGCGGCATGATGATCGCGGCCTCGATCATTGCCGGCCGCGCCTTGCAGCCGCTCGAGGGCTTGATCGAGGGATGGCGCAGCTGCGTTCAGGCGCGGTCGGCCTATGCGCGCGTCATACAGGCGGTCGAGTCATTCCAGCGCGAGACGCCGAAGCTGCGCCTGCCCAAACCGCAAGGTCGCCTGACCGTAGATCGGGTCTTGTACCTGCCGCCGGGTTCGAAGGAGCCGGTGCTTAATGGCGTATCGCTGGAGCTCGTGCCCGGAGAATCTCTGGCCATTGTCGGACCTTCAGGATCGGGCAAGTCGACCCTGGCGCGCATTCTGGTGGGCTGTCTGGTGCCGACCGCCGGTAAGGTCAGGCTGGACGGAACGGAGCTGCGCAATTGGGATCGCCGCCAGTTCGGGGAATTTACCGGCTACCTGCCACAGGAGGTCGAGCTATTTCCCGGGACCATCAAGCAGAACATCTGCCGCATGCGCGATGACCTGCCCGACGCGAGCATCTACGAGGCGGCGATGTTCTCGGGCATCCACGACATGGTCTGTCAGCTGACGCAAGGATACGAAACCGTGCTCGACCGCGGCGGCGGGCCGCTCTCCGGAGGACAGAAACAGCGTATCGCGCTCGCTCGGGCTTTCTTCGGTAGTCCGTGCCTTGTCGTGCTCGATGAGCCCAACTCGAATCTCGACGCGGCGGGCGAGCAGGCTCTGACCGAGACCCTGCAGCGCGCCAAGAAGCGGGGGGTGACCGCAGTGGTCGTAACCCTGCGCCCGGCGCTGCTGAACAGCGTGGACAAAGTGCTCATCCTGCGGGCCGGACGTGCGGAAGCATTCGGATCTCCGAGCGACGTGCTGCATCGCCTGGTTCGCTCGCCCGTTCGGGCCGGTGAAGACAAGCCCGAGCAGCCGCGACGCATCGAATCCTCGGGCCCGTGAAGTGAACAGCGCGGGAGGACAGCATGAGAGCGAAGGATAGCGTCGGGGAATGGTACCGCGGCGTTCCGCTCAGCGCCAAATGGCCCATCTTCACCGGCCTTGCCATCCTGGTTGTTTGGCTCGGTTGTTTCGGTATTTGGGCCGGAGTCGCGCCACTGAACAGTGCGGTCGTCGCTCCGGGCACGTTCGTGGCCACCGGACAGAACAAGCTGGTCCAGCACTTCGAGGGTGGCATCATCCGCGAGATTGCGGTCAAGGAGGGTGATGTCGTCCATGCGAACCAGGTCCTCGTTCGCATGGACGACACCGCTGTCAACGCCAAGCTGAGGCGGTTGATTTTAAAGAAGTATCGACTGGTCGCCATGAAGGCGCGTCTCGAGGCCGAAATGAGCTCTTCAGAGACAATCGAAACTCCGGCCGCGTTCAGCGAGAGTGCACGTGATCCCGAGATCAACGCAATTCTCGAGCGGCAACGTACCGAGCTACGGGCGCGCCGGACCAGTCTCGCGACCGACGAAAGCGTACTCAGGAAGCAAATCTCCGGGCTGGAGGAAAGCATTCGCGGATATCAGGCGCAAGTGCAGTCGACCAAAGATCGAATTGCCCTGTTCGCCGAAGAGCTGAGGGATAAGGATTCGCTGCTTGGCCAGCAGTTGGTCCGCAAGTCGGATGTGCTGGCTGTGCGGCGCTCCGAGGCGGGTCTCGGGGGAGACCTCGGCGAGTATCTCGGCCGCATCGCCGATTCGAAGGAGCGGATCGCGCAGGCGAACGAAAAAATAGCCCAGGTCCACTCGACGGCGCTCCGCGATGCGATCAAGGAGCTGCGCGAGACCGAGACGGATCTGGACGACGTCGAGGAGCAGATTCGTGCCGCCCAGGACGTGGTCGACCGGGTCGACGTCCGTTCGCCGGTCCGTGGCATCGTGGTGAAGCAGAACTTCCATACGCCGGGCGGCGTCGTCTCTCCTGGCGCCGTGATCCTTGAGCTCCTACCGATAGGCGAAGAGCGCATCATCGAGGCACGCGTGAATCCCAAGGACATTTCGCACGTAAGCGTAGGCCAGGAGGCGCTGGTGCGGCTTTCGGCGCTCAATCAGCGCATCACGCCCATGGTTGGGGCGAGCGTCATCTACGTGTCAGCGGACGCCTTGGCGGACCAACTACAGGCGAAGACCGAAAAACAGGCCGACAACAGCGACACGCGTCGGGAATTCTATGTGGTTCGGGTGCGCTTGGATCATGATGATATTCTTAGGAGCATGCCTGAATTCGTCCCGACGCCCGGGATGCCCGCCGACGTTTACATCAAGACCGGAGAGCGTACGTTTTTCGAGTACATCATGAAGCCGGTCTTCGACAGCTTCTCCCGCGCTTTCCGCGAAACCTGACTGGACGAGCAAGTTAACCGCCGAGCGCCTGGAATACCCGCAATTGGGAGGGGGTGGAGTGCTTGACGGCGTTCGAGCGAATTGCCCTGTTGCGATGCGCAATCCTGCATGTCCAATGCCTCTCCTATTGGCTGGCCTCTAGCAGGACCTAGTCGCTCGCTTCAACTAATTTGAAAGAATTTAGTGATTCGGTTTTGCCGCCCCTAATGGCGGCGGAGGGAATCATGGCGGCGAGGGAGAATTCGGTAAAGAGATATGTTGTGCGGTTGAGCGCAGATGAGCGCGAGCGGCTCGAAGCGCTGATCCGGAAAGGAAAG
>WNFR01004968.1_pt1 | contig 13627 bp, 1 predicted proteins | sample 5400221 | NCBI WGS metagenome assembly WNFR01 (sample SAMN13153357, study PRJNA577476) | soil metagenome | isolation source: 40 cm soil under Madrone tree | place: USA:California | collected 2016-06-14
CTACCTGCGCAGCAATCAATTGCGGCTGTACTGCTCTTCGATCGCTTACGTGCTGTTGCAGATGCTGCGGCGACTGGGACTGGAGGGAACGGAGTTGGCCAAGGCGCAATGCTCCACCATTCGGCTCAAGGTGTTAAAGATCGGCGCGCTGATCCGCATCACCGTACGGAAGGTGTGGATTTCGTTGGCCGGTGGGTATCCCTACGTCGAGCTCTTCCGGCAAGTCTACGAAAAGCTGTGCGCCGTGCCGCTAAAGCATTGAAAAAGAAAGATCCCAAACAACTTTTTCTTGGCTTCTGTCGACCAGTGGTAAGGTGTGCGCCGAAACCGCCTCGGAGAGAGAAAAAGTCTCACGCCAAGCGAAAAACGGGTCAGCTAAACAACAGCACCCCGCGAAACTATCTCGCAACTCCCAATTCAAACAAATTTCATTCCCCTTCTGCCAAGCTGTGAGAGATAACGGCTAGGGGACAAGGAGCAGGGATTAGGCCGAGGAAGGAACTGGGAGACCTGCGAGGCTGAGTGGCGGCAACCATGTGGAAGGATAGCACGCGCCAATTAAGCTGTTAAATGTTTTGCACTGAAAGCAGGAATTGCGCGCTGAACGGCTACGCAGGCGGGGTGAACGGCTGCGGTGGACGTGCCGACGAACAAGAAAAAAGCAGAGTCAAACGCTCCGCCTTCCGACACCGAGGAGGGGGACGCAAATTCGTATGAGCAATTATCGTCCGGGCCGCTCGTCCCGTTGCAGACTCTTTGCGCGGCCAAGTGATTCATTTCAAAGCGGAAAACTGGGGCGGAGAAGTTTCCTTCCCCGCCTTCCGAATGCTCTCGGGTGCTACTTCAGGCCGAAATTGAAGTACACGCTCGTCCCGTCATTCAAATCGATCCGGAAGTAGTAGGTCTGATTCATCTTGTTCGCGGGTGCGGTCTTGGTACTCATATTGAAGATCCACTGCTGACCCATCGGATCAAAGCGCCACCCTAAGTCATTCGTCGAATTGTCTATTGTCTCATCAATAGGGGCTATGGTCCCCGAATTGATCTGGTAGAGGACAAACCCGGTGATAAGTCCGGTGGTCCCGATGGAATTGCCGTTCACGTCGCAGACTCGGAATTTGGCAGGGACAGTACTTCCCTGTTTGAAGACACTGTTGCCAGGATTGCCTGCATTGATCGGCTGCAGGATCTGGTGCCCTGCGTCGCCGCCGCACATGCCGCCGGTCGCATACTGCACGTTGATCTGCACCGTCTTTGAGGCAAGGTTGTAATTCGCCGTTGCCGCGGCGGTAACGCTCAGGGTCTGAGTGTTGACCGCAAGCAACGTGCCTGCTCCCGGCGCGTATGTTAGAGCGCCCGTCGGGCTGCCGCCGGAAACGCCTGTCACAGTTGCATTCAATTGCGCGCTGCCCAGCGGGGTACCCAGAACGATTGGTGCTGGGTTGCTCCAATTGATGATTTGGGCCGCTTTTGCAACGTCAATCGAGACTGTCTTCGTAGACGGATTGTAATTGGAAGTTCCAGCAACATTCACTGTTAATGGCTGACCGTTTCCGGCGTTCAGCATGATGGCGTTGGCCGGGCTGTAGCTCACCGCACCGATGGCCGATGGTCCACTGCCGATGACCACGGCATTCAGTTGTGCTGGGCCGAGCAGTGTTCCGTAGGTAATGCCAGCCGGGTTGTTCCAATTAATGGTCTGATTGCCCTTTGCCACATCTATCGAAACGCTCTTGCTGGCGGGCTTATAATTGTCCGTTTCCGCTGCAGTAACGCCAAGCGTTTGCCCAAGCCCGGCGTCAAGAATGGTCCCGGCGCTGGGTGTGTAACCCAGTGCACCTGGTGCGCTGCCACCGGTTGCGCCAACCACAGTGGCATTCAGTTGCACTCCACTGAGTGGCGTACCGTAGACGATACCCGCAGGAGAGGCCCAAGTAATGGTTTGATCAGCTTTGGCGACATTGATGTGGACCGTTGCCGAAGCTGCTTTGTAGTTCTGTGTTGACGCAGCATTAACAGTGAGCGCGTTTGCTCCCGCATTCAACAAGCTGCCCGCACCTGGCATGTAGGTGAGAGCGCCTGCAGGGCTCCCACCGGACACGCCCGCCACTGTCGCATTCAACTGTGCCCCACTCAGCAGCGTGCCGTAAATGATGCCCGCCGGATCAGACCAGGTAATAGTCTGGTCCGCCTGGCTGATGGTGATCGACACATCACTGCTGGTCGATTTGTAGTTGGTATTGCCTGCGAAGGTCCAGTGCGCCGTGCCGCCCGGGACATCAGTGAAGCTGGCACCGAGGTTGAGCAGACTGCTCAGATCCTCGCCCTTCACACCTGTTGCCGATCCCGTCGCTCCGTGCGCGTTGCCGTCGTACTTCCCGCTGAAGCCGTTCACCACGATCGTGGCGTCTGCCTTGTTGATGGTGATGGCCGCGTCGCCGCTCGCTGAGTTGTAGTTGCCGTTGGCGTACGTGGCGTTGAATGTCCAGTGTGCCGTGCCGCCCGGTACGCTGGTGAAGGTGCTGCCCAGGTTGAACAGGCTGCTCAGGTCTTCACCCTTCACGCCCGTCGCCGTGCCGCTGGCCCCGTGCGTGTTGCCGTCATATTTCCCGGCGAAGCCGCTCACGCTGATGACAGCGTCCGCCTTGCTGATGGTGATGGACACGTCACTGCCGGTCGATTTGTAGTTGGTGTTGCCAGCGAAGGTCCAGTGCGCCGTGCCGCCCGGCACGTTGGTAAATGTCGCGCCGAAGCTCAAGAGGCTCGTTAGATCTGCAGGGGTCGACTCGACCCCCTTCGCTGTGCCCGTGGCCCCGTGCGGGTTACCATCGTAGACGCCCGTGTAGCCGCTAACGTTGATCACCGCGTCCGCCTGGTTAATGATTAGCGGAACGGCCGCGCTCTGCTTCTGGTTGTAGTTGGTATTGCCTGCAAAGCGCGCGGCCACCGAGTAGTTACCGGCATTCACTGGTGCCGAAGTCAGCAAATTGCCCGGCCCCGGTGAGAGGCTGTATGCCACGTTCACCGATGGTGTGAGATCCTCATCCTGAACGCCCTTCGCAGAGCCGCTGCCGGCGTGCGGATTGCCGTTATAGTCGAAAGCTCCGCCCACAGCCGTCACCACGGGGTCTGCCTTGCTGATCGTGAAGGCTGCGGTATTCGAGTTAGCCACGTAGTTGGTGCCTGTTCCGCCCGCCGAGCACTGCAGGAAGTAACTCCCCGCGTTGGTCGGAGCGCCGCCCAACGGGTTGTGGCTGCCATCCTGATAGGACGACGTGGCCGTGGGGTGCTCGCCGTTCACGCCGTCTGCCGTGCACGTCGTCGCCCCAACATAAGGGAGTCCTGTGTAAGTGGTGCCTGTGGCCGAGACGTTTATCGTCAACGTAGCTGGCGTGATGTGGCCCGCGCCACTGGCCGTGGTCGGCAGCACGTAGTTGCTCGCCAGCGCGCCTCCCGTCGGCGTGAACTGACCTGCCAACAGGCTCGCCGTCACCGTCGTAGCCGTGCTTACATCCTTGAAGTTGTAGGTTCCCGCTGTCTGCGTCACCGTGAAGTTTTCACTGCCCACCAAAGGTGACAGAGAGAAATTCGCCGAAGTGAGTGTCGCGATGGTGTTGCCGTTATACGGCCTGTCCGGATCGCCGGTGATTGAAGCGGTCAGCGTCACCGTCGTAATGTGCCCCGCGCCACTGGCGCTGCTTGGCAGCACATAGTTGCTCGCGACTGCGCCGTTGGCCGGCGTGAAGTCGCCGCTCGCCAGACTTGCGGTTACGGTCGCGGCCGCCAGTACGGCCTTGCTGTTATACGTGCCGGTGTTCTTGGTTACGGTGAACGACTCGCTCCCTACCAGAGGGGTGAGGGAGAAGTTCGCTGAAGTCAGCGTGGCGTTGGCGTTGCCGTTGTAGGGTCTGGTCGGATCGCCGGTGATTGAAGCCGTCAGCGTCACCGCCGTGACGTGCCCCGCGCCACTGGCGGTGGTGGGCAACACGTAGTTGGTCAGCAGTGTGCCCGCGCCCTGCGTGAAGTCGCCGCTCGCCAGACTCGCGGTTACGGTCGCGGCCGCCAGTACGTCCTTGCTGTTGTAGGTGCCGGTGTTCTTGGTAACTGTGAACGACTCGCTCCCTACCAGAGGGGTGAGGGAGAAGTTCGCTGAAGTCAGCGTGGCGTTGGCATTGCCGTTGTAGGGCTTGGTCGGATCGCCAGCAATTGAAGCCGTCAGGGTTACGGCCGTGATGTGCCCCGCGCCGCTGGCGGTGGTGGGCAACACGTAGTTGGTCAGCAGTGTGCCCGTGCCGGCGGTGAAGTCAGTGCCTGCCAGAGTCGAGGTCACAGTGGCGGCTGCGGTCACGTTCGCGCTGTTGTACGTCCCGGTGGTCTTGGTCACCGTGAAGGAGTCGCTCCCCACCAGAGTGGCAAGGGAGAAGTTCGCCGCGGCCAGCGTGGCGTTGGCGTTGCCGCTATAGGGCTTGGTCGGATCGCCGATGATCGAGGCCGTCAGCGTCTTGGCGTTGACGTTGATCTGCACGTCCTTAGAGGCAGTGTTGTAATTCGCCGTATCCGTAGGAGTGAAGACGACGTGCAGCGTCTGGCCGTTCCCAGCATTCAAGACGGTCGTCGCTGGAGGCGTGTGCGCAAATGTCCCTGGCACGGAGGCCGCGGCGTTAAGCTGCGTGCCGCTGAGAGCGGTGCCATAAGCGATGTCCGCAGGATTGGCCCACGTGATGGTCGGCGTCGCCTTGTTCACCGTTTGCGTCACGCTGCCGTTGCTCGCGGTGAAGATCCCGGTGGGCGAGTAACAAGCCGTAATCGTGTGCGAGGGCACGGTGAGCGAAGATGTGATGAAGGCGGCCTTCCCGTTGGCATCGAGGTTGGTTGGGCCCGCTAAGACGGTTCCCGAGCACGTCGCGCTGTCGTAAAACGTCACACTGCCGGTGGGAGCTGTGCTGCCCGAGGCCGGGCTCACCGTAGCCGTGAAAGTGACGGACTGCCCGTACGTTGGCGAATTGTTTGAGGCGGAAACCGTCGTGGATGTCGCGACGGACTTGCTGACGGTGTAAAGCGGGCCGGTGAAGCTATAGGTTCCGACTGTGACTCCGCCAACCAGGGTGGTGTGGCCGCTTCCGCCCAGCGGCATGTTGTTAGCGTCCACATGGAGATCGTTGTCATCGAGGTAGTTCAGGCCCAGGCAGCCGTTGCCGGAGCCTGTGTTCACTGTCACGGCATAGGCCGTGTTGTCGCTGGTGGTCGCGCTGGTGACGGAGGCGCTGAGGTCATTTCCTGTGAGCGTCCCACCGCAAGCAGCCGAGGATGATTTAACCGCAAAGTCTGCAGCGTCCACTCCGAAGACGGGCTCGCTGAATGTGACGGTGAAATGGGCAGTATTCGGGGTCGGATTGTTCGTAATATCGGTTGATGCGATTGAAGTGATGATTGGGAACACAATCTTGTAGGTGACGATGGCGGCGGTCCAGTCCTTATTCAGGTTCGTGCCGACACTGCTGGTGGTGGCCGTGGCCTGGTACATGGCCGCGCTGCCCACCTTCTGGTATTCGGAAAGCCCGAAGATCCCGGAGCCATTGGCGGTTTGGTTCGTACCGTTGGGACCACTGGGCCCGGAGGCCGCGGCCGTGAAGCTGTTGCCTGCACCTACGAGGTTCGAGTTGCCGGTGGTGGCGTAGCGGCTGTCATCGAGACCAAACGCCCCGATTAGCAGCTCGTCCGCCTGGGAGGTTTGCACGGTCTGATTCGAGCTCATGGTAAAGCTGCCGTCGAGGCCGGTTCCCAAATTCAAGCTCGACTGGTCCTTCGCGGGCGTAGCGATGCCCGGGGAGGAGAGAAACGCCGCTACGATGTCGAGGGTGTTCGTTCCGAAGTTGACGGTAATCGTGCCGTTCGAAAGAGGATGAGTCACCGGCGCGGAGAAGATTAGGGTTCGGACACCACCGCCGTTGGCGCTGCCGGCACCGCTGCTGTTGTTCTCATCCGCGTCTTTGGTGTAGGTGTTGCTCCCGCCGCTGCCCGTATCGCTCACTGTGAAGGGCGCATTGGCGGTTGCAGTCGAGTCCGTGGCGATGGTCACGAAAATCGTCCCCGAAGTTACCGTGACCCCCGATAGCGAGGCGGTGTTTACCGCCTTGTTGCTTGTCACCGTCCCTAGGAGGGTTGGCGGAGGGAGGCTCTTGACCACCTGGATGCTCGTCGGGCTTGAAGCCGGCGAGGTAGCGTTGGCGGCGTCGGTGAATGTGGCAGTAACGGTGTAGGGTCCAGGGCTCAGCGGCGTGGTGGGTTGGATACCAACGGTATTGTTGTTATAGCTCGCCAAACTTCCGCTCCCGGTGGCTACCAGGATGTTACTGCTGTTGTATATGGAGACCGTGACCGTCCCGGTCAGCTCGGTCGTGAAACTGGGGCCAAAGAACGACGGAGTAAGTGAAGATGAAATGCCGTCTTCCGCATTCGGCGCGATGGTCGGGAGCAGGGTCGGCGCAGATGGCGGTGGCGGTGGTGGCAGCACCTTCAGGGTGAACGGGCTCTGTGTTGCGGTACCCACCGGGTTGGTCGCCGTAAAGCTAATTGTGTACGGAGAAGCCGCAGACGTTCCTGCGGCTGGAGTCCCGCTCAGCGTGCCCGTGCCGTTGAAATTGTCCACAAAGCTAACGCCACCGGGCAGCGTACCGATCTCGGTGAGCGTTATAGGCAGAGAACCTGACGTCTGGACGGTGAAGGCCCCGGGCGTTCCCTCTCCGAATGTCACATTGTTGGCGCTGGTAATGGCCGGCGGGGCCTCCACGACCTGGGTTATCGCCGGAGACGTGCCATTTGAGAAATTCGTGTCGCCGTTGTAGACGGCCGTGATGATGTGATTTCCTACTAATGTAAGTATACTTGTAGTTAAGCTGGCTGTAGTCACGCCGCTCGTCGTACTGACACTCTGCGACCCCAGACTGCTATTGCCGTCCTTAAACTGCACGGTTCCAGTGGGTGTGCCAGCACCTGGCGAAGTGACGCTGATGGTCGCGGTGAAGGTCACCAATTGCCCGGAAAATGACGGATTGGACGAGGAGGTAACTACCGTGCTGGTCGAGGCAGTGTTCACCACCTGTTTGAAATTCGCAGAGGTGCTGGTGGCAAAGCTGGTGTCGCCGCTGTAAACAGCAGTGATCATGTCATTGTTACTCGTTGGGAGCGAGGAGGTGGTGCAAGTGGCTGTGTCTGGTGTGCCTTGGTTGAGCGTCTGGGTGCCGCAGCCGGAGATGGTCGTCCCCCCGACGCTGAAGCTCACTGTGCCTGTGGGGATGCCCGATCCATTGCCAGTCACGCTGACTGTGGCAGTGAAGGTCACTGACTGGCCAAACACTGACGTACCGGCAGAGGACGTGACCGCAGTGCTCGTCGAAGCCTGGTTCACGGCCTGGGTGAAGTTGGCTGAGGTGCTGCCGGTGAAATTCGTATCGCCGCTATACGTTGCGGTGACCGTGTGGGAGCTCTTCGAAAGCGAGGTGATTGGCCCGCTGGTCGCGGTGCCGCCCGATAGGTTGACAGGCGGTCCGAAGTTGTTGCCGTCAATCGCAAACTGGACAGTTCCGGTACGCGTACCGGAGCCGGGCGCAACCGCGCTCACGGTGGCAGTGAAAGTCACCAACTGGCCGAAGACTGAGGGATTGGCCGAGGAAGCGACTGTAGTGGTGGTCGAGGCCTGGTTCACGAGCTGCGAGAGCGCCGACGAGGTGCTGCCGGTGAAATTCGTGTCACCGCCATAAACGGCCGTGACCATCGGATGCGTTCCGACGGAGAGCGTGGCGGTGGAGAATGTCGCCAGCTGCTGCCCCGACACAGTTGCGAGGGTCCCCGTCCCTAGCGTTGTCAAGCCGTCCTTGAACGTTACCGTGCCGGTGGGCGCACCTGAGAATTGCGGGCTCACCGTCGCAGTGAAGGTCACTGATTGACCAAATACAGAAGCATTCGGCGAGGAGGTTAGTGCCGTCAAGGTCGAGGCCTGGTTCACGGTGTGGGAGACGCCCAAAGAAGTGCTGCTGTTGAAGTTGGTATCGCCTGCGTAGCTCGCCGTAACGGTCTTAGCGCCCGCTGTGGTGGAGGTGAGGTTGCACGTACCTGCAGCCACCGTCCCCGTGCAAGTTTGGCTGCCATCACTCACCGTTACGTTGCCCGCTGGCGTCCCGCTGCCAGGGGAATTCACCGTAACGGTAAAGGCCACGGCGTACGGCTGGCCGACAACCGTAGCTGTCGAAAGAACGGTCGTGATTAGGGTGGTTGTGTTCGCTTGGTTGACCGTCTGGGTGAAGTTCCCCGACGTGTTGCCACTAAAGTTGCCGTCGCCGCTGTAGACGGCGGTGATCTTGTTGTGAGCGCCTACAGTCAACGCGGTGGTGTTAAGGGTGGCTGTAGTCACGCCGCCGCCAGTGCTCACTGGTTGCGGTGAGCCGACATTGGCCCCGTTGTCCTTGAACTGTACCGTCCCGGTGGGCGCGGTCCCTGCGCCGGAGCCGGGCGCGGTCACGCTGATAGTGGCCGTAAGGGTCAAGGACTGGCCAAACACTGACGTGCCGACAGAGGACGTGACTGCAGTGCTCGTCGAGGCCTGACCTACTGTTTGCGTGAGCGTGGAAGAAGTGCTGGTAGTGAAATTCGTATCGCCGCTATATGTCGCCGCGACCGTGTGAGAGCCCAGCGAAAGCGATGAAATGGGGGCGCTGGTTGCGGTGCCGCCCGAAAGCGCAACGGGTGATCCGGAATTGCTGCCATCAATCACAAACTGGACAGTTCCTATACGCGTACCCGAGCCGGGCGCAACCGCGCTCACGGTGGCCGTGAACGTCACCGATTGGCCGAAGACCGACGAACTTGCCGAGGAAGTGACCGTAGTGGTGGTCGAGGCTTGGTTCACCGCCTGGGAAAGCGGCGAGCCGGTGCTGTCGCTGCCATTGAAGTTCCCGTCGGCACCGTAGGTGGCGGTGATCGAGTGCGTAGCGACTGAGAGCGATGACGTGCCCAATGTCGCCTTCCCCGAACTCAACGCTCCGGTCCCCAAGGGTGTCGCGCCATCCATGAAGGTGACGGTTCCACTTGGAGTTCCGGCTCCAGGCGCAACCGCGCTGACCGTGGCAGTAAACGTAACCAACTGGCCGAACACCGACGGTTGGACCGAGGAGGTGACCGCAGTTGTGGTCGCCGCCTGGCTCACCGTCTGGCTTATAGCCGATGAAGTGCTCCCGGTGAAACTCTGGGGAGTGTCAGAGCTGCCGGTGTAAACGGTGGTGATCGAATGTGAACCGACCGAGAGAGACGGTGTGCAGGTGGCTTGCGCGCTCCCGTTGAGCGCCACGCTGCTGCAAATTGCCGTTGCCCCGTCTTTGAAGGTGACCGTTCCGGTTGGTGTCCCTGTCGCGGGCGCGACCGGGCTGACCGCTGCGGTGAACGTTACCGCCTGGCCAAATACTGACGGATTCGCAGACGAGGTCACAGTGGTAGTTGTGGCGGCGACGGCGGTGACCGTGGGCGAGCCCGAGCCGCCCTTGACCTCCGTCGTGGGCGTGCCGCTTCCGGACTTCGTCTTTGTAGTGAACGTGTTCAGGTCGGCGGCCGAAGAGGCTGTCACGCTGGAGTAGGTGAGTGTGAAACTAGTGTTTGTCATGCTTCCGGGGCAGGTCATAGCGACCGAGATAGTCCAAGGAGGGCCTGAAGAAATCGCGTCGATAACGGGGTTACAGACGCCTGAAAGGTTCGCGACAGCCACGTGACCCGCGCCAGCTGCGGTCGTGGGCGCGGTCCAGTTCGTGCCTGAGGAGACAGCCGGAACAACCAGAGTGAGGTGCGACCCTGATGGATAGTCTTTATTATTATCAGTATTGGTAAAGGTAAACGTAAGAGTGCTGCCGGTGCTTCCAGCATTGACGGTGGTCGGGCTCACGATCATGGTCCCATCGCCATCCATTGCAGGACCATCCGTAAACGTCGTCTGCGCTTGCGACTGCAAACCCACCGCGGTCAAATAAAACTTAATGTTTAGGTCGTAAAAGTCGGTGACGAACGAGCTGTTGGAGATATTTCCGCTGGCGTCGGCAACCGTTGTGAAAGGTCCGTGAGTATCAATCAACGGGGACTCGACCAACGTCAGGGTAACCGTTTCGCCGGGCTTCCAGCCGGAGCCGGTAATGGTGACGATGGTGCCTGGGGCGTAGTCGGCCTTGTCGGTTTTCACGGTGGCGAAGCCGTAGACTTCGGTACTTGCGAGGGCGTTTGGCGGCGTGGCGGCGTCTTTGCCGCCGGCAACCAGGAGCAGTCCGTCCTGCTGCATGGCGCTGCCGGCGGCATTGCTGCGAGCCGCGGACAGAGAGCCGGTTGCAGAAAAAGTTCCTTGCCAGGGCGTGAACAGCTCCGCGGAAGAAATGGATAAACCGTTCGAGGTTCCACCGACGATCAACACATTGTTGTTATGAGGAAGCAGGAAGGCGAGATGGCCAGCGCGCGCCGTGGCCAGCGCGGATGCGCTCGTAGTGAACGTACCAGCAGCGGGATCAAAGATTTCCGCGGAAGGCAGATCCACGGTGGTCGTGCTGCCGTCCGGGTTCGTAACTATGTTGTTGCCGCCGGCGACTAGAACGCGGCCGTCGAGAAGCGTTGTGGCCGAGTGACCGGAGCGCGGCGTTGCCAGGCTCGGTCCAGCAGCGACGCTTCCCACGACAGGATTAAGAATGTCGGTGGAAGCAACTGGCGCGGTTCCGTTGGAGCCGCCAATGATTATCACGCGGCCATCGGCGAGCACCGCCATAGCGTGCTTCGTGCGCGGGGATGACATGACCCCGGCTGCACTGAATGTTCCCGCGGCCGGGTCGAAAATTTCCAGCGTCGCGCTGGCCACGCCGGAACTTTCGCCGCCGGCAATAAGCACGCGACCATCCTGAAGAAGCGCCGCGGTTGCTCTCGAGCGCGCTTCCACCATGCCGCCGGCAATGCTGCTCCATGTGCCGGAGACGGGATCGAAAATCTCGGCCGAGTTGGTCGCACCACCGCCTGATACCGTGCCGCCTGCCACCAGGACGCGGCCGTCCTGCAAGGTGGCCGAAATATGGTTGCTGCGCGGGTTGTTCATCGGCGCAGCAAGAGGGGAAACCGACCCGTCGGAGTTGAACAGGTCGGCGCTGGCAACCGGTCCGCTTCCAGCGTCGCCGCCGGTGATCAAAACGCTGCCATTCTGCAGCAAAGCGGCAGAGGCGCCCGGACGGGCGGCAGACAAGTTTCCTGTCGCCTGCCACGTGCCGCTCGGAATCGCCAGAACGAAACCCTTGAGTGCCACGAACGCACTAAGCAGGAATCCCATCAGGAGTACAAGTTTAGTGAATCGACGCATCTTTAACCTCGATGGACAAAAAGATCGTGTAGGAACTCAATAGCGACACTACCCCGTCGCATGCAGTAACGAGACTTCTATGACTGCCGCCAATTCGCTCTGATTTGTGGCCTACCCCTCAACTACCCTTGAGGGGAGATCTCCGGGGAGTAGATGAGCATGCAGGAGCAACTCGTTTGCCACCGACCGCCCGACAGCCGATGCGCATGGCGGACTTTGCAGCATCCAGAGGAAAAACTGTTTCGACATTCAATCGTAAGCGATACAAAGGACGATAGTTAGAGGTGTCCAGGGTGCTCTTAGCGTCCACGCGCACGACGCCAATTGCAAACCTGGATCTTGAAGATCGGCTGCGAGCCTGGCAGCGCCGTTCAGGCATTCTCTCCAACCGGATGGTTATGAAAATGTGACTTGGAAAGGTGGAAAAGGGAAAATCAGTGCTCAGTCTTGGATCGCGGCAAACTCATGATTTGCTGAGAGCGACGCGGGAATCTTTCCTGGATGACTGAGGAATCCAAAGCAGTCCCCGCATGATCGCCAAGGTCGCAAGAGCAACCACAAGCCCTGTTAAAGCAAGATAAAGACTAGGCATAAAAGCGCCTAGAAATCTAACGATCACGTAAATGGCGATTACGCATGGGAAGATAAAGGTCCAAATGACGAGAGAGACGACGAGCGTTTTCACAGGGTCACCCCCTAGCGGCGCTTAGTTCACCCTTTCGATACCCTGACTCTCGAGTTTCAGCAGAAAGGCGAGATCTCAAGCTGGACTGCGACCTGAGTTCCCTGAGCGAAAGATGATTCTCGGTACGCAGTTCCAGCACACTTGAGGTCCTTAGGAGGATTTTCGAGCAATACTGGTGCCAAAACGCTCCAACGCTCCGCCCTGGGCTGGCAGTCTCCCAGCAGCTAAAATAATGACTTCATAAATGTGTTCCGAGGAAATCTTTTGCCTAATAGGTACAAGACTTTGCCAACCGTCCACCATCCCATTGATCGAGAGGTTGCCTTTCGACACTCCAAGTGGCCCTGGTTTAGCAACTTACGTCCGGGGACGGTGCGCCCATTCAGCGCCGTTGAGCTACCCGGGAGAAGGGGTATGGCGTCAGCGTGGGAGGGGTACCGTTCGGATCGAGGATCCAGACTTTTCGCGTACCAAAATAGTTCATTAATTCCTGATTTTTCTCAGGACCCAAATCGCGCGCCCACACGATTTTCGAGGCGTCCATGTCCGCCGCGTTATATACCCAATCGAAATCACTTTGATCGATTCTATTCTTGACAAATACCAAGTGCAATCCACGCAGGCCCTTCAGCACCGAGACCGTGGCGGGGCGTTCGGGAAATTTGTAATTCTCCGACGCCCAAGTAGTGAGTTTCGGACGAGTCAAGGGAATTCCCGAAATTGGCGCTGCGATGCGAACAACCCCAAGGAGAAAGCAAGACATAACGATGGCCCTGGTGATTCCCAAGCCCACGGGTTTTGCACCAAAAAACAACGGCCGGATATATCTCATCGTCCACAAAAGGAACGCGTAAACCAAGGCAGTAATCGGTGCAGCATAATGTTGCAAGAAAATGGCTGGCAACGCCATTCCCGTGAATGAGGCGCCGGCAACCAGCAAGAGAAATTGCATGGGCGCCGAAAAGTCCGAAAGTTTCGCTCCGAAGGGCAATGCCAACAGCAGCATCAGGAATGGGACCGTCAGTATCGGTCCTAGATAGAAAAGCCAGAAGAGGAAAATCCGGAGGAAGATGTTGGACAAAGGATGCTGCACGGCGAAATTGAACGCATCAAGCGCACTTCCCTCATAAAAACTCCGCATAGCGGCCGAAGTATAGGAAGGCATAGGCTTCGGCGGCAGCCATGGGAAGGAAGGAGCACTCATATATGTCTTCTCATACGCCAGGTAGGGAGGCCGGAATGGTTGTCCCGTCGTCTTCCAAAAGTAAAACGCCATGGCGCCAACCGTAACAGTTACGATGATTCCGAGCGGCAAAATCACGCGCAGAACTTTCTTCTGAATCCGCTGCTCATCCTTCCTAAGCAGCCAAACGAGAAGAGCAATTGCAATCGGAACTGCCAAGAACAGGCTCTCGTAGGGGCGGCTATTGAACAGGAGCGCCAAGCCGATTCCCATCCATGCGGCGTCCCGCACCCGCTGCTCTTCCTTGATCCGCGGCAGAGCGCCGAGAACCAAGGAAGAGCAGCGGGTGCGGGACGCCGCATGGATGGGAATCGGCTTGGCGCACCCGCTG
>WNFR01004969.1_pt1 | contig 13627 bp, 10 predicted proteins | sample 5400221 | NCBI WGS metagenome assembly WNFR01 (sample SAMN13153357, study PRJNA577476) | soil metagenome | isolation source: 40 cm soil under Madrone tree | place: USA:California | collected 2016-06-14
AAAAGAGTGAAAAACGGGCGTTTCGTACTCATCCCCATTAGTGACGAGACACGCGGCCACGGCACGCATACAAAGGCCGTCGTGTGGAAGCAATACCTGGCAGAGTTATTGGGAAAATCAGCGCACTAAGCAGTTCGAGGCGGCGCGTGGGCTAGGTAGTTGCCTGGCTGGCGCGGATTTCCTGCCAGCGGCGCGGGCGCTTGTTGGCTTGCAAGACTTTTTTGCGAAGGCGGATCGACTTCGGCGTGATTTCCACAAACTCGTCGTCGGCAATAAACTCGATAGCTTGCTCGAGGCTCAGCTCGCGATGAGGAATCAAGCGAATCGCTTCGTCGGCGCTGGACGAGCGCATGTTGGTCTGCTTCTTTTCCTTTGTGACGTTGACGTCCATATCCTGTTCGCGCGAATTTTCGCCTACGATCATGCCTTCGTACACTTCGATGGCCGGCCCGATGAAGAGTTCGCCGCGCTCCTGGATATTCCACAGCGCAAATGCCGTGGATGGTCCGCCACGGTCCGCCACCAACGCACCGGTGGGACGCAGCGCCATCTCCCCGCCATATTCCATCCAGCCCTCGAAGATTGAATGAATCAGCGCCGTGCCTCGAGTGTCGGTCAGCAACTGGCTGCGGAGTCCGATCAATCCGCGTGAAGGAATTTTGAAGTCCATGCGTACGCGGCCCGAGCCGTGATTGCTCATCTTGAGCATCTCGCCGCGCCGGCTGCCGATGGTTTCCATGATGATGCCGATGAAATTCTCGGGCACGTCGATCACCAGCCGCTCCAGCGGCTCGAGTTTCTTGCCGTTCTCCGTGCGCACCACAATCTCCGGCTTGCCCACCATCAGCTCAAAACCTTCACGCCGCATGGTCTCAATCAAAATCGCGAGCTGCAATTCGCCGCGCCCCAGCACGCGGAAGGACTCCGGCGTTTCCGTGTCTTCCACGCGAATGGAAACGTTGGTGAGAAGTTCTTTTTGCAAACGGTCGCGCAGGTCGCGCGAAGTGAGGAACGAACCCTCTTTGCCCGAAAGCGGACTGCTATTGACGGTGAAAATCATCGCCAGCGTCGGCTCGTCGATCAGCAACGGCTCCAGTGGCATGGGGTTCAGCAAATCCGTGATGCTTTCCCCAATATTGATGCCTTCGACGCCTGCAATTGCAACGAGATCACCTGCCGGAACGGCTTGCGCTTCATCGCGTTCCAGGCCGCGAAACGTATACAGCTTGGTGATGCGCGTAGACACAAGCTTGCCGTCCAGCTTGACGATGCCCACATCCGTGCCGCGCTTCAGCGTGCCGTTGAACACGCGCCCAATCGCGATGCGGCCCAGAAACTCGCTGTAGTCCAGGTTCATCACTTGAATTTGCAAAACGCCTTCGGGATCGCCCGGTGGAGCGGGAATGTGTTTTACGATGGCCTCGAATAGCGGCAGCAAATCCTTCGAATCGTCGCCCGGCGTGCGGTGCGCCACGCCATCGCGCGCATTCGTATAAATCACGGGAAAATCGAGCTGATCTTCGGTGGCGTCCAGATCGATGAAGAGGTCGTAGATTTCGTCGAGCACTTCCTTGGCGCGCGCATCGGCGCGGTCAATCTTGTTCAGCACGATCACCGGTGGCAGCTTCGCCGCCAGCGCCTTTTGCAGGACGTAGCGCGTCTGCGGCAGTGGCCCTTCGCTCGCGTCTACGAGCACCACCACTCCATCTACCATTCGCAGAGCGCGTTCCACTTCGCCGCCAAAGTCGCTGTGCCCCGGGGTATCCACGATGTTGATCTTCGTGTCGTGAAAGAAAAGTGCGGTATTCTTCGCCAAAATGGTGATGCCGCGCTCGCGCTCCAAGTCATTGGAATCCATTACACGTTCAATGACGGCTTCGTTGGCGCGGAAAATCCCGCTCTGCCTGAGCATGGCGTCCACCAGCGTAGTCTTGCCGTGGTCCACGTGCGCGATGATGGCGATGTTGCGAATATTTTCACTCATAATTCCTGCTTATCGTGCCTCCGGCCCGGCCGTGGCAAGTCCTCTAAAGACAAAAATAGCTGCTGAAACGACCAGCAGCCTTGATGAATGTACCTTAATGTAGGTCGACCGCCTGACGGTCACACATCCTTAGGTGCGGTGCAGCAAGTAATAGTTTAACAGACTCGCCAGCTTGCGGGCCAATAAAGTGGGACCGGCATTCTTGCCAGTCCTCTTCTGCTTCTCCCTATTCTGAAACGGACAGACCAGAATCTCTGTCTTACTCCACGCGAAGCGCGACGATGGGGTCCACGCGGGAGGCGCGGCGCGCCGGAACGTAGCAGGCCACCAGCGCGGCCAGCCCGAGCACTACCGCTACTCCGGCATAAGTCAGCGGATCCGTTGGTGTCACCTCAAATAGCAGTTGCTGTAACAGGCGCGTAAGCCAGAGCGCGCCGAACAAGCCAAGCGCCACGCCGGCTAAGGCGAGCGCGAGGCCCTGACCCAGGATCATGCGCAAAATCTCCCCCGGACGAGCGCCGATGGCCATGCGCACCCCGATCTCATGACGGCGCTGGCCCACTGCCAGCGCCATCACCCCGCCAATGCCTGTTGCTGCAATCGCCAAAGCCAGCAGAGCGAACAGTCCCAGCAAATTTGTAGTCAGCCGCGGAGCCGCGACGGATTCCGCGCGCACTTGTTCCAGCGATCGCACCCGCGCGGCTGGTTGGTTCGGATCAACGCCATGCAGCAGCTCGATCACGCCGCGGGCGATGCTCATCGGTTCCACTGCCGTTTTGATCACCAGACTGGCCTGGCCCATGGGATTTTGCGCCAGCGGTACATAAATCTCATCGACTACATCTTTATCGAGCCCGTACTGCTTGATGTCGCCGACTACCCCAACCACTTGGATCCAGCCCTTTCCTCCATCCGCGGAGAACCGCGTCCCGACGGGATCCTTGCCTCCCCACAGGTGGAGCGCGGCGCTGCGGTTCAAGACAGCCACGTCCGGATTGCTTGGCCGATCGGTTTGTAGGAATCCTCTCCCATTCAGAATGGGGATGTGCAACGCTTCGAAATAAGATGGGCTCACAATTCGGAAATCAGCCTTCGGCATCGCTTGCCCGGGCTCGGGCGCCTGCCCCTCGATCTGAAAATCGCCGGTCATTGTCATGCCAGAAGTAAAGGGAATCATCATGGAAGCGGCCGCCGATTTGACTCCGCTCTGCATCTGGACCTTCTCCAGCAGGGTTTCAAAAAACGCGCGTTGCTTGTCGTTGGTGTTGTATTTAACAAAGTCCAGCGCGATGTCCATCGTCAAGACATTTTCCGGTTGAAAGCCCGGATCCACGTGCTGCAGTTTCACGAAGCTGCGCAACATCAATCCCGCGCCGATCAGCAGAAGGAAGGAAACCGCAACCTGCGCGACAATGAGCAAGTTCCTCATCCGGTGCTTCCCGCGCCCGATCGTGGACTGCGCCCCACCTTCTTTCAGGCTACCCACAACTGCCTCACGCGACGCCAGCGCCGGGGCGGTCCCCGAGAGGAGGCTGGTCAGCACGGCCACGAGAAAAGTAAATCCCAGCACCATGGAGTCCATCTGAATTTCACGTGCACGCGGCGTGAAGCGCGCGGCGAAACTCACCAGCAAACTCAGCGCGCCCCAGGAAAAAAGCAGGCCCAGGCCGCCGCCGATCACCGCGAGCATGAAACTCTCCGTCAGCAGTTGCCGGAACATGCGCACACGTCCCGCTCCTAGCGCGGCGCGCACCGCTAGCTCGCGTTCGCGCCGTACCATTCGCGAAAGATTCAGGTTTGCGACATTCGCGCACGCAATAAGCAAAACAAAGCCCGCAGCCGCCAGCAGCACCAGCATCGTGGGACGAGCGTTGCGCGTCAGCGCTTCCTCGAGCGCTGTTGTTTTCACGGAATAGTTGTTCCCTTCCGGATAGTCTTTCGGATACGCCTTTTGCAGATTGGCGGCAACTCCGCTCAAATCCGCTTGCGCCTGGCTCACGCTCATTCCCGGCTTCATCCTCCCGAATACCTGAACCATGCGTGCTTGCCGGTTGGCGACAGTAGAAGGGCGCGACCGGAAAGGGCACGCGGTGGTGGGCATGTACACGTCATTCTCGTCGGGATATTGCGGCACCGGAGGCAGCACGCCGATTACCGTATGAATCTTGTCGTTCATCGTGAACGTCTTGTTCACCACTGTGGGGTCGCCGCCGAAACTCTTGATCCAATATTCATAACTGAGCATCAATACAGCCGGTGCGCCAGGCTGTTCATCTTCCGGACGAAATGCGCGCCCAAAGAGCGGTTTGATTCCGAAAACATCGAAGTAATTCCACGAAACCACACCGGTTTCCACGCGCTCCGGCTCGCTGCGCCCCAGCAAAATGAAATTCATGTTGTGGTATTCCACCAGCCCATCCAGCGCCCGGCTTTGCGTGCGGTAGTCGTTGGTATCCAAGGCCGAGAAACCCTGATTCAGCGCCCCCATGCGATGCTGCAAGACAAGCAGGCGGTCGCCATGTTCGTACGGCAGTGGTTTCAGCAGCACGGCATTCACGACGCTGAAGATTGCCGAATTGGCGCCGATTCCCAGGCCCAGCGTGAGGATCGCCGCCAGCGTGAACCCCGGACTCTTGCGCATCATTCGCAGCGCGAAGCCCGCGTCTTGGCGAAACATCGCCAAGTGTTCGCCCGGAGCCGTCCGGAAAATTCCCACAATCGTTTCCCACCACAGACGCAGAACACCCGTGGGGCCCTTGCGCCGCTCCGCTTCTTGGTGTTGTTCCTGGAAAACCGTTTCCATCTCCGGGCCGTAATCGCTCCGAAAATCGAACGGAAGGAGCCGCAAGAGTGCGCGATAGATGCGCGATGCTCGGGAATCAATCGCTGCCATGGTGTCCTCCTTCGGCGCCACCACAGCACCGATTTTCAGGCCACTCGTTTTAATCGAAGCCCGCTCGCGGCTCCGGCAATCTCGCTACGCCAGCCGCGCTTTCTTCAGCAGATTTCTCGACCGCGCGACGGATAGGATTTCGTCCATGCGCTCCGCTTCCGCGGTGGCGACCTGCCGGCCCTGCGGCGTCAACCGGTAGTATCGCCGCCGCTCGTCGTCATTGGATTCCGCCGGCCGCGAACGCAACTCAGCAATCAGTCCGTCGTTCAGCAGACGCTTGATGATTCCATACAGCGTTCCAGTGCTCAGACGCACCTTGCCGCCGGTGCGCAATTCCACTTCCTTAAGAATGGCGTACCCGTGGAGATCGTCGCCCGCCAGCGCCAGCAGCACATGGAACATTGCCGGGGTCAGCGGCCCGAGGGGTTCGGCGTGGCTTTGGGGAGCAGTCAAGGCACATTCTCCACAGAATTAGATATTCTGTCGTCATACGCTATATCGCCACACGCCATAGTGTCAAGCTTTTTTCCGGCAACCGCTGGCCATCTACGGCTTCGCCGGTTTCGCCGGGTCATTCTTGGACGGCGGTTCGCTCAAGCGCGCCACGCACGCGGCGGCCGTAAAGCGCACCACGTCCTTTTCGTCATCGAGTGCTGGCGCAATCTCGCGCAAGAGCGAGCGATCATCCCGCTGTGCAATCGCTTCAAGCGCGGCCGCCCGCACTTGCCATTTCTTATCCTTAGTAGCCCCTACCAGTGCCTTCGCTGTGGCTGGGTCTGGATCGTGCGCAAGCTGTTTCGCTGCAGCCGCGCGCAGCGGTGAAGAGTCGTTTTTCGTCACCGTCTTGAATGCCTCGTAACCCATTCCCGCAAAAGGAATAAATCCGATGCCCTCTTCGAATCCAAGTTTTGCCATCTGTTTTTTGTTCTTGAGCGTGTCGAGTTGTCCCTTGATCAATCCTTTGTCAGCGCGCCTTTCGTCCGTCAACACCGCGAAGTAAATGTCATAGCCCAAGCTATCGTGAAGAAGGAGCAAAGAATTCGCCGCCGCCAGCACCACCGCTGGTTCGGGATCTTCGAGCACGTTTTCCAACGCGATCTTGGCGTGCTCCGCTTGCATCGACCCGAGCGCTGCGGCCGCCGCCGTCCTGACGCTCGCATTCTTGTCTTCCAGCGCGGATATCGCGGAATTCTCCGCCTCCCCATTTCCGCTTAGCAGGCCCAGTGCCCTGACCGCCAGGGCGCGTTTGTCCGCACTCTTGTCCTTAATCCCATCGCGCAGGATTGCCCAGGCCTTTTCGCCGGGAGCCGCGACCGGAACGCTTGTCTCAAGGGATTTCTCCTTTGCAGAAGGTGGAGTCTGCGCAGATACAGAGACTCCCTGTAGCCACGCAATACCTAAGACAGCCGCCGTCAGGCCCAGTCTGCAAGAAATCGTCAACCACGTTCGCTTGCTCATCGCCCACATCTCCTTTTCCCTGAGAAATGGGATGACTATACGCGAAGGTAGATGTTCAGTGGGAACTCCGAACCGGGCGGGACTGGCCAATCGCTACTTTTTTCGGTTGTACGTGAAGTCATACTCCACAAACCAGGTCTTGCCGCCATCATTCGAACCTTGGCTGAATTGCCGGACCTTGTCAGGCCCGAGCTTGATGAATTGCAGATGGCGTTTTAATTTCTTCCCGTCCGGTTGCGGAATTTCATCGGTCCAATAATCCATTGCTCCATCCTTCAATCCGCCGTAAAAGAAAATGTTGCCCCCGGCGTTGTCCACCCAGTATTGTTCCCACCGCTTCAGCGCCGCATTGTAGATGTTGTAGCTCTTTCCCGAATATCCGATGTTTCCCGCGCTCGTCCAGTTTTCCTGCACAACGCAATCCTCGAGGATCAATTCAATCCGGCTGTCTCCCGCGGCCGTCTCCCCCTTGCTGGTGACCACGCTCCATTCGCCCAGCCAGAAGTCAAACTGACGATTTTCCGCCGCGTACGCGCAGGGTTTTTGGTTGTGCGTCACCATTTCCAGTATTTTCGTAAAGCGTGCGTCGGACTTCAGTTCCGCCAGGTCGGTATCAGTCGACAATTGGTCCGGTTGGCTCAAGCCATTTTGGGCGGCTTTTTCCAGGTGCTCAAATGCTCTATCCTTATCTCTTTTCGAAGCGAAGACCGTGGCGATGCCGTACTCGGCAAATTGCGGCGGCAGTCCCAAGGCTCTGCCTTTTTCAAAGGCCTCGATGGCTTTATCCTTCTCTCCGGTCTTATTTAAGGACACGCCTAACCGGTACCACGCGCGCGGATTCGGCGCCGTCGCCACAATCTGGCTATATAGCTTGACGGCCTCGCTCCAATTTTTTGCGTCGTAAGCGGAGGCCGCTTCGGCGGTGACTTGGCCGACGGAATCTGTCTGCTGCGGGTGCCCAAGCGCCGCGGCGGCCCCTGACAACAGAAGAAAAACGAACGCGACATGAGACTTCATGTGAAACGCCACATTTTTGTCACCTCATGTGATGAGTAGTTCCGAATTGGCGTTTTAGACGTCCGGAGCCGGAAAAGGGCACTTCCTTGAATGAACGGAACTCCAATAATTCATATAAATCACTTCTAAATTTATGCAATTCTGCTCTGTAACATACCGATTTGCAGATATGCCCTCCTCCGCCTTCTACGCCGGGTTCGATCTGCTCCTCACCTTGGAACTTATCGATGAAATCTTTCGTAAGAATAGAAAACTCTTGAGTGGTTATTGCGTCTATACAGGTATAGGGGTGAACGTCCATGTCACCGGAAGTGATCTCCATGCGAGAACCGGATGAAGTGACGACTTCGGAGCGGATAGTCCTCTCCTCTGGCCGTTATGTCCATTTTGGGCCCTTCCGGATTGACCAACAACGGCAGGAAGTGACCCGGGATGGGTCTCGAGTAAAGCTCCAGGGCAAGGTTTACCAGGTCTTGATCACGCTCCTCGAAAAACCAGGAGAAGTCGTTACCCGTGAGGAACTTCGCTTCCGCCTTTGGCCTGCCGATACGCATGTGAACTACGACGCCAACGTAAATACGACCGTCAATAAACTTCGCCTGGCGCTTGGCGATTCCTCTGATAAACCGCTCTATATAGAAACCATTCCTAGGAAGGGCTACTGCCTTTTGGTGCAGCCTGAAGTCTCCGATAAGGCGCCCCATTCTCACTTTGCCCGGACTGAACCGTCTGCGGATTCCGGCCAGGAACCTTCACGCAGCCTGCGCGGCGCGGCTTTTACCAAATCGGATGCCTGGGTTGTGCTCGGAGTAATCGGATTGATTCTTGCCGGGATGCTCCTCGGAGCCGGGATCACCCGTTTCTGGATTTTTCACGCGGCGCCGTTGGCACCTAATCCCCTGATGTCGATCTTCTCGCACCCGTCCTCGACAGTATTTTTTTGAGTGTCTAGCTCATTCTTTGGGGGATTGACCTGACCGGAACTCCGTCCACGGGCCTGCCTTCATGTCCCGCAGGTAAGGCTCCTCCCACGCGAACTCTGGGTGTGCCGCGAGAAACGGTTTGGCTAGAAAATCTCCCCCGCAGGGATGACCCATGCGCGCCATGAACCGCATATCCTTCGCCATAGTTGCATCCGTCGCTTTGCCTTGTACCGCTCCACCAGGATAATAGGCTTGCCAAGCCCACTCTTTTACGCCGCGCGCCGATCCATCCACGTGGCCGCACAGAGTCCGCTCGTTGGTATCCTCCTTTTTCTCTACGCTGTCGGTGTGGTCGCCAAGCATTTTTTGCGCAAGCGCCACATCGATCTTTCCTTTGTTTTCCTTCAGCAGTTCATCCCATCGGGCCCGCCGCGCGTTTGGTGAACTCTCTTTATTGCCGGGATCAAATTCCGGTGCGTCCACTTTCAACACTTTCGGGTCGCGCGCCCAGTTCGATCCAGAGAGCACGCCATCCTTTGTTCGCCACAACTTGTAGGCCTGCAACCCCAGCTCCAGTTGCGCGATTTCGCCGGTCTTCCGATCGCCGAGCAGCCAGTCGTTGGCATATCCTCCGTTGTTTCCGTCCAGCATGATCTTGGTGTATTCGTCGATCGAGCCCGCGTACTGCAGCGCTTTGCGTGCGCGCACAAATTCGGCCTTGCCGTTCGGGTCCCAGCCTTCGAATTGCGTGATCGTTGTTTCCGTCACCATCAACCCATCGCTATTGATTCCAAAATCGTCGTCGCTCGCGATCACTCCGGGGAAACCATCCATCAGCATCCGGTAGCCATTCTTCGGCGCGATGTCAAAAACAATTCGCCAGCGTTCGCCGTTCCGGTAGCTTGTCCAGTTGTTGTGTGCCATCACGATCTGTCCGTCTTTTGTCCAGCTTCCGGCAGCCACGAAAGCGCTGCAATTCCCTGGGCTTTTCAGATTCGGCGCATTTGCGGCCATTTGCCTCTTGTTGAGCCAGGGCACGTAATAATCGGGCAGCTCCTCGAACGCATTGAACGCCACGATGTCGTCCACATCCAGATTTGACCCGGTTCGCGCGCGCAGTCCCTCGACGATGCCTTGAAGCTCCTGTTGGTATTCTGCATCGATTTTCGGCCACAGCATCTCGTGCGCGGCCTTCCGGAAAAATTCCCAGTCGCGCCTGGTGGAGTGCATCATCCCGGCGCTTACCGCCGCGAACCCATCCTCGATCTCCGGCGCCAACAGGTACCCGTGCTGATAGCCCATTGCGCCGGGTTCGCCTTCGAGATGTACGTAAATCCAGCCGCCCTCTTCAAAGCGCGAGGCGCCCTTCAATCGCGGATCGTTCGCCGCCACACGCTCGCGCGCCGCCGCGATCGTCGCCACCATGGCATCATTTGCCGATGCGGAGGCCGGCGCTCCACTCCCCGCCCACCACAACGCAACCCCTCCCAGGACCAACAAGAGAATCGCCGCCGCGCGCCTCATCGCATCATTCATCGCACTCGCCTCCCGCATCTCGAATCGTGGCCTAGAGTCTATTCCGCCTCCCTGCTTCCTTCAACGTTTCCTTCCCTCCCATCGTTCTCGTGTAAGCTTTCTTTCGAAATGCTCACCGCCATTACTCGCGCCGTCAGCCCGGCGATCGTCCATTGCGAACTCTCTTTCATCGATCGCAAGCCCATCAATCTCGCGACCGCCCAGGAGCAGCACCACGCCTACGAGAACCTGCTCGGCAAATTGGGCGCCCGCGTTATTTCTCTTCCCCCCGAGCCCGATCTTCCGGACTCCTTGTTTGTCGAAGACCCCGCCATCGTTCTCGATGAATTGGCGGTCATCCTGCCGCTGGGAACGGATACCCGTCGCCGCGAGGCTGCGTCGCTCGCTCAGGCACTCGGCAAGTTTCGAAAGCTCGCCTACGTTTCGCTCCCCGGCACGCTCGAGGGTGGCGACGTCCTTCGGATTGACAGAAAAATCTTTGTAGGTCTAACCAAACGCAGCAACGCCGAAGGCATCCGCCAACTCGCCGCCATCCTCGCCCCGCACGATTACCAAGTCATCGCCGTCCCCGTCACTGGCTGCCTTCATCTAAAATCTGCCGTCACCTATCTCGGCCGCAACGCGCTTCTCGCCAACCGCGCCTGGTTCGACACCGCTCCGCTTTCGGGCTTCGCATCGATCGACGTCGATCCCGCCGAGCCCCATGCCGCCAACGCCCTGGCGCTGGGAGGAACGATCATTTTCCCCGCTTCGTTTCCGCACACGCGCGCCCGCATCGAAGCTTGCGGCTTCCACGTCACACCACTGGACATCTCCGAACTTCAAAAAGCCGAATCCGGCCTCACCTGCTCCAGTCTTCTTTTCGAAGACGCAACTTTGGCAGGTTCTTGAGGCGGCGGAGGCCGCGAAGATGTCTCGCGGGAACACGCCATAGTCCTTCCACCAAAAGAAAACGGCCACGCGGTTTCGATCCGCATGGCCGTCTTTCCTTCGATCTGTTTCCAACGACTATGGATGGAAATTGAACTCCAGCAATGTGGTGGTTTCTCCACTGCCGGGAGCATATTTCCAGGTCTTCAGTGTTTCCTCAACCGCATTGACGAGCACTGGGTGTCCGCCGACGAAGCTCGTTTCCTTGATTTTTCCGTCTGCCCCGATCACGATTTGTACCTTGACCCTGCCTACCAGGCGCATTCGCTTGGCGACTTCCGGGTAAGTTGGGGCAGGATTGGAGAGTGCCTTGCGGCCTTCCTGCGCCTGCATACTTCCAGTGCCCAGGCAAAGTGCCATCGCCAGCAACGCACCACCCAGGATTCTTCTTTTACCATCCCTATTCATATTGAACTCTTTCTTTTGACCTGGCGCTCACCAATTCTCTGAACGCTCTCGAATTTACCGTGCTCGGGACATGCATCCAACTTACCCGCATTCCTCTAACTCCGCATCAATCGCGCGGGACAGGTGTTTCTCACCCAAAACTGACCCCCAGACCTAGGGAAAAACCTGTAGACGGGTCAGGTAGCCTTCCTTGGGATCCCCTAAACTAATCTAAAAGAATGACTTAACGGAAGAATGAAAAGCACCCCGTTCTAGGGAATTACCAACCCTCCGCAAACCGGATAAGCTGCAACCCGCTTAAGATTTCGCAGATTCAGTATTTTGCGGATTTATTACAAAGACCACCTTCCCTGACAATTGCGCCTCTCTCGATTTATCCCCTTTTCTGCGAAACCCTCCTGTGTTATCTTGGAGGCGATATGTTCTCCATCGCCACTAAGCGAATTACGTCCAAGTCGTCCATGTCGATTACCTCGACTACGACTAAGACGACTATTTCCGCTTCTGGTGCGTGGAGAAACAGCTAGCCAACTAGCAAAAAGTTTCCAACCCACCGCCAGAAGCGACCTGGCGGTGGGTTTCTTCTTTTAAGCCCCCTCCAGAGACGCTCCAGCGGTTGCAATCGCAAAGGGAATCCAGGAGCGCAGGTCATGAGCCTCGAAAACGTACCGGAAGATGCAGCAGCAGAACCCCGCCCCGCCGCGTTGCGCCATCGCGTGCATTGCGCCGGCGGGGAAGCCAAACAAATCCGCAACGTCGTCGCTTTCAAGTTTGGCGGCAGTTCGCTTCTCGGTGCGGGCCGCATGCTCCATGCCGCGAGCCTCGTTTACGCCGCCACTCGTACCTCCCGTGTCACCGTCGTCGTTTCCGCCATGAAGGGCGTCACCGATCATCTTCTGTCCATCGCGCGTGCTCTTGCCGGTGGCAGAGTCGCGCACGCCCGCCGTGAAGCCGAGTTCGTACTCGATCTCCACCTTGACGTCCTGCATGATCTGCACCTTGGCGACAATGAAGACCTTCGCGTCCGCCGCGAGTTGCATCTCCTGGGACGCGATCTTCTTCATGAAGTTCCTGTTCAATTCAGTGTCCCCGCTGGTGCGGATCTCTTCGATCGCCTCGCCTCCTTCGGCGAGCGCTTCAGCGCCAGGCTCTTCGCCGCCACCCTTGAAAAGTCCGGCGTCCCTGCCGTTCCCGTCACTTCCTCGGATTTCGTCCTGACCTGCGACACTTTCCGCGAAGCCCAGCCGCAGCTCGCGCAAACCAAGCAGCGTGGCCGCGACGTTCTGCTTCCGCTCCTCGAGGCCGGCATCGTGCCTGTCGTCACCGGCTTCATCGGCGCCACTCCCGATGGCCGTATCACTACTCTCGGACGCAACAGTTCTGATTTCTCCGGCGCCATCATCGCCCACGTCGTCGATGCCGACGAACTCGTCATCTGGACCGACGTCGATGGTATTTACACCGCCAATCCCAGCGAATCCGCCGAAGCGCGACTTCTCCACGAACTCAGTTATGATGAAGCCCACGCCCTCGCCGCCAGCGGTGCGAAAGTTCTTCATGCCAAAGTTCTTCCTCTCGCCGCTGAAACCGAAATGGTCGTCTGGGTTCGCAACACCTTCAATCCCCTGGCGCGCGGCACACGCATCGGCTCGCCGCGTTCGCAGCGGAATGCGCAACTAGCTTCACCGGCGGATTCTCTTCCGAGTTTTTCGGTTGCAACTCACCAAGGCGGTGCAGTATGAATTCCTCATCCCAAAACAACGGAGATCAAATCATGCACGCGAATCGCCCAGCCAAAAAGTGGAAGGCAGGAGTCCTCGGCGCTACCGGTGTCGTCGGCCAGCGCCTCGTTCAAATGCTCGGCGATCACCCCTGGTTTGACCTCACCGAAATTGCCGCCTCCGAGCGTTCTTCCGGCAAAACCTACGCCGAAGCCGTCCGCTGGCATCTCAACGCCCCCATCCCCGAATCCGCTCGCAACCTCGTCGTCCAGGGTCTGGATCCTTCCCTCGACTGCGACTTCGTCCTGTCCGCGCTCGATTCTTCCGTCGCTGGAGAAGCCGAAGAGGCTTTCGCGCGCGCTGGCTATCCCGTCGTCAGCAATTCCCGCAACCACCGCATGGATCCCGACGTCCCCCTGCTTATTCCAGAAGTGAACGCCGCCCATCTCGATGCCATTCCTCGCCAGCAAAAAAATCGCGGTTATGACACCGGCTTCATCGTCACCAATCCCAATTGTTCTACCGCTGGCCTGGTCCTTGTTTTGAAGCCGCTCGCCGACGCCTTCGGCTTGGAGAAAATCTTCGTCGTCACTCTGCAAGCCATCTCCGGCGCCGGCTATCCCGGCGTCCCAGCGATGGATATCCTAGGCAACGTCGTCCCCTTCATCAGCGGTGAAGAAGAAAAAATGGAAGCCGAGCCGCAGAAACTTCTCGGCAAATGGGATGGCTCGCGTTTCGTTGACGCCGGCCTCGGCAT
>WNFR01004970.1_pt1 | contig 13625 bp, 14 predicted proteins | sample 5400221 | NCBI WGS metagenome assembly WNFR01 (sample SAMN13153357, study PRJNA577476) | soil metagenome | isolation source: 40 cm soil under Madrone tree | place: USA:California | collected 2016-06-14
GCCGAGAATGTGCGGCAGCTTAACTCCAGGCAGTCCCTTGCGAACCCAGATGTCGAGGTGATTCATCGCGCAGGCTTTCACCCGCACCAGTACTTGATCTTTGCGGAATTGCGGGTCGGCGACATCCTCGTAGCGGAGGACCTCCGGCCCACCGAATTCGTGAATGCGGATGGCTTTCATAGGCACTCTTTAAGTAAATCCAAATTAACACAGGCTTGCCGGTTCCAATTTGGAACAAGAAAAAAGCTGATTGTGATGCATGTCACAACGCGCGGTGAGACCAGTCCTGTAAGTTGTGGTGGAAGGATCGGGTTTGGAGGGCGTTGCCAGTCGGTACTGGAACCGGACTTTCAATCCGGTGAGTGGCCTACCAACCGCTGCGGTTCAACTCCGCCGTCCTCCGCGTGCTACTCACTAAAGTGTTCTTGACAATCAATTACGGCCCAGCTCATCATTGAATTGGTTGGTAGCCACTCAAGTAAAAGTACCCACTGGTTTACGCCAGTAGCCCCGGAGTGATGACCGGGGCTTTTGCTTTGCGACCGGGTTTGACTTCCTTCTCTCCCGATCAAATAATCATCTCGTGGACATTTACGGGCAGATCGTCAGCTTGCGCAGGGAAGGACGCCGTGGTGCGGTGGCGACTATTGTGAACGTGCGCGGATCCATTCCATCGTTCGAGACGGCAAAGATGCTCGTGCGCGACGATGGTTCAATTGTCGGCACGGTGGGCGGCGGATGCGTTGAAGCTGAGGTCTGGCAGGCAGCGCGCGAAGTGATGGAGAGCGAGAAGCCGCGAACGCTGACGTTCAACCTGAATCAGAACCCGAAGTATGACACCGGCTTGGTTTGCGGCGGTACACTCGACATTTTCATTGAGCCGGTGCTACCTCCAGCATCGCTTTACATTTTTGGTGCAGGTCATGTTGCATTCAACCTTTATCGGACTGCCAATAACGCTGGTTTTGACGTCAGCGTGGTTGACGACCGCGAGAGTTATGCGAATCGCGAGCGGTTCCCGGAAGCGAAAGAAGTGATAGCCGAAGATTTCGAGCAGGCTATGACGCGCGTTACTCCAAACGAGACTTCCTACCTTGTGATCGTCACCCGAGGGCACCACGACGACATGCGCGTGTTGCGTTGGGCGGTGCAGACGCAGGCCCGTTATGTGGGCATGATCGGATCGAAGCGCAAGACAATCACTATCTTCCGCGAGCTCGTGAAAGAGGGCATTCCTGAGAAGTTATTCGAGCGCGTGCATGCACCAGTGGGTCTCGATATTGGCGCTATCACTCCGGAAGAAATCGCTGTTGCCATCACTGCTGAATTGATTGCTGCCCGCCGCGGAGTCGAGCGCCCTCTGCCGCACATGAGCTGGTTCCATTCCCGAGAGTTGAAGCCGGCAGAACCTAAAAACCTCTTAACCACGGAGGACGCCGAGGAACACAGCGGTGGTTAGATGAGCGGATGTTCCTCTGTGAAACTCTGTGTCATCTGTGGTTCATGCCTTTCTCTGGAGAGTTCATGCCAACCCTCGGGCTGATCGAATACCAAGACGCTAAACCAGAAGTTCGCGCTGTTTATGATGACATCATGTCCACGCGCAAGACGGATTGGATTAATAATTTCTGGAAGGTACTGGCGAATGATCCAGTCACGCTGAAGCGTACATGGGAAGACATCAAGCAGATCATGGCGCCGGGTGCGCTCGACGCACTGACGAAAGAACTCATCTATGTCGCGGTAAGCGTTACCAACCAGTGCGGCTACTGCATCGCCTCACACACCGTTTCAGCGCGAAACAAAGGCATGACTGACGACATGTTTCGTGAGTTGATGGCTGTGGTCGGAATGGCAAACGAGAGTAACCACTTGGCATCGGGCTATCAGATTGAAATCGACGAGCAGTTCAAGACGTAAACCTTCGAGGTTAAGAATATGGCACACAAGTTCACCACCTCGCATATTGAGGACTCCATCGCACTATTTCGCTTCTATAAGAAAATGGACGAGGCCGCGATGGAGCAAGTGTCGGACGAGCAATTGTTCGCTACGCTCGATGAAGAAATGAATTCCATCGCAATCATCGTCAAGCACATGGCGGGAAACATGCGCTCGCGCTGGACGGACTTCCTCACCAGCGATGGAGAAAAACCGAATCGTAATCGCGACACTGAGTTTGTCGCACCTCCGGCCACTCGCGAAGGGTTGATGAAACTGTGGAATGAAGGATGGGCGAGAGTTTTCGAAGCTCTAGAACCGCTCTCCGACTCAGACCTGGAACGTGAAGTGACGATTCGTGGCGAGCCGCACTCGGTTACGCAGGCCATAAATCGGCAGATCGCGCATTACGCTTACCACTCTGGGCAGATCGTATTTTTGGCAAAGCACTTTAAGAGCAGCGAATGGAAATCTCTGTCAGTTCCACGCAACAAGTCGGCGGATTTCAACCAGAGAGTTTTGGCGGGAGAGGCCAGCGAAAGATAATTCTCGCGAGACGAGCGGCTTCTCACACGCTCAGGTTTGAGGGGAACTAGGCTTTTGTTCCAGCGCTTGCTTCACGCGTGCAGGCAGAGTGTTCATTCGCTTGATATAGGCTGCCACTGTCCACAAATCCGGGTCGGAGTTCCAAACTCCGTTAGCGAACATTCCAGTGCGACGAATTCCGTGCTTCGCCACCCAGAAGACCTGTGCTTCTGAGTACTGCGTACCAAGGGTGGGAAGGTGAGGTGCAGCTGGATTCAGCGGATCTGGGGAAGCATGCTCTTTCCCCGGTTCGCCGTGGCAGCCCGAACACTCATTCAAGTACATCTTTCCGCCGCGAATGAGATTTTCGTTTGTGGGCTCGACCGGATTGTCAATTTCTCGCGCTTCCCTGCGAACGGATGCATGGACAGCCGCCCGCATCAAGTACGTTTCAATCCTTGACGGCGGAAGATCTCCGCGGACCTCGGCAAAACCGAATTTCAAATATCCGAGGCTGGCAATCGTGAGCACCATGAGAGTGCTAAGCACCCCAGCAAGAACTGCTTCATGGCCCCTCCTGGTTTTGACGAGATTGCTTAGAGGTCGCGCTTGGTAACGGATTGCTTTTTTCTTAGACTAGCTTGCGCGGAATTGGATAGTGGGAACTTGAACTCATGCCGCTTCATGTCCACGCGGCGTCCGCGGAAGCGCACGCCTTCGGCTTCCAGGCGGAGTCGTTGCTCGATAGCGTGATCACCGGTAAGTTTGATTTCACCGCCAGCTCCGAGCACGCGCTGCCACGGCAATCCAAACGAGCGATGAAGTACACGGGCAATTTGTCGTGCGCCGTTCGGGAGTCCCGCTGCGCGAGCGATGGCGCCGTAGGTAGACACTTTGCCCTTGGGGATGTTCTGGATCGTGGCGCGAATGCGAGCCTGCGCTCGCGCTGCCTGCGAAACCTGAGATTTACGCGGCAACGCCCTTGCGGAACGACTCGACCGCCTCTTCCTCGCTGTTGTAGACCTCAAACACCGTCAGCAGCTTGGTGACTTGCAACAGGTCGCCGACCCTTGGCGTCAAACGCGCGAGCTTGATAGACGCGCCCGTGTTCCGCGCAGTCGTGTAAAGCGCCACGAGTGTTCCCAACCCGCCGCTATCGATGTAGGTCACCTCTGCCAGATTCAAAATGATCCGGCTCCCCTCGGTCGTGAGTGCCCTGACCCGATCGCGCAGCTCGGCGGTTTCTTCCCCGAACACCAGTCGTCCGGCGCAGTCCACAACCACGATCCCATCATTGAGGGTACGGACATTGATTTTTAGTTGCATGGCTGAATCCCCCCTCGAACTTAAACAGCCCACAGGGTAAACCTTAAGCTAGCTGTTAGCAAGCGTTTAGCTGGAACGCGAACGTGTTAACTTCGATCGGCATGTCGGGTGTTTCTCATAGTTTGCTTTCGATTTAACGACAATTTCCAGAGCTACACTCTCACGTATAATCAGACCATCTCCTCGCCATGAGTTATCAGGTCCTCGCGCGCAAATATCGTCCACAGAAATTTTCTGAAGTAATCGGGCAGGAGCACGTCACCCGCACGTTGAAAAATGCGATTGACCAGGGACGGACTGCGCACGGTTATATTTTCAGCGGCCACCGCGGCATTGGGAAGACGACAGTCGCCCGCATTTTGGCGATGGCGCTGAACTGCCGTTCCTCTGAGAAGCCGGTTCCAGAGCCGTGCGGCGTTTGCGATTCGTGTATAGAGATTCGCGCTGGCAATTCGGTGGACGTGATCGAAATTGACGCCGCCACGAACCGTGGCATTGATGAAATTCGCGAGCTGCGCGAGGCTGCCCGGTATCGGCCTGCTCGTGATCGGTTCAAAATATACATCCTCGATGAAGCGCACCAGATTACAGATGCGGCCTTCAATGCCCTCCTCAAGACTCTAGAGGAACCGCCCGGACATGTCGTCTTTATGCTGGCTACGACCGCGCCGGAGGATATTCCACAAACGATCCGCTCGCGATGCCAGCATTTCAGTTTTCGCGCAGTTAAATTTGAGCAAATCGTCGCACAGCTCAAAGACCTTTGCGGACGCGAAAACATTCCCGCCGACGAAGATGCTCTAGCGCTTTTAGCTGAAGCGGGCGACGGCTCCATGCGCGACGCGCTTTCCATTCTTGACCAGGCAATTGCCTCCAGTGAAGGGCGGCTCACGGCGGAATCAGTTAGGCAGTTGATCGGGGCTGCGGCTTCTGGCGTGCTCGAAGAGATCATGCAGGCGGTCTCGCGCAGCGCGAGCCAGGAAATTCTGCAAACGGTTGACAAGTTGCTGGCGGAGGGACAGAATCCAGTCCACTTTGCGCGGCAGTTGGTACGTTTTCTGCGCAATGCAGTTGTCGCCAAAGTTTCCGGGGCAGACTCTTCCCTGCTGCAAATTTCATCCGATGAGCGCTCTCGTGTGTCGCGGATCGCCGAGATATTCAGCGAAGAAGATTTGGCGCGGCATCTGCAAATCATGCTGCGCACCCATTCTGAACTGGGATATCGGCAGGAGCAGCGTTTTCATCTGGAGCTAGGACTGCTGAAGCTGTCTCATGCCCAGAGACTGCTGCCGATCGAACAGTTATTGAGTGGAGCGGAGGCCGGGCGCGCGTCTGCGCCAGAGCGCAAGCTGGTAATTGCTCCTGAACCGAAGAAGTCGGAGCCTACTGCGCCACGAACTTTTGTCTCGCCGTTCGCCGCTGATTCGGCAAGAAAGGGTACGCCGCGGTCGGAACTGTCGCCCGAAAATATTGGAGCGCCTTCGCGCTCCACACCTGCCGCAGTGAATACAACGCCTGTGGTTATGGGCGCTGCGGCGCCTGCCGTGGCCCCCCAACCAGCTCCGGCCATTAAGGTGGAATCTCAGTCCACAGGAATTGAGGAAGTGCGGTCATCCGTGCTCAACGCACTGACATCCGGTGGCCAGACGATGCTTTGCTCGATGATTGAGGCTGGCGAGTGGAAAGTGCAGAGCAATGAACTCGTAATTCGCGTTGCCGCATCGACCGCTCTAATTGAGATGTCCATGAGCGCTGAGGCGAAGAGAACGATAATTGCGGTCGCGAGCGGCGCGTTAGGCCGCCCAATGAAGCTGCAGATATTGCCGGGAGGGATTGCCGAAGCTGTCCCAGCGAAGCTTGCATCGAACAATGGGGGAAGCCGCGGGCGCGCCGAACAGGAACCGGTGGTCCAAAGGATGCGAGAGAAATTCGGCGCCGAAATTCGCACGATTATCGATTACAAACAGAAGCGGTGAGTCAGATTTGACCGTAAAAGCTTTTGGTGTCGATTGCTAGGAGCTAATAGCTAGAAGCTGGTCTTTATGAGCGGATTGAATCTTCAAGAATTGATGTCGCAGGCTAAGCGGCAGTACGAGACGCTGCAGAAGAAAATGCAGGAAACAGTTGTCGAGAGCTCCTCAGGCGGGGGCGCCATTACCGTGAAAATGGACGGGCGCAAGCAGGTACTGAGTGTCAAAATCGATCCTGAAGCAGTGAAGTCCGGGGATGTCGAGATGCTGCAGGACCTGATCGCAGCCGCGATCAACGGCGCCGGCAAAAAGGTGGATGACACGATGCAGTCTGCAATGGGCGGCATGTTGGGAGGAATGAACCTGCCGGGAATTTAGTAATTGTGTAATCGGGTAAATGAGTAATTTGAAATCGCAAACCTTCGCGGTTTGCAGATTACACAATTCCCCGATTACTCAATTACCCAATCTCCCATGTCTCGCTTCGCTGAACCTATGGCTCGTCTCATCGATGAGCTAAAAAAACTTCCTGGCGTCGGGAGCAAGTCTGCCCAGCGGCTGGCGTTTCATATTCTGCGTTCCAGCGCGGACGATGCCGACGCTCTAGCAGGCGCGATTCACGAGGTGAAAGCCAGCCTGCGCCTGTGCTCGATTTGCAACAACATCACCGACGTTGACCCTTGCACCTACTGTTCAAGCGCCACGCGCAACCAGCGGGTCATTTGCGTTGTGGAAGAGCCCACGAACATCGCCTCTGTTGAGAAAACACGGCATTACAATGGCGTCTATCACGTGCTGCACGGAGCGATCTCGCCCATCCACGGCGTAGGCCCGGAACAACTCCGCATTTCGAACCTGATGAAGCGCGTGGAAGAAGGCCAGGCCGATGAGGTCATCCTCGCCACCAATCCCACCGTCGAGGGCGAGGCCACTGCTACTTATCTTTCCGGCCAACTCCGTCGTGCCGGACTCAAAGTAACGCGCATCGCCACCGGCATCCCCGCCGGCAGTGACATCGAATACGCGGATGAGATCACCATGTTGAAAGCGATGGAGGGGAGGAGAGAGTTGTAGGTGAGGCGGTATTCCGCTAACTTCTCGCAGGATAACTTCCGAATAGCCGACAATCCCGAAGTCATGAAGGGAATCGCAGAATCACACACTTTCGTTTGAGCTGCCATTTAGAGCACTCAAGAGAGTCACGGGCGGAAGTGGCGATTGCTCGTTTCAAATGGGCATCAGTTTTCTATTTCGGTGAGCAATTTCAGGGCAGCTGCAGATCGAGCGCGTAGATTTCCTGCGTGCTTTGATCCCGCATGAGCACGGGAGCATCGTCCGGATCTAACCCCAGCCAAGAGGCCCAAGGATCTGAACCCCGGGGCACGTCTTTGACGCTCTCCAGCCGCTGCAATGGGCCGCCTTGGACGCTCACCCGGACGATATCGTCTCCGTGGCTGTAATCTTCCAGATAAATATAGCGGCTGTCATGTGACCAGTTGTCGTACGCAAAGGTGGCTTGCGCCAGTAGCGACCATTTCCGGGTCGCGAACTCATATAGCATCAGCTTCTTGGAGTCTGCGCTCAACGCTGCCAGATAGCGCCCGTCTGGCGACACCCTTGGGCTGAAAAGACCTTGGGAGCCGGAGATGGACGAGACTTGCCGTGTGTTCATGTCCAGAATTTCAATTCCCGATTCTGACGAACTGGCATACTGGAGCCATGGCATGTGGCCATAGACGAGCGACTTGCCGTCACGCATCCAGGTGAGGTCGCTCTCGTTCACCTTCTCGTTCGTCAACGGCTGTGCAGTGCCTCCGAGCGAAGAAATGACATATAGTTTCCACGGTCGACCGGGCTCTGAGGCCATGAAGGCGATCTGCTTGCCATCTGGGGAGGATCGGGGCAGATGCGCCTGCAGCGGAGGATAGGTAAGCTGCGAGCGCTGGCTGCCGTCCAGCTTACTGCGCCACAGAGTGTGCTCGGGGTAACTTACATAAGTGAGCCACTGGCCGTCGCGGGCAAAGTCCAGCTCGCCGGCCGAAATACCGTTCATGTACGGTAAAAAGTGACGCGCAGTCTGGTCGTACCGCTGCAGTTCGAATCGCAACTGCTGCCCGACTACGAACAACTTCTTGCCATCGTTTCCAGGCACAGGAGAGAGAAATGCCAACGGCCCGGCAGTCAGCCGCTGTTGAGCGTCGCCGCGTCTGTGCAGCAGCGAACGATTTTCCTGCTGCAACCAGATGTCCTGCCTGCTGCCTTGGGAGCTCTCAAAAAAGAAGTACCTGCCATCGTGCGTCCAGCTCCCACAACATTCCTGCGAACGCTGGTTCCACCCCGCCGTAAGAACTGGACGAAGCACCTTGCCGTTCGCCTGCACCTCCCACAACGCGGAAACGTTGTTCTCAGCATTTCGCAGCGTAAATCGGATCCGTCGTCCGTCCGGAGAGAAACGCAAGTTCATGGCAGCACCTGGCAGCGTAGTCAGCTTGCGTACTTGGCTGCCATCCGGCCGGATCAGGTAGAGATCGGAACCGCTACCATACACGATGTTTTGTCCATCGGGCGTCCAGGTGGCGGCATGGGCAAGCACATTCCCTACCCGGCGCGGTGAGCCTGCCGGAACGGGCAGTTGCCAGAGCGGCGTTTCGGTTTGGGTACCGCCCGCTTCACTGGATATCAGTAATGCCGAACCATCTGGCGAAATATCGTAAATGTCCGCGCTGGCAAAAGGCGCCCCTAGGGGGGCGCTTTCACCACCTGCCGTGGATACCTGCTGCAGTAGGAACTGGCCACCCTTTTCTTCGGAGAAATAGATGCGGGCGCCGTCCGTAACCAGGGAGGACTTAGGATGGGCATCGCTCGTCAACTGCAAGGAGTTCAGTACCCGTGCTGGTGTAGCCGGCGAATGCAGCCACAGAGTGAGAACCACAGCCGACGCGACCAGCGCGCTAGCGCCCAGAACTAACATTCGCCCAGAAACGCCGGGGCGCGGCCCGGCGGTTCGCGCCCAGGCCCGCAGCGGGCCTGATTCTATGTCGCGCTTCAGGCGTCTCAGATCGGCGCGCATTTCCGCCGCCGATTGGTAGCGTAATTCGCGATCTTTTTCCAACGCCTTATTAACGATGCGTTCCAGTTCCGGCGGCAGGTCAGGATTCAATTGTGCTGGCGGCCGTGGCGTGCAATGCAGGATGGAATCAAACGCCGTCATTGCCGTTTCGCCCGCAAAGGGCAATCGGCCGGTGCTCATCAGGTACAACACCACGCCCAGAGAAAACACGTCGCTGCGCGCGTCCAGTTCTTTCCCGAGCGTTTGCTCCGGGGACATGTAGTTCACTGTGCCCAGCGCCACCCCACGGTCATCAGGCTGCCTTGAGGTCAGTAGTACAGCCGCCGTAGGCGCATCGACGCTTTGTGCCAGACGACGTTCCAATAGGGGCTTGGCCACTCCGAAGTCCAGCAGCTTGATCCGGCCACGCTGGAGCACGAAGATGTTCCCCGGCTTAACATCGCGGTGAAGAACACCCTTCAGGTGTGCGGCATCGAGTGCTTCTGCGACTTGGATACTCCAGTCCAATATCTGTTCCAGAACCAGGGGCTTCCCATGCATTACTTCGCCCAGAGTCTTGCCTTCCAGCAACTCCATGGCGATGAAGTTCTGGCCGGCCACTTCTCCGATCTCGTACACGGTGCAGATATTGGGATGATTCAGGGCAGAAGCGGCCCGCGCCTCCCAACGAAAGCGATCCAGAACTTGCGGATCCTCGGACAGCTCATCTGGAAGGAATTTGAGGGCCACGTGGCGTCCCAGGCTAACGTCCTCCGCCTCGTAGACTATTCCCATCCCACCGCTGCCTAGCTTGCGTACGAGGCGGTAATGTGAGATCGTGTGCCCGATGTTCACCGCTAGGGAGGACATTGAGAAGGACTCAGACCGCCGAGGAGTTCTTCGGCCGTTGCGGACGCTTGAGTTTACCGCGACATATAACAAAAAACCAATTTGCATTTACAACACGTTGAAGAACTCGGGCAGGAGGTTCGTTGCCAGCTGCAATTGCTGTTCTCTGCGTGATTGACGGGCAAATTCGGAAGTTATGACGTTTATTCATTTCACCACTAGTCGCCCTCAAGAGACTCCGACGCGAGAAAACAATTCTCTTCCTCTCGTAAGGGCACAATGCCTTCCGGCAAACTGCCCCGGTTATATTCCGCCATCCGATTTTTCCATTTCAGAAAGTCTGTGATGGATTGCGGCTCAATACGCACTTCCACGCGTCGAAGGCTAGCGAGAAGAAGGTTCATCTCGTGGCGGAATCCGATTGCAGAACGGAGCTTCTTCGACGACGGACAACTCACTTCTACCGACCCTCGCCGAATTTCGAGCAATCCCCATCCGGTGGGCAGTTCTTCAGCCATAAGCAGTCCCGGAGGCGTGAGATAGAACCGCTCGCATCCCATGGCTTTCTCCGGTTTGCGGCGGAATGGTTTTTCCCGGTCGATGAAAAAATCTGCCCGGGAAATTTTGCACTCCACGATAACTGAGTGACAACCCCGTTTCCAGCCGATGGCATCCGGAGTCTCTCCGCTTGCACAACTCTGCTCTGATAGCACAATTCCGCATCCATAGCTGCGCAGCCAGGCGATGGCTTTGGCCACAAGTTTTTCGTGCGTCATCGAATTAGATTCTCCCGCGGCGCGCCGTTGGAGAAGTAACTGAAAAGAGTCGGAGACATCATCAGAGCCGCCGCGCTATGGCAGACTGGAATTATGGCTGCTCTCACCCTAGAATGCTCAACAATGAGGTGCTGTCCCTGCGGGACTCCTCGGTTCCGCTTTGCTTACCCGGCACTGCCGTGCCCGGCTTTCAGAGACCGCCACTTTGCGGCTGCGTCTTCGATGAGGCCGGCTTCTAGCTAAGTCAAAATGAATGTCATCGAATTCACTTTCCTGGTTTGGGCCGGCTCGTTGATTGCGGGCTTCCTTGGTGCTTTGACCGGATTGGGGGGCGGCGTGGTGCTGGTTCCGCTGCTCACGATTTTCTTTCATGTCGATTTGCGGTATGCCATTGGCGCATCGCTAGTGTCGGTGATCGCGACTTCCTCCGGCTCGGCAGCGGCCTACGTAAAAGAAGGATTCTCGAATATTCGTATCGGGATGTTTCTTGAGATTGCCACTACGCTGGGCGCGCTGGGCGGAGCTTATTTAACTGCAAAGGTGCCGGCGAGCGCGATTGCAATCATTTTCGGACTGATGTTGATGTATTCGGCCTATGTTTCGCGGCGCACTCGGCCAAGGAGTGATCTCGAACTGCCGCCTGATCCACTTGCGACCAAATTGAAGATGAATGGGACCTTCCCCGACACCAGCGGCATCCGCGGCTACAACGTCTATCGTGTGCCAGCAGGCTTCAGCATCATGTTGGGTGCGGGGGCTTTGTCGGGATTGCTCGGAATTGGGTCGGGCGCGCTGAAGGTTGTAGCGATGGATCAGGCAATGAAAATTCCATTCAAGGTCTCAACTACTACGAGTAATTTCATGATCGGCGTCACTGCCGCAGCCAGCGCAGGTGTGTACTTGAGCCGCGGCTACATTGATCCAGCACTTGCCATGCCGGTAATGCTTGGTGTCCTGATTGGATCGCTCATGGGAACACGTGTTCTGGTGAAGACGCAAACCAAGCGTCTGCGACTTGTATTCAGCGGAGTGATCGTGCTGCTCGGTCTGGAAATGCTGCTGAAGGGAATCGGAGGACGCTTCTAGTGAAGCTTCATCGCGACCTGGACGAACAAAAACTGGTAGACATGATTGCCCATTTACTGCGAGGGGGCGTGGTTGTGTCGGCACTGATCCTAATCTGCGGGGCTATACCATATTTGGCCTCGAATGCGTGGACACATGTGGACTATCGCACATTCCACGGTGAACCCGAGTCGCTAAAGAGCGTTCACGGCACCATAAGAGCGGCGTTGTCGGGTGACCCGCGCGGCATCATGCAGCTTGGGCTGTTGTTGCTGATTGCGACTCCGATTGCACGTGTTGCGTTTTCCGCTGTTGCCTTTGCTATTGAAGGAGACCACATGTACGTCCTGTTCACGCTGATCGTACTTGCTGTGCTGACGTACAGCCTGTTTGGGTCTTTTCTGATTGCGTAGGTGCCAAAGACTTTAACCGCAAAGGCCGGGATCGCAAAGAACGCAAAGAAGGACATCCGGTCTTCTTTGCGGGCTAAGAGCTGTTGCTCTTCTCTGCCCTTAAGGTGATCAGTGTCACCTCTGGCGGACAGTTGATCCGGATTGGGGCGCGGATGGTGCCAATCCCGATGTTGGTATACAGCTTGAGCTTGCCCACGTTGTATAGACCGCGCGGGTAGTTTCTTGCTAGCGGCGGCAGCCACGGGGCACCGATGCCGGGAATCCAAATCTGGCCGCCATGGGAGTGCCCTGATAGTTGAAGATCGACCGGACTCAGTGCTGCTTCATCTGCAAAATCAGGCTCGTGAGCAAGCAGCACGACCGTCTCTCCGGAGGGAAGTTTTTCGAGCGCAGCCCCGAGATCAGGACTTCCGTCCAGGGCATCATCGACTCCGGTGAGCCATATCCGCGGTGCTCCACGCTCCAGCGGCACAGAGCGGTTCATTAGCGCGGGAATGCCGTTATCCCGAAGCGCACCGATTACGCGGGCGGAATCCGCGTTGGCGTCGTGGTTGCCAAGGATGGCGAACTTTCCCATGGGAGCTTTCAGGGCGCGGAGAATCTCAGCGCAGGGCTCGGCGCTTTTGGCTGCTTGCCTAGCGTTTCCGGAATGAGTGTCTAGGATTGGGACGGTGATGAAGTCGCCAGTGAGAACAATCAAATCCGGATTCAAGCGGTTAACGATCTGCACCGACTCGCGAATGGGGACGACCGAGAAATGGTCCTCGTAGTGAAAGTCACTCAGCTGAGCAATCGTGAACCCGTCAAAAGCATCTGGTAGGCGCGCGAGGGGAATCTCAATTTTTTTGACGTGAATGTGTTTGGATTCCACGAAGCCATCGGCGCCCAGAGCGGCAATACTTGCCCCGGCAATGGCTCCCGAATATAGGAACTTTCTTCTGGTTAGCAAAGGTTCGGATGCTCGATGGCGAAGGAAATACCCCGAGTGATAATTCTAATTGATGGGTGAACCCCGAGCTAGCTTGGATCGGTTATGCAGGCAATTACCATGTCACCTGCCGAAGATATATCGATCAACCACAAACGACACGAAGTATCACGAAGCGAAACCTAAGGCTGCTCTTGGCCTCGCCGCTCTACCTGATTTTGGCAACCACTTGCTTTAGGCGCGGTAAATAGATTCTCAAATAGAACATGAAGGCAACAATCGCCAAATTCACGACGAATATGGCGACGTGGAGAGCCGTAACGCGGTGGGCTAATTTATAGATTTCGAAGGGCAAGTACATGGCTCCCGAGACGAGGGCAATCCACTCCGCCCAAGCCTTTGCGCGCCAAAGACCGTAGCCCTCGGCGAAACGCAAACCCGAATAGATGCACGCGACCAGCACAACCACCCACTCTTTGGCATTGCTCAGAGTGTCGGCCCAGCGCAGCAGGACTTGCGCGAAGTGGTGGTCTGGACTGATGTGAAGAAAGCTGAGGAAATTGCCGGCGATGTCGCTGGGATCCACCCAATAAAGGCTGATTGCCGCCGCCAGAACCAACAAGCCCTTCCCAAGTTCCAGCAAAGCCACAGTCCGAAGCGCCTGCCGCCGGGCGCGGTGCTCTGCCGTACCTGGGATCGTTTGCATGTGTAGGCCGGAGTGCATCGGAAATCGAAATGCTTTGGATGTCGGATTCAGGGTAAATGCCAAAACCTTACTCCTGG
>WNFR01004972.1_pt1 | contig 13625 bp, 10 predicted proteins | sample 5400221 | NCBI WGS metagenome assembly WNFR01 (sample SAMN13153357, study PRJNA577476) | soil metagenome | isolation source: 40 cm soil under Madrone tree | place: USA:California | collected 2016-06-14
GCGCGTACAGCGCAAAGCTGGCGGCTTTTGATCCGGTGGAGAGGAATGCCGTGACCGAAGTCGGCGCGCCTTCGTAAGCGTCGGGCGCCCACATGTGAAATGGCACGGCGGCAATTTTGAAAAACAAACCCGCGGCCAGGGCGATCATTCCCAGCACCAGCACCGGCCGCATCGGCGTGCCCGGGGCCAACCCCCCGATGCTGCGTCCAATATCGCCGAGATTCGTCGAACCTGTCACACCATAAAGCAGAGACATGCCGTAGATCAGAATGCCTGATGAAAAGGCGCCCAGCAGAAAATACTTCATGCCGGCTTCGTTCGAGCGCCGCTCGCGCTTGGTGAAAGCCACCAGCACATAGAAGGTCACGGCCATTAATTCGAGAGAGATGTAGAGCGAGATTAAATCGTAGCCACTGCCGAGAAACATCATCCCGACAGTCGCAAACAGAACCAGCGCATAGTATTCGCCGTGCTGTTCGCGCTCGATGTCCAGATATCGCATCGCGATCAGGACTGCCAGCGCAGCCGCAATCAGGAAGATGGCTTTGAAAACGAGGGCGAAACCATCGATGCGGATCATTCCATAGAAGCCGTCAACGGCGGTCAGATTTTGCAGGGCGCTCAGTTTGAACGTGCCGTTCATACTGACAAACTGGGCCCCCAGCGAGACCAATGCCAGCGCGATTCCCGCCAGCGAGAAGTGCGCAGTCCATTTGCTCAACTTGTAAGGAAGGATGACTTCCATTACCAGCACCACGCATGCGGTCACGGTAATGATTAACTCAGGCGCGATCAATTGCAGATCGCGAATGCTGATCAGATTGGTTTGAAAAAGGAATGGCATCGGTTAGATAGTCGACATGTAAACTCGTTCGTTCGGCCGGGGCATTAGCCCGACCGTGAGGGAGGGCTCCTCAACTCTTCCATGAAGCCCTCCCTCACGGTCGGACGAGTGCCCCAAATTATTTCTGCGCCCGCACCGGCGTGACGGTCACCGGCTGTCCCGGGATCGGGTAGTTCGGCCGTATTTGTTTCACTATTGCGTTGACGGGCCTCTCGATGTAACGAAGAAACGGCCCCGGATAGATACCAATCCACAAAGACATGACTACCAACGGCAGCATGTAAGCCCACTCGCGCAGACTCAAGTCCGGCAGCAGCTTGTTCTTGTCGTTTTCGATTTCGCCAAAGAACATGCGCTGGTAAAGCCAGAGCATGTATCCGGCATTCAAGATGATTCCCAGCGCGGCCCATCCGGCCCAGGTTGGATTGGCCTCGAAAGCGCCCCGCATGGCCAGAAACTCGGAAATAAAAACAGCGAGTATGGGCAGACCAATCGCGGTCATGGCCATCAGCAGAAAGACGGCAGCATAGCCGGGCATGACGTGGGACAATCCACCGAACTCGTTTACCTTGCGCGTGTGACGGCGCTCGTAAATGATCCCCACCAGCAGGAACAAAGCGCCGGAATAAACTCCATGGCTGACCATCTGCATCACCGCGCCGTTGATGCCGTTTGGATTCAGCGCAAACAATCCAAGCATGACGATGCCCATCGAAGAGACGGACGAATAAGCGACCAACTTCTTCACGTCACCGTCTTTCTTCACGACAAAGTACATGGCGGCTAGTGCGCCATAGATGATCGAAACGATCGCCAGCAGAATCATCACGCTCCGCACGCCGAATTGGTGATTGGTGCCGCTAAAAAAATAGCTCTCGTCCGCGGACGCCTTGGGAAACATCGGCAAATTGAACCGATAGAAACCATAGGTGCCCAGCTTGAGCAAGACACCGGCCAGCACAACGGAACCGGCGGTCGGCGCCTCGACGTGCGCGTCAGGCAGCCAGGTATGAAACGGAAACATGGGCACCTTGATCGCAAAGCCCAGCGCGAATGCGAAGAACAAAAGCACCTGCAGAGTTCCCATCGGCAGAGCGGAGCCTATCGCCTGCATGTAAAGGATGCTGAAGTTCCCGGTGCCATTCTGCGCGGCCGCCTGCACAGTAGTGGCCACCATCGCGCTCGCCTTCGCATTCCCGGCCAGCAAATCCAAAGTCGCCTGCGTCACCTTGGCAGTCAACGCCGTGTCCTGCGTCAGAAAATACATCTTCAAAATGCCGAGCAGCATCACGACTGAACCGACCAGCGTGTAAAGAAAGAACTTGATCGCCGCGTACAGGCGGTTTTCTCCGCCCCAGATGCCGATCAGGAAATACATGGGCACCAGAGAGACTTCGAAGAACAGATAGAACAGAAACAGATCCATCGAACTAAAGACGCCGAGCACGAACGCCTGCAGCAGCAGCAACAGAATGTAGTATTCCTTCTCGCGTTTCGCGATGTACTTCCAGGACGAAAGCGCCGCCAACACTCCCAGGAAAGTTGTCAGCACCAGCAGCAGCACCGATACGCCGTCCGCACCCATCTGATAGCGCGCGCCGATGGCCGGAATCCATTGGTGATCTTCGAGGAACTGCATTCCGCCAATGCCGCGGTCATAGCCCAGCAGCCAGAGCGAGGCGATAAAGTCGAGCACCAGCCAACCGGTCGCGAATTTCTTGATCAGATCGTTCTGTTCTTTGCGAAACAGCGCCAGGATCAGAATCGCGCCCAGGGCCGGCAGCCAGGTGACAATTGAGAGAATGTTATTAGTGAACACGTTAATCCTCGATCATCTTACCAGAGCGGCCGATCAGAATTATTCCTTCGGCATTTGGTTTCAGGCCCGAAGGCCGACAGTTAATTGCATAGCGGCTATGCCGCCCGATGTGCGGAAAGGCTCTGCCTTTCCGTGATGACTATTACTGATAGCGAGGCTGCGCCTAGCGTCTGAGGCTTAGCCTCCTAAGAATTTTTCAGCAGCCTGACGGAAAGCCATAGGCTTTCCGCACATCAAGCGGCACAGCCGCAACGCAATTAGCGCCGGCCGGTCGGGCCTCTATCCTCAAAGCGTCTTGGCTAGATAGAAAACCACCGCCAGCAGTAATCCAAGCACCATCACCAGCGCATAATTCTGAGTGAATCCCGTCTGGGCCGCGCGGACAATCGGCGACATCAGGCGCACTACAAAGTCGGCGATCGCATTCACCAGGCCATCGACGAAGTACTTGTCAGTACCGCCGGTTATTCTGCTCGACAGACGCGTCAGCCAGGCTGATCCGTTCACGCCGCCGTCGACCACCTTCGAATCGAAGTTATAAACCGCGCGCGCCAAATCCATCGTCCGCCGCGTGATGGCCCAGCCGTAGAATTCGTCAATCCAGTACTTGTTGTAGCTGGCGCGATACAGCGGAGCCAGACGCGTGGCCCAGACATCGGCCAGGGCTGGACGCCAGTAATAGAACAGCCCTCCGAGTAACATGCCGGTGGCGGCCACTGCCAGAGAGATCACGATGAAGATCCATTCGGCCAACCGGTGGCTATGCACGGCAGTCGCAGTGGCCACTGCCAAATTGAATCCCGTATCACCGTAGGGAGCAGGCTCTTCGCCTTCATTCCCGGCGTGGCGTCCCGGTGCGACAGGTTCGCTGGTGGTGGGTAAGGGACTTCCCTCAACACGGCGCGCACCTTGTTCTTCCAGCGATTGCTCAACGGTTTCACCTCGAAAATGTTTCGTGGCGGGATTCCACACGACTGGTTCGAGCCAGGTGACAATATTCAGTTTGCCGCCCAAATGACCGCTACCAGTGAAAGCCGGGCCAATTCCCACTAAACCGCCAATCGTCGCAAAGACCGCCAGCACCGCCAGTGGCAACCACATCGACCGCGGCGATTCGTGCGGCACGTGCACCTGATGTCCAGGCGTTGGGTGGTCCTCATGCACTTTTGGGTGGTCCTCATGCACTTCATGCCCAGGTGTATGTGCGTGTGCCTCTCGAAACTTCTCTTTGCCCCAAAAAGTCATGGCCATCAGACGCGTCATGTAAAAGGCAGTGCACGTTGCCGCGATTGTTCCTACCAGCCAGAAGATCCATCCCATCGGAATGAAGTTAGTTGATGCTGCGTTCCACAGAATCTCGTCTTTCGACCAGAACCCGCTGAACGGAATGATGCCGCAGATGGCTAACCAGCCGGCCATAAACGTCCAGTACGTGTAAGGCATGTACTTCCGCAGCCCGCCCATCTTGCGCATGTCCTGTTCGTGATGCATCCCGTTAATTACACTGCCCGCGCCCAGAAACATTAGCGCTTTGAAGAACGCGTGCGTCATCACATGAAAGATGCCAATCACAAACGCGCCCACACCACAGGCCAGAAACATGAATCCAAGTTGAGAGACAGTTGAGTAGGCGAGGACCTTCTTAATATCGTTTTGCGTAATCCCGATCGTGGCCGCAAAGATCGCAGTGAACGCGCCAATCACCGCGACCACCAGCATCATCGTCTGCGAATGCTGAAAGATCACGTTGGTCCGCGTCAGCATGTACAGGCCGGCCGTGACCATGGTGGCCGCGTGAATCAATGCCGAGACGGGCGTGGGACCGGCCATCGCGTCCGGCAGCCAAACGTGCAAAGGAAACTGAGCCGACTTGCCACATGCGCCGATCATCAGACCGAGCGCAATCCAGGACAGCAGTCCCCAGTGGCCCAGCGCTTCAATCGGGTAGCTCGCCGCCTGGGGCACCACATTGGTGTACTGCGCGGTACCGAAAGTCGCGATGATGCCAAAGATGGCGAGAATGAAACCAAAGTCGCCGACGCGATTCGTAATAAACGCCTTGCGCGAAGCGTTCGCCGCCTCGGCGCGATTGAAGTAATAACCGATCAGCAGATAAGAGCAGAGCCCGACGCCTTCCCAGCCGACGAACATCATGACGAAGTTCGAGCCCATCACCAGCACCAGCATCGAAAACATGAACAAACCCATATAGGCGAAGAAGCGATAAAAGCCCGGGTCGTCATGCATGTATCCGGTGGCGAAAACGAAGATGCACAAACCGACGCCGGTAATGATCAGCATGAAGATCGATGAAAGTGGATCGAGTTGGTAACTCCATTCGATATTAAGGAGGGGCGCGCGCGCGGACGAAACGGCAACCGGCTGATTCGCTATGGAAATCGTCGTTGATTGGCCGGTACCTGGTTGGGCGTAACCCAATGTCTGCTTCACTGCGCCGCCGGGAATCCAGGTGAAAGCCGTTTGCGTGCTGACATAAGGATTTGGCCAGAGTGAAATTCCGCCGAAGCCGTACGAGTAAATGGCTACGAGACTGATCAGAAATGAGAGCGCGACCGATCCGACTGCGATGCCGCCGATCAACTTTTCAGGAAAGCGAAACCACCGGCCAAAGATGCCGTTAATGGCAGCGCCGGCGAGCGGAAGCAATGGGACTAGCCAGATGTATCTGTACATTGATTGTAGGGGCAGGGCTCGTCCCTGCCCGGTTTTTGTATTTTACGACGGGCAGGGACAAGCCCTGGCCCTACGACATCACCACTTCATCAAATCGATCTCGTCAATCCAGATGGTTTCCCGGTTGCGATAAAGCGCGATCACGATGCCAAGTCCGATGGCAGCTTCAGCCGCCGCGACGACAATAATAAAGACAGTGAAAATCTGGCCAGACATCGGATTGCCGGTGCCCGTGTCCTGCAGGTAACGGGAGAAAGCAATGAAATTCAGGTTCGCGGCATTTAAGATCAGCTCGATTGACATAAAAATCACCAGCAGGTTGCGCCGGGTCAACACTCCGGCGACGCCGATGATGAAAAGGATCGCGGCAATCACCAGGAACTTTGAAATGTCCGGATGCTTGACGCCGTCAATAGCCTTGGACCAACGGTCGTTAGAAGCTTCCTGGAAAAGCATTGCGAACAATGGCGTTAGATGATTCATCGTTTCTGATTCAGCCGCGTAGCGGCGAAATGTTTATAGACTGCGAACTGCTAAGTTCTTTTCAGCTCCCCTTGCCGGCCGTCGGAGCGCGGACATCTTGTCCGCCTGAGCGCGCAGCGCGAACCGACCGCCGGAGCAATATTTCGCGTAAACTCTGAGCGGGCTTTGCCTGCTGGCGGACAGGATGTCCGCGCTCCATTTCGTTCAATAAACATTTCGAGCCTTACGGCACTTCAGTCGCCCGCCTTAGCCTCGAGGCTCTCCAACGCAGCAGCTGTCTGGAGCGTGTCCGGATCAACGTCGTCCGCGGCCGCTTCCTGCTTCAAAGTTCGCGCCAACATTACCGAGCCGATGATTGCCACCAGTAACAGCAAGCTCGCAATTTCAAATGGCAGAGAGGCGGAAGTAAACAGACTGTTACCCACGCGCTCGGTTTCACTGGACAGGCGACTGACGCCGGTGGCGCCCGGCGGAAGAGTTTGCTCTCGCGCGCCGCGTGCAATCGCTGTTTGGGCAGCTTGCTCGTTGTCCTTCGGGCCGCCAAACGCTTTGTTGATCGCGTTCAGCAATCCAAGGACGAGCAGCAACGAAAAAAGTAACGCGGTCGCGACCTGTGAAGGGCGATGAAAAATCGGCGCCCGGCCTTCTTCTTCGGCGCCCACATTAACCAGCATGATGACGAACAGAAACAAAACCATCACCCCGCCCACGTAAACCAGAATCTGCACGCCGGCGATGAATTCAGCGCCCAGTAAAATGAAGAGCGCGGCCACCGATACCAGCGAAGAGATAAGGAACAGCGCAGAGTGCACGGCATTGCGAGCCATCACGGTCAACAACCCCGCGAGGATCATGGAGATCGCGAAGATCCAGAAGAATACTGTTTCCCAACCGGAGAGAATCATCTAAATTTCGAATTGCGAATTTCGGATTGCGAATTGGTTAAAGACCGCGTTTCTTGATTTCGAAATTCGCAATTCGAAATCCGCAATGCTTACGATTCGTACTTCACCGTTTCCCTGCCTTGCTCGAGCATCTCGCGGTTCCAGACAAAGCCGGCGCGTGAATAGGTGGCCAGCTCAAAATCCTGGGTCAGCTCGAGACAATACGTCGGACAGGCCTCCTGACAGAGAGCGCAGAACATACAGCGCGACGTATCGAAGATAAACTCGTCCAGAACTTTTTTGCGGCGCGGCTTGCCGGCCACCACCACCTCAACATCCATGGGAATGACGTCTATGCAATCTTCCGGGCAGGCCAGCGCGCAAAGATTACATGCGATGCAAAGCGTATCGTGTGTTTCCGGATCCATGTTCAGACGCGGCGCGCCGTGAAAACGCGGCGCCACGTCGGGACGCACCGACGGATATTGCTCGGTGTAAATCCCCTTCCCGGCGACTGAGTCCTTGGAAGTCAGCGCGCCCAAATTGAATTTCAGAGTCAGGCCGAGTCCTTTCAAAAGATCAGCCATGAAAAAGCGTTTCAGCTTCTGCGCAAACGTCGGTTTGGGAACGGCAACTAATGGCATGGTGAAATCTTAGGTTTCAAAATTCATATTTGCAATCAGTGGCACAGACTTCAGTCTGTGATTTGAATAACCCAAAACTCAACCACAGACTGAAGTCTGTGCCACTAAGGCTCGCTCACTACCGGTGCGACTGCAGGCTTTCCTTTGGCCAAGACCGCGAAACGAATCTTGCTGCGCTGCTTCTTCAAATTAAAGTCCCGCGAGCGCCAATTGATTAATGACAGGATGCCGGCGGTCACGAATAAATTGGCGACTCCAAAGGCAATCGCAATCCCTTTTCCCGTCGGCGTCAGATTCAGACCCGCATCTATCGAATCGATCGCGTGTATTCCATGCCAACCGTCAAGACCCTGAAGCGTGACCACTGCGATTGCCGAAATGACGATGTTGATAAGGGAAGCCGGCAACAACCACTTCCAACCCAAATCCATCAACTGATCGTAACGAAAGCGCGGCAACGTCCAGCGCAACCAAAAATAGAGATAGAGCAACACGCCGGCCTTCGCCAGAAACACCATCAAGCTAACAACGACATACGCGTTGTGAAAACCCTTCGCCTCAGTCAGGCGATAGACGAACGGGAAATACCAGCCACCGAGATAGAGCGTGGTTGCCACCGCCGTTACGACTACCATGGCCGCATACTCAGCCATGAAAAAGAGCGACCAGCGAAAACCTGAGTACTCGGTATGAAAGCCGGCCACCAGTTCTGATTCTGCCTCCGGCAAATCAAATGGCGCGCGATTGTTTTCCGCAATGCCGCTAATCAGGAAAATCACGAAGCCGATTGGCTGGTAAAGCAAAAAGAAAATCGAGTCAGATTGCTGCGCAGCGACGATGCCCGAGAGCGAGAGCGTGCGCGCGAACATCAACGCGCCAATGATCGCCAGGCCCATCGAAACTTCGTACGAAACCATCTGCGCGCTCGAACGCAGGGCCCCCAGCAAAGCGTACTTCGAGTTTGACGACCAGCCCGCGAGAATCAACGCCAGCACGCCTACGCTGGACACGGCGAGCACGAACAATATCCCGATATTAACGTCAGTAATCACCGCCCAGTCCGGTCCGAACGGAACCACGGCCATGACAATGAAGGCGGCGACGACAGCGATGTACGGGGCGAGGAAGAAGATCCAACGATCGGCGTTCTCGGGAATAAAGTCTTCCTTCACCAGCAACTTCAAACCATCGGCGATCGGTTGCAACAGGCCCCACGGCCCAACGCGCATCGGTCCCAACCGCGCTTGCATGAAAGCCGAAATCTTTCTTTCCAGATAAGTCGCATAAGCGACCCAACCCGCCGTAATCGTCACCACCGCTCCCACCTGAATGAACGGCCAAATGACATAGTTCACCGTCTGCTCGCTGAAGAATTTCAGCAACAGGCTGTCGACAAGGTTCAGTGGTGCTAATAGCGCAATAGTCACCATAAGTTCTTTTCGTCTCCGTGTCCTCCGTGTCTCAGTGGTGATTCTGTCGATCGAGAACATTCACTACGGAGACACGGAGAGCACGGAGTTCACCTATCGATCTCTCCCAGAACGATATCCAAAGTCCCGATGATCGCGACCACGTCCGCGACCAAATGACCGATGCTCATCTGTTTCAACGCCTGCAGGTTGATGAAGCACGGCGGTCGCACGCGCACGCGCCAGGGTTGCTGCGTGCCGTCGGAAACCAGATAGCAACCAATCTCGCCTTTCGGTCCTTCGATTGAATGATAGTAATCGCCGACGGGTGGCTTGATCAGCTTTGGCACCTTCGCGTTTACCGGTCCGTCCGGCAGATTGTCGAGAGCCTGCTGGACGATTCGTCGCGATTGTCGCATTTCTTCCATGCGCACCAGGTAGCGATCGTATGTGTCGCCGTTGTCGCCCAGCGGCACGTCAAAATCCATGTCGGCGTACGCCGCATAGGGCCGCGACTTACGAATGTCCCAGGCCACGCCCGAGCCGCGCAGCGACGGACCCGACAAACCGATCGCCACCGCCTCTTCACCGGAGATGACGCCGATGCCAACCGTGCGGCTTAACCAGATCCGATTCTCAGACAGGACCGTTTCGTATTCATCGATGCGCTTGGGAAAATTGTTGATGAAGCGGCGCACGTCTGCCTCGAAGTCGTCGTAAGCGTCGTTGGGCATGCCGCCGATGCGCCAGGCGTGACAGGTAAGCCGGGCGCCGAACTGCCGCTCGAAAATCTTTAGAATCTCTTCGCGTTCACGAAAGGCCCACAGCAGGATCGTCACCGCGCCAATGTCCAGCGCGTGCGTTCCCAGCCACAGCAGATGCGATGCAATCCGATTTAGCTCAGTCAGAATAGTGCGGATGTAGTGAGCTCGCGGCGGCACCGCCAGACCCATCATTTGCTCGACCGTCTCGACCCAAACCAGGCCGTTGGATACCGCCGCGATATAGTCCAGGCGATCCCAATAAGGGGCGATCATCGAGTATGTGCGGTTCTCGGCAATTTTTTCCATGCCCCGATGCAGGTAGCCGATATCGCAGTCGAGATCGATCACGGTTTCGCCATCGAGTTTGAGGATCACCCGCAGCACTCCGTGCGTAGACGGATGCTGCGGCCCCATGTTCAGGGTCATCTCGGGGTTGTCGAGCAGCGTTCGTTGAGTAGTGGCGATTTCTACTTGATGCATAAGCTGGGAACGCGGACGTGTCGTCCGCACAGGCGGGCGGTAGCCCGCCTCTAAACGTCTCTAAGATGAACTTTCATTCGGAGCATAACAACCGGACACGCTCCAGGGTTCAATTACGAGACCAATTTCTCTAACTTCACCCTTTTCTTTTTTCTCACGTAATTTCAGCAGCAGAGACTGAGCAGCGCTGGCCTTATTCCAGACATTGCGCGGCGACAGGGTTTCAGCCAAAGCAAATCCGGCGCTCTCGGCCGCTGCCGGCGAGTCGAAAACTTTTGCTTCGTAATGGGCGGCGATTTCTTTTGGCGACATTGATCCTCAACTCTAGCTTGAACCCGGTCGCTACCGCTCCCGGTACTGACCTCTGCCTGCTGCTTACCGCTTCCTGCTTATTGCTTACTTGTCCTTAGGCATTACTTCTTTGCCACTCTTGAACAGTTCGCGTACTTCGCGTTCGGGCGACGCCGACAAAATCTCCAAGCCATATGCTCGCCGTTGCTCCAGTTGTTCCTTCTGCACCTCGGTAAACTCGGGCAGATGATCTTCCGTCCATCTATTCTCGACAAACTCCAGCGGATAGTCCTTACGCAGGGGATGTCCCTCCCAATCGGGCGGCAAAAGTATCCGTCGCAAGTCGGGGTGGTTGCGGAACTTCACTCCGAACAGATCATAGACTTCGCGTTCGGGCCAATCAGCCGACGGCCACACACCGGTCACGCTCTCGATGCCGTCGCCCCCTTCGGTATTGACCCACGCCTTCAAACGCACGCGTTCATTCGCGGATATTGAATACAGATTGTAAATGACTTCGAAGGGCGCTTCGCGATGATCTGGATAGTGCGCACAGGTCAAGTCAGAGAGATAGTTAAAGGGTGTCGCCTCATCCTGCTTCAAAGAGTCGCAAACATCTACGACGCGCGACGGTTCGATCCGGATTGAGAGCTGACCCAGAAACTCTGTGGCCTCAATCACCGCGCCTGCGAACTTGTCGTGCAGTTTTTTAACCAGCGGATGCGCGGAGGCATCGCTTGGTTTCGGTCCTTCTGCTTTCTTTTTTACGGGAGCCCTGGGTGCGCCGGGCGCGGCTTGGGCGGCCTCCTTAACAGCGGCGACGCGCGCTTTCGCGGCCTCAACCTGGGCGTCTTTTTCGGCGTCGGCGGTTAGCGACGAAGGGTTTGCAGCGCGCGCTTGATCCTGCGTGCGCTGTTCTGATGTTGTGTCCTTGCGTGAACCCGGTTCGGTGGGTTTACCTTCCTCTGCCATGACCCTCGGTTAATACACTCTCAGTTAGGACGCTCTTGGCTAACAGCGACGGGCGGCCACGGGCGCGCGACAATTCAAAAGCCACGCTCACGGGTTAATGCTAAGTGTAAATCAGGTCGGACAACTGACTTGTAGCATGCGATTTAAGAGGTTGTCAATTCACATATTTTACAAGTTTCGCAGGACCCGAGAGTGTGAACGACCAGCACATGCTGAGAGACGTTTGTGAAACAGCCAGCGCTTGACTGAGCGCAGTTGCGACCCGTATCATTGGTTGTTTCATCGAGGGGACTAAACGACGACTATAGCAAGCGAGAAATAAAATGAAGCCTGGAATTCACCCTGAATATAACGAAATAACCGTGACCTGCGCCTGTGGCGAGACTTTTAAAACCCGCTCGACCCGCAAAGGCGATCTGCACATCGAGATTTGCTCGGCCTGCCATCCGTTCTTTACCGGCAAGCAGAAACTAATCGATACCGCCGGCCGCGTCGATCGGTTCAACCGGCGATATGGCAAGAAGAGTCCGGAAGCCGAAGCCACACCCGCACAGTAAGATAATTGAGCAAGATGCTGAAACATTAGCTATAACCAAAGTAAGAGATGCCGGCGCCGTTCGACGCTGGTTGCCGTTATTGCGTCAAAGCAGGGCAGCCAGCAACAAATCGCCGGCATTGCTGTAAAGAAATATAGGTCCAATAGATCCTATCCGACCTATAAAGCGAGACGTTGATATGAGCACCAATGAAAGAGATCTGATCGTTGGCGGCCAGGCGGTGATCGAGGGCGTGATGATGCGCACCCCGAACGCATACGCGATTGCCGTGCGCAAAGCCGATGGCACCATCGTCAACACGTCGGCTGTGCTGCCGAAATGGAGTGAGAAGGCTCCAATCCTTAAACTGCCGGTGCTGCGTGGCGGAGCTGTGTTGCTACAGTCGATGGGCCTGGGAATCAAAGCCCTGAACTATTCCGCGAGTGAAGCGTTCGCTGAAGTCGAAGACGCGAAGGCTGCCGAAGTACAAGTCGCCTTGACGCCTGCGGTGATCGAAGGCGAAGGCGACTTTGCGGGATTAACCGGGGCCGTGCCGGGTTTGTTTCCAATGCCGACTAAGAAGCGTTCCAAAGACGAGCTGAAGAAGGGCGGCACGGCAGCGGCAGCCAGCTCGATTATTTTTGCTCTCATTTTCAACGTGCTGCTCTTCATTGCTGCGCCCCTCTTGTTAACCAACGCGCTGTTTATTGCCGCGGGTTGGGCCACGCCGACCGCGGTTGTCAGTACCGGGAGCGGTAGCGACCGGGTTGCCGCCGGCCAAACGCAGGCGGGGACGCCCGCGAACCGCGCGCAGGATGCGGGCGGTCCTGAAGCGTGGTACACGCGCGCTTGGAATTCAGCTCGAGGTTATCTGCATCCGGTGCGGCCCTCAGTTAGCTTTAATCTTATCGACGGGCTGATTCGCATGTCGTTTTTTCTGATCATGATCATCAGTTTTTCTTTGATAAAAGACATTCGGCGAGTGTTTGAATATCACGGTGCTGAACACAAGACCGTGTTCACCTGGGAAAAGGGTTTGGCTCTGACGGTCGACAATGCCAGGCCCCAGCCGCGTCAGCATCCGCGTTGCGGCACGAGTTTTCTGATGGTGGTAATGCTGGTTTCAATAATCCTGTTCTCGGTGATCAAGTTTGATTCGCTGCTCTTCAATTTCCTGGTGCGCATTGCTTTGATTCCGGTAGTGGCGGGACTCTCTTATGAAATCATCCGGTTGTCGGCGCGCAAAGAAAGCGGCGCGTTCTTTAAGACAATTACGAAGCCCGGTGTCTGGCTACAGAACGTAACGACGAAAGAGCCGGACGACTCGCAACTGGAAGTTGCGATCGAGGCGTTGAAGGCCTCGCTGAAGTTGGAACCACAGACTGCGGAAAGTGAGCTGGTGCCCCTATCTTGAGTCTGACGTATAGGCCTATTCGACCTATTAAACGATGCTCGATAAACTCGCACAAATTGAAACACGCTATGAAGAGTTGACCAACGAACTCTCTTCGTCAGAGTTGTTGTCTAACCCTTCGGCGTACGGCAAGGCCGCGAAACAACATCGCAGCATGGGCGAGATTGTCGAAAGATATCGAGCGTGGAAGACGCTGAATGACGAATTGACTGGCGCGCGCGAGCTAATGGATCACGCCGACGACGAAGAGATGCGCGAGCTGGCCCGCGTTGAGATCGAAGCTTTGCAAGCTCAGCTCGAACAGGCTGACACCGACCTCAAGCTGCTTTTGATTCCCCGCGATCCTAACGATGAAAAAAATGTAATCCTGGAAATTAGAGCGGGCACCGGC
>WNFR01004973.1_pt1 | contig 13624 bp, 26 predicted proteins | sample 5400221 | NCBI WGS metagenome assembly WNFR01 (sample SAMN13153357, study PRJNA577476) | soil metagenome | isolation source: 40 cm soil under Madrone tree | place: USA:California | collected 2016-06-14
GAAGAATAAACTTGACAGGTATGACAGACTTGTGAGAACTTGCGGCAGATGAACGGTATGTCTAACGGCCACAAAATCGAAGCATGGGGGGACGGCGTTTGCGAACCGGTCAATCCGGGTGGACATGCGGCCTGGGGTATCCGTATCTGCGTCGACGGGAAAGTAGTCCACTCCGCCGGCGGGTACGTGGGTTGCTCGAAAGAAATGAGTAATAATGTGGCGGAATATTCTGCGTTCTGCGCTCTCGCGCGATGGGTCCGCGCTTCCGACCTCAAGGGTATTCTGACCGTGCGCATGGACTCGAAACTCGTCATCATGCAACTGTCCGGCAAGTGGAAAGTAAACGGCGGCTACTACTATCCGTACTACCTGGAGGCCCGGGAGTTGCTTAAAGAACTCCGCGGCATCCTCGGCGGCGTCGAATTGATTTGGATCCCGCGCGGCGAGAACAGCGAGTGCGACGTTTACTCGAAAAAGGTTCTGCTTGACCGCGGTATCAGATTTCGCATTCAGCCGGAACCTCCGGTGAATAAGTCTGTACAAGGAGAGTGACATGGATTCGCAAGCGCGTCTCGACTACTTCCGTTCGGAGATCGAAGGCAAGCTCGAGAAACTCAGGAAGGACATGGAAGAACAAGAAAAGCGGCTAACCGCAAAGGTGGCGTCGCTCGAAGCCAGAATTGACAACGTAGTCCGCGCTACCAGTCACGCCCGAGGATAAGCATGGAAACGATTCGCACGATAGCTTGGGTTGTCGGATTGCCGCTGAGAATCGCACTCTCGGCGCTTTTCTTTGCGCTGCTGTTCCCGCTAGTCCCCGCCGACTACAACGCGATCGTGGGTACCGTAAAAGAACTCTGGAAGAGACCGTAAATGGCTGGAACCGACTATGTGTGCACGCGATGCGGTGCGCGGATTGAGCCGCACACGAAGTTTCTGTGCATCTACAAAACTTCGAATGGGTTCGTCATTCAAGTCTGGTGCCACCACTACATGCCGCCGCTCGGATTCAGCCTTATTTTCGGTGGCGGAAGCTGTTTCCATGCTTGGCTTGAGGAGTGGGAACAAACACTCCAAGTCTGCGATCACAGCAACAAGAACTAGAGGAAAGATGCCGACCTGGGTTCAAGACGATGCCGGGAACATACGAGCGTTCTTCATGGCGGTGCCGCTCGTGCCGCCGAGCGCGAATACCTGCGTCCGGCATACGCGCCAGGGGCAGCACTACGTGCCGGCGAACGTCAAAGCGTTCGATCAGGCGGTACGGTTGTTCGCGCGAGGCCATTCGATTCCAGGGGAAGCATTCATAGTAAAGGCGGATGTTTACCTTGGGTTCGGGCAGAAGGGCGACGCAGATAATTTCCAAAAGCCATTACTTGATTCCCTCGTGAAGGCCGGGGTTATCTCGAGCGACGCCAAAGTGCGAAAGTGCACCATTACCAAGTACCGTGATCCGAAAGAGCCACGCACGGAAATTTCGATAGAACTTTGGAAAGGAGAACGATGATCGCGCAAGAGGACACTGAACTTATGGATTGGGTTTTGTGCCTGGCGAATCAGTCGCCGCGGCGCTCCGGTAGTTTCCTTGCGACTATCGGACTAGCGGCTGTCCGCGCCGACTCCGACAACTACCTTTTGTTACGGCCCGCCTTGCTAGCGATGAAGCGCAAGTATCCCGAGTACGACATGCCCCAGAAACGGGAGAGTCTATGAGGAAACAGATCAAGAAACTGCCGATTATCGTGCCAGCGCACAAAGGGACCGGCCGCGGCGAGCACTACGGCAACCCACACACGAAGCTCGTGCGCCGGCAGACCAATGACCAACTCCTGCGCGAGTCCTTAAACGCGCGAGCGTTTGTGCGGCTCCGGGTACAGCCGACAATCCAGAGCATCAACGGAAACTATTACGGGTGGAACGGCGGCGCCGTCACCGTCGAAGCCGACTCGTTTGAAGCAGCGAATACCTTTGTCGAACGGCTCCGCAAGTCCATCGTAGACATCGCGACGGACCTGAAATTGACGGCGAAAGCTAACGCGGTGATCTCGTGAGTGGCGACTTATTCCATGAGTTAGAAGTTGCGGAATGGAAGGCATTCGACAGCCTCTCACGCTACAAGTTCATGCAGTTCGGATACTGGGCGGCGATCTGGGTCCACCTGAATCACATCTCTGGAAGAGCGCAACGTTCGCCCTTTAAGAGTTTGGTTGACGAGGCGCGCGAGTGCCGTAAGAGGAGACAAAAGCCATGAGCACACCAGAAATAGTCAAACCCACGGTCGAGATTGTCCCGCGGCCGAACCTTGAAGGTGTCGAGGTCGCGATCAGTAAACTCGCGATCGATACAGCGAAACTCGCGCCGCTCAAGACTCGCGCCGAAGCTCTTATCACCAAGGGAGCGCTGAACTGGACCGCGGACGACTGCCAGGCGGCGAAACTCCTCGAACTGGATGTGCGCTCCGTCAAGAAAGCGGCTGGCCTGCACCTGGATCCGTATTGGGAAGTCGTGAAGCGCACTTCGGAGGCTCTTAGCCAGGTCTACAAGAACCATGAGGATCCCGCCGACGCGATCGACACCCAACTTAAGGGCATGGTGAAAATCTTCGAGGCCGAAGAGAAGCGCCGCGCGGAGATCGAGACAAAGCGACAGAACGACGAGCGCTTGGCTGCGGCGTCGAAAAAGGCCAAAGAGGAGCGCGAGGAGCGCGAGCGCAAGGCGAAGGAAGAGAAGGACAAGAAGATCAAAGAGATCAATGCGGCAAAGAAGCGCGGCGACATCGGCGTACGCGAAGCCGCAAAGATGCTGCGCGAAGCCGGCGCCTACGCCGAAGCCCAGGCCGAGCAAGCCGCGGCGGACGCTGAGGCCCAGGTGCAGGCGGTCAAGGACAACCCGCTAACGGTGAAAGCTGACATCCGGCCAGTGGCCGGCGTGCCGAGTACGACGAACTATAAGGCGGAAGTGACGCAGCCTCACGTTCTGATAAACGCATTTGTGGATGCCTGCCACAACCACAACACCGAGCGCGCCGTCTATCTCCGGCAATTCATCATGGTCAACGAGAAAGCGCTCGGAGTCGAAGCTCGCGCGGTGAAGAACTCCAAGATGCTTACTCAGAAGATTCCCGGCGTGCATTTCTACGAGGACTGATATGGAACGCACTGCACTGGAAACGAGCGGCAACATTGCCTCCGTCGGTTACGACGCAGCGAGCCAAACTCTTGAGATCGAATTTAGCTCAGGAGGTATCTACAGCTACGCCGCGGTCCCGCCGGAGATCCACGACAAACTCATTCACGCGGATTCGCCAGGGCGATACTTCGCGGTCTACATTCGCTCGTGCTACGAGTACACGCACCTGAATCCGAAGCCGAAGAAAGAGGGAGGCCATGCCGAGGGGAGTGTACAGTCGAAGTAATTTCGTCCAATCACCAAAACAACGTGCGCAAATCGTGGCTCTAGGCAAGTCGCGAAGGACACACGGACTACGGCACACTTCTGAGTACGGAACATGGAATCAAATGAAAATGCGGTGTTTAAACCCTAATGCCGCAGCCTATAAAGAATACGGCGGACGAGGGATAACAATTTGCCAGAGGTGGGTGAACTCCTTTGAGAATTTCTTAAAAGATATGGGGCGAAGGCCGAGCGGTCGAAATGGGAAAAGACCGGCATACACACTGGAACGGAGAGAAAACAATGGCCCGTATTGTAAAGAAAACTGCGAGTGGGCAACGTGGCGCGCACAAGCGATCAACCGCCGGGAGACGGAAAAAGTCAAGGCGTCGCGGCTCCAGAACTTACGCAAAGCGAACAAATTCATCGCAGCAGACAACTGCGATTGTTAAGGCCGAACAAGTCCGACCAATAATTGTCCAGGCCCGACGCACGCGCGAATTGCGCACCGAGGAGATCGAACTTTTGCGCAGGACCGTGGCAAAAGGTTGCAGCGAGGACGAGTTCGCTCTTTTCCTGTGGGTCTGCAGGAAACACAAACTAGATCCGCTTACTAGGCAAATCTACGCGGTTAAGCGCCACCTGAAAAAGCACCATCAAGAGACGCGACAAGGACAGGATGGGGGAACGTTCCAGGTTTGGGTTGAGGGCGACCAAATGACGATTCAGATGGGGATTGACGGATACCGCAGCCTAGCGGGGCGCGACCACAAAGATTATGGCGGTTGCGACGACGCACTCTATGTTTGGTTCGAGGACAAACGCCAAACGCCTGCAGGGAAACTCATCCCGGAGAAAGCAACGATTCGGTTCTGGAAGAAGGGCTTGGAGCATCCGGTTATTGCTTCAGCTTATTGGGAAGAGTACGCACCGGCAAACGTAGAAGACGGCGCCGGCTTCTGGAATCGCATGCCTAAACACATGCTGGGCAAGTGCGCGGAGGCTCTGGCAATCCGCAAGGGCTTCCCGGAACTTTCTGACATTTATACCGACGTTGAATTTGCCCAAGCGGACCAGGATTACACCAAAGACGGTCGCCTCCTCGTGGAATCCGACGGCCGCGCGCCGAGCGGAGCGCCGACGGGAGCCTACGGGGTAAATACTTGGCGCGCGCAGCAGGGCGCCATCGACAGCGCGCTCGAGGCGCAAGAGAAAGAAAAAGCGGTCGCCGACCTCAAAAAACGAGGGCTATGGTGCGAGGAGCACCAATGCCCGATCAGCACGAATCACCTGAAAGAGTGCGAGTCGAGTAGGAAAAAATCTTCGCCGGCAACTGGCAACGCAGACCGAATAGGCTCGCAAGAGCAGCCGGGAGCGTCCACTTCGGAACCCGCACAGGGACAGCCGACTGCCGGCACCAGCACCTCTAGCCATACACCCACGCCGACGCCAAAGGCCGGAGCAGCCGGACCGGCGGGAGGGGGAGCGCCTGGCTCTCCCTCCCCTGCGGGCTTCCTCGGAAAGATCGAAGTGGATTGGACCGACAAAGCCTCCCCGATCGTGCGCGGCGACCTGACTGGCGCTATCCTTGACTCCTTCAAAAAACACTGTAATCCGACCTGGGGAAAGGACGATTGGTGGCACATTGCGCCGACAGCCACTCAGACCCTCAAGGAGATGTGCGCGGCTTACAACTATGAGTTTGTCGAGGTATTCCCTGCTGAGAAACTTCCGCCGAACACGCAGCGCGGAACCGACAAACTTCCACCTAGCAAGAAGAAGCCGGCGAAGCCGCCAGTAGAGCCGACTCTTGTTAAGGGGACGCTCGAGCGCGTCAGTTCCGGGATGACACAGAAGAACAGCCCGACCCGGCAAGTGAAAATCGGAGGGTTTTGGTTCACCTCTTACGTCAATCCCATCTTTGACTCGCTCGATCGCGGACTCGGGAAGGACTCTGAACTCTGGGTCGACGAGCGAAAGAACATTGTGGGCATCAAGCGCATCGGCTCGCGCATGTTCGACGCCGACGGCCGAACTCCGATTGTCGATCGCGACGAACCGCGAGGCGGGAACCTCTTCGAGAAATGATAGTCAAGGTCAGACTCGCGCCAATGGAGCGATGGTGCGCGCCGATGAAAGAGGCGGCGAAGCGTATACCAGTTGGCTTGTTGCCGCCAGTAGGTTACGAAGTGGAAATCGAAACAAGTTCGATGCGTACGACGCAGAAGATTCTCTTTTGCAATGGAAGAGAATGGTTCTTAACGAGTAGCGATCCAAAAATGACTCTCTACGACGCCCGTACGGGCGAACTAACCATGCAACAGGGCGGCTGGATATGCGAACACATGCTGGAGATGGACTGAATGCCGGAACCTAGCAAGCTCGACCTAGCCGCAACCGCAGCGGTCAACCTACAGCGCGGTAGTTGGGATGCCCTCGTTGATATGGCGGTGCTGCTCCCCGAGGAGCGCATCGACGGCGCCGCTACCGAACTCAGCAAGCACATGCGCCAGGGCAAAGACAGCATCAAGCGGAAGCTCAACGCGATCCTCTATTGCCGGCAACTCGGGCACTCCGTCGACGAGATCAAAGGCTACGGCCAGGAGCCGGTCCTCAGCCGCTACATCAAAAAGACGAACGCCGACCGCTACGAGAAAACGACAGTCATGAAGTGGAATGTGCCCGGTAGCCTCCGGGAAGTGATTCGTCAAGACTTTTCGGCCGTCGCAAAGATTTTAGGGTTTGTAACATCGGAACAACTCTTCGATTTTGTGCATTCTATTTTTGTCGACCTGATAAGGAATCCAGATGCCCTTAGAGCGTTAGCAGGAGAACTGAAAAGTGGCTCTACAAAAGGTCCTAGCAAGTAAAAGATTCTGGGCAAAGGTCAATAAGGACGGGCCGATCCCTGAGCGACGGCCAGACCTCGGCCCATGTTGGCTGTGGATAGGGGCTTTCGGTAAAGGTGGATATGGAAATTTTTGGGACGGGCAACATTACGTCAACGCCCACGTGTTTTCCTATCGACTTGCGCACGAAAAAGTTCCTCAAGGACTTGAACCTGACCATCTTTGCCACGTGAGGGCTTGCGTTAGAGACAGTCATTTGGAAGCTGTGACACGCAGAGTAAACCTTTTGCGAGGCGACGGATTGGCCGCCAAGAATGCACGAGCAACTCACTGTCCGCAAGGCCATGAATACAACGAAGAGAACACATACATTCGTCCTGGTGGCGGTCGAGATTGCCGTACGTGTCGTGCAGCTAGGAATCGGGAGCGCTATGCGTAGACCCGCGCCAATTCGGGAAGGTAAGTGGACGGAGATGCCGCCGTACATACGGAAGCGCGCCCACCGCGACAAGTGTCAGGTCTGTGGCTGGAAGTACGACACCATGCGGGGTTATGGCCGGCAGAACTTCGTGATGGTTAAGGAGTGCGTTGATCACCTTATCCCACGGCGTTATCTTGAATCGCGGGGCATAAATCCACATCAAGCGAACGGTCTGCTATCTATTTGTGGTTCCTGTCATGGCCGCAAGAAAACGATCGAGGACCGGCTGTTCCGTGGCGACGCGGTCGGTTGGATTCAAGGACTCCGCTCTATCGGCTTCCCGGTAACTGAGATTGTGAACTTTGCTATTTCAGTTGGACTGGAAGAGTTCAAGCGCTTGGTTAGCCTTGCGGCGGATCGCACATGAGTACATGGAAAGGCGTCATCCCGGCGACCGGCAACCTCAGTCAGAAGGTTCTCGCCTTACTGGAGTGGGTCAACACACGCTACAAGTGCATGCTCTGTGACCAATATCCAGAGCACGAGTCCGGGTGCGAGTTCTACGCGCTACTAGAAGAGCTCCGCGCGAAGATGGGAGTCATGAAGAAATGAGCGAACCACAGCACGTTCAGGATTCGATCAAGGTCGGCGTGCTGGTCACGGCCGTCTACGGTCCCCACAAAGGGAAGGTTGGGCGAGTCACCGAACTGTATCGCTCCTTAACCGGAGAACAGATCGTGTGGCGCGCCATGATCGAACTCCCTAATAAAACCGGCTTCTTCCAGACTCGCCGCGAGTGGCTCGTGAGGCTCCCATGAAGGGCGGGAAACTAAATCCTTTGCTTTGGCTAAGACGATGGCGGCTTATGCGCAAAGCGATCAGAGAGAAAAATTTTAGCGCGTGGTACAGGGCGAAAGAATGGAGGTTTAAACCGTGACCCTCCAGCAACGCATTTATTTCGACGCAATTCAGAAGTACATCAAGAAGAACGGGTGTTCCCCGTCTTACATGGAGATCGGGAAGATGCTCGGCGTCCGCTCCATGAGCAGTGTCGCCAAGATGGTCGACCGCCTAGTGCGCGACGGATACCTCGTCAAAGGGCTCGGGGCGCAACGGAACCTGGCAGTCGTCCCGGGGAAGATTCACGGATTCAACATCTGCGACCGCGGCCACGAAGAAATCTACTTTAAGGCCACCGTTTGCCCGCTCTGCACCGAGATCCAGAAGCACACACCAGCCCGGGAGGTGACCGTCTCGTGAGTCTACGGCGTAAATGCCATCCTAAAAAGTTGGCCTTTGCTCAAGAAATGCGCAAGAAACCGACGCGCACGGAAAAGTTGATGTGGGAAGAGTTGCGGTACTGGAGGTACGCGAAGGTTAGATTCCGCCGACAGGCCGTCCTCCGCGGCTACATCGCAGACTTCTACTGTCCAAAGGCGAGACTGGTCGTAGAAATAGACGGACCGATTCATGACCCATGGAAAGACCGTATCCGAGACGGACACCTCGCCAAAGCGGGGTTGAGAGTCATCCGATTCACGAACGCACAGGTCCTCACAAACCTTCCGCAGGTCCTTGTGGAAATACGAGAAGCCTATCGTTCTAGGTGTAAGTATCTTAAACGTAAAGAACTTAAGGTTAGGTTGCCGAAGGTAAAAAGTATGATTCCCACAATTCCACAGGACTCATCACAACAACAAGGAGTAAAGGTAGTTGTATCTGATGATTATGATGAGCGCTGTGGATATGTGCAAATCGTCGATAAGTACAGCGAAACCATAAAGTTAGTCGTTTTACCGTTATTCGAATCCCCTCTTGCTCCAAAAGGAAAGAGGTACCCGCCATGGCTGAACTAGGTCGCCTTAATCCGAACGACCTACCAAACCCGTTCGACGACACCGTACTCCATGAGCATCGCTGCGCCAACTGCAATACGCGCTTTACCTGCGTGCTCCCTGACTGCACGGGGAGTTGGCTAGACCCGCAACTTTGCGGGGACTGCGCTGACACACTCGAAGGGATTTGGTGAAGTTCGTGATCGTAAACATCGGTCCTCCATCGTGCTACGTCAAAGCACAGAAAGACGAGTACTCGGCGATCGGCGTTACTTACCAACGAAGTTCAGCGCAGAAGTTCGAAACCCAGATAGAAGCGGAGTTGGAACTACTACGGTTGCGGCTCCCGCGGAACTGGTTTGTGGTGGAACTCTGATGGTGGAAAGACTCGGCGTCAGTTGCTACCACTGTAAGACGATTAACTTCACCGACGATAAAGAGTACCCGAAGTGCCACAGTTGCGGGCACACAGCAGACAAGCCGCGCTACTTGTGCAAGTGCGATCGTTGCGTGCACATGCGCGAGAACTTGGGGATGGAAAGAAGGAAGCCATGAGCGAAGCCAAACGCGACTTTTATGGTGATTTGGTTGGTCCTGCCCGGCAACCTGAGCAGCTCCGAGCCGCAAGTGGTGAGGCGCTGAGTGCGCTCGTCACTACATGGCGCGAAGCTATCGTCAAACTAAAAGCTGGCATAGAAGATTCTCCTAGTCATGATCTGAAGCGAATGATTAAGGAGCGTGCAGAGGCATTCACGATTTGTGCCGACGAGTTGGAGCGCGTCCTCAAAGAATCCGGCTTAACAGAAGCGCTCGAAGCGTTCGAACACATCACTGACGCCTTAGAAGAGTGCGCTGTTTTGCTCTGCGAAGTGCACATTCGCTTCGGAGAGCCAAAGATCATGACAGATGATTTCAAAAAGGAAGGTGAATTTACTTTCAAGCAGGCCGGGCAGATGTACGAAGAGCAAGCAAAAAGAGCGCGGGGAATTCTGAAGGCTGATCGATGATGACCGTAGAAGTCGAACTCTTGATCCTGATCGTCCTCGTAGTAGTCCTGGCTTCCGGCGCGATCGAGTACCTCCGCCAGATTCGCAACGCTATCCAAGAGAACTACCAAGCGTCCCTTGCGCGGGCAATGACTACGACGGACATCGCGGTTACTCCCACAAAAGAGAAAGTCGTTAAGCCGTGCATCTGTGGACATGCACAGTCGCAGCATGAATGGTTCAGAGAGCATCCTAGCCCGAGCGGGAGATGCTCACTCTCGGATTGTGAATGCGGAGCCTACAAGCCGAAGCGCGGGCCGTGGCCGGGAGAACTGAAGGTCTAAACATGCCGACTGTCACAATCCTTTCTAAATTCAGAGAGCGCAAAACGGCTCGGAGAAGATGGATGTGCAGATGCCGATGTATTTGTGAAAAGCAATTCACGTCAAGGTTAGACCATGTTCTATCGGGAGCAACCACTAGTTGCGGTTGCGTGCAGAAGCGCTGTTCTGGGGACAGTGCGAAACAGCGCATTGCCGCTGGTTGGCGTCCGAGACTTCTTCACGGGATGACGGGCACACCGGAGTACCGGGCTTATTACCTAGCCAAGAATCGATGCCAAAACCCTAAATGCGACAAGTGGAAATACTACGGTGGGCGTGGGATAAAATTCTTGTTTGTATCATTTGAGCAGTGGTTCAAGGAAATCGGTCTGCGACCTACTTCAGACCATTCTATCGATAGGGAAAACCCCGATGGTAATTACGAACCGGGAAACATCAGGTGGGCAACAACCTTAGAACAACGTAACAATAGAAGTTCTTCACTGCAGGTGGACAAAGCCGAGGTCATGCTTTGAGTCCTTGCGAGCATATCCGCCTGCCTGATGGGACCGTCTTCATCGTAAAGATCGGCAAGCGGCGAATGCCCAAGTGTCAATTCTGCCGATCGCCAAGTTCCAGGGAGTGCGACTATGTCATCGGCTGGACGTTAGCAGGAGAGGAAATTCTCTGCAACGCGAAGATGTGCGCCGCTTGCGCGCGCCAGGTTGGAGAAGACAAGGATTTTTGCCCGAGACACACACGCTAAGGAGAAACCATGGACGATGAAAAACAGGCTAGAGCGCTCGCGATCGACACGAGCCTATTGTTTCCAATGATCCGTTCGGCCGTTCGTCACGCCGAATGTAAGATAGTAGACGGCAAACGCTGCTTCATTATTCACGAAGGTCCGTTCCTGAACATCATGTCGTACTTCTTTGTGAGCGGTCAGGACGTGCGCTTTGACTCGCGAATTGCCGCCGAGGGTTACGAGAACGTGCAGATCGCTCTTGGCGCTCGCGACACTCACGACTACTACCTCTGCGCTCGCATGGAACCATTACTTGATACACTGTGGGCGTCTAAAGCTCCGAAGGACAACACCTCGAAGTAACACAACCCTCCTCCTCAGGCGATCGGCTGGCGCAGGTCGCCTGAGCCCCCTTAAGGCACAACACTTTCTCTTTCTGGTACTCCCTCCTCGTCCTCTTCGATCGGGAGCGTCTCCGGCTTGCCGAAAATCTTGTCGAGGCGCTTCCGTACTTCGTCCTGTTCATCGCGCGGGATACCACGGAGCAAGTGCATTTTCCCGTGCAGGATGCGCTTCAGTTGTTCTTTTTCTTTTTCGTCCGCGTGATCGTAGACATTCAGTGCTTGTTTAAGACTCAATCGCTCGGTCATCTGCTGCAGCGGTGTCATGCGTAGCGACCGGAAGATGTCGCGGCGATCGTTTTTGCTGATCTGTCCGTCCTTCATGGCCTTAGAGAGATTCGTCCACCGTTCCGGGTCGTTGGTGCGGAACTGGCGAATAAGTTCACCTCTGGCGTGCGCTTGCTTCTCCTTCTCTGCGGTTCGAGCTCCTGCTGGCATGTGTTCGCTCTGATAGTCAGCGGCCAGGGCCTCGGCTTTTGAACTCCTGATGCTCTTTGGTGCAGGAGTAAGCCCGAACCAGGACTCAATGAAACTCTTAGGTGTAATCGCACCTTCGGATTGGCCTCTTTGTTCAAGGTTTCGCAACCACAAGGGCTCGGGTTGTGCGGCGATAAATTTTAACTCATCGAGCATTTGCCGGATTACAGGGTCATCCTGATTGCGAATCTGTGTACCGTAAAAGTCCCTGTTCCGCATCATCTCAAGCATCATGGCGAGTTCCGGATTCGTTTTATTCGTGATCGAATCCCATACGTGCGGCAGTCCTCGGCTCACTCCTAGTTGGTGAATAGGCCAAGCGTAGGAGTATTCGTCCTTCATGTACGACGGGAGAGCGAGTCGTTCATCAGAGCCATCGGGATTTTGCTTTCCCGTCTTCGGATAGTGAAGATCAAGAAGCGACTCTGGATGCTTTCCCGTCATCAGGTATCCCGCGATAGCTCCGTGGATGCCGATAACGATAGGGAGCGCGACGGTATAAGAGAGTTTCGGGGTGAGACCGGACTTGCCCCGTGTTGCTACGAGTTTAGCGGCATCTACGACTCCCCCACCGAGTTCACTAACGGTTCCCACCTGCCAGCCGACCGAGCGTGTTCCTAACTGCATCACCGATAACATGGTGCGGTTCCAGAAGCGATTGTCGGTGGTCATCTGACCGAGCCGGTTTTCGGTCGAGTCCCAGGCTCTAGCCATCGCGCCGCGCTGTTCCCATAAATTGGCGTTTGGTCCCAAACGTGCCATCTCTTCTTCGGCCAATAGTGAAAAAGTGCCGAGTTTGAGTCGTGGCACCCACCATTCCATTACCGGCTTCGCTAATGTCTCAGTCGCTGCGGAAAGCATATTGAGCGGATGCTTTGCAGTTCCGAGCCATCCCTCCCTTCGCCAGTTACGGAGGAATGTTCCAACCGAATCGTTCTTAAAGAAGATGTCCATCTTGACGCGACCGCCACCCTCCATTAAGCGATTCACCGTGTCTGCGTAGAACTGCCCTTGCGGCGTACCGTAAAACTCTTTGAGTACCTTGCTCCCACGGTAGAAGGTTTCAAACGGCGCCGTCAGGAGAGTACTGCGTGAGAACGCGCTGACCGCACCAAAGATATTGCCTCTAGCAAGCCGTTGCTGGCCGAGAGCCCACATGCTCACAGCGCTATCTAGTCCGGTAAATGTAAAGTGGAACATGGAAGCTCCGCCGAGTTGGGCTTGGTTTAGAAAGTTAGCTGGCCGTCGTGCGAGTTCGTACAATGGCTTTCCGCCTAGTCCTGGCTTGAGGTGATTGTTGATGACGCGCGCGGCGCCTTCCGGGGCGTAGTAGTAGCCGAAGATGCGCCGGCCGACGTAGAGGTTCTCCGTAACTTCGCTGGATCCCAGAGCCACGCCAGGGTGAATGTCACGGAGCGCTTGGAGTTCGGGGTGCCTTTCGATAATTTGGTCCATTCGAGCAAAAGTATTCGGCGCAATTTTCCTCCCTCGCTCGCGCATGTGCACGTAGGCATGAATGAGGTTCGCGATCTTCTCCGTACCTCGGCGCGTGTACTTTTTGTAGTAGTCGCTGACCATGGTGGGGGGCGTGCCTTCGTAGCGCATGTCTGCCAGGGTTCGGAGTTCCTCTTTTGTGTTCGGGTCCTTGATCAACTCGTCGAGTTCCGGGTAGCGGAAGTGCAGTTGATGGCCGAGTTCGTGGGTGAGGACTTCTTCCGGGCCGGCATGCTTCGTCCATACCTTGTCCATACCCTTGATCGTGTAGCCCCAGACGCCGGCTCCACCGCGGAGTTTCACCTTCCGGATGTGATCAATCCCAAGTGACCGCGCAAACTGGTTCAGTTGCTCGAACAGCACCTTGTCGTAGGCTTCGCGCAAGGTGATCTTCTCGGTCGGCGAACCCCAGACCGTACCGACCGGGTCCTCGATCTTCGCCATCCCAATCGGCGGCTTGATGTCCGGAGAGAACCGTAAGACGTTCACCGCCTTCATTTCCTCGACGAAGTCGTGCAGGTGGACGTATTTGTTCATCTCGTGGAGTTTGGCGGTCATGTAATCCACGGGATTCTCGTACATCGGCTCGAGGGTTATGCCCTGCGAGCGCGCAAAATCCAGCGCATCCTTGAGTGTCGGGAACTCACGTTTGAAGCGCCATGAGCGCGGACCCTCGAGCGGCCGGCGAGAAAAGACC
>WNFR01007276.1_pt1 | contig 13623 bp, 10 predicted proteins | sample 5400221 | NCBI WGS metagenome assembly WNFR01 (sample SAMN13153357, study PRJNA577476) | soil metagenome | isolation source: 40 cm soil under Madrone tree | place: USA:California | collected 2016-06-14
TCAGCGCAATCTATGTATGGCGGCGCAAACGGCGCGGCAAGCCGGTGATTCCCGATTCCAAAGCGGCGTGAGTCGCGTGTTAAGGATTATGAACCCGCAGAAGCTCCAGTGCAGCGGTAGTTCAAAAGCCGAGTTATGACGGGTGTTTTTCCTTCCGCTGGCGAGCTGTCATCTTCCAGGCAAATGCATCTTTGTCGTCCGCATGCTCCAGGGCAAACTTCTGAAGATCGGATGTGGATGCAGTGATCACGAGGCCGCTTTTCCCGGAACTCGTGTACTCGTGCGCGAGATGGATGTTGGAGTCTTCAATGTGGTTCTTGATCCAATCTTCGTCCAGGCAATTCAGATTCAGTACAGGGCCGTCAGTCGAGACTTTGCACAGCCAGTGTGCCAGCCTCACACGCAACTTGTAGTGGCCCGTCTTGCTGTCCGCACTGCCCTCGGCAAACTCAAGGTAAGCTTGATCGCCAAGACTGACCAGTCCTGGCCTGAAAGCAGGCTTGTCTTTATGCTGTCCGGTAAAGACGAGATCAGAATCCGGCAGTGCGCTCCAGTGCGCTGGCGCCGCGACTGGTACTGCATCCAGAAAACGACGGCCCTGCAGCATGCCTAAATGTGCGTCGTACTCTACCTTGCTTCCGTCCTTGTCGACAAAGATGATCCGGTAACCGTCCGTACCGGCTTTGTCCAATTGCATGTAGCCCTCATCGAAACTGCCATCTTTATCTCCCCACTGGCCCAGCAGCGCTTGATCGAAAATGATGTCCTTGTCGGTGAACAGGGAATTGAGAGAATCGGCAGGCGTGCATCCCTGCACTAAGATAAAAATTACTAAAGCTAGAGGAAACAAGAGCTTTTTCAGCATGGCAGATCCTCCACTGGATAGAGCGTTATTCTACTGCGAGTTTCGGGACAGATGTGCTCGTGCAGTAACAATCCGAAGGCAGCCTTGAATAGCTGATCAGGCTTATTTCAGACGTGAGCAGCGAAGGCATATGCCTGTCTTGCATCCGCGGAGGCTCACTCCGCAGGGAAGACAAATCTTACCTCAATGCTACTCGTCCTGTCCGTGGCCTCATATTTCCATTTCCTGACTGCGCTCACGAGTGCCTGGAGCAGGACGGGATTTCCACCCAATTCCTTGATTTCTTTGACCGAGCCATCCGGCGCGACTGTCGCTTGAACCCGTGCGATGCCGCGAATATTGAGCTTTTTTGCGATCTCCGGATATTCAGGAGGGTCGCCGCTCCTGAGTCTTCGGGTTTGTTCCCCGCTTGTGAAAGCAGACATCGCGAGCAACACCGCGAGAACCAGCCGCAACACGCCCTGTTGTCCCACGAACCTGACAAAAGGGCGTTCCGGAGTCGGTCCCGGGCCTATTTCCTGGTCTGTTGAATGATTCAGAGACATAGGCCCCCTTAGAAGCTGAATCGCGCGCCAAGCTGGATCTCCCGCTTGGCATAGTCCGCGGTATATCCGAGCGCTTGGGTCGGTAAAAGGTGATCACTTCCATGGACCTTAAACGGAGGAGCGAAAGAGGCCCCTACCAAGTCATTCACACTGGAATAATTTGTCCGGTTCGCGATGTTGAATGCTTCGGCCATGATCTGGATGCTGCTCTTTTCTCCCAGCTTGAAGCGCCGGCCCAGGCGCAGATCCATAGAGAGATAATTGGGGCCAATTCCGGTGTTGCGGCCCACTCCCGGTGGACGGTCGGCAAAGTTCGTGTGATCGCCATTCACGTCAGTCCCGGAGAAGAGTCCGAAGGGACGCGAGCTGTTGTACTGTAAGACCGGAGCCAGTTCGAACCCACCCAGACCGTAGGATTTGAATGGACTGTCAATGATTCCAGCCACCACAATTTTGTGCCGTTGATCGAAAGAAGAGAGACTGCGCTCGGCGCCCGGCTGGAGTTGATTGCTGGCCCAATAACTGAAGTCGGAAGAATCGTCCATGGCCTTGCTATAGGTGTAGTTGGCCATCACGCTGAAGTGATGGCTGAAACGCTTCTTCAGTTCCAGAATCCCGCCATGATAAACGGCGCCGGCATTCGAGAAGAATACGTTGTTATTGAAAAGCAACGGATTGGCAAAGCACGGATTGTTGACCGCGACCTGGCATTGCGGAGCGCCCCAGTTCTGGAAGGGCAATCCATTGGTTCCCGGTACGTTAGACATGATTGGCGCGCCGGGCAACAGGTTCACGTCAGCGGCGCGGGTAAGGTGAACAGTATGGACGTAAATGTAATTGGCTGAGATGGAGAGATCACGGGCGAACTCGTGTTCCATTCCAAAGGTGGCTTGCTGCGAATATGGGTCCTGGAAATTTGGCGCGGCGCTGAAAGTAATAGCGTTCAGCGGCAGGGGCCCGGAGTTACCGTAGCTGAGGCCGAATTGCGCCAGGTTCGCAGGGGTTATGCACGGCGTTGGCAGGCCACACAGTATCTTGCCCTGGGCAAACAACGTTTGGAATATGGCCGCGGAGTTGACCGAGGGGTTTCCGGGAAGACCGTTCAGGGGAATAATGGACGCGGTCAGCAAACGATTACTGAAAGCCCCGCTGACTGAGTCTATGTTCAGTGGAATAGGCGCGAAGTATATCCCAAAGCCGCCACGGACCACGGTTTTGTGGTCGCCAAACGGGTCCCAGGCAAACGACGCACGCGGAGCAAAATTCTTGTGTGTGGTATTGATAAAGCTGCGCTGGTCCACTTCGTAACGCATTCCCAGATGAAGAGTTAAATTGGACCGAAGGGCCCAGTCATCCTGAAAAAAAGCGCTCGTCCAGGGCATCATCGTTGTGACCGTCGGGTTCCCCCCGCCGCCGATGAACGCCTGTGGCAGTCCCAGGCTGAAGGACTGCAAAGCATTAATCGAGGCCGGCGCTGCAGTGAGACCGCATGCGGCTGGGACCTGTAAACACGGGCTCAGGATCCCGCCCGGCAGATTGCCGAAGGTAAAACTTCCTCCCAGAAAAATGGCATTGCTGATCTTGTTGCCGCGAAGCAACTCATCCACGCCCATTTGGAAGGTGTGGTGCTTGTAGACCCTGGTCAGATTGTCGGCAAACTCATAGTCGCGCTCTTTGGAAATGCTGGGCAGCGTGAGGTTACGCCCGAAAGCGCCGAAGGTGTCGAGACCGATGGCTGGGCCACCAGCATCGTTAGGGAGCAGGTTATATTGGTTGACGTTCCACTGTACCCGGGCATCGTTGAACATGTTTACATTGAAGGTGTGAAGCCAGGAAGCTTGCAGGGAACTGGTCCACTGCATTTCTGAGTAGCCGTTCGAGAAGCCAGACAGGGCATGCCCGCTCGGATTGGATTGCGCAACATGCGCGACAATATACCGCGTCGAAAGCTGGTTCGTGTCATTGAGTAAATGGTCCAGACGCACCGATCCCTGATGTGAAGTAATGGGAAAGGGCAAGAGTCCGCCGTTGGACTCAAGTTGGTTCACCAGGAACTTGTTCAAGGGACTCGCGGCCGGATTGATAGTCAGGATGTTTTGCAGGATACCAGCGCAGGTGGCCGCCGGTAACGCAGGCTGGCCAGTGAGGCACGGCACTGGGGTCCCGCCGAGCGCAGCCAACCCGCTGAGAATCACTTGCTGGTTGTTTTGGGGACCAAAAATACTGCTGTTGGTCAAGAGAGGAATAGACGCTTGTTCATCCTGGAGCAGTCCCTCATAAGCCACAAACATGAAGGTCTTGTCCTTCTTCAGCGGGAAGCCGACGGCCCCGCCAAATTGCTGGCGGCTCAGTGAGTTCTTGACCGGCTGGCCCTGGGCGTTAAGCGAGAATGGCTGGCCTGGGGTCAACGCCTGGCTGAAGGCAAAGGGATCGCGCGCGTCCAACATGTCATTGCGGAAAAAGCCGTAGAGCGTGCCGCGGACTGCATTGGTACCGGACTTGGTCACGATATTGACCGAAGCGCCGCTGGCTCCGCCCAAGGCGGCCGAATAGTCGGCGCGATTGATCTGGAACTCCTGCACCGCGTCCTGGCTCACGTTGGCCATTACAAACTGGGAGTAACCGTTAAAGTTTCCGCCATCCACGGTGATGATGTTGCCGCGACCGTTGCTGCCATAAAACGAAAGGCCCGATTGCGGCACGTAGTTGACCCGTAAATCACGATTATCGGCAATATTGAGTGACTGGCTGACACCCGGCAGCAGCAACGTGAAGGTGAGGTAGTCGCGCCGGTCAATGGGAAGGCTATTGATGTACTGCTGGTCCAGCGTGTTAGCTTGTGACGCGCGTTCCACGTCCACCACCGGCCCCGTTTCAATCGCTTCTGCCGTGACCTCGACCTGGTTGGATAAGCCCGAGAGCTTCAAGTGAAAATCGGTAACCATTGTTTCGCCCAGTGCGACTGTTACCGTCCGTGTCTCACGCGCAAAACCCTGGCCCTCGGCCGTCACAGCATAAACAGCCGGCGGCATCCCGCTGAAACGATAGTGGCCGCTCTCATCCGTTATGGCGCTGCGCTGGAACCCTTTGGCCGTATCAACGGCGATTACGGACGCTTTCACCACTGCCGCCCCGCTTGGATCTACCACTGTCCCGGTGATGTCACCTGACGTGCCCACACCCTGTCCGTAGAACACGCTCGCAAGCAACAGGCACAAACCCCCAGTCAAAATACGCAGTACTCTCATGATTCTTCTCCCTCCCTGAAAGACCCTTGCAATCATTAGTCTTTTTTAATGTCGACGAGTCTGGCGTCCTTTCGTATAAATGACAAGATATCTTCGGTAACATTGGGGCATTCGTACCCGATATGACGTGTTTCATTTAGATTTAAGTGCAAAAGCGGGGCATTTGATTGAATTTGCACGACCCGTGCTGACTCGCCGGTGCGAATGCTATAGAATTTGATTTTCATGTCCTTATCAAAAGCACAGGCGCTTGATCTATTCCATTCCGATGACCTGATCGGTATCGGCATGGAGGCGGACGCGGTCCGCCGCAAGCACCATCCCGAGGGTGTGGCCACTTACATCATTGATCGCAACATTAATTACACCAATTTTTGCACTGAGTACTGCACATTCTGCGCCTTCTACGCCCCGGTCAAAGGGCCGGGCCGCTCCAAGGGCTACGTGCTGGATTTCGAGACTATTTACGAGAAGATCCGCGAGACGGTAGAGCTGGGCGGGACGGGCGTGCTCATGCAGGGTGGCCTGCATCCAGACCTGAAGCTCGAGTGGTATGAAGAGATGATGCGCGGGATCAAGCAGCGCTTTCCCCAGGTGCATCTGCATTGCTTCTCGGCTTCGGAAATCATTCATTTTGCCGAAGTCAGCGGCCTGAGCATTGAAGATACGATTCGACGCCTGCGTGATGCGGGCTTGGACTCCATTCCCGGCGGCGGAGCGGAGATCCTGGACGACGAAGTGCGCTACAAGATCGCGCGCCTGAAATGCCTTACGCAGGACTGGCTCAACGTTCATCGCACCGCGCACAAGCTCGGCATGCGGACCACGGCCACCATGATGTTCGGCGTGGGCGAGACGCTGGAGCACCGCATCAACCACTTCCAGCATTTGTACGATCTTCAGGAAGAGACCGGCGGGTTTACGGCGTTTATCCCGTGGAGCTTCCAGCCCAAGAACACCGCGCTCGGCGGCCGGCACTGGGACGAAGCGACGGCGGTCGAGTATTTGAAAGTCCTGGCGATTTCGCGGCTCTATCTCACGAACTTCAAGAACGTGCAGTCAAGCTGGGTGACGCAGGGACTCAAGGTCTGCCAACTCGGCCTGCGCTTTGGCGGCAATGATGTCGGTTCCGTGATGCTCGAAGAAAACGTGGTCCGCTCGGCCGGGGTGACCAACTGCACCACGGAAGAAGAGCTGCGCCGGATGATCCGCGATGCCGGATTCGTTCCCAAACAGCGGGATACGCTGTACCGGCAATACTTTCTGAACTAGCTTTGCCGACACTACCCGGAAGCTACTGATTTCTTTATAATTGCTTTGGTTCCTGCCTGTTCGACTTTCACGTTTATAGGAGTTTCTGCCTGAACCCTCTTTGTTCCAGCCTTGCGCTTTTCCTTGTCACTGCTTCGCAAAGAGGGCTGGTGCACTATTTGCGCACGCAGTTTGGTGGCCAGAATTTCAAGGCGTTCAAAGGACTCTACTCGCCCAACGCCTTTGATCTGGCGCTCCTGATCCCGTATTTCGTCGTCATGGTCATTCTGGCGGCGTACGGTTTACATCGCTACGCGCTGGTCTACATGTATTACAAGAACCGCAAGAACCACCGCTCGGAGCCGCCCGCGCATTTTGACGAACTGCCGCGTGTGACGGTGCAACTGCCGATTTTCAATGAGCAGTTCGTGGTTGACCGCCTGGTGGAGGCGATATGCAAGCTGGAGTATCCGAAAGACAAGCTCGATATTCAGTTGCTGGACGACTCTACCGACGAGACCGTGAAGGTTGCCGAGGCCGCAGTCGACCGCTATGCCGCGCTGGGACATCCGATCACCTACATTCATCGCAAGAACCGCTCGGGCTTTAAGGCGGGCGCGCTGCAAAACGGCATGGAGACAGCGAAGGGCGAGTTCATTGCCATCTTCGACGCAGATTTTGTTCCGCCTGAGGACTGGCTGCTTCGGGTCATCCACCATTTTTCCGATCCCAAGATCGGCATGGTGCAGACCCGCTGGACGCATCTCAACCGCAATTACTCATTCCTGACGGAAGTGGAAGCGATCCTGCTCGACGGCCATTTCATTCTCGAGCATGGCGGCCGTTGTCGCAGCAACGTTTTCTTCAATTTCAACGGCACCGCCGGCATGTGGCGGCGTAAAGCCATTGAGGAGGCGGGCGGCTGGCAGCATGACACACTCACCGAAGACACCGATCTTTCTTATCGCGCACAGCTCAAAGGCTGGAAGTTCGAATATCTGCAGGACATTGAGTGTCCCGCCGAGCTTCCTATTGAGATGACGGCATTCAAGACCCAGCAGGCGCGCTGGGCCAAAGGATTGATCCAGACAGGAAAGAAGATTCTGCCGCGCGTGTTCAAGAGCGACGTTCCCTGGCGCGTAAAGGTCGAAGCCTGGTATCACCTGAGCGCGAACCTCAGCTATCCGCTGATGATTGTGCTATCAACGTTGCTTTTACCGGCGATGATTATTCGCTCGTTTGGCGGGTGGTTCCAGATGCTGCTGATTGATTTGCCGCTGTTCATGGCGTCAACGTTCTCGATCTCAAGTTTTTATCTGGTTTCGCAAAAAGAGCTTTTCCCGCGGAAATGGCCGCGGACGTTCCTGTATCTTCCGTTTCTCATGGCGATGGGCATCGGACTCACGCTCACCAACACGCGCGCAGTTCTGGAAGCGCTTTTCGGGATACAGTCCGCCTTCAAGCGCACGCCCAAATACAGCGTGAAAGACAAGACGGACAAGGTCCGGGGACAAAAGTATCGGCGGCGGCTGGGTCTGGTGCCGTGGTTTGAGCTTCTCGTGGGCTGCTACTTCGCGATGATGTGCGTGTACGCAGCATACAGCGGAAACTACTGGACCATTCCGTTCCTGTTGCTGTTCGTTCTTGGATACTGGTACACCGGACTCATGTCATTACTGCAAGGGCGCTTCGAACGCCGGTCGCTCGGACGCGAGCCGCACACTAAGCCGTTCCCTGTGGGCGTGTAAGGGATTTTAGGGCCATCGCGGGCCGCTGGGTTTTGATATCCTATCCGGGTGCTGATGAAAGCTCTATTTGTGTTGCTGGTGCTGTGCCTGGCGGCGATTCTTGTGGCCGCGGGCGCCATGTGGTGGCGCTTTTCCCGGCACCTGCGACGCTCCGACCATGCGCTCAAGAACGCGCTCGGCGAGATCGAAACGGAGCGCGAAACGGAGCGCGAAACGGTGGAGCAGGAGTCATAGCCAGCGCGCCTCCGCTATAAAGGATTACCAAACCAATGCCCTCTACGACTCTTCCCGTCCAAACCCGTGAGATCAGTGTTGCCCACAGCCCTGATTCCGACGACGCTTTTATGTTTTACGGCCTGGCCACCAACAAGGTCCGGGTACCGGGGTTGAAGTTTACGCACACGCTCACTGATATCGAGACGTTGAACCGCAAGGCCATGGAAGGCTTTTACGACGTGAGCGCCATCTCTTTCCACGCCTATCCCTATGTGCAGGACAAGTACGCGCTCATGACCTGCGGCGGCAGCGTTGGCGAAAAATACGGTCCCACGGTCGTCTCCACGCGCGCGCTGGGGCTCGAAGACCTGAAGCGAACGAAAGTGGCCGTTCCCGGGACTCTGACCACGGCCTATCTGGCGCTGAAACTGTTTGCGCCCAAGATCGAGACGGTCGTGGTGCCCTTCGACCAGATTATCCCGCAGATACTTGAGGGCAAGCACGAGGCAGGCTTAATCATCCACGAGGGCCAGCTCACGTACGAAGCCTCGGGACTGCAAAAAGTGCTTGATCTCGGAAGATGGTGGTTCGACCTTACAGGCTTGCCGCTGCCGCTGGGAGGAAATGCCATCCGGCGCGAGCTGGGAGCGGAACTGATGGCTTCCATCACACGCGCCCTGCGTGACAGCATCCAGTATGCGCTCGACCATCGCGACCAGGCCCTGGCTTACGCCATGCAGTTCGCCCGCGATCTCGATACGCAAATGGCTGATCGCTTTGTCGGTATGTACGTGAACGAACGAACGCTCGACTACGGCGCCGACGGCAGGGAAGCCGTGGACCGTCTATTGGGCATGGGGCATCGCGCGGGGATTATTCCGATACAGCCGAAAGTGGACTTTGTGTGAGCAGATTGGGTAATTGGGTAAGTTGGTAATTGAGTAATTTAGGGTACGCTCCGAACAATTACCCAATTACCAACTTACCCAATTCCTCAGAATCGCGTCTGCTGGGCCTCATAGTACTTGCCGATAATGATTCCAACTTCCACCGCGGACTCCGCGTCCAGGTTCACGAACTCAAAACCCGTGGTCCGTGGATCGGAGTAGCGTACCTTGGCATTGATGCGCACCTGAATATCTTCTTCCTGCTCGTGAATTACGAAAACGTGGACCTTGCTGTCGCGGGGATAGAGCTTCTCCGGCTGCATCATGAAGCCGCCGCGTCCCAGTTGGCGCAGGGTGCCGACCTTTTTGCCTTTCCCGTCAAACACCAGCACTTGCTTGCTGAAAGCAATATCAATCCGCTCGAATTTGCGGCGCTCGGTAGAGGCGGAATCGCTGCTGTTCTTACCCATGGCACACGCTCTTGAACGGACGGATAGAAATCAGTCCCCTGAAACTTGTTTGTTGTTTGCCAGGCCGATTTTAGCTCAGCCCGACATGTTTTCGTACTTTTTAAAAAGGAGGGCGGTGAAGACCGGTATCCGGTGGTTTCACGGGTCAGTTATCATGAGAACTTGGTTCATTGATCTCATACACATGCCTGCCGACGTTCCTCAATCTCAGCTAACGCGCGAGTTAGCCCCGCGGGGGCGTCTTACGCAACCGCAGACCCTGCTCATTGACGCCGACGACACGCTTTGGGAGAACAATGTCTATTTCGAACAGGCGATTGCCGACTTCGTGTCATTTCTGAACCATCAGCACATGACCCGCGAACAAGTTCGCGAGGTCCTGTACGGCGTGGAGCGGCAAACAATCCTGGAGCGCGGCTACGGCTTGCACAGTTTTGCCCATTCTCTGGTCAAGACATTTGAGCATCTCTCCGTCGAGCAGGTGACACCAGAGTTGCACCAGACCATCTGGAAGTTCGCACACCGTATCTCGGAAACTCCGATGGAACTGATTGCCGGCGTGCCGGAAACTCTTCAGTACCTGCAGCAGCGACATCACCTGATTCTGGTGACCAAAGGAAACTTCACCGAGCAGTCAGGCAAGATCGAGCGGTCCGGATTAAAGGAGTATTTCGCAGCGGTGGAGATCGTGCCGGAGAAGAACGCAGCGGCTTACAAGAGCATTGTCGACAAATATGAACTCGCTCACGCCACAACCTGGATGGTCGGCAACAGTCCCAAGTCAGACATCAATGCAGCGCTCGCTGCCGGCATCAACGCCGTGTTTGTCCCCCACGATCTAACCTGGGCACTGGAGCACGAAACCATGGCCACGGCGCCACACGGCCTGAAACTGCTGCGGGTGGAACGGTTTGGGGATTTGCGAGAATATTTCTAGAGGCGCGCCCCGCTATTAATCATTAAAGCACTCTCACTTTCTTGTCCTATCTCAAGCTGCTACTCTGAAAGAGCTCTGGAGTTTTTCGCCACACGAATTGGCGGACACTCTTGTTAACAACACGAATTTTGCCTCGCAAGTCCTCGCCGATCTTGGGCCGGTACTGACAGGGGAGCGTGATCTGCGAACGACCGCCATGGCTGCGCTGCAACTGGTCATGGGCGCGTCCAACGCGACTGCGGGCGCGCTTTTTCGTTTTCAAGAAAAGCCCGCGATGCTGGCCTCTGTCGCCGCTTCCGGCTTTGCGCTTTTTCCCCAGACAGCCGTCTTTCCGCTGCTGCCCAAGCACATTCACGCACTGAACCATGCTTCCGGAGCACAGAAGCTGTGTCGCGAACGCTGCGACACCTTTCTCAGCTCTACCGGCAACATTTCCAGCGTGTGGTTTAAGTGCATAGCTCCGCTACGCGTCCAGGGCAAGCTGATTGGTGCGCTCATGCTGGGCGAGCGCGAAGGCGGCGCCGAATATGCAGCCGAATTGCTGGAGCAGATGGGACATCTGACTCCGTACATTGCGCTGGCCATCCACAACCATCACTTGATGACATCTTTGGAAGACCGCACCAAGGAAAATCTGCGCCTGATCGCGTCCGTACACTCGTTCTGGGATGACGCGCTCGCTGCTTTTGCGGCCACTATTGACGTCAAGCATGTGAACATGCACGGACACTCGTTGCGAGTCGGACGCTATGCCGCTGGTATGGCGGAAGCGCTGGGCATGAGCATGTCGGAAGTTACGGAGATGCGCGCCGCCGGTTATCTGCACGATATCGGCAAAGTTACGGTGGACAAGCACATCTTCACCAAACCAGGCGCGCTGGCGCCGGCCGAGTTCCAGGAGATGGCGGACCATACCGTGCTGGGGCACCGCATTGTCTCGAACGTACACTTTCCGTGGCCGAATATCCCTGAGGTTGTGCGCTCTCATCATGAACGCGCCGACGGATCCGGGTATCCGGACCACCTGCACAACGACGAAGTTTCGCTTCCGGTAAAGATCGTTGCCGTGGCCGATACATTAGCGTGCTGGCTCCGGGGAAGTTTGACGCTGACGTAGTACACGCCTTGCTGGTCCAGCTTCGTCGCGATGCCTCGCGTACGATCGGGCCTGAGCGTCCCTGGGCGTCAGCGGAGGAGCGCTCCCGACGGCCATTTCTGGACGCTGGCATCCCGTGCTCGATTTCGCCCACGGACATTGACCACCTGGTTTCCGAGCTGCAACGACGGGTCAACCACGGGCGCGCTTACTCCGCTTAAGACCCCGAAAATCAGCGGTCAATCTGGCCCAAGGCTTTCCCTGTAACCCTGCAACTTTCCTTCGATTTAGGGTTAATATCCTTTTACCGGGGTACGTCTGGAGCTGATTCATGCCACTGACTCGCAAACTGTTGTTCGTTGTGCTGGCCCTCTCGCTGTTTACCTCCGCCGGCTGGCTCATGGCAGGCGACAAGCCATCCAAGACCGCTGCAACATCCAGTAAAGCTCCCCAACAAATGGACGAGAACAAACGCGTCCTCCACGCGCTCAACCGCTTTGCCTTCGGACCGCGGTCCGGAGACGTGGAAAAAGTCCGCGCCATAGGGCTGGACTCATGGTTCGAACAGCAGCTTCATCCGGAAAAGATTGACAACACCGCAGTGGAAGCCCGGCTGGAGCCGTTCCGCACCCTGAAGATGAGCACGAGTGAAATGGTGGCCAATTTCCCGCCACCGCAATTACTTAGAATGGTGGAGAACGGGCGCATGTCCATGCCATCCGACCCGGCCAAGCGGGCGATTTACGAATCGCGCATCGCGGCCTATCAGCAACAGCAGAACAACAAGCAGGAAGCCAAGCAGGACAATGCCGCAAAGAACGACCAGAACCAGGACTTGATGATGAAGCCCGACGACGCGGCGCCTGACCCAACCATGACTCCCGAGCAGCGCCAGAAACAGCAACAGCAGCAGGAAGCGGCCATGTACGCCGACCTGGGAGCGTTACAGTTGCTCGAAATTCCTCCGGACGAGCGCTATCAGAAGATATTAAAGATGAGTCCGCAAGAGCGGCTTACGCTGGGCCGCTCTATGCGGGGTGAAAAGAGCATGCAACTGGTCGATGGCATGAAGCCGGAACAGCGTGAAACCATCCAGGCCATCGTGCAGCCGCAGATTGTAGTCGGTGGCGAACTGGCGCAGGCCAAGCTGCTGCGCGCCATCTATAGCGACCGCCAGCTTGAAGAGGTCATGACCGACTTCTGGTACAACCACTTCAACGTTTTTATCGGCAAAGGTCCGGACCGCTACATGATCACGGCGTACGAGCGTGATGTGATCCGTCCGCACGTGCTGGGAAAATTCAAGGACCTGCTGGTAGCCACGGCCAAGAGCCCGGCCATGTTGTTTTATCTGGACAACTGGCAGAGCGTGGGGCCGAATTCCCAACTGGCCATCTATGGGCAGGGCGGACCTCCCCGGGGCGGCTTCAACGGACCGTTTGCACGGCAGCGGCAGCAACGCAACAAGCAACAACAGCAGAACCGGCCCAGCGGGCTGAACGAAAACTACGCGCGCGAGATCATGGAACTGCACACGCTCGGTGTTGACGGCGGCTACACCCAAAAAGACGTTACTGAGCTGGCCAAAGTCCTGACCGGTTGGAGCATTGACCAGCCGCAGCGCGGCGGCGGTTTCACCTACCACGATCGCGCTCACGAGCCGGGAAAGAAGTATGTTCTGGGGCATGAGATCAAAGAACATGGCGAACAGGAAGGCATGGAGATGCTCGATGTTCTGGCGCATCATCCTTCCACTGCCCGGTTTGTTTGCAGGAAGCTGGCGATGCGATTTGTGTCGGACAATCCGCCTCAAGCGCTCGTCGACCGCATGGCCGACACCTTCCTCAAAAAAGACGGCGACATCCGGGAAGTGCTACGCACGCTCTTCCACTCGCCCGAGTTCTGGGCAGCGGACGCGTATCGCGCCAAGGTAAAGACGCCGCTCGAGTTCGTGGCTTCTTCGGCGCGCGCCTCCGGCGTGGACGTGCAGAATGCGTTGCCGCTGGTCCAGGCGCTGAACCGTATGGGCATGCCGCTGTACGGAATGCAGCCGCCCACGGGTTATTCCACAAAGTCAGAAGCGTGGGTGAACTCGTCAGCATTGCTGAGCCGCATGAACTTTGCCCTGACACTGGTCTCCGGACGCGTGCCCGGCATTACCACCAATCCTGCGCTGCTGTTGCACGGCGCGACGCCCCAGGATTCAGATTCAGCGCTGGCCGTCCTGGAGAACGAGATCCTCTCCGGCGACGTCTCCGCGCAAACCCACGCGGTGTTGCAGAAGCAGTTGAACGATCCGCAGGTAACGCAGCGCGCGCTTGACGATCCGAAACGCACGCCGAACTATGGCGCCATTGCCG
>WNFR01012904.1_pt1 | contig 13623 bp, 11 predicted proteins | sample 5400221 | NCBI WGS metagenome assembly WNFR01 (sample SAMN13153357, study PRJNA577476) | soil metagenome | isolation source: 40 cm soil under Madrone tree | place: USA:California | collected 2016-06-14
TCGCTTCAGGCCGTCTGCGCTGGCGCGAAATTCTCCCATCGCGCGCACCCGCACGTTGTATTGATCGGTCCCGGCGTTGAAGGTCGAAACCTTCTGGCCCGCCACCAGAGTATTGAGCGATTGGGCGATATCGCCGACCCGCACTCCCAGGTCAGCGGCGCGCGCGCGATCGATTACCACGCGCAATTCCGGCTTGCCCGTGATCAGCGTCGAATCCACGTCGACGACATCGGGAATCGTCTTCAGTTTTTTCAGCAGGTCATCGGCATACAGAGTGAGCTTGTCCAGATCCGGGCCGCTCACCACAAAATTGATGTCCGCGTTGCGTTGTCCGCCGCCGGAGATCGCAGCCACCGGGTTAACGCTGGTGCGCAACTGATCCGGGAATTCCTTCAGGTACTTGCCCACGATTTCGTTGCGCACGCGAATCATCAGATCCTGTTGCGAGACGCGGCGTTCCTCGACCGGCGTCATCTTGATGTAGATGTTTGCCAGATTGACGATCTGTTGTTGACCGCTGCCAATCGTGACCAGCGTGTCGGTGACGCCGGGCAGCTTTCGTACATCCGCGGCAATTCGTTCCGCCAAACTTGAAGTCGAGGAGAGGGTGGCGCCTTCGGGCGCGCGCACGTTGATCTCGAATTGCGCCTGGTCGTCGACGGGCAAAAAGTTCTTGCCCACGAACATGAAAAGCGGCACGGTGCTGATAATCACCAGCACCGACAACAGCACGATCGCCCAGCGGTGCTGCATCGACCACTTGAGCATCCACGTGTAGGTGCGATCGATGGGACGATAGAAGCGCGACTCCTTCGATTGCGCCTGAACGTACTTGTCCTTGAACTCGGCCAGCGAGCTGCGCTTCTGCCCATCCGGCGAGACGGAGGTCTCCGGGCTGGGGGCCTTTGCGGCCGGCGCATGCTTACGCTTGATCATGCGGGCCGCCAGCATCGGCGTTAGCGTGAACGACACGATCAGCGAAACCGCAATTGCAAATGAAGATGTGAAGCCAAACGACGACATGAAGCGGCCCACTATGCCGGCCATGAATCCGACCGGCAGAAACACAGCGAGCAAAGACAGGGTCGTGGCGGTAACTGCCATGCCAATTTCGCGAGTGCCTTCGATGGCTGCCTGAAACGGCGGCATTCCTTTTTCTTCGATGTAGCGAAAAATATTTTCCAACACCACTACGGCATCGTCGATCACGATTCCGACCATCAGCGTGAGCGCGAGCATCGTGATTTGGTTCAGCGTAAAGCCCATGGCGGCCATTAGCCCGAAGGTCGCTACGATCGAGGTAGGAATGGCTATCGAAGCGATAAAGGTAGCGCGAAAATTCCAGAGAAAGACGAAGACCACGATGGCCGCCAGGATACTGCCTTCAATCAGGTGCAGATTGATCGCATGCAGCGCGGCTTTGATAAAGATCGTCTGGTCGCCAACAATTTGTGTCTTGACGTCGCGCGGCAGATTCGGCATCAGTTCGGCCAGCCGCTCCTTGACGGCGTCGGCAACCGCGACGGTGTTTTGTCCGGACTGCTTTGAAACGACCAGCGTAACGGCCGGCTGACCATTCAAACGCGCTTCCGTGCGTTGCTCTTCGGCGCCGTCTTCGACATAACCAATGTCGCTTAGTTTGACCGCATAAGCGCCGCGGCTGGCTACGACGATGTTGTTGAACTGCGCCGGATCGGGAACGCGTCCCATCGTGCGCACAGTGAACTCGCGCTGGCCGGCTTCTACGCGGCCGCCAGGCAATTCCATGTTTTGCAACTTGACCGCAGTCGCTACGTCGGCCGCCGTAACATTGAAAGCGCGCATTTTGTCCGGATCCACCCAGACTTCCACTTCACGCAGCCGGCCGCCCACACTCTCAACGTTGCCAACCCCGTCGATCGATTCGCTGAGCCGCTTGATCTGCTTGTCCGCGATGTCTGTGACCTCACGCAGGCTGCGCGGGGCAGAGACCGCTATGCGCAGGACGGGGGTCGCATCAGTGTCGAGTTTCTGCACGATCGGAACTTCGGCTGTCTCAGGCAAATCATTGACGATCAGATCAACTTTGTTGCGCACCTCCGACGCGGCCACGTCGGCATTCTTTTCCAGCACGAAATTAACGAAGACCTGCGAGACGCCTTCAACCGAAGTAGAACGCAACTCATCGATGCCGCTGATGGTGTTGACTGCGCCCTCGACCTTGTCGGTGATTTCAGTTTCGATCTCCTGCGGTGACGCGCCCGGATTGACGACCGTAATCGTGATCGTGGGCAGATCGATCTTCGGGAATAGATCGACGCCGAGCGATCTAAAGGAAAACAGGCCCACCACGGTGATGCTCAGAATGAGCATGGTCGCGAACACCGGACGACGAACACAAATTTCAGCAAGTTTTTGCATCTTAACCCCGGAGCGCAGGCCTCTTGCCTGCTGAACGCCGGCATCCTGCCGGCTCTTCTAACTGCGAGTTCACCCGCTTGCTACCGCAAGCGGTTCTGTACCTATTGCGTGACCGCTGCTCCATCACTCAGTTGATCCACATTGCTGGTTGCGACGATCTCATCGGCCGCCACTCCGCTCTTGAGTTCAACTAGATCGCCCTCAGCCTGGCCAGGCTGCACCAGGCGTTGCTCGGCATGACCGTTCTTAATCACAAACACGTAGGTCGAGCCTGAAATCGTGCGCAACGCTCGCTGCGGCACCAGCACGGCGGCCTCAGTTTGCGGCAAAAGAATCCGTACTGTCGCAAACTGTCCCGGCTTCAATTCGGCCTTTGGGTTTTCAACATCCGCTTCAATTGTCAGCGTCCGAGAGGCCGTGGTGACGTTTGGCGAAACCCGCGCCACGTGACCGGCAAAATTGCGATCGGGGTACCCTGATACGCTGACCGAGACACTTTCGCCAGGGTGAACCTGGGGAATGGCCTGTTCTGGAATGTCTATGCGCACGCGCAACGGGTTTAGATTGACCACGGTTGCGACCTTCTGCTGCGGCGAAACGTATTCGCCGACGTCGGCGGGCCGGTCGGAGACATAGCCCGGCATCGGTGACACCACGACCGTGTAACCGAGATTGCGTTTCGCCAAAGCGACCTGGGTTGCCGCGGCATCGACTGCGGCTTGCGAGTTAGCCACGGTGGCGAAGTTTTGCTGGGCCTGGTGGATCAAGGCCTGATGTTGCTCAGCCAACTGATCGCGCTGCGATTTTTGCTGGTCATACGCCGAGCGCGAAATGTCGCCCGTCTCGACTAGTTTCTCGTAACGCCGCAAGTTCTTCTCGGCCAGATCAAGCGCTGAACGCGCCGCCGCTACTTCAGGAACACTCTCCGGGTTGAATTTCTGCCCGGGCCGCAAGCCGATTTTCGCCTCATTCTGGCACTGAACTGCCCAGGTCAACGCCGACGGCTGCGACCTTACCCGATGTCTCGGCGGCGACATCAGCCTGCTCATTCGGGGCCAGACTTCCGTTGGCTTCAAAGTAACGCGGCAGTTGCCGCGAAACGGCGGAAGTGGTGCTGACCGCAATCGCCGCCGGCGTAGGACTGGCAGAAGCGCCGGCATTGTTGCCCTGCCCCTTTGAGCGACTACAGCCAGTCAAGCCAGTGCCGATAGCCGCAGCCGACAGGAATAAAAGGATGAGTTTAAGCGATCCTGGAAGACTCATTTACGCGCTCTCTCTCTCTTTGATTTCACTTTGATCGTAGATGTATGCGGCCCGGTGCGGCCGTTGGCAATCCTTTTCGCTGCGGATTCCTTACCGGCGGATTTTAAACTCCCTGATCGGGCTGGCTTCCCTACTGCCTCTCTGGCCGCGATACCGTTCAAAAGGATTCCGGCGAATTCGCGCGCCGCGACTTGATTCGAAATTTTCAGCAGACTTCGCTGGCGGTCCCACAAATTGTTATTCAACGAGTGATGCATGACCATACCGATAAAGGCACGCACCACAACTGAAGGTTCAACTTCAACAATCGCGCCCTCCTTTTGTCTCTCGCGAATATAATTGCCGAGGGATCGATAAACTTGGCGCACGAATTTCTCCCAGAACATCTGGGCCAGGTCGTGCTCTTCCAGGGCCGAGTGCAACAACAATCTTTGGAATTCGGGATCCGCATCGTGTTGATTCAACGCCTCGAGGGCAATTCCTTCGAAGACCGCGCGGTCATCTTTGCGTTCGATAGCTTCGGCCACTGCCTGTCGCCGATCCAGCGTATCGTACACACAGGCCTTCTGATCGAGAATGGCGCTATACAACACTTCCTTGTTCGCAAAGTGTCGGAAGACCATTGCCTCTGAAACCCCGGCGGCCATCGCAATTTCTTTGGTGGTCGTGCCGCGAAAGCCGCGTTGCGAAAACAAGCGCATGGCAATCCGCAGAATTTGCAGACGGCGCTCGTCGCCGGCCATGCGGGCGCCATTCCCATGGGCGCCATGATTCGTCAGTGTCTTTTTACTCAGGGTTGGCAACAGCTCTTCAGATTGGTGCTCGAAGTAAGTACTCACTTACCATTTGACGAACAACAAAGTCAAGTGAAGAACTATGGTGCGCTGCCAGAGGCAGCCTTTGAATCAGAGCCAAGTTATCAGTGCGGGCCCGGTACAGAACCGGGAGCGGTAGCGACCGGATCCTGACGCTCAACTCTATTCAGATTCTCTCGCTTACGTGGTGTCGTAAGTTGAACGTATGACCCGGTCGCTACCGCTCCCGGTTCTGTAACGACTCGCCTTCAGGGAGTAATACTAATTTTCGCAACCGAGCCGCGGTTTTCCTCGTATGGAGAGTTTGGTTACACCTACAGACGAGGAGTTTAAAATGTCGGAAGCACTCGGAAATAGTCAGCAGGCGCCGAACACGGCAATTATGAGGGGCAATCCCGGGAGAGAATTGAGCATGTCAGAATTTGCTGAAGACGCACATGAGTATGGAAGAAAGATTGTCGATGCCGCGTCGCGGGCCGGCGATTATGTAAGCGAAAAGGTCAACGTCGTTGGAGATAAGATTAAGGACCTACAGGGCAAGGATCTCAGTGAGATTGCCGGCGAAGCTAAAGACTATGCCCGCGAAAACCCGGGCCACGCCATTCTCATTTCAGCAGTTGCGGGTGTGGTTTTGGGATTTCTGCTGCGCGGCGGACGACGTTAGTCGAACGGTAGAGTGCTTGTTAAGATCTCTTGGAGTGGGGCAACCTATCGCCAGGCTCCCAAACGATAAGCTCCTGACGCTCTTAAGAGCGTGCTAATCCCTCGCTCCTGCCTGTCTCAGTATCTCGACTACATCCGTACGGTTTTTAGTCGTGGCCATGGTTAAGGCTGTAACAGCAAGCGCACCGCCGCGATGTGTCCCTGAAATGATGCGATCATCAGCGGGGTCACCCCGTTTTTGTTTTGCGCATCAATATTTGCTCGTCCCGACAACAATGTCTCTATCACGTCGGTCTTCCCCAGCGCAGAAGCCAGGATCAAAGGATTGTCGCCATCGACATCGCCCTGATCCGGCCGCGCGCCTCTGGCTAATAATAGTTTGACCACAGGCGCCAGACCTTCAGCGGCCGCTCCAATCAAGGCGCTCGAACCTTTTTTGTTTGCCGCATTGATATTGGCCCCCGCTTTCAGCAAGGCGTCGATTGCCTCGAGCTTTCCATTTGTGGCGGCGTAGTAAAGAGCGGCGTCGCCATCCTTGTCCCCGGCATTCACGTCTACGCCGGCCGCTACGATCGCTGGAATCAGATCCGCTCGGCCCTTGCCCGCGGCCAGCATCAGGGTGGTGCGGCCCTGCTCGTCGACCTTTAAGGTCGCGTTGTCCGTCGCAGAACGCGAATTGTTCCATGACGGCTCACTGCGCTGAGAAACCTTGCTAAGATCCGGCCGGCGCAGACCTACATAATCCGGAGCAATCTGGGCTGCCCGCGCATCGGTAACCCGCGCCCGCGCATCGTCACCCAGCGCCCGATAGACGTCGCCCAGCATCAGCCATCCATCTTCATCGTCCCCACTTTTCTGCGTGTACTCTTCAAGTTGGGTCCGCGCCTCGGTCAAACGCCCGTCGAGAATCAGCAGGCCCACACGATCCGGAGCATAAGTCGAGCCAAGATTTACCGCGGCGGTCCATTGCTCACGAGCATCAGCAAAGTTCTCGGTCATGTAATAGATCAGGCCGATGTTCGAGCGCGGCGCGCCATCCTTAGGATTTAACTTGATGGCTTCGAGATACTGCTGCGCGGATGGGACCAGTTGACCAAGCTTTTGCAGCATGACGGCATAATTGAAATGCGCGGAATAGTCTTTCGGATCAATGTCGACCGCCTTTTTCGCTTCGCCGGCCGCGTCACTGTAACGTCGCTGGCTGCTCAAGACTCGGACCAATTCCAGATGCAGCACGATGAGCGGCTGGGGCGTGAGTGTGACCGACTTGCGATACGCACTTTCTGCCTCGGCATAGCTTTGGCGCAATGAAAGAACGTAACCAAGCGCGAGATAGCCATAGTAGTTTTCGGGTTGAGCCGCAACTGACCGCCGCGCCGCGGCCAACGCTTCATCGAGGCGTTGCAGTTCGCTATAAGTGAACGCGAGCCGCGCGTAGGGTTCGCTGTCTCCGTGGCTTAGACCGGCCGCGCGCTGATAAGACTTTTCTGCCTCGACGAATTTCTTTTGGTTGTAGTAGGTGTGCCCCAGGCCGAGATACGGTCGCGGATCCGCAGGAGCCAGCTTTGCCGCCAACTGATAGCCGCGCTCGGCGGCTTCGTTACGGCCGTTCTGCCGGGCGTCATCGGCGAGACTCAGCGCGTCCTCGAGTTGTCCTGAGTCATTCACGGGTTGCGGGCGCGTTCCAGCTTTTGGCTTAGAACCAGCCGGCGCGGTATGGGTGACTTTTTTCGCGGGAAGTTTCATCACCGCGCCGGCGTCTGCAATAACTCCACCACCAGCGCCAGATCCGTGTTGCGCCCTGATTACCGAGAGCGAACCAAATATACTGATCGCCAGGATTAGAAATAACACCCGGCGCAAGGGCAAAATCAACATCGCCATTTAAACTAATTCCTCTCTCTGTGGCGAGACGTCTGACGGCACTTACCGTCGACACTCAGGGGAAACGCCGCTAGCATTGCAAAATTTAATCGTACAGGCAAGAAGAATCCGAATGGAGTGCGCTCATACCGTCACAGCTTCGCGGTACTCGCCCCAGACACTGCGCAGCCGGTTACTGATTTCGCCCACAGTCGCATAGGCTTCGACGCAATCGAGGATTCGCGGCAGAACGTTTTCAGCGCCGCGCGCGGCTTCTTCCAGCCTCACCAGTGAACTCTCTGCGGCGATTGAGTCACGGCGCTCGCGTAACGCGCGCAGTCTCTGGACTTGAGTCTTTTCAACTAAGGCATCCACACGCAGGGTCTTGATCTGTGGACCTTCGTCACTTTGAAAGCGGTTCACGCCTACTACAATCGCCTCATCAGTTTCGACTGTGCGCTGGTACTGGTAAGCCGAGTTTTGGATCTCGCGCTGGATGTAGCCCGTCTCAATCGCGCGCAGGGTCCCGCCCATGGCATCGATTTTGTCGAGATAGCTAACTGCTCGCCGCTCGATCTCCGTGGTCAGCTCTTCAATCGCATAAGAGCCGGCCAGCGGGTCCACTGTGTCGGCTACTCCCGATTCATGCGCGATGACCTGTTGCGTGCGGAGCGCGACCCGCGCCGCGTCCTCGGTCGGCAACGCGAGCGCTTCATCCATCGCATTCGTGTGCAGAGACTGTGTTCCGCCCAGGACCGCCGCCAATGCCTGGATAGTTGTGCGCACCACATTCACTTCGGGCTGTTGAGCCGTCAATGTTGACCCGGCGGTCTGCGTGTGAAAGCGCAACATCAACGAACGCGGATCGCGTGCGTGAAAGCGCTCACGCATGATGCGCGCCCAAAGCCGGCGGGCGGCGCGAAACTTCGCTATCTCTTCCAGCAGGTTGTTGTGTGCATTGAAGAAGAATGAAATGCGCGGCGCAAATTCGTCAATCCCCAGACCCGCGCTAATAGCGGCTTCGACATAAGCGATGGCGTCGGCAATAGTGAACGCCACTTCCTGCACCGCAGTCGAGCCGGCTTCGCGAATGTGATAGCCACTAATCGAAATCGTGTTCCAGTTGGGTACCTCACGGGCGCAGAACGCGAACGTGTCGGTAATCAAACGCAGCGAGGGCGCCGGTGGAAAAATATAGGTGCCCCGCGCAATATACTCTTTCAGGATATCGTTCTGCAGGGTGCCGCTGACCTCTTCAAAGGCGACGCCCTGCTGCCGCGCTACCGCGAGATACAGGCAAAGCAAGATCGCCGCCGTCGCATTGATGGTCATGGAGGTCGACACTTCGCCGAGGGGAATGCCGTCAAACACGGCCAGCATGTCCTCGAGCGAATCAATCGCTACACCAACCTTGCCGACTTCACCACTAGACAATGGATCGTCTGAATCTAAACCGATTTGAGTGGGCAAATCGAATGCGACCGAGAGGCCGTTCGTGCCCTGTGACAACAGATATTTGTAACGCGCGTTTGATTCTGACGCGCTGGCATAACCGGCATATTGGCGCATAGTCCAAAGCCGCCCGCGGTACATGTTGCGTCTGATACCTCTGGTGTACGGGAAACCTCCCGGATCGCCCAGGTCGCGATCGTAATTGACGGGTTCGGCATTTGAGGGATTGTAGTCGACGGGCAATTCGATGCCGGACGAAGTCTCGAAATGCTCGCGGCGGTTACCCGAGGACCTGGCGCCTGTGGCTCTGGTTTTTGTAGCCATCGAAGTTTAGCGGCTGCTGCGGGTTTATCCTCCGAATCGCCCGCAGGCTAGCACACAGAATATAAGCACGGCAATTCTCATGTCTCTCTCGGGGGTTGTTATCTCTCTCAGAGCGCGGCATGGCAACTCGAGATCCTTCGCCGGTTTGACCGTGATGCTTGTGTGACTTAGCATCACGATAGTCATTAGATGGATATGAGGGCTTAAGGTTAAATGGACGAACAGACCAAGAAGCTTGCGGAAGAAGTGGGCACCGCGATTAACGAATCAGTTCAGCAATCAGCAAGCGTGGCCGCGGCAATTGAGCGACTGCGTGAAGCTGGATTTGAAATGGAGCTCACGCTAAAACTCGAGATTGGTTTGCGGCCTCACCGCGAGGATGAGTCTGGCAGCGATAGTGGCGGATCTCTGGAGCTGACCGACGAGGATTTAAAGATCCTGCGCTCGATGAAAATCAGAATTGATCCGGAAGAATAATTGGCAGTGCCCTAATTTGGCGATGAGGTCAGTACCGGGAGCGGTAGCGACCGGGTAACAATAATTCGCGATCCGATTTTGCTGATAACTTAGACCCGGTCGCTACCGCTCTCGATACTGACTCCATGACACCCGACAGAAATTAGGACCTTACCTGACTTCGCACCGCCAGGCGCGAGATATTTATAGAACCTCCCGCCTAAAGAAAAGATTTCCCGCGAGATCGAAAGCATTCGCGTTCGATCTCGCGGGCTTAAACTCTGGGAGAGCGCAGGTCAATAAACATTTCGTGCCTGACGGCGCTAAGACCGGTTTGATGACGGCGAGAACCACGCTCCTACTCAGGCTTCTCTTGACCACCGGTGAGTGTTTGTTGCCGCAACGCCGCAGCTCCCACAAAACCACCCATGCCCATCGTCTCCACCGCACTACTCGGGACGATCATCAACGCGCCTTTCTCCTTCAAACCTTCGTACAACATATTCATCGCGCGCAGATGCATCGCCGTGGGATTGTTACGATAGGACTCTGATGCTTTGTCGAACTGCGCGGCAATTTCGACTTCGGCCTGGGCCAGGATCACGCGCGCGGCTTTTTCCCGCGCCGCCTGCGCCTCGCGGGACATTGCGTCCTGCAACGCCGCGGGGATGATCACGTCGCGCATCTCGACTGATTGCACAGTTACGCCCCAGGGATTCGAGCGTTCATCGATCAGTTTCTGCAATTCGTCTTCGATGCGCTCGCGACCGCGCAGTAGATCGCTCAAAGACGTGCGGCCGATTATGTCGCGCAGGGCTGTCTGGGCCGCCCAGCTAACGGCCGCCGGATAGTTTTGCACCTCGAGGGCGGCTTTCTCTGGATCGTAAACCACCCAGAACAGCACTGCGTCGACATTAACCGGCACAGTGTCGCTGGTCAGCGTCTCTTCCGCCGCGAATGCGGTAGTGATTACGCGCTGATCGATCCAACTGGAAATGTTATCGTCGAAGGGAATGATCCAGAACAGTCCCGGACCGCGCAGCCCGATAAACTTTCCCAGCCGCAGCACGACTGCGCGCTCCCATTGCCGGGCGATCTTTGGCGACTGTGCCAGCAGCAGGCCCAACAGTACACCCACGATCGCTCCGCCAGGATTGAGAGTTAGCAGCGTCGCCAGTCCTCCGAACACGACCGGCACGAGGAACGCAACCGCCTGAACAAAGTTTACCCGCGGCGTATTCACCGGCAAGTTGGTCCTGGTTTCAAAATTGGTAATGTTAGCCATGTAAGTCTTTCTCCTTCGTTTGTCTGAGCGCAAGTTGTTAACTTGCGTCGATTAATCGATGAGCGAAATCGCAAGTCCACAACTCGCTACTTTTTGCGTCTGCTTTGCAGATGCTCAATCACGTCGTCAATCGAAAAGCCGCGCGTGTGTGTTTCAGCAATAAAATGATCGGCCAACTCGCGCAGGTGCCGGCCGCGATCGCGTTGGCTCGCGGCTTCTCGGGGCCGCGCACTGACAAAAGTTCCGACGCCCCTGCGGGTTTCGACGACACCAGCGCGCTCCAACTCGGCGTAGACTTTGGCTACGGTGTTTGCGTTAATGCGCAATTCCACCGCCAACTGCCGCACCGTCGGCAGTTGATCGCCGAGTTGCAGCCGCCCGGTCGAGATCGCAAAGCGAATAGACCTTTCCAGTTGAGCGTAAAGCGGCGTCGGATGGTTGGAATCTACCTGAAACATTTGTTGTTCCATTGTACTACGACAATAGAACAAGTAAAGTTCCGGGGAGCCTTGCCTAGAGGGTGTGTCAAAAGTAAGTTTCGCAGCGCCAAAGGCGCGAAATGTAGCAGCCTGGGCCATCGGCCCAGGTACAAGTTCCATCAAGTTCTCGAGCGCTGAAAGCGCGTAACGGTCGAGGTCGCACCTGAATGACCAACCATTTCGAAGCACGAGTCGCCGTTTCGCGCCTTCAGCGCTTGAAGACTCATACGCGTTCTCACCCAGGGCGTTGCCCTGGGCTATTATATTTCGCGCCCTTGGCGCTGGGGACTCAAGTTTTGACACAGACTCTGAAGCGCTGGGCTATACAGTCGTCCGCTTCGCGGACTTAAGTCTTGGCGATCGAACCCTACTTTGCGAAACCCCAAACCCCTATGCTATCTTCTCCCTCTTTAAAAACCTTCCAGTTTTTATCTGTAGAGGCTTCGCATTAATCAGAAAGGTTTGACTGAGCAAATATGGCTACGCCTAATGGAAATGGCACGAACGGGCACGTCGGGCGCGTGGTGCAGATTATTGGTCCGGTAGTGGACGTCGAGTTTACTGAGAGTTATCTCCCGCCAATTTATGAGGCGCTGCGGATAACTTCCGACGGGTTTGACGTGCCCGAACCAATCAACGTGATCGCTGAAGTCCAGCAGCACCTGGGTGAAGGCCGTGTGCGCGCGGTATCGATGCTGCCCACAGACGGCATGGTGCGCGGAATGAAAGCGATCGACACCGGTGGGCCAATTACCGTACCCGTTGGCGAAGGAACCCTGGGTCGAGTCATGAACGTGATTGGTGATCCGGTCGACAACCTCGGCGACATTCCCCATCAGCAACGCTATCCGATTCACCGTCACGCGCCATCGTTTGAAGAACAGTCAACTGAACTGCAGATGTTCGAAACTGGAATCAAGGTCATCGACTTGATTCAGCCGTTCGTGCGCGGCGGCAAGATTGGTTTGTTCGGCGGCGCAGGCGTGGGCAAGACCGTCATTGTGATGGAACTCATCAACAACATCGCAAAGGCGCGTTCGGGTTTTTCCGTTTTCGCCGGAGTCGGCGAACGCACGCGCGAAGGCAATGACCTGCTGCGCGAAATGGTCGAATCAAAGGTCATCGACTTTGGCGAATCCTTCTATCAGAACATGGAAGAGACGGGCGCCTTCGACATGACGAAGGTGGACATGAAAGCGATCGAGAAATCAAAGGTCGCGCTTATTTATGGCCAGATGACCGAACCACCGGGGGCGCGTCTGCGCGTGGCCCTCTCCGGATTGACGGTCGCCGAATACTTCCGCGATCAAGGTTTGGACGTGCTGCTCTTTATCGACAACATTTTCCGATTTACGCAGGCCGGTTCGGAAGTCTCGGCGCTGCTGGGCCGCATGCCTTCGGCGGTAGGTTACCAACCAAACCTGGCGACCGAGATGGGCGAGATGCAGGAACGCATTACTTCAACCAAGACCGGATCGATCACTTCGATTCAGGCCGTCTATGTGCCCGCTGACGACTATACGGACCCGGCGCCTGCGACTACCTTTGCGCATCTTGACGCTGTCACGGCTTTGTCGCGTCAAATCGTGGAGTTGGGAATCTATCCGGCGGTCGATCCGCTGGCATCGTCTTCGCGTATTCTCGATCCGCGCATCGTTGGCGAGGAGCATTACAACACCGCGCAGAGCGTCAAATTGATCTTGCAACGCTACAAGGACCTGCAGGATATCATCGCGATTCTTGGTCTTGACGAGCTGTCTGACGAAGACAAGCTGTCCGTGTCGCGCGCGCGCAAGATTCAGAGGTTCTTCTCGCAACCATTCCACGTGGCGTCACAGTTCACCGGACGCGAGGGCAAATACGTGAAGCTGGAAGACACGATCAAAGGCTTCAAAGAGATCATTGAAGGCCAGCACGACGACATCCCCGAGCAGGCTTTCTATATGGCCGGCACGATCGAAGAAGTCGTCGAAGCCGCGAAGAAAATGGAGTAGCATAGACTTTAGTCTGTGCCGGTTGAGATCAGTTCAAGTAGTAATCACAGACTGAAGTCTGTGCCACTTTATGGCCGAGCAACTTCATTTAGAAGTCGTCACACCTGAGCGCCGCTTGCTTTCAGAGCAAGTCAACTCAGTTACCGTTCCCGGACGGGGAGGTGAGCTGGGTATTCTTCCGGGTCACGCTGCCTTGATTTCGGATTTGCAGACTGGCGTGCTTTCTTACAACGAAGCCGGGACGACGTTCCAACTCCACGTCTCAGGCGGTTTCGTCGAAGTCAACGATGATCGGGTTTCAGTACTCGCCGAAATAGCCGAGCGTCCCGAAGAGATCGACGCCGCGCGCGCGCGCTTGGCGCGCGAACATAGCGAAAAACAGCTGAGTTCCGCGAGCGGCAGCGAAGAAGATTTTGAAGAGGCGCGCACTAAGCTTGAGCGTTCAATGGTGCGGTTGCAGCTCGCGGGCTCCGCATCGCAACGCTAAATCTCAATTCCTGGAAGAACATTTCAAAGGGTCTGAGGAGCGATCCTTTTTGCTGGGAACGCGGACGTCCCGTCCGCACCCGCGCTAATAGTCGCAAGTTGCCTACCGATCATTCCGGCTCCGCGCTCAATGCGGACGAGAT
>WNFR01016619.1_pt1 | contig 13622 bp, 12 predicted proteins | sample 5400221 | NCBI WGS metagenome assembly WNFR01 (sample SAMN13153357, study PRJNA577476) | soil metagenome | isolation source: 40 cm soil under Madrone tree | place: USA:California | collected 2016-06-14
GTCCATCAGCCGGCGCGGCGCCAGACGTGGCGCGAGCGCGAGGCGAGCAGCGGCACCGCCTCGGCGAGGTACTTCTTGAAGTGCACCGTCTGCTGGTGCGCCTCGAACGCCTGCTCGTCGGTGTAGACCTCGTACAGCATGACCTGCGTGCGGTCGTGCGGATCGACCAGCACGTCGAACTGCCTGCAGCCGGCCTCCTTGCGCGCGTTCTGCGCGTTTTCCAGCACCTGCTTCATGAAGCGGTCGACGTTCTCCGGCTTGATGCGGAGTTGTACTTCGAGCACGAAACTCATTTCTTCTCCTCGTTGGCGGGGGTGATCATAGGGAATCGCGGCAGCGGGAGCAGCGATTTTGCTATAATTCGCGCCCTTCGCGCCCGTAGCTCAGTTGGATAGAGTACCTGGCTACGAACCAGGGGGTCGTGGGTTCAAATCCTGCCGGGCGCGCCACATAAACGAACGGGTTGCAGCGATGCAGCCCGTTTCTTTTTATCTCACCAGCCCGAAGCCGCGCGGCAGCCACCAGTAGATCTCGGGCCAGTACGTGACTCCCAGGAGCACCACCACCATGCAGGCGAGCAGCGGCAACAGCGGCGGGATCAGCTTTTCCATCGAAATCTTGCCCACCTTGCAGGCGACAAACAACGCGGTGCCGACCGGCGGCGTGGTCAGGCCGAAGGAGAGATTGATGACCATGATCAGCCCCAGATGAACCAGGTCGATGCCGAATTTCTGCGCCAGCGGAATCAGGATCGGCACCAGCATGATGAGGGCCGGGGTCATGTCGACGAACATGCCGACCACCAGCAAGAACAGGTTCAGGATCAGCAGGAACGCCCACTTGTCCGGGATCAGGTTGAAGAAGTTGTCTGCCAGCATGCGGGGCAGATTCTCGTAGGTGAGGATCCACGAAAACACTGAACAGGTGGCGATCAGCAGCATCACCACGGCGTTGGTCAGGCAGCATTGCCAGATGATCTCGGGGAGGTCCCGCCACTTGATTTCCTGGTACACGAAGACGGTGAGAATCATCGCGTAGACGCAGGCCGCCGCACCGGCCTCGGTCGCGGTGAACACGCCCGAGAGGATCCCGCCAAGGATGATCACCATGGTGAACGCGCCGGCCATGCCGTCGAATACGCGCCGGACCTTTTCGCGCTGCGAGAGCTGCGGCAGGACCTTGCGGTGATACAGCCTGCCGTGGACGAAGCTCGCGGCCATCAGCGAAATGCCGATCAGTACGCCGGGAATGACGCCGGCGAGGAACAGCGCGGCGATCGAAACGCTGCCCGCGATATGCGCGAAAATAATCATGCCGATCGAGGGCGGAATGATCGGTCCCATGGTCGCGGCGGTCAGCACGATGGCCGTGGCGAAGCGCCGGCTGTAGCCATCCCTGACCATTGCCGGGATCATCATGCTGCCGATCGATGAGACTTCGGCGACCGCCGACCCGGTCACGCCGCCAAAAAACATCGAGGCGACGACGACGATCTGCGCCAGGCTCCCGGGCAGCCAGCCGACCAGCACCTCGGCCATGCGTACCAGCCGTATCGCGACGCCGCCGCGCGCCATCAGCGTGCCGGCGAAGACGAAGAAAATCACCGCCAGCAGCGGGAACGTGTTCAGCGACGTCAGCATGCGCTGCACGATCGTGGCGTTGTCCACGCCGGGCAGCAGCAGCGTCGCCACCACCGAGGCGATGCCGACCGAGAACGAGATCGGCACGCCGAGCGTCATCAGGGCGACGAAGACCAGGCCCAGGATGATCAGGGTCACAACTCAGCCGACCCTCAGTCCACAGACTGACCGATTTGCGATGCCTGCCGTCCGCGCAGCGCATCGACGATGTTCTTGAGCGCGAACAGCAGGAGCAGGGCGCCCGCTATCGGCACGGCGACGTAGTACCAGTAATTCGTATATGGAATCGTCTCCATCATGTCGGGTCCGAAATCTTTCACGAACACGATGCCGTAGCGCAAGACGATCCACCCGAAGCCGAGGATCAGCAGGCCGATCGCCGCGCCCAGCCAGCGGCGGACCGGCGCGGGCAGCGCATTGAACAGGACGTCGAAGCCGACATGCTCGTGCCGCGCCACGCACGCGGCAGCGCCCAGGAAGGAAATCCAGATCAGCAGGTAGCGCGGCACTTCCTCGGTCCAGGTCAGCGAGCGGCCGAACACGTAGCGGCCGATCACCGCCAGCACGACGACGAGGAACAGCGCCGTGGCCTGAGCGATGCACACCGTGCGCACGACGGCCAGCGTCCGGGCGACCGCCCGGTCAAGCAGCTTCAGCAACGCTCAGAACTTCTTGCCGGAGTCGAGGATGAAGTTCACCGTCTTTTCCACGTCGAGGCGCTTGGCCTCGGCGAGCACCAGCGGCTTGACCGCGTCCATGAAGGGCTGCTTGTTCGGCTCGATGATCTGGGTGAACTTGGACTTCAGCTCGGCCAGGTCCTTGTTCTCCGAGATCTTCCAGGCGCCGCGCATGTAAGCCTGGGTCAGCGCGCCGGCCTGCATCACTGCCGCCTTGTGCTGGGCGTTGAGGGAGTCGTAGAACTTCATCGACACCACCAGCAGATCGGGAATGCGCATGTGCTCGTCCAGCGTGTAGTACTTGGACACTTCGTAGAACTTCTTCGCCACCACCGACGGGTGATTGTTTTCGGCGCCGTCCACCACGCCGGTCTGCAGCGCCGTGTAGAGCTCGGCCCAGGCCACCGGCACGCCGGTGGCACCCAGCGCTTCCATCGTCTTGACCATCACCGGCGAGGCCATCACGCGGATCTTCTGGCCTTTCAGGTCCGCGGGCGTTCTGACCGCTTTCTGGGTGAACAGGTTGCGCGAACCCGAGTCGATATAGCCGATTTTCTTGATGCCCTTGGCCTCGAGGGCCTTGACGAAGTTTTCCGCTTCGGGCTGCGCCAGGTACCACCAGAAATGCGCCTCGTTCTTGAAGATGAACGGCAGCGACAGCATGTCCATCGCGGGAACGACCTGGTTCAGGTTCGAGGCCGACACCACGGTAAAGCCGATCGTGCCGTTGCGCACGCTTTGCACATTGGCGACGGCGTCGCCGAGCTGGGTGTTGTGGTAATTCTCGACCTTGATCGCGCCGTTGGTCAGAATGGAGACTTGCTCGGCGAAAAACTTTTCGGCGTAGCTCGACGGATGCTCGAGCGGCTGGATCCCCGACAACTTGCTGACGATCTGTGCACCCGCAGATCCGGCGGACAGCGCGGCGGCAAGAACCACCAGGCTGAATAGCTTCCTCATGGGTGATCTCCTTTGCGGTGAAGCGTGGAGTCTATCAGCCGCCCGCTGGAAGATATTGAAGCGTGGAAGGCGATGCACCCAAGATTGGGACGCAGGAGTAAGCTATCGCCTATGGCCACGAGAAAGAAAGCCAAAGCGAAGCGGCAAAAGACGCCGGCAAGAAGACCGCTAGCCCGTAAAAAGACCCCTCCAGTCAAAAAAGCAGTCGCGAAGAAGAAGCCGGCGCCGCGACCGGCGCAAACCGTCAAGGCGCAGCCAGTACGCGCGCCTTCACAGCCGGCCAAGCCAGCCGCTGCCGCGGCGGCGCCCGCTCCCTTGGCGGGCGAGGAACGCGTCGGGACCGTAACCCACTATTACGGCCATCTTTCTGTCGCGGCGGTGCGCATGGAGTCGGGGAGTCTGCGCATGGGCGACATGATTCATGTCGTGGGCCGCACCAGCGACTTCCGCCAGCGCATCGAGTCCATGCAGGTCGAGCACGAACCCGTGTCGGAAGTCCGGGCGGGCCAGGAATTCGGACTAAAAGTGACCGACCACGCACGCGAGCACGACAGCGTGTACAAAGCCGCCGCTCCACAGCCGTTAGGCCCGAGGCTCAAGCCAGATTCTTCCTGAAGAAGGCGATCGTCCGCTCCCACGCCAGCTTGGCCGCCGCCTCGTTGTAGCGCGGCGTCGAGTTGTTGTGAAAGCCGTGCTGCGTCCCCGGATACCTGTACATCTGGTGCGGAACGCCGGCCGCTTTCAACGCGGCCTCGAACGCCGGCCACATGGCGTTGATCCGCTCGTCGGTCTCCGCGTAATGAATCAGTAGCGGGGCCCTGACTTTCCGAACGTCGGCGGTTTCGGCGGCAGCGCCGTAAAACGGCACGCCCGCGTGCATCTCGGCCCCCAACGCGGCTGCCAGGAAATTCGTCGTGCCGCCGCCCCAGCAGAAGCCTGTCACGCCGAGCTTGCCGCTCGATGATTTGTGCGACTTGAGAAAGCGCGCGCTGTTCAGGATGTCCGTGCGCAATTTGCCCTGGTCGAGACCGGCCTGCAGCGTGCGGCCGTCATCGTCGTTGCCGGGGTAGCCGCCGACCGGCGACAAGCCGTCGGGCGCGAGGGCGAGAAATCCTTCGACCGCGGCGCGGCGCGCCACATCCTCGATATAGGGATTGAGCCCGCGGTTCTCGTGGATCACCAGCACCGAGGGAAACGGGCCCTGGCCTGCCGGCCGCGCCAGGTAGCCGCGCAGGCTGCCCGAGTTGCCGCCGGGCGATGGGTAATTCACGTACTGCGCTTTCATCCGCTCATCGGTGAAGGAGATCGTCTGCGCCTGCGCGTAACGCGGCAGGAGCGCCTGTGCCATCGCCAGCGCCGAAACCCCGGCGACGGTGAGCGCGCCGGCCCGCGCCAGGAATTCGCGCCGGTCGATGCGGCCGTGGCAGTACTGGTCGTAGAGCTCGAATACGCGCCGGTCGATTTCCATCCTGGCCGTGCCGTCCTCTCTATGCCGAGCGGGTGCGCCCCAGCTCGTAGAGCGCCCCGGCCGTGCGCTCGTCGCGTGGCGCATGCTGGCTGTCCACCCAGTCGATGATCGGCATGAACTGCTTGCGTTCGGATACCGACACAGGGAAGTCCATCTCGAAAATTCCAACCCCGGTTTCCGCGGCATGGACGTACACGTCGGAATCGATGAGGCGCGCCAGCAGCTTCAGGTTGAGCGCGTTGAGAAACCGCTCCAGCGGCGGGTAGACGGGCATCGACCTGCGGACCCGGTTCGCGACCACCGCCAGGCGGATGTTCCTCTCCCGGATGCGGCCCTTGAGAAGCAGGTCCCTGATGAAGTTCGCCGTGGCGTGGATGTCCATGGACGAGGGCACCACCGGGATGATGACGCAGTGGGCTCTGCCGAGCATCTCCTGCAGGAGCAGGCCCGAGGCGCCGGCCGGCGTATCGATCACCAGTTGCCGAGTCTCCGGGGGCACGTACATCTCGAAGCTGCGCAGGCGGTCGGGCTTAGGCGGCGCGGCGTTGGCGCCGTGAATCTTCGCTGCCTCGGGCGCGCGCGAGCGCAGCCAGTGCAGGCTCGACCCTTGCGGGTCGTAATCCATGAGTGCGGTTGCAGTGTTGGTGGCGGCGAAGTGGCTCGCTAGATTGATCGCGACGGTGGTTTTTCCGGCACCACCTTTCGGATTGATCACCAGCGTGGTATTCATTCTCATCACAGGGGATCCACACCCCCTTTTTTTGTCGCTACGCGCACACCCCTCTTATTGGCTACGCGGACCATCATGCTACCTGACGGAGCGAAATGCAAATGAGCCTTCCCGGCAGTCGTGCGGGTCAACCCGGAATTAGGTCGCCAGAGGAGGGGAAATGGTGACGCGCGGACTTGGCAGGACATGGTTGAGCGCAGCGGCAGCGGCATTGCTCGCGACCGCGGCGGCGACAGCCGCGCGCGCGCAGGACTACCCGTCCAAGCCGGTGGTCATCATCGTGCCAGCCGCCGCCGGCGGGCCGACCGATACGCTCGCGCGCAACCTTGGCGTGGCGATGGGAAGCGCGCTGGGGCAGCAGATGATCATCGACAACTCCGGCGGCGCCGGCGGCGTCATCGGCATCAACAAGGCAGCGAAGTCGCGGCCCGACGGCTACACGGTGCTGCTGTACCACGTCGGCATGTCGACCGCGCCCGCGCTGTATCGCAAGTTGCCGTACGACACGGTCAATGACTTCGAGTACATCGGCCAGGTGGCCGACGTGCCGATGACGCTGGTCGCGAGAAAGGAAATGTCGCCGCAGACCTTCGGCGAGTTTCTTGCCTACGCCAAGGCCAATCAAAGCACGCTCACTTACGCCAATGCCGGCATCGGCTCGGCCTCCTACTTGTGCGGGCTGCTGTTCATGGGCACGATCCAGGCCGACTTCACCACGGTGCCGTACAAGGGCACGGGTCCGGCGATGACCGACCTGGTCGCCGGCCGGGTCGACTTCATGTGCGATCAGACCACCAATACCACGCCACAGATCAAGGCTGGCACGATCAAGGTCTACGGCGTGACCTCGAATAGGCGCGTGCCCTCGCTGCCTGACGTCCCCACGCTCGACGAGCAGGGCCTAAAGGGCTTCGCGCTGGTCGTCTGGAACGGGCTGTTTGCGCCCAGGGGTACGCCCAAGCCGGCGCTGGACAGACTCATCGGCGCGCTGCAGACGGCGGTAACGGATACGGCGTTCAAGACGCGGCTGGCCGATCTGGGCGCCGAGCCGGTCGCGGCCGGCAAGGCGACGCCTGAATCGCTGCGTAGCCTGCTCAAATCCGAGATCGACAAGTGGGGGCCGATCATCAGGAAAACAGGCGTGTACGCAGACTGATCCTGCGTTCGAAAGAGTGGAGGAGGAGGCGCCGGCGTCGCCTTATCATCATCGCCTGCGGGGCGGGCATCCTGACGCTCTGGTTCGCCGCCAACTGGGCCTACCAGGTCATGCGCAAGCCTGCCGAGCTGTTCTTCCCGGTGAGCGGCGCGCTCTCCAAGACGCCGCCCGAGACATGGCGGCAGTACGAGCCGATCTTCCACGAGCACTCCACCGCCGTCATGACGCCCGGGTTTCTCGCCGCGCTCGCCCAGGTCGAAGGCGCCGGCAATCCGGTAGCCCGCACGTCCTGGCGCTGGCAACTGACCTGGAATCCGTTCGAGCTGTACCGCCCGGCATCGAGCGCGGTCGGCATGTACCAGATTACCGATGGAACGTTCCGCGAAGCGCAGCGCTATTGCATCCATGATCATGCCGTGGTCGAGAGGGGACCGTGGTACGCCCCGAGATCCTGCTGGTTCAACAGCCTGTACACGCGCGTAGTGCCCAGCCACGCGGTCGAGCTGACCTCGGCGCATCTGGATCGCCGCGTCGCCGCCACGCTCGGCTCCCAGGGAATCGCCGACGCCACGCTTGAGCAGAAGCAAGACCTGGCTGCGGTCATCCACCTGTGTGGCGCGGCAGCGGGCGACGCCTACGCCAGGCGCGGCTTCCGCTTGAGCCCCGGCCAGCGCTGCGGCGAGCACGACTGCGGGGCTATCTCGCGCGGCTCAACGCGATGAAGCGCGTCTTCGCAGCGCTCGCCGCCGGCGGCTGACGACAGGCTTGCCCGCGAGGCGCGCCGCAATTTCCAGGACTGCAGCCTCTGTAGCCGCGCAACATTCGTTGATTCTTGCAGTTAGCGGCGGTCTTTAAGGAGCTAGCTCACGGTCGGCCCTGCTCGAATCCAACTGGACTAGCAGATAACGCTACAGTAAATTGGAAACGGGGAGCGTATGGTCGAGCATGCCGAGCGGCTGCACGGGAGAAGGCTGAAACCAAGAACAATGAAAAGCCGTGAATGGGTGGATAGATTATCTTCAGCGGTGGCAGTCCAGCTGGGTCAAGGCCCTGGACATGCCGCCCCCTGAGAACGGGACGCGCCGCCACATCGACGCGCCGGGCGCCGACTGGTACTGGGAACAGGACGACCAGTTGCGGCTCACGTACCTGTCGAGCCGCACCAGCGAGAAAACAGCCCTCGATCTGGCGCTCGACCTGTCTCCCTATCTCGGTCACAAGCGCTGCGATCAGCGGGCGCTGAACCTCAGCCCGGAGGATTGGGACCGGCATCGCGGCCAGCTCGAGCGGCGCGAGCCGTTCCGCGATTTCGAGCTTCAGGTGGCCGCCGACGACGGCCGCACGGTCTGGCTGTCGCTTAGCGGCGAGCCGGTCTTCGATGCAGGCGGCGCATTCCGCGGCTACCTTGGCGCCGGGCGCGATATCACGTCGCAAAAGCGCGCCCAGCAGCTGCTCCTGCTCGAGAACGCGGTGATGTCCTGCCTCGCCGGGACCGGCGGCATCCCCTTCGCGCTCAAGGGTGCGCTGCGCGCGATATGCGAAGGCGAGGGGTTTGATTGCGCTGAGCTGTGGAAGCTGGACGAAACCGGCGGCGCGCTGCGCCTTCACCAGCATTGGAGCACGCAGGAGCTTCAAGGCATCGCGGCCGTGGTCGAGGCCGCGGGCAAGATCGGAATCAGGCGGGGCGAGGGGATGGTGGGCTCCGTGTGGCAGTCGGGAAAACCGCTGTGGATCCGCGACTATCTGCAGCAAGCCGCGGCCGAGCGCGTAGGCGACGAGCTGTTCGAGAAGATGGGTCTGCGCGCCGCGCTGCTGGTCCCGCTGCGCGCGGGCCCGGAAATCGTCGGCGTGCTGCGCTTCGGCAGCCGCACGACGCGTGCGCCCGACGAGCGCCTGTCGGACCGGCTGAGCGCCCTCGGCGGCCGCATCGGCAGGTTCGTACAGCAGGCGGCGGTGGAGCAGGCCAACAGCGAGCGCGCCGCGCGCTCGCGTCGCCTCGCCGACTTGTCCTCGGACTGGTACTGGGAAACGGATGCCAGCCACTGCTTTACCCGCCTGGAAGGCCGCTACGTCGCGGGCAACGACCAGGATCTGCGGCGGCGCCTGATCGGCCTGCGCCGCTGGGAGAGCGGCCTCGAAATCGAGGGCGGATGGAACGCGCATCGCGCGCTGCTTGACGCCCGCCGGCCCTTCTACGACGTGCTCATGTGGCGCCCGACGTCGAAGGGGGCCGTGCGCTACCTCAGCGTCAGCGGCGAGCCGGTGTTCGGTGCCGACGGCAGCTTTCTCGGCTATCACGGCGTCGGCCGCGACGTGAGCGCACAGAAGCGCGCCGAGCAGATGCTGACGCTGGAGCACGAGGTAGCGCGCTCGCTTTCGGCGGCGGAAGACGCGGAGAACGGCTTGCGCTCCGCGGTGGGCGTGGTGTGCGAATCGGAAGGCTGGGATTCCGGCCGGTATTACCGCCTGGACGAGGCGAGCGGCGCGCTGCGTTTCCAGTACGGATGGTGCGTCAACGAGCCGGCCGTGGAGCGCTTCCTGGAGCGCTCGCGCGTGGTGTGGCAGTTCGGTGCGGCCTGGTCGGGCGACCTCCAGCGCGACCTCGCGTCGACGAAGTCCGTGGCCGAAGGCGCTGGCACGCGCGGCGTGCTCACCTTCGCCGTCACGTCGGAAGGCAAGACCATCGGCGTGCTCGCTTTCTCCGGCGAGTCGGTGCGCGAGCCCGACCAGAGGCTGCTGCAGGCGGCGCGGGTCATCGGCAGCCACGTCGGCCAGTTCCTGCAGCGCAAGCAGATCGAGCAGTCGCTGCGCGAGAGCGAAGCGCGCTTCCGCAGCCTGACCGAGATGTCATCCGACTTCTACTGGGAAACCGATCCGCAGCACCGCGTGACGAACATCGCGGCCGGCGCGAACTATTCTGCCGCGACGATAGCGCTCGGCGTGGTCGGCAAGACGCTGTGGGAGATCCCCGCGCTGAGTCCCGACGCGGCGCACTGGGCGGAACACCACGCAAGCATGGACAGCCACGTTCCATTCCGCGACTTCGAGTTCTCGCGCGCCATGCCCGACGGGGTCACGCGGTATTTCTCGCTGACCGGCGAGCCGCGGCTCACAGCCGACGGCACGTTCCTCGGGTACCGCGGCGTGGGCCGCGACATCACTGAAACCGCACTCATGCGCGAGCGCATCGAGGCGCTCGCTTACAGCGATCCGCTCACCGGGCTCGCCAACCGCACCAGCCTTGCCCCGGCGTTGGAGCAAGCCGTCGAGCGGGCGCGGCGCCACGGCGCGAGGCTCGCCGGCGCGTTCATCGATCTGGACGGCTTCAAGCAGATCAACGACACCTACGGCCATGACGCCGGCGACCAGTTCCTCGTGGAAGTGGCGCGGCGGCTTCGCGCCAAGCTGCGGGCGACCGATCTGGTCGCGCGGCTCGGCGGCGACGAGTTCTTCGTGGTCCTCGAGGAAGTCACGGACGCCGCTGCCGTCGAAGGCATCAACCGCAAGCTGCTGGATGACGCATTGCGGCCTTACGCGCTGCCCGGCGGTGCTGAAACGCGGGTGTCCGCGAGCATCGGCATCAGCCTGTTCCCCGACGACGCCGCGGATGCGGCCACCCTCATGAAGCACGCCGACGCGGCCATGTACGCGGCCAAGGAGGCCGGCAAGAATCGCTACTGCTTTTTCTCGTCGCTGAACAGCGCGCCGCCTTCCCGGGACAACAACGCTTTATCGGCCTAGGAGGCGCCGTGAATGCCATCAAGCGGGCGGTTGTCGTCGGGGCGTCTGCGCTGTTAGCGGCGATTGCGGCATGCGCCGCGACCGGAACCGGCAGCCCGCAGGACAAGGTGGTGTACCACTTCAGCGATGGCGTAGAGCAGGCATCGAATGGCCTGCGCAACATCAACAACCATCTCGAGGTCAATCCGACGGCGAAGATCATCGTCGTGGCGCATGCGCGCGGCGTCGATTTCCTGATGAAGGGCGCCAAGGACGCGAATGGCAACAAGTACGAGGACCTCGTCGAGCAGCTCGCTGTGCGCGGAGTGCAATTCGACGTATGCGAGATCACCTTGCGCAATCGCAAGCTGGACCGGCAGCAGTTCATCGCAGACGTGACTTACGTTCCCTCCGGGGTGGCTGAGATCACGCGCCTGCAGCAGCGCGAGGGCTTCGCCTACCTCAAGCCCTGAGCGGGCCCTGCCCGGCGCGTCGCCAGGACCACGCCCGCCAGAATGGTCGCAAATCCGGCGGCGTGGTACGCGTGGAACGCCTCGCCAAGCAGCAGCATCGCCAGCAGCGTGCCGAAGGCGGGCAGAAGATGCAGCGTAAACCCGGCCGCATTCGCCCCGACGATGGCGACGCCGCGGTTCCAGCAGATGAAGGCAGCGACCGAGGCGGCCAGACCGATGTAGAGCACGCCGGCGGCCTCGCCCGCGGTCGGCCAGCGCGGCGGCGCATGCAGCGCTTCGAGCGCAAGCGCCGGGGCGAGCAGCGCCAGACCGGCGACCGAGATCACGAAAAGCAGGCTGACGTCGTTCAATTCCGGCGGGCGGCGCTTGAGCAGCACCGAGTACATTCCCCAGACCGGCATGGCCAGCACGATCCACGCGTCGCCGGCGTGGAATTCGAGCTGCAGCAGCTTGCCGGGCGCGCCGTGCGAAACGATCAGGAGGATGCCGAGAAGCGAGACCAGCATGCCGGCGAGCTGCCGGCGCGTGGCCGTCTCGCGCTCGATCATCCAGGAGCACAGCAGCATGAACAGCGGGGCGGACGAGTTGAGCAGCACGGCATTGATCGCCGTGGTGGTCTTGAGTCCGAGATAGACCAGGGTCTGGAATCCCGCCACGCCGGTGAGCGCGAGCAGCGCCAGCAGGCCGGCGTGGCGCCGCAGCGTCGCGCGCGCTCGCGCAAGCTCGGGCAGGGCAAGCGGCGCAAGAACCAGCGCCGCGATCAGCCAGCGCCAAAAACTGAGCGCCACCGGCTCGAACGCGTCGCGCAGCGCGCGTCCAATGACCCAGTTCCCCGCCCAAAGGAGGTTTGCCAGCGCGAGCAGCGAGAAGGCAGAAGCGCGCGCGGACCTCAGAGGTCGACCGCCCTCCACTTCGCCGCGAGCTGCTCGGCGCCGCGCAGCGAGAGGGCAAAGATCGTGTAGGTCGGATTCGACGCTCCTGCCGTGGGGAAAATGCCCGGCCCGGCGAGATAGAGGTTCGGCAGCTCGTGGCTCTGCCCGTAGCTGTTGACCACCGAGTTGCCCGCGTCGGCGCCCATGATGGTGCCGCCCATGAGGTGGATGGTCGGCATGTTGCCGCGCGCCGACCACGCTTCCCTGGCGCCGGCGGCCTTGGCGATGCGAAGGCCTTCCTCGAAGTTGGCGTTCCACAGCCCGACCGCATCCTGGTCGAAGCTATGGTGGATCCTGCCGAGCGGCATGCCGAATTCGTCCCTGTCGGCGGCGAGCTCGATGCGGTTGTCGAGGTTCGGCAATTCCTCGCCGAACGCGCCGATGCGGGTGAGCCCGCGCGCGGCGCGCTTCATGAACGCGCTCAGCTCGGCACCGAACAGGTCGAGCCGGGCGTTGGCGAACCCGCCGAGGTCGCTGGTCTTGAGCGCGCTGCCCGCGACGATGAACGAGCTGCCGAAGACCCCGGGGTGGGCCGTCTTGCCGTAGCGGTCGTAGGACATGAATTGCGCGCCGGTGGTGCCCAGGTGGTTCTGCACATCCTCGTCGAACAGCGCCCAGGTTCCCGAGCTGTAGTGGCACATCATGTATTTTCCGACCAGGCCGCTCGCGTTGGCGAGCCCCCTCGGGTGCCGGTCGGTCGCCGAGTTGAGCAGGAGGCGCGGGTTCTGCGCCGACCAGGCCGCCAGCACGACCACGCTCGCCTCCTGCACCTGGCGCTCCTTCTTCGCGTCGTAGTACTCGAGGCCGCGAACGCGAGTCCCCTGGGGGTTGGTCAGCACGCGCGTGACGCTCGAGCGTGCCCGGACTTCGGCGCCCGCCTTGCGCGCCTCGGCGAGGTAGGTGACCAGCGGATTGCTGAGCGCGCCGGTCGGACAGCCGATATGACACCAGCCGTCGTAGATGCAGGCCGGCCGGCCCTTGTAATCGGTCGAGTTCATCCCGACCGCCGCCGGCACCATGCGGATGCCGAGCGCTTCGAAGCCCTTCAGCCACACCTCGCCATGGCGGAAGGTCTTCATCGGCGGCATCGGATAGGGCTCGCCCGCCGGCCGCCAGATCTCCTCGGCCTTGGCGTTGCCGGAGACGCCGATGTCGCGCGCGACCTTGTCGTAATAGGGCGCGACGTCCTGGTAGGAGATCGGCCAGTCGAGCGCGCGGTTATGCTCGCTGCGGATCTTGAAGTCGTTCGGCAGGAGGCGCGGCAGGTTCGCGAAGTAGTGAAGCGCGGCGCCGCCGACGCCCCAGCCCGACTGGTAGCTGTAGCCGAAAGGATTCTTCCCTTCGAGCACAAACGGTGCGCCGGCCGTCTTGATCCGCCGCCCCCAGAAGTCCGAGCTGATGAGATCGGAGAGCTGCCAATCCGGCCCCGTCTCCAGGACCACCACCTTCCTGCCGGCCTTTGCCAGCACCGCGGCGAACACCGAGCCCGAGGCGCCCGCGCCGGCGATGGCGACGTCTACTTTCTCGTGCGTGGCCATGTCACCACCTCTTCAGCGGCGCGATGTGCGGCATGTAGGGAATGCCGAGCGCCGCGTAGCCTTCGAGCGTGCCATACACCACGTCGACGGCGTCGCTCCGCAGCACGAAGTACACGAATGCACCGGCCGGACCCTGCCAGCCTTCGATCTTGTTCTGGCGCATCAGATTGACGAAGTCGCGCTGCTCGTTGCCTGCAAGCCGCGCGAACCGGCGCCCGCCCTGCGCCAGGCTTGAGCGCTCGACGGCGCCCAGGGCAGCCCGGTAGAAATCGGCAAAGGGAGGGCGAACGTTGAGGATGCGCGCCTCCAGCAGCGCTTCTTCCGGAGG
>WNFR01016682.1_pt1 | contig 13621 bp, 9 predicted proteins | sample 5400221 | NCBI WGS metagenome assembly WNFR01 (sample SAMN13153357, study PRJNA577476) | soil metagenome | isolation source: 40 cm soil under Madrone tree | place: USA:California | collected 2016-06-14
ACGAAGAAGACTGCCGAGAGTTTGAAGAAACAAGGAATCAGGGCTGACTCGGTAGTGCGTCAGGGCGATGCTCGGTCGGAAATTGTAGGTGAATCCGAAAAGTGGGCTGCTGACCTGATCGTCATGGGTTCGCATGGATATACTGGAATTGAACGTCTGCTTTTGGGCAGCGTCGCGTTGTCTGTCGTCAGCCACGCTCCGTGTTCAGTTGAAATTGTGCGACGCAAACAGACGAAGAAGCGTCGATGAACAAAATGTAGACTCCAGAAGGTGAAAAATGCCTACACGTGCCCAACTAAGTGAAGCTACCGAGAATACAGACGATCACACAGATCGTGAACCCGGGCCCTTCGCCAAACCAGCGGATTAAGATTTACGAATCGCCGGCGAACTTCTTCAGATAGGTTCGTAGCTCACCTGAAGATGTGCCTTGAGAGATGAACGCAATGTAGTTGTCCGGTCTTAACAACACATTAAAAGATTTTTCCGTGCCGAAGACTTTTGCCGCTTGTGAGTCAAGTGGGATGGCGTTCAAGTCAACCAATTCGACGTATTGGCTTTCGAATTCCGGCTTCAATGTTTGAAAATCGCTTTGTGAATTCGAGAAAACAAGCCAATGAAATTTCGGTTGCTGCAGTCTTTCATAAATGCTCTTGCCAGCGACTAGAAAATACGGCATTCGATCTCCAGCTTTGATTTCATAGTTTTCATCGCCCGCGTGCCTGCTGAGTGAACTGTGCCGATAATTGATGCCGATTTGCGAAAGCAGCGGAAAAACGAATTTTCTGACTGCATCGATACTGAGAATATAGTTTGCCAGGGGCGGTAAAACATTCGTGCGAAGAAATGCGAGAAACCATTCCGAGCCTGCGGCGAACTGGAACATCCGGTCAGTCGTCCGCAAGAGATTCTTGGCGTTTTCAAGCCGTTCTTCGTTATAAGTTTCCAGGAGTATTTCATCCATTTTGCCTTGCAGGACCAAAGCCATTTTCCAAGCCAGGTTATAGCCGTCTTGAATTCCGGTGTTCATGCCTTGCGCTCCAGCGGGCGAGTGAATATGTGCGGCATCTCCGGCAAGAAAACCCTTGCCTTCGGAGAATTTGTTGACGTGTCGCGTGTGAACTTTGTAAGTTGAAAACCATTCGACATCGTGAATATCGAGATCGAGGTTTGCTTCTTTCTTGATTCTCGCTTCGATTTCTTCATACAAAATGTCGCTCTCGTCCTTGGCAAATTCTTCGGGAAACACACCGACAATGCGGTAACGCTTTTCGCCTTTGAGCGGAAAGAAAACAACGAATGAATCCTTTGATAGACAAATGTGCAGCGCGTCGTGGTTAAGATTCCAGTCAATCTGGGCGTCGGCGACATAAAAGGTGCGCTCAAATGTGCTGCCTTCAAACGAGAGTCCGAGAGTGTGTCTCACCAGACTTTTCGGACCATCGCAGCCGACCAAATACCTAGCTTTAATAATTTGAGATGCGCTGTCGGTAGTTTTTACTTGCACCGTTACACCCGATTTGTTTTGCGAAAAACTATCGAGTTCGGTTCGCCAGAGAACTTCTTTTCGGTGGCTTTGCAGATATTCATAAAGCAGTTTCTCGTTTTTACTTTGCTCCAACATGAGCACAAATGGATAAGGGCTTAAACCCTCTCCAATATTTGAAAAATCAAGTTCGCCGCGCACTTCACCGCCTACGATTAGACGCCCTCTTGCGGCAACCGTGCCCTGTTCGACGGCTTTCTGTGCCAAACCCAATTGCTCGTAAATCTCAAGCGTTCGTGCTTGAACGCCGATAGCTTTGGAATATGGAGTAATGCCTTCGTTCTTCTCAATAATGACGAAATCAACGCCATATCTAACGAACTGACAGGCCAACGAAAGACCTGTTGGACCTGCCCCGATGATGACTACGTCCGTTGTGGTCTCCATGAGTTCACTTCCGACAAGCCCCTTATTACAGATAATGGATTATATGCGACATCAAGAGCGTGGCAGTTTAAGCGCGTCAATAACGATCTCTGCCGGAGCGAGTCCTTCGGCTGAAGCCCTGACCGTTATTTGGCCCGCCTGTTTGTCGGACTTTACTATCAACAGACATCTCCCCTGCCACGCCTTTCGTTGTGGCCGCTGGTAGCTCTCGGTGCTGACCGGGTTTGCATTCCCCACTCCGACAATATGGCCCGGCCCTGTGAGGGTAAACTTTATCAAATTCTCGGCTTTAGGATTTCGCACCCCGTGGCCATCAACCAACTCCACTGTAATGTAGCTCAAGTCTTGTCCGTCCGCCGCCATACGCGTCCTATCGGCCGTTAACTTGATCCGCTTCGGCTGTTCCGCCGAGCTGAGTTCAAACGAGCTCACCGTCTTCCCCGCGTCGTAACCAATCGCTTTGAGCACGCCCGCCTGGTAAGGCACGACCCATGTGGCTATAAAGGCTGTTGAACGATTGGTCGGTTTCTTACCTAACGATCTACCGTTCAGAAATAACTCGACCTCCTCGCAGGAGGAGTAGACATTCACTTCCAGCGGCTTATTTTCATCCCCCTCCCAGTTCCAGTTGCCGACCACATCGAACCAATGCCATTTTGACCACGACTGTCTTTTAGGATTAGGCTCAAAAGAGGGGCGCGGTGGTCTGACAAAGATCGACACCTGATCGTTTTTCCAAAGCGCATCGCGGTAATAAGACTGCGGTCGTTTCCACCCGCACACGTCAATGTCGCCGCAGTACGCCAGATTCCACGGATAGAAATTCTGTTCCTGCCAATAACCGCGCCAGCCAATACTCGCCTCACCAATATAATCAAAGGCGGTCCACACAAAATCGCCGATCACGTAAGGGTGATCGAGCACGTTCATCCAACTAGCGAATGCTTCCAGCGGGTAAGATTCTGACCCGAACATGATCCGATTGGGGAGGCGATTGTGGTCAAACTCGTACAGACTTTTTTTCATGTGGTCGCCTCCAGCCGCGTAGTTGTACCCAGCTACATCCAGCGTGGCGAAATAAGGATCTTTGTCTTCGCGGAGATCGTTCACCGCCGAGGTGACCGGTCTGGTGGGCTCCAGGCGGCGTACGTAGTCCGCGAGCACTTGGGCCAGTTTCACAACCTCAGGCTTATCCCTGTTGGGTATCTCATTGCCGATGCTCCACATGATGATCGCAGGGTGGTTACGGTCGCGAGCGACCATGCTTTCAATATCTTTTTGCCACCACTCGTCAAAATACAGGTGGTAGTCGTGCGGATTCTTTCCCTCCCGCCACATGTCAAAGGCTTCGTCAATCACCATCAGACCTAAGCGGTCGCAGGCATCAAGGAACGCTGGCGATGGGGGGTTGTGGGCAAGTCTCAGGGCGTTGTAGCCGCTGGCCTTCAGCAGCTCGACCCGCCGCTCCTCCGCCCGGTCGAAGGCGCACGCGCCTAGCGGGCCGTTGTCGTGGTGGAGGCAGCCACCTTTGAGTTTGAGCGGCTTGCCGTTAAGCAGGAAGCCGTTAACCGCGTCGAAGGAGAGCATGCGGATGCCGAATCTTGTCTCCACCCGGTCATTCGACTGTTGATCTCGATAGACTTCGGAGACCGCAGTGTAGAGTGCTGGCCCGTCGGGCGACCACAACGCAGGAGATTTTATGATTACGTGCTGATTAAATTCGTAAGCAGCTTTAGCTTCGATGGTTTGAGTAGAATCGACCCTGGCTGTTTCTCGACCTGTACCGTCAACTATCTTTGTAACAAGGGTGATTTGCGCAGGCTGATCGCTTTCATTCAGCACCTTTGTTCTCGCATTCACTGTAGCGGCTGACGCGCTCACAACGGGGGTGGTGATGTAAGTGCCCCATTGTGCGACATGTGTAAGCTCCAATGTCTTTAACCAGACATGGCGGTAGATGCCTGAGCCGGAATACCAGCGACTGTTTTCACCTTCGTTCTTGACCTTAACCGCGAGAACGTTGCTCCCTCCGAATCTAACCTTCTCGGTCAGATCAAACCAGAAACTGGTATAGCCATACGGGTGATTCCCCAGCCACTGTCCGTTCAGCCACACATCTGCATTCATGTATACGCCGTCGAACTGAATCAGAATTCTCTTTCCCTTCTGCTCATTCGGGACCGTAAAAGTTTTGCGATACCAACCGGTCCCTCCCGTCGTAAAGCCGCCGCTTACCTGACTGATTGCGTCGGGGAAAAACGGTGAGTCTGTACTGGGCAGTTCTTCGATGCTCCAGTCGTGCGGTAGATCAAGCTTCCGCCAATTCGAGTCATTAAAATCAAGCTCTTCCGCCCGTTGAGCGCCGCCGCGATGAAACCGCCAATCCCCATCAAACAGCACAGTACGGCTTTGACTGCCTTGAGCTTTCGCTGCGGCCGTGAACAATCCGTCGCGTGTACCTACACCAGCTCGAAGGCCCGTCAGACCGGGCAGAATCAGCAGCACAACCAGCGCCGCTACTATCTGGTTATGAATAGAAAACACTCCTTCAGGTAACAGAACATCACGCTCAGCCATCAAGTTCTCCCTCTCTTTAAGGTATTGTGGACTTAACTGATGGGGTACATAACCACTCGTGCTCGGACTGTGTCAACCCACGTTTCCTCCTCGCTTAGGCTGCCGGGCAGTCGCCGGTCTGAACGCGGCAGTATAAGATTGGCACGTGCATCTTCCTGTCAACCCGCCAATTCTGCCGATGCTCGCCAAACGGACCTCGGAATTACCGTTAGGTGGAACTTGGATTTTTGAACCGAAGTGGGATGGGTTCCGCGCCCTGGTCTTCCGCGATGGGGACGAGATTATGATCCAAAGCCGCGACGCGAAACCGCTGAACCGCTACTTCCCTGAACTGCTCGAGGTACTCGGGGCGCAGTTGCCTGCTCGCTGCGTTCTTGACGGCGAGATCGTCGTCGCAAAAGATGGTGCGCTCGACTTCGAGGCGCTACAACTCCGCATTCATCCCGCCGCATCGCGGGTGAAGCTTCTGTCCCACGAAATTCCCGCATCCATTGTGTTGTTCGACCTCCTCTGCGAGGGAGACCGAGATCTGCGGGGCCTTGTCTTTCAGGAGCGTCGTCTAATGCTGGAATCCCTGTTTTCATCCGCGTTGCCGCCGATACACCTGACGCCGGCAACAAACGATCTCAGCGTAGCTGAGGACTGGTTTCGTCGCTTCGAGGGCGCCGGCCTCGACGGCGTGATCGCCAAGCCGATTTCAGGAACCTACCAACCTAATAAGCGCGCGATGCTTAAGGTCAAGCACGAGCGCGATTGTGATTGTGTCGTGGCCGGCTTTCGCTGGCACAAGAAGGGTGAGCGTACGGCTGTCGGCTCACTCTTGCTGGGGCTTTTCGATCACTCTGGCGCACTGCAACACGTCGGCGTTTGCGCGAGCTTCACGGACAAGGTGCGCCGGGAGCTAGTTGAGTATCTCGTACCGTACCGCCAGGATGCGCTCGTCGCTCACCCCTGGAAAGATTGGGCCGAGCATGAGGCAACAACTATTGAGGCCGAGCATCGCAGACCTGGCGCACAGAGCCGGTGGAGTCACGGCAAGGATTTGTCATGGGAGCCGTTGCGTCCCGAGCTGGTCGTTGAAGTCGCTTACGACCACATGCAGGGCAGCCGCTTCCGTCATACGGCACAATTTCGAAGATGGCGCACAGACAAGAAACCGAGCGATTGCACCTATGAACAACTCGAAGTGGTTCCGCCACAGGAACTCGGGGCGATTTTCACCAGCGGTCGCTAAGCTATTGCTTCGACGCGCGACGCTTACGCCATTCACGCGTTGGATCGTCGTCAGGATCGGGTGTTTCTTGTATTGGGCGTAAGCCTTCGGGTACTTTCCGCAGGTTCACCCGGATGCGTGTCCAGGTAGACGACCTGCCTCGCATCGAGTCGATCAGTACATCATCCACAGCGAGAAACTGAGACACTTCGGGATGTCTGCTCTTCCACCTTTCCAGACCAGCGAGAGCGGCTTCCTTGATGGGAGAGTTCGCGATCACCAGAAGTGGCATCTTCGTCCGCGGCTTCTTCGCGGCGGGTCTCTTCACCGCGGAGCGGGCGCGCGAAGGCGCCACGCGCGGTGCTTCGCCCTCCATCTTACGAAAGTGTGGAGGCCAGGGCGCGTCACCAAGACCGGCGGCCTCGTCTTCCACTGCGAGTTCGAGCAACTTTTCGAGCGAACCTGGATCGGCGTCCATGCCGGCATGTGGATCGCCGAACTCCGCGAAGCGCTTGGGAACCGTGAGCACTGTGAAATCAGCCGGGTCGCAATTCGGGACTTCCTGCCAGTGAACTGGTGTTGACACGCGGGCGTCGGGAAGCGGACGCACGGAATACGCGGAGCACGTCGTGCGGTCTTTAGCGTTCTGGTTGTAGTCGAGGAACACGCCATGACGCTCCTCCTTCCACCACTTCGAGCTAGCCAGCATGGGTGCGCGTCGCTCGACAGCGCGCGATAGCGCCAGAGCGGAGCGGCGCACCTCGATGAAGGACCAGCGCGGCTCGATCCGAACATTGATGTGCATTCCTCTTGAACCGCTCGTTTTGGGCCAGCCGCGAAGTCCCATCTCCTCGAGCAGCGATTTCACCTCAAGAGCAACACGGCGCACGTCATCCCAACTGACACCAGGAACAGGATCGAGGTCGATGCGCAACTCGTCCGGGTGCTCGAGATCGCCGGAGCGGACCGGGTGGGGATGTAGCTCGATGCAACCCAGGTTCACGATCCAGGCAAGCCCTGCAGCATCATCGACTACGATCTCTTCCGCTTTGCGGCCCGAAGGGAATGACAACGTCACGGTTCGCAACCATGAAGGGCGATTAGTGGGTGCGCGTTTCTGATAGAAAGCCTGGCCCTCGGCGCCATCGACAAAGCGCTTGAGAACTATCGGACGATCTCGGATTCCAGCGAGAGCGCCGGGTGCGACCGACACGTAGTAGCGTACGAGGTCAAGTTTCGAGAGCTTCGTCTGCTTGGAAAAATACAGCTTATCCGGGTGGGTCACACGAACCTCACGTCCCTGGATCGTCAGGACCTCGGCTGAATCGTCGTTCTTCACGACGACAGGCTAACATGGGAAGCGTCATGACACTCATCAACTAGCATTAGAAGACAAACCGCCAAAAGGCAAGATGTGGTCAGGCAGTGGGGTAATAGTGTAATGGTGGAAACCTTAATTCGCTAGTGGTTGCCTCGGCAGATCTAGCGGCACTCAATTAACGAATTCTCGCTCAACTACAGAACAGGAAGCGGTAGCGACCTGGCCGTTTCGGTACCACTCAAAATAAAGGCTGTGTGTTGAGGCATGTCGTCACCATGCTCAATGATGTACTGCTTGTGACCAACCAACCTATCGAGCATTTTCTGAAGCACATGCGCGCCGACCGCCTTCAGCTTCGGTACTCGCTCGATAACATCCATCACCAGGTGAAAGCGGTCCAGGTCATTCAACACCACCATATCGAACGGGGTAGTTGTGGTTCCCTCCTCTTTGTAGCCGCGCACGTGCAGGTTCTTGTGATTCGTGCGCCGGTATGTCAACCGATGGATTAACCAGGGATAACCATGGAACGCGAAAATGATCGGCTTATCCGTAGTGAACAGGGTGTCGAACTCTTTGTCTGAAAGACCGTGCGGGTGTTCGCTTTGCGGCTGAAGAGTCATAAGGTCGACAGTGTTGATAACTCGAATCTTCAGTTCGGGGAAGTGCTGGCGCAGAATGTCGACGGCCGCAAGGGTCTCGAGGGTTGGGACGTCTCCGGCACACGCCATCACTACATCAGGCTGGCCTCCCTGGTCCGTGCTGGCCCAGTTCCAGATACCAATCCCCTCTGAACAATGTTTGATCGCTGCTTCCATATCGAGATACTGCAACGCCGGTTGTTTGCCGGCGACGATCACATTGATGTAGTGGCGGCTGCGCAGACAGTGATCAGTCACAGAGAGCAGGGTGTTGGCATCGGGCGGAAGATAAACTCTGACGACCTCGGCTTTCTTGTTCACGACATGACCAATGAAACCTGGATCCTGATGGCTGAAACCATTGTGATCCTGCCGCCAAACATGGGAAGTCAACAGATAGTTGAGCGATGCGATGGGCCGGCGCCAGGGAATGTCGCGCGTAACTTTTAACCACTTCGCATGTTGATTGAACATCGAGTCAACAATGTGAATGAATGCCTCGTAACACGAGAAAAAACCGTGCCTCCCGGTCAGCAGATATCCTTCGAGCCAGCCCTGGCACATGTGCTCGCTTAACACCTCCATTACGCGGCCCTCGGGCGATTCGTGCTCATCAGTAGGAAGTAGTTTCTCAATCCAAACCCGATCGGTGACCTCAAAGACTGCGTCGAGCCGATTCGACGAAGTCTCGTCGGGACCCATGAGGCGAAAGTTGTGTTCATTAGCATTGAGCTTCAGCACATCACGCAGAAAGCGCCCCATCACTCGAGTTGCTTCAGCTTCAACGGTGCCTGGTCGCGGAACACTAACCGCGTATTCGCGATAGTCGGGCATGTTAAGTTCTTTAAGCAGCAAGCCTCCGTTGGCATGCGGGTTTGCGCCCATGCGACGATTGCCACTGGGCGCCAGATCCGCTAGCTCTGACTTCAGCCTTCCGTTCTCATCAAACAGTTCTTCAGGGTGATAACTCTTCATCCAATCTTCGAGCATTCGCAGGTGCTCAGGCTTTTCCGCAAGCTGCGAAAGTGGCACCTGATGTGCGCGAAACGTGCCCTCGACTTGTTTGCCATCCACAACCTTTGGCCCCGTCCAGCCTTTTGGAGTGCGCAGAACGATCATCGGCCACCGGGGGCGTTGCTTGAATCCGTTCTCACGCGCTTCTCGTTGGATTGTCTGGATCTCGGCCAGTACTGAGTCGAGAGTAGCGGACATTAGTTGATGCATCACCTCGGGCTCGTCACCTTCAACGAAGTAAGGGTTATGACCGTACCCTACAAGTAGACTTGTGAGCTCATCTTGACTTAACCGCGCGAGGACGGTTGGGTTGGCGATCTTGTAACCGTTCAAATGCAGGATTGGTAAGACTGCGCCGTCACGCACGGGATTCAAGAACTTGTTGGAGTGCCAGCTGGCGGCGAGAGGTCCAGTCTCCGCCTCCCCGTCGCCAACGACACAGCAGGCCAGCAGATCGGGATTGTCGAAAACGGCGCCGTAAGCATGAACGAGTGAGTAACCAAGCTCTCCGCCTTCGTGAATTGAACCGGGCGTCTCGGGCGCAACGTGGCTAGGGATGCCGCCAGGAAAGGAAAACTGCCTGAACAACTTCTTCATTCCTTCCGCGTCCTGACAAATGTTTGGATAGAACTCAGTGTATGTACCTTCGAGGTAGGTGTTTGCAACTAGACCCGGCCCGCCATGCCCTGGACCAGTAATATAGATGACATTTAGTTCATGCATCTTGATCAGGCGGTTGAGATGCACATAGATGAAATTTAATCCTGGGGTTGTTCCCCAGTGACCCAGCAACCTCGGCTTCACATGATCGAGCGTCAGCGGTTCGCGCAACAGCGGGTTGTCATACAAGTAAATTTGCCCCACGGAGAGATAATTCGCCGCGCGCCAGTAGCGATCCATGAGCCGCAGTTCATCGGACTCGAGCGGATGCACTTCTTTCAAGTCGTGATGTTGGTTCATTGTGACCAGTGAGAAATATTAGAAGACGGAACGGAGTAAGCCGCCCTCGACTCTCAGTGCGGCGCCGTTTGTCGCAGACGACAACGGGCTGCAGACATAAGCAACCATGGAAGCGACTTCGTCCGGTTGTATGAACCGTTTGAGAAGTGAACCGGGACGCGCTTTCTCGAAAAACTGTTTCTCTACTTCTGCGACGGTAATTCCCTGTTCTTTCGCCAACTGCTGCAGAAACGTTCCGACACCCTCCGACAGCGTGGGACCAGGAAGGACTGAGTTTACAGTTACCGCTGTTCCCAGAGTTGTTTCAGCTAAGCCTCGGGCAAGAGCGACCTGCGCGGTCTTCGTCACTCCATAATGGATCATTTCGGCGGGGATGTTTACTGCTGATTCGCTCGAAACAAAAACGATTCGTCCCCAGTTACGGAGTTTCATCCGAGGTAGATAGTGTCGACTTAGCCGGACACCGCTCATTACATTCACCTGGAGAAATCTGAGCCAGTCGGCATCGGAGATCTGCTCAAAAGGTTGGGGCTCAAAAATGCCAACATTGTTGATGAGGATGTCTAATTCAGGGAAGGCTTCTATGATTTGGCTTGCGCCGTTAGCAGTAGATAGATCTGCGACGACGCCTTGCACTCGAGCGTTCGGAACCTCAGCCGCGATTCTCTCCTTCGCGTCGTTTACCCTTTGCACGGTTCGGCCATTTACGATTACCTGAGCACCCTCTTGGGCCAAAGCCTTCGAGATAGCGAAGCCTATGCCCAACGTTGAACCGGTGATAAGCGCCCTTCTACCGTCGAGTTGAAGATCCATTGCTCCTTCCCTCTTTCTCCTGCAATCGGAGAACCACCAACCTCTGGAGGAATTATAACTTCAAGTGCAGAATTGGATCACTTCTTCTTGCGCCGCGGTAGTGTCCTAATTTCACGTCCACCGGGACTCTCTGTTTCTCCGTGTCTCCGTGGTGAAATGGTTTTCTCCGCTTTATCACCACGGAGGCACAGAGAACACGGAGAATGCACTAATACAAATCTCAAATTAGGACACTACTGGCGCCGCCGAGATTACGTGAAAGGAAAACCGATCGCGTTCTACGAGAAGACGTTGGGCATGCCCTGGGATTATTCATGGCTACAAGAATGACTACGGAGTAAGATCACTTTCCCAGGTATGCTCGAAGGATTCTGAAACAAAAAAAACCTCAATGTCCAAGTTGACTGTAGAACAGATCGATCAATTTACTCGGAACGGATATCTGATGATCAAGGCGCTGTTCGATCCTGAAGAGATGGATTTACTTCTTAATATCGCCAAGAGTGATCGGCAAATAGAGCAACAAGCGCAGGTGCGATTGGACTTAGCTAGTGGAAAAAGCAAGTTATGGATTACCGGATCATTGGGTGATGACATCTACAGCGCATTTGTCCGCTGCCCGCGCATCGTTGATCCGATGGAGCAAATACTAGGTGGGGAGGTCTACCACTACCATCACAAAATGATGCTCAAGGAACCTTTTGTGGGTGGAGCATGGGAGTGGCACCAGGATTACGGTTACTGGTACTCCAATGATTGTCTGTTTCCTTATATGGCGAGCTGCCTGATTGCGATTGACCGCGCAATTCCAGAGAACGGCTGTCTGCAAGTGATCAAAGGATCACATCACATGGGCCGGATTGATCACCACAAAGTGGGAGAACAAACTGGTGCTGACAGGGAGCGAGTACAGGAAGCGCTCAAGGCCCTGGAGTTGGTCCAGTGTGAGATGGAACCGGGATCTGCACTCTTCTTCCATTGCAATTTACTTCATCGGTCTGATGCAAATAGGAGCCCAAATCCACGCTGGTCTCTAATCTGTAGTTACAATGCCGCGCGCAACCCCTGCCGAGAAAAGTTGAATCATTCTGGTTATCACTTCCTCGAGAAGTGGCCAGATTCTCAAATCAAAGCGATCGGCCGCCGCCAGTTGGAAATGATGGCTGAGGAGTCAGATGTTACATCAGAATCCATTTGAATCTCGCGGCAGAACCACTGCATTTCACTGCGGTAGAGTCCGTCGGAAAAAGACTCTGCGCAACCTCTGCGTACTTGGCGTCTCCGCGGTGAGTTTTGTTATTGGGCAGAATCCACCACCGAGACGCCAAGTACGCCGAGGTTGCGCAGAGAAAGATTTGTAGGGACGGGAATAGCTGCCGTCCCCCCGCGCGTCATCGCCGGCGAGCAGGTGAACGTAAAGAGTCTTGCCTTTGGCCTGTGCCGCTCCACACAAAACCAACACCGCGACCGCTGCCACTAAACTCCGCAGAAGTAATGGACGGTTGTTGCCCATTCTCATTTTTCTCCGGCGGCATTGACCCATTCCCCATTTAGCATCACACGCTTAATACGTCGCATGTCACTAATGTTTTTCAGTGGATTGCCTTCCACAAGCACCAGATCCGCAAGCTTCCCCGCTTCGACACTTCCCAAGCGGTCGGAGGCACGAAAGTACCGGGCATTCTCCAATGTGCCTGCGACAATGGCCTGCATCGGCGTAAGACCTGACTCCACGAGCAGCTCGAGCTCCCGTTGATAAGCCCAACCGCGCTTAGCATGGGGAACATCGGAATGAGAACCGACAACGACGTGCGCTCCGGCACGGAAGGCATATCCCACGAACGCCTCCATCTTCTTAAAGGCATGGACGTGCATCTCGGTCGTTCCTTTGTCGCCCGGCTGCCGTTCGAAGACGGCCAGTGTCGGTGAGACAACAGTGCCACGCTCGACGATCAACTTAAAGACCGCAGTGGCTCGCGTTGAATCGAGATCGATCGCGTTCCATACCTGATAGCGCCCTTCAACGCGCGCATTGTTATCGGCGAGCACCGCCTGGCGGTACTTTTCTGCATCGCGCAACGGCAGCAGGGCTGTTCCGAATGAGGTGGCGTGCTCGACCCCATCAACGCCAGCCCGAATGGCGTCGGTGGCGTCCACAATCTCCAGATGCGATGTAACCGGAAGACCGCGTGCGTGAGCAGTTTCCGTTGCGACCCTGATCAGCGCAAGCGGCAGACGGAAGTAGACTTTGATCGCGGAAGCGCCTTCGTCGGCGAAGCGATTTACCGCGAGCCGGGTTTCCTCGGCATCCCGCACGATGAATGAATCTTTCGGATAAGCCGCCGGCGGCGAGTCGAGGTGGGGCCCACATAGAAACAAGCGCGGCACCGGCGCGGGCCCTTTGCGGGCGACATCGTACGCCTCGGTCCATTGACCGGGATCACGGACAGACGTGATACCGTGCGTAAGATAGAGTGCGGGCAATGGGTCGTCGCCATCAATGTGAAAGTGCGAGTCGATCAATCCAGGCAACAGCGTGAGTCCGTTCGCGTCGACGACTTCCGCCCCAGCCGGAATACTCACCGAGGCTCGCCTCCCAACTGCGACAATTCTTTCACCGCGAACCACGACGACAGCGTCGAGAACTGGAGCGACACCGCGGCCGTCGATCAAAGTAGCTCCGACAATGGCAACGACGCGGTTTGCATCAGGCCGTGCCACCTGGTTGATTTCATGGAGGTACTTCGACACTCGAGCAGTTTGGCTTTGACGACGTTGCGCCAATACACCGCTACCCATGAACAGCCAAACCAGTGATACAAGTAATAATAAAGATATCGATTTTTTCATGTGCGTGATATTGGATCAGTTTCGAAATTATTTGCCTGTGAACCTAATCGTCAACTTCTTGTTCTCTTTGCAAGATTTCTCGCGCAACGACTTTGCTTAGAAAAATAGCTCAACAAGCACACGACTTCGCCGCCCGATGTGAGGCGGTGGCTTCGCCCCGCCGGGTGGTTGCACGAATCAATTGGGCTGTGGCCTTGGTTCGGGCTCGGCCCCGAGTTATGCGCTGGATTCAATCGACCTGCGATCCCTGAACCATCATCCCTCAAGCCATCAGGCTCTCGTTGCTTGAAGCCGCAGCA
>WNFR01004975.1_pt1 | contig 13618 bp, 13 predicted proteins | sample 5400221 | NCBI WGS metagenome assembly WNFR01 (sample SAMN13153357, study PRJNA577476) | soil metagenome | isolation source: 40 cm soil under Madrone tree | place: USA:California | collected 2016-06-14
AACTTATTCCGCCTTGGAACACATGGAATTTGAAATCACTTCTGACGCGGGTCGTCGAATCAAACGCCCGGAAGCCCCCGGCGAACGGCCCTGGCGCCGGAAGCTCCAGATGAGCCGAGCTCGAGGCGCTTTCGTCCCCAAGATCGACATACAGATACGTGAAGTTCAAAATAATGTGCGGTGTCAGGCAAAAGTCGAAGCCGCCTCCGCCTGTCCATCCGCCCCGGATGTCCCGGTTGCTGTTGGTAAGGAATGCAGTCTTTGCGCCCCCTTCAGTTGTGGTGGCAAAGACATCTGTTGACTCGCTAACTTCGGTCAAGCCGACTACCCCGCCGCCGGTGCCAAATACCATTATCCGGTCGCCCAGGGTGTGTCCGATACGCACGCGTCCAGTGCCGTACCAATCCAACTTGGTCGTTGAATGGATCTCAGTCGAATATTGGTGATCGAAGTCCTCGTCTTCGTCCGTCGGCAGGTTAATGAAAGCGAGGACCGAATCGTTTCTTTGCAAGTCGCCGCCTTGGATGTCCACCTCAAGGCCGAAGACCCAGTTTCCGCGCTGCCAGTTGTAACCGGCGTGCAATCCGCCTACCCCGCCCCACTCGTCATGCTTCCTGGTCTCTACGAACAGAGATTCCGAAAACCCGGAACCCGATGCCGTGTGGGTTTCTTCGAAGGCAGAGGTCTGGGAATCGAGCTGTGCCCAGATTCCACCCCCTTGAATACCAAAATACCACCCCTCAAAGCACGAGGTTGGCGGAACCGGGACCGGCATGACCTCCTTGGAAGACATCGGTTCAGGACCGGCAAAAGCACATGCGCAGAACGCGCCCAATATTGCAAAGGTTAAGGTAAGTTTCTTCATAGCCTCGTGGTTTAGAGGTTTTGTGAATATCGGTCAACAAAAAAAAGCGGATTACTTCGTTAGGCCCTTATAAAAACTAGAATGAGCAGTTCACGGTTTCGTTTCGCAGAGACGAAACGGCAACCGCTCTTTCTGCTTTCGGATTTGATCGTTCATTAACCGACCCGAAAGCGAACGTTGTTAGTGTCGGAAGCAACCCGCGAATCACGCGAATAGACACGAATAATCGACAGAATTGATCCGCCAAACACGCCAAAAAATTTCGGGTCCGACCCGTTTAGCGTGTTTAGCGGAACTCTGGGCTGCTTCAATTTTGGCGCGATGTGCATCTTCGATTTAGCGCAGGACGAGGCTTGCATAACGCGGCTTGAGCTTGCAAAAAGAAAACGCGAGCAGTCCGACAATTGCCATGCATCGACGCACTCAGCCACGGTCCTTTCTAGCGAACCTGCAGCAAAAGGCGTTCGCGCCGGTCGACACCGCCTCGCTGGTTTTTTTCCGAATCGCATTCGGCCTTCTCATGGCTTGGGAGATTTGGAGGTACTACACGCATGGTTGGATCGCTGCCGAGTGGATTGAACCGCCACTTCACTTCAAGTATTACGGATTCTCCTGGGTCAAGCCTTGGCCCGGAAACGGGATGTATGTTCACTGGGCAACCCTGGGCGTGCTCGGGTTGTTTATTGCGGTCGGTTTTCTCTACCGCCTGAGCGCGGCCCTGTTTTTTCTCGGCTTCAGTTACACATTTCTGCTGGATGAAGGGACATATCTCAATCACAACTACTTGATCTGTCTTTTCAGTTTCTTGTCGATCTTTGTTCCGGCCAATCGCACGTTGTCAGTCGATGTCTGCCTGAATCCGAAAATACGTTCGCAAACGACACCTGCGTGGACGCTTTGGCTGTTACGCGCGCAAATCGGCGTTGTCTATTTTTATGGAGGTCTAGCCAAGATCGAACCGGACTGGCTGCGGGGCGAACCGATGCGGAGTTGGCTAACCAAGCTGACCAATTTTCCGGTAATCGGCCGTTTTTTTCGCGAGGAATGGATGGTCTATAGCGTGACCTACGGCGGGCTTTTGCTGGACTTGCTCATCGTGCCGTTTCTTCTTTGGCGACGCACTCGCTTGGCAGCTTTTTGTGTAGCGGTGGCCTTCCATTTGATGAATGCGAAGTGGTTTACGATTGGAGTCTTTCCATGGCTGGCGATCGCAGCGACAACTCTTTTTTTGTCGCCGAGCTGGCCGCGTCGGATCACAGGACTTTTTCGAACAAGCAACCCTTGGCCACTGAAAATTGATTGGAAGCCGCCGTCCCGCCCGAAGCAATTGATCGTGTTAAGTTTTGTGGCCGTTTATCTAGCGATTCAAGTCCTCGTTCCGCTCCGTTACCTTCTGTATCCGGGAACAGTTAATTGGACGCACGAAGGACACCGGTTCAGTTGGCGCATGATGCTTTCGAGCGTCCACACCCATGCATTTTTCTATGTCACGGATCCGAACAGCGGCAGGACCGCGCAAGTGAACCCGCGACAGTACCTAAACGAGAGGCAGATGAATAAGATGGGATACCGGCCGGACATGATTCTGCAATTCGCGCATTATCTCGCTTCCAGCATCCCGCATCTAGGACCCAAGCCGCTAAAGGTGGAAGCACGGATATTAAATTCCCTAAATGGCCGAAAGGCAGAGTTATTCGTCGATCCAAACGTCGATCTCGCTGCCGAGCCGCGGAGCCTGAAGCACGCGCGTTGGCTCCTACCGATGCATGAACCGCTGCCACCACGCGGAGAGGATTTCTCCAACGATCCGTTCGCGCGGCAGTTCGATGGGGAGTGAGTCTCTCAATTCTTTGAGAGCACGTGGGAACATGGGAATTGATCGATGCTTTCTCGCGAAATTATGGAATGGGGGCTTTGCGCCGGTCGACATCGCTTCGCTGGTTTTCTTCCGAATCGCCTTCGGTCTTCTCATGCTTCGGATGGTACAACTTGTTTGGTCGCTCGATCGAATTTCGCAATGGTGGATTGAGCCCTCCTTTTTGTTCAAGTACCCGGGCTTTTCCTGGGTTCATCCCTGGCCCGGCAATGGACTCTACGTTCACTGGATTCTGCTCGGTGTTTTCGCGTTGTTCCTGACCGTTGGTTTTCTCTATCGAATCAGCGCGACGCTTTTCTTCCTCAGCCATACTTACTTCTTTCTTCTCGATCAAGGCCGGTACGTAAACCACACCTACCTGATTTGTCTGTTCAGTTTTCTGCTGATTTTCGTTCCGGCACATCGCGCGTTCTCCGTGGATGCGTTGTTCAGACCAAAACTGCGCTCGCAGACAGTCCCGGCGTGGTCGCTCTGGTTACTGCGCGCACAGATGGGCGTTGTCTATTTCTTCGCCGGGGTTGCCAAAATTGCGCCGGACTGGCTTCACGGCGAACCAATGCGAACCTGGTTGAAGCAGCAAATTCGCTATCCGCTGCTCGACCGGATCGTGCAGCAGGAATGGGCCGTTCATGCCGCCAGTTTCGGCTCGCTCATTGTCGATCTCTTCGTTGTGCCGTTTCTTCTCTGGCGCCGTACTCGCTTGGCGGCCTTCTGCGTGGCGGTGAGTTTTCATCTTCTTAACGCGCGGATCTTTCCCCTCGACATCTTCCCCTGGCTCGCAATCGCGGCGACGACTCTTTTTCTCTCGCCGAGCTGGCCGCGTCGGATCATTTCAATTTTTCGGCGAAGCATTACATCGCCTGTTATGGAGACAGACACATTGCCACCGCGCTGGAAACGAATCCTGATCCTAAGTTTCGTGACGCTTTACACCGCGATCCAAATCCTCGTTCCGTTGCGTCACTTCTTTTATCCTGGCGGCATCGAATGGACCTACATGGAGCACCGCTTTAGCTGGCAAATGATGCTCGCACGTCCCGTGACGCACACATTTTTTTACGTCACCGATCCGAACACCGGTCACGAGGTCCAAGTCGCACCGGGAAAATACCTGGATTTGCAGCAAGCCACGCACATGGGCTGGCGGCCGGATATGGTTCGGCAATTTGCCTGCTTCCTGGCGAACAAGATGCCGCGCCTCGGCCCCAAGCCGCTTCGGGTGCAGGTACGAATGTATGTCTCCGTGAACGGAAGAAAGCCGAGAATATTTCTCGATCCCAACGTCAATCTCGCCGCCGAACCGCGAAGTTGGGGAAGGCCCCGTTGGCTTCTGCAGATACATGATCCGCTCCCGCCGCCCGGACAAGATTTCTCAAGGGAGCCGTTTGGCGCAACGCCTCTGGGGATCGATTGAACGGTTACCGCTAAACTCGATCAGCCCACCCGAAAACGAATGGTCGCGAATGACTTTTCCGCCGAAGCGCTGCTTCAATTTTCGCAGGATGTCGATCTTGCGTGCAACGACAATCGCGCGTTGCCACTCAGATGCCGAGCCGGTAATTTAAAACGTCACATTGCCAGCACCCAGTCTCGCCACGGCACCTGGTAGATTGGGATCATCCCAAAAGCGACGATGCAGGCGGCGCTAATCCTCGAAAATTTTTCTTTCGCAGGAGCGAGGGTCATACTCCGACCACGACCTGCCGCCAAGGCAGCTGGTAAAGCAGAATCGCGACAAAACTAACGATATAAAGAGCTGTAATTCTGGGGAATTGGTCCTTGGCGAGCGCGAATCCCATGATTGCGAGTATCCAACCGAAACCAAACACCGGCGCTGGAATGTAGGTTGTGAAAATGAAGAACAACAATAGAATATGGGCTAGTTCGTCCGTGCGCCGGCGCCCGAAAAGCAACAATGCGCCGATTGCCGATTGCAAGGAGACATCCCACCAGGTCATGACCAGCGCAGCGACGCGCGCGCGTCCAGAACCACCTATGTGAATGTCGTTGCCTTCGACTTCGGCAAAGGGGCTTCGCAAAAACATGATTCGCCTTTTCACGCTATCGCCAATGGAGGGGTCGATCCCGACTAGTTTGCCGAACGCGCTGAAGCGCGAGTCGACGTAAAGGTAATGCTCGAACATGGCGCCGGTTCGATAACTGGGTGAAGATAGTTTCTGGCCGGAAGCGGCCAAAAAGGCGAGACAGAGAAAGAAACGCGCGCTAAACCGAACGATCTGCTGCTGCTGCTCTGCCTGACCGAAAAGGTGGACGACGAACAGTATCCAGAGCCAGTAATCGAGGAGATACTTATGATTGTCGATTCGTTCCCATGACATAACAAGGGAGATGGTTCCGGCGAGCGCGAGCGCGAACCAGAACTGCGGTCGCCGAAGGGAGCGCGGATGCAGGACAAACACGAACAAACAGACCCTCGAAACGACGCGGAATAACCAGTCATCAAAACCGAAGATGGTCACCAGAACAAGCATGAGCAGGCTGACCGTCTGAACCATTTCAAGGTTTTTCGCGAATTCGACAAAGCGGCCTAACCGGGACGAAGCGGCCCGCGATCGGCTAATTGGCGAAACCCCGGGCTGACGCCCGCTGTTGCCAGCAGACACTCGCGACGAAGACGGGCTTTTCATGAGTTCTTCATCTCTCTGGAGGACCGCAACAACTCTTCCGGGGTAAATAGGAACGTTTCAGCCAAAGAAGCGCGCACATGCCTTGTCAGCGGATCATAAACGAGCTTCCAAAATTGAATCTCAATGCTTGGTCTTTTTAACTTCCGGTCCGGTCGCAGTTGCGACGGTACCATTGTTCGGAAAGACTTGGCACTTTCGCTGACTGGCTGGCCATTGATATCAACATTGAGTACAGGCCGGGGTTGAAAGGAGGGGATCCAGTTTTCGCCCGCCATCAGACTGGCTGCGCGCAGAAAATTTTCACGTGTTGGGTATTCAAGGGCGCGGTTCAATACGTCGAAGTCATCGGGCGAAAGCTGAACGAGGGGGTTTCGGTTTCCGTCCGCATCGATCAGGAAAACTTTGGCGTAACGATTGGGGAGCTCGTCTGCGGCGGCAAACATACCCATCCCGCCTCCTTTCCAAGTCGATAAACCGTAACGCTTACTGAGGTAGAGTTGGCGTCCAACGATAATCAGCGCCAGACAAGGCACGCACAACATCACCGCGATTCGCCAAATTGTTGATCGACTCATAAGACCATAACACGAGCGAGCTTCCCACTATCCTCGAATTTCAGGCAATCTCGTCAAGCACTCGCTTTTTTTTTGCCCGCGCAAATGGCCGGGTTCATGCAAGCAGAAGAAACCGCATGTTTCATTCGGAACGTACGGCAAAAGACCGGCGCATTTTCGTGCGCCGGTCTTTTGAAAATTACCGTCTAACCAGAGTTGGGCTAACGACCACCACCTAGAACTTGTAGTCCAGGCCAAGACGGTAGGTAGCAAGATTATCGTCGAATCTGAACCTATTGGTATAATCTTCAAAGGAAGACCCGCTGTTGGAACGGTTAATGCCCTGGGTGTCGTCGAGTAGCCAGGTATAAAGCGCTTCAGCGCGCAGGCTCCAGTGACAATTAAGCGCATACTGGAAACCAAAACCGGCAACCCAACCCCAGCGCCAATCATCCCCTCGCCAGTCGACGGTTAAATCTGGCTCGTTTTCGCTTAACGAGAGAACGTCCCACTTGCCGTGGGCGTAGGCACCGCCGGCCGTTCCATACACAAGCGCCCTGTTATCATTGAATGAAATACCAAGGCGTCCCCGCAAGGTGCCCATAAAGTCGACTCTCGCCTTCATGTTGTATCCCTCGTCTTCGAATCCACCGCTTTCTCCGCTGGACATATGCCTTGAATTTTCGGCACCGGGCAAGCCAGAGAAGTCGGCTTCAATGCCCATAACGAGATCTTTCCACTGGTAATTGTAGCCGGCTTGGCCACCACCGATGAACGCCGGAGTCTCCCAAGTCATCGTATTGAAATTATTACCCTCCGCTTCGTTATCAGGTGCCCAATTGTTTAAATTGCTGAACCCTGATTGAAGCTCGGTGATACCGGCATGGACACCGATGTAGAAGCCGGTCCAGGTGCAAGCAGGTGCTACTGGTGCGACTTCTTTGGACGCGTATCGCTCCGGCCCAGCGAACGCGATCGAAAGCCCGATCCCAGCAGTTAAAACAACAGTTAAGGCAATAAATCTTTTCATAGCGCGCCAGTTATCAACATTTCTCAAAAACGTGTCAATAACTTTTCTTAAAGCGTTCGTTGGGCGCTATAAAAACTAGAATGCTGCTGCTAATTTTCCCGGTTCAGGTAGCAACCACTAATTAACACGAATCGACACGAATAATCGGCAGATGATTTCTGGTTTCTTGTTCGCGTTAATTCGCCTGATTCGCGGGCGGTTCGAGATTTAGCCGAGGCGAAAGCGCAAGTCACGGACCGTTTTTGAGCCGAAGCGCTGCTTCAACTTTCGCAAGATGTCGATCTTAGAGACTTGCTCGAGCTCGTAGTGCAAAGCGGGTTGGAGCACGCGCACATACAAGACGCCCTCGCGCAACGCCACCGGCGCTGAGTGCGCGGCGATGAATTCGCCAACGATTTGCCCCCACGCCTCGATCACTTCCACTTCGTGTAAACGTTCCTTCAGTCCCAGCCGCTGCATCAATTTCGGCAGCACATCGACCGCTGTCTGCCATCGGTCCGGCACAGGGCGCTTTTCTGGCAGACCGCGCCATTCGGCGATCGCACGAGCGCGAAGTGCAGCATCCATCTGCTAATTACTTAGCCACAGATGAACACGGATGAAACACAGATTTTTTGCAGTCGTCGAGCGGGTGCCCTCGCGCGCAGATACTGGATGCAACGTCACGTTGCTTTGCGGCTGACCCGCCTTCGCCCGGCTTCGGCGCGGCAGGCACAGCCGCCACTACATCGATTCAACGATGCAACGATTTAACGAATCAACTTGATGCGAAGCATCAATAACGCCGCCGCATGTTGCTCGGCAGAATATTCAGCTCGGTGCGATATTTTGCCACGGTCCGCCGCGCGATCGGAATTCCGCGCTTGCTCAAGATCTCCACGATCTCCTTATCGCTCAAAGGCGATCCGCCATCCTCGTTCTTCACCAGATCCAGAATGGCCTCCTTCACGCTCGTGTTGCTCATCGACTCGCCGCTGGCGGTTTGATAACCGGGCGTGAAAAAGTATTTCATCTCAAAAACGCCCTGCGGCGTGGACATATATTTGCCGGAGATGGCGCGGCTCACCGTCGTCTCATGCACACCGACCGCGTCCGCGATCTGCACCATCGTCATCGGCTTGAGATATGACGATCCTTTGTCGAAAAATTCGCGCTGCCGCTTCACGATCTGATGCGCGATGTTGGAAATGGTCTGCTGGCGCTGATGGATCGACTTAATCAGAAATTTGCCGCTTCGGATCTTGTCGCGAATGTAATCCTTCACTTCGTTGCCGTTGTGATCCTGCGCCATGATGTCTTTATAAGTGTTGCTGATGCGCAGATGCGGGATTTGTTCGCCGTTTAGGATCACTTGATAATCGCCGTTCACTTTCTCGACCGTGACATCGGGCAGAACGTAATTTTGCGGAGCTTCGGCGAAGATGGCGCCCGGGCGCGGATCGAGTTGCGCGATATTGTTGGCGCATTTTTGTACCTGCTCTGCGCTGATGCCCATTCGCCGCGCGATCTCCGGGAACCGTCGCTTCCCTAAATCCTGCATATGTTCGAAGATCATTTTGTACTCAAGACTGTTTTGTTTGCCTTCGCGCTTTAATTGAATGAGCAAACATTCGCGCAAATCGCGCGCGCCAACACCCGGCGGATGAAAGCTCTGGATGAGCGTGAGCATGTTCTCGAAATCTTCCTTCGGAATGCCGGTATTGAGCGCCATATCCTCGGGCGTCGTTTGCAAGAATCCGTTGTCGTCGATGTTGCCAATGATGAGCTCCGCGGTTTTGCGATCGTTCGCGTCGAGCACGTTTTGATTCAATTGCCCCATGAGATGCTGTTGCAGCGTCTCCTGCGTCGGGATGGAATCGAAGAAAAATTGGCGCTTCTCCTCCGCGTCTTGCGACCGCCCGCTGTAGCTGCTCGATTGCGCCATGTAATCACGCCATTCGTCATCGAGTTTCGCCAGCTTATCGAATTCCTCTTTGAACTTCTCGTCCGCGGCGGCATCGGATGTTGCGGGCTCTTCCGGATTGGGCTCGTCCGCTAATTCCTCCAGCACCGGGTTCGTTTCCATTTCCTGTTGAACCAGATTGCGCAGCTCGAGGAGCGGTGCTTGCAGGATCAGCAAACTTTGCTGGAGTTGCGGGGCAAGGACCTGCTGTAGAGAAAGATTTTGGGTCTGATGCATCCCCTGACCGGCCATACGTGGAGTTTACCGATTGCGTCGACGACAGGCAAGCAGTTTACGGGCCGCAGATGTCGATCTAACCGCTTTCTACCCAGCAAAATCGAATCACGGAACACGACTTGCTACCCCAATTGCATAAGCTGATTGCTCCAGATGAAACGAATACCCCTCGCCCTTTTGTTTGCTGCGACGCTTCTCATTTCATCCAGCGTTGCCCAGACGCCGGATTCAAAACAGGAGCAACAACTGGCGGCCCTCATCAAAGACGCGCAGGCGCAACAAGCTCAAATTGCCGACAATCAAGCCAAGATCGAGACCCAACTCGCTGGCCTGGCTGAAACGATTCGCGTAGCGCGAATCTTCTCCGCCCGAAGCCAATAATGAAAACCATTGTACGATCGATTTTGTTTGCAGCCGTTTTCGCCGCGATTCCGTTAGCTGCACAGGCGCCAGACGCTCAAGATCAACAGCTTCTTACGTTGGTAAAAGAACTTGCGGCTAAACAATCCCAAATGGCCGATAACGAATCCAAAATCGATACCAAGGTAGTCGACCTTGCAGAAGCTCTTCGAGTCGCTCGAATCTTCATGAGTCGGGCCGGTGGCTCGCATAAGCCACCTCCAAAAAAATGACCACGAAACGCCGTATTCTTTTTATCACGTTAATCGCAGCCTGGTCGCTGATCGTCACCGTTACTAATGTGAAGAGCCAATCTCCTGCTCCAATCGTCGTCCAGGCCGCTTCACCGGCTACCGCAACATCGACAACTACCGCAACAGTCACGAAAGAGGCCGATTCAGTTCAAGCCGCGATCAAAACGCTTCAGCAGATGAAAGCGGCCAACGATGAAATTCTAAGCAAGCAGAAAGCCACGCTGGAACGGTTGGATGAGCTGCAGCAAGCCGCTGAGGAACTGAAAATCTTCAGCAAACGGGGCTAAGATCGACAACCCCCAAGTAATCGGAGCTCGCGAAAACTTTCGGAGTCGCGGTCACAATCCCGCCATGTCCCACTTCTTGATCGTCTCCTCAATAAGACGCGCGACCTTGTCGTTTACTTTCTTGAAATAGGTCTTCGCTTTTGCGAGGTCGAAATTCGGATAACCCTGGCCGTCTTTGTAAAGCATGATGCTCGATGGAAATGGATACGCGCTCCAAGTGTTAGGCGCGGGAAGCGCCGTCGCCATGTTTGGTTTGTAACGCTTCTTGTTCACGACCGACGGATCGATCGCGAGCATGTAAGCAGTCTCAGTGTTGCCGGCGTGCCCACCGTCTTCACCGAAAACTTCTTGCACGATATCGCTGCAGTACGACCACCAGTTCACTGCCAAAATTCTTGTCCCGGTCTCGCGTCCAACCTCTTGAGTAAGCGAACTCAAGATCGCTGTTTGGCCACCGCCGTGCCCGTTTAGCATGATGATGTTCTTAAACTTGTTTTTCGCGAGGCCAATGAGAACAGCGCGCACATAGTTGCGATACGCCTCTTCCGGGATGGTGAAACTCCCCGGATACGCGTCCAGGATCCCGGTGAATCCGTACGAAATTACCGGCGCAATCATCGCGTTTACCCGCGGCGCAATTTCGCGCGCCATCGCCACCGGCACGAGAATATCGGTGCCGTTGGCCGTTACTCCATGCGCTTCGAGTGTGCCAAGCGGAAGCAACACCGTGTTGATTTTCGCCGGAACCCACTCTCCAAATTCCATCCAATTGACGCGTTCCATCTCGCGCGTACTCGGCCCCTTTTGGTTCGCGCGTTTCATGTCGATATTAAGTACGAAATCGACCCGGCTTGCCGCCGATTGGCCTCCTCTGCCTGCCAGGGAGAGGACAGGAGGTGAGGGTGTCTCGTGCGATGAACACGATTACTTTTTCTTCGGCTCCACCTTGCGATAAAGCGTCGCCATGCTGATGCCAAGGACGCTCGCTGCTTTCTCGCGCGAGCCGCTGCAGTGCGTCAGGGTTGCATCGATGTAACCACGTTCCTGCTGCTGAATGAACTGATCGAGCGTTTGCCCGACCGGCATCGCTGCGATCGCCTGATCCGCTTTGTCGCCTTGCGCGTAGCTCACGATATGTGGCGGCAAATCGCTCTCTAAAATCAATTCGTTCTCACACAACGCGCACGCGCGCTCGATCGCGTTCTCCAGTTCGCGCACGTTCCCCGGATAAGTGTAGTGACACAAAATATCGACCGCCCCCGGAGCGATTTTCTTCGGCTCGCCGCCGGTCGCGCTCGCCTGTTTCTGCAGAAAATGATTCACCAAAAGCGGCACGTCCTCGAGCCGTTCGCGTAACGGTGGAATCTCAATTGGAATGACCGCGAGCCGGTAATAAAGATCTTCCCGGAAAGTTCCGTCTTTGAGCTTTGGTTGCAACGGCTCGTTCGTCGCGCCCACTACTCGCACGTTCACCGGCGAGCTTTTGTTGTCGCCGACCCGTCGCACCTCACGTTCCTGCAAGACGCGCAAAAGTTTCGTCTGCAACGGCGGCGCCATCGAGTTCACCTCGTCGAGAAAGATCGTGCCAAGATTTGCTTCCTCGAACAGACCGCGCTTGTCCGCCACTGCGCCTGTGAATGAGCCTTTCTTGTGACCGAACAATTCCGATTCGAGCAGATTCTCAGGCAGCGCGCTGCAATTGATCGCCACAAACGGATGATGTTGCCGGTTACTGTTAAAGTGAAGACCGCGCGCCACCAGCTCCTTGCCCGTGCCGCTTTCGCCCTGAATCAAAACCGTGCTGTCGGTGTCCGCGATTTTGTTGATCAAATTGTAGACCTGCTGCATCCGCCCGCTCGTGCCGATAATGTTTTCGAACCGGTAACGGTTCTTGAGTTCCTTGCGCAGATAAACGTTTTCACGCAGCGCCGCCTGATAATCGAGCGCGCGCTGCACCGTCAATTGCAGCTCGTCGATCTTGAACGGCTTGGTCACGTAATCGTACGCGCCCATCTTCATCGCCTCGACCGCGGTCTCCACCGTTCCGTAAGCCGTAATCAAGATCACCGCCGTTTGCCGATGATGCTCGCGAATGTGCCGAAGAACATCGAAGCCAGTCATCGTCTCCATCTTGATGTCGGCGATCACCACTTGCGGTCCGATGCTGTCGAGCTGCTCGACCGCTTTCGTCGCGGAATTAAACGGAAAAACCTGGTGACCTTTTTCGCGACAAAGAGTCACGATCACTTCCACCATCGCCGGTTCATCATCAATAATTATGATCTTGGCCATAAAATCTCAGCGCGGAGAATATTTCACTTTTGAGAAAAAGAAAGCGGAAATGAGAATTTTACTAGTTAGACGTTAGGCGATTTTTGGACAACCCCGTCGATCATCGACCAACCTACAGACTGATCGAACGCCACAACCTCATCAAATACAGATGTCGATCTTGCACACGGAATGGCAATGATATCGGCACAGAATCCGCGGCGAATCTTTCCCAGCGCATTTTCCTGCCGCAGAGCTTGCGCAGAATTCAGTGTCACCATTTCCAAAACTTTTTCCGGCGGAACATCCGGAAAGTCCTTTTGAAACGCCCGCATCGCCGCGAACAAACTCAAATCTTCGTTGCTCGCCAGACTGTCAGTCCCGAGACAGATATTGAATCCCAGCTCGCGCAATCTTTCGAACTCGAACGGCGAATGCCGAAAATATTTGTGACTGCGCGAACAATGCACGACGTGAAATTTTGGCGTCGACCCTGCCAGCAAATCGAAATCGCCTTCAGCCAGTTCATTCAAATGGACGACAATCCAACCTGGTAGGGACGCATCTCCGAGGCGTCCGACGAATTCCTGGAGCGGCGTCGCGTTCCCGCAATCATTCATGTCGCGCCCGATTTCTTTCATGAAGTCGTAAAGCGGCCCCGACCCGTCCCGGAACATCTGCATCTCCTCGCGCGACTCTGCTGAATGCGTCGTCAAGAAAATGTTTTTCTCGCGCGCAATTTCCTCGCAGCGGCGGTACAAATTCGCTGAGGCAGTGAATGGCGCATGCGGCGCTAGTCCCCAATGCTCGGCCGATTTCAGCGATTCGACTGCGAGATCGACAACTTCATTCGCACGTTCGGGATTTCGAACATCGATCAACTCCGCGAACCACCAAGTGCGGATCGGTTGCTTCGTTTGGGAAATCAATTCTGGAAACGCGGTCAGGTTCGCGATCGTCGTCGTCCCGAACCTTTTCGTTTCGGCGAATCCTTCATTGATCGATGCGATGTAATCTTCCGGCGAAAGTTTCGCCTTTTCCACGTTGATCGCGCGGATCCAATCTGTGAACGATTTCTGCCGGGGAATTTTGCCGCGGAGACAAGTGTAATCGAGATGACAATGCGCGTTGATCAAACCGGGCAACAGCGCCTGTTCGCCAAGATCGACAACTTCATCTGAATTTCGCGCTTTGACGTCGGCGAAGGTTCCAAAATCGACAACCCGATCTCCCGAAATCGCGACCGCGCCATTCT
>WNFR01004976.1_pt1 | contig 13618 bp, 17 predicted proteins | sample 5400221 | NCBI WGS metagenome assembly WNFR01 (sample SAMN13153357, study PRJNA577476) | soil metagenome | isolation source: 40 cm soil under Madrone tree | place: USA:California | collected 2016-06-14
GCGCGCAAAGCATTATTCCGGCGCAACCTCGCCGGGGTATTCCGCGAGGAACCCTGCGCAGCCAAATGTACCGCGCTTTTCCGCAGAAAGAGTATGGACAACGAGCAAAGGTGGAAACGGTCTTCTCGGTGGTGAAACGTAAACTCTCCGCCAGGGCTCCAGGCCGCTGTCTGAGTTCACAGATCCGCCAAGCGCTGCTCCTCGGCCTCACCTACAACCTTTACCGCCTCAGGCTGCCCCTACATCCAGAGGAAATCAACAGAGCCACGTGAAGTCTTTTGTTTTCTATCAGTTTTGAAGTGATGGAAACACAGGGCTTAGCTGCAGGAATTTTGGGGACGAGAAGCAGCGGGGTGTGTAGAGAAACCCATCCCCGCGCGAACATTCCCCATTCTCTCGCGTTAGTAGCAACTAGACAATAGTATTCTGTAGTACTGGGACGATTTTGCGCTGAAAGAGTAACGGTCGGGGATCAGAAGTTAAGAGTCAGAAGTTCAAGGTTGAATGTCCGGAAAAAGGGAAGAGCGGTAGCGGCTCCTAGACCCGGGTACCAAGACGAATCCGGAGGCCATGCGGTGGGGGAAAAGAGAAGAGTAGCCCACCCTTTCCAAAACCAAAACCGAAAGGGAAGGCTGGGAAGGCCACCCAAGAAGTTTTTGCGAATTGCATGCGCCACCCGCGGCGAGGACTTGGCGGAGAGGATCGATCATTTCGCGCAGATGTTAGCCGGAAAAGTCAAAACCCGCACCCTTTCTCCTTGCCACTGAATCCTGGGTCTCGAACGGTTTCGCATTCGTGACCGCCGTCGGCGAACAGGAATTTGACCTTCCGGGGGACACACTCATCGATGAGCAGTCTCATTTCAAACTGGTGGCCAAGCTGGTTCTGGCTTCTTCGATTGCTGCAATAGCGTTGGCGAGGGTCACACTGGGGAAATCCTCAAGAAACTCAGACAGCGTCCGCCCATGCTCCAGGTAGTCTGTCAGCGACTTAAAAGGCACTCGCGTCCCGCGGAAGACAGGTTCACCGCTGAGGATCGCCGGATTACTGACAATGATGCTTGAGGCCATTTTTGCAGGGCTCCGTCCGAAAGTTTAGCGCATTTCTTCAGTGTTTCGCATCTTTCTCGTGCGAATTGGGAGACGGCATGCATAGGAAGGTCGTATTATCCGTCACAATCCCCACACTTTGCAAAAAGCGCGAGGAGTGCGGCACCCAAAACCTCTCATACATCAGCCTGTTGGCCACCCGCCTGGAATACGATGGGACAACTCACGAGGGCTTCGGCCTTCGCGTCTGGTGTCTGGGCGTTTACCGCAAATCTCACAGTAGAGGCTATGAGAATCGCCATGATTATGGACAGAAGTGACGGCATGGGTCTCCTTCGAGGTTGCGCTAGCAGCGATGTTATAGGTACCGGAGCTTTAGTTTTGACTCTTCATCATGTATTGACCGAGCGTCAACTGCTTCTCGCCGAACTCTTGCTGCAGTGGTGTTGGCACATTGCACTTTGTATCCGTTAAAAACAGGCAACTCTTGAGTGAATCCCGCAAGTTCTCTTTGTTGGTGCTCTCGAACCGTTCCACGATGTCTTGTGCAATTGATTTTAGAAAATTGTTTGCCATGTCCTCAGGTGTCATTGCCAGATAAAGACCGCCGCCCATAAACGTTTTGAAGGTTGCACCGTTTAGACTGAGAACGTACATACAGGCATAGGGTAGACCTTCCTTCTCATGGTCCATACAAGAGATCAGCACCACGGCCTTGCTGACATCGTCCTTCGTTGCCACAGCGAACGGCCTTGAAACGCTCAATTTCTTCTTCAAAGCCTTCGTAATCGGCTCTGCCGAACCCATTCCGACCACGTAAATCAGAAAATCGTCGCCATGCTGTTGCTGTGGAACTGCGGGGGTAAGAAATAAAAAGGTAAAAGAAATGAGGACCGCTAGTATTTTTCGCATGTGACCTCGCTGGACGTGGAACCCATTCGATTTTCAATGCCGGGTTGACGGGTGCATGATTTATGGCTTTGAGACGGATTTCTTACTATTTTTCAAAATATCGCCGCACTCGATAGCCGTTCGCGCAGCTTCTTTTGCTAACTGTTCTTCGCCCTCAACAAAACGGGTGTAAAGCGCACCCGCGTTTTCGCTCACGGTATAAAAGTCTGTAGAAAGGTTGGAGAAGTCCTTCGCCAGCTCCATGTTGGATCGCGCTTTCTGTGTGTCTCCATCTATGAGTTCGACTGCCGCCGTGTTTGACGCACTTAGTGAAGAAAGCAGCGCGTTCCGGCACGCATCATCAAGCCATTCGAAAAATGCAAAACCAAGTGCACTGTTAAACGCCTGTGGGTTTTTCCGAAACCCTATTATCCCGGTATCGATTCCGCGAAGGGTCTCGCGGTCCTTTGCGACAGCCTCCGCCCCTTCTTTTCCAAGCGTCTTCTCCCACCTGCCCAGCAGCGGTTTGTACTCATTTACCGCACGTTCAGCCTGGGTTAGCACTAATCTGATTTCGTCGTCTGTGGGGAAATGTGTGTCGCGTTTCTGAGCAAAAGCAGCAGATGTTAATAAGAAGCTGACCAGCAAGATGGAAGCAATGTGACGAAGTGAGAGCATGGGTTCACCTTCGATACGTGCGAGGATAGTATCATGCCGACCCCGAAACAAAACGGCATGGACGGGTGGGGTCCACTAGTGGGAGTTGCGGAGTGTCGTGGATTCGGACCCAGAGAAAGCGATGGACGTCATGCCACCGTTGGCTGTGCTATAAATTCCTGATGAAGATCATCGAGCAGTGGCTTTTATTTAAGTACATCGAAGGCCAGATCACTCCAGTGTCAAAGCCGTGCCGAGAGCAGGAATGAAGCACCGTCGTACAAAGAAGCAGTTGGAGCGGCAGGAGATGAAAGAGGCTATCGCAAGCCCCGCGCCTTCTCAATCTCTCTCTGATTATCTACTATATCTTCGCAAGAATGGACCGGGATTAATCCTTGCTGGCATCGCGTTCTTTATAACTCCATATTTCTTTGTTGGTGTTGGCTTGTTCACAATAGGTGCCGGGCTATTGGCGTGGGACGTTTGGAAAGAAGTCGTAGCCCCGAAGCAGACTAAAGTCAGTAAAAGAACCTTCGGAATAGTGTGTTCATCGATTTTAGTCGCATTTGCGGTCTGGCTATTTCTACCCGTTCCGCTTCAACTGTCGGTGCAATCGCTCATCCCAAAATACGGGCCGGGGTCCAATCTTTACGGCATTCCTTGGTCGGATGGTCTTTCGCAAATGGACTTTACGTTGAGAAACGACAGCGATGCTGATTACGTTGATTTCGATGCAGAAATTTCCACTGACTTAACGTTCGAAGGAATAAGGCAGACGGATGGAATCGTGACATGCGCAATCGCGCCAGCAAGCAAAGTGTTACGACCCACAGTCCAGTCTATGGTGGGCGTCCTTCCAACAGGCCCACATTCCTCAATTGGTGGCGTGCCTTCTGGTCCTGTAGAAACGGACATCCAGAAAGGCGTGGGCGACCAGCATTACTTTGCAATGGCAAGAAACGTTGAAAACGGTGAGTTAATCTTTTCAGGTGACACAGCGATGAGGTACAGAATAAGGTGTGACAAACTTCCAGCGCACAGCGAAGATGTTTTCGTTGCTGCAGTTAGTGTGATAGGTCCATTTGTTAACGGTAAGTTTCCTGACCATCCATTCTCGCCCACGGCCAAACTTCCCGCATGGTGCGGTCTTAAAGCGAAATTCACTCAGCTAGGCCGTGCAAGGTCGGTCGTCATTTCCCAATGCAGAATGGGAAAGACTTGTAAACCGTAATTTCACATCAAGCGAGCGGCGGGGCATCGTGGATGGGACCCGTCGCGTGGTGACCACCACCCGGCATGTTGCGGGGGACCCGCGAGATGGGACCCAACGAATTTGAACCTCCGCCTGCCTGAAACAGAGTTAGCGAAACAACGCATGTCGCAAGGCGGAAAAGGTAAGGCGGGTGGCCCTTGTTAGGGTTGGGATCCTTGGCCTTGGAGTACTTTTCTTTCCTTTCCTGTTCTCTCGATGGGTAAGGGGATAGTTCCGTCCGTTTCCTATTTTCTTCCTTAGAGGCGGGGCCAGCCAAGTGTACCTTTTAGTTCCTCAAACGCGTTGAACGCGATCGGGCAGATGGCAAGATTGCCAATCACACCCATCAGCCGGGATGTGAATTCTGGTTGTTCCAGGTGAGGATACGATCTGCAAATGTCCGGTCTATTCTGGTATATGGAGCAGAGGTTTCCATTCAGCATCGGACAAGGCGGGTTCACGCTGCCTTCCGACATTGACTGTTTTTGGAATGTCTCCATCGATTGGCCAAGCGTGCTGGCAATCGTGTAAAGCTCACTCTTCTTAAATTCGATGTGCAATGATCGGCAGCAATTTGCGCATTGCGTACAGTCAATCAGGGCGAAGTATTTTTGGCTCAAGGCCTTGACAACGCCGTCGATATCATCGGGAGCATGCTGTTTCAGCCACGACCGAAATTCCCAGTTCTCGTCATCGCGCTCCCGGGAGAGTTGTTGGATTCTTGACAGATCGGTCTCAATTGCGGGGACTGCGACCCGTTTCTTGCGCCTCATTCCGGCCTCACGCAGCAAGGCTGCCCAGCACTTAAGCAATAATATCCGGTTTGTCCGGCGACGAAGAAATTATCCTCAACAAAGAGATCCGATGGCCTGGAAGTGATGCTCGGGTTGCGTTGGCCGACAGCTTTGTGAAAGCGCTCCCGCGACGGCCTTTGCTCGAATACTGAAATAAGAGATAATACTTGGTAGTAGAGAATAGTGTGGAGAATGAAGAATGGCAACCAGGGTGGACATCAAGGTGGCGGACGAGGTCTGGGTGGCCGCTGCGCTCCTGCATCGCGAGCGGCGGACGGCTGTTGACTTTTCGCTGGAAGAAATCCTCCAGCGGGCCAGACAAGAGGGCATAAGCGACGAACTCCGCCCCGGCGTTTATGTGCATATCGTGCAACATTGCGTGGCCAACCGCGCGCCGAATCCCGGCCGCTACCGCATGCTGCTGGAAACTTCCGAAGGCCGCCGCCGCTTGTTCCGCAAGGGCGATCCATACCATCCCGCGCGCGAAGGCTCCAAGATCGTTCCGGAAGCCGAAGACCTGCCGAAGGAGTATCAGGCCCTCTTGAACTGGTACCGCGAATGGTCGGAAGCAGCAACCGGGCAACAGGTGGAAGGCGATCCGCTCCTGCGTTTGCGAGGGTCAGGGAAGAAACTCTGGAAATCAGAGCCCGCCGACGCTTACGTGAACCGTCTGCGCGAAGGCTGGCAATGAGCCGGATCTTCTGGGACACCAACCTGTTCATCTACCTGTTTGAAGGCTCCGCCGTGTTCGGAGGCCAGGTGGCGAGCTTGCGCAAAAAAATGTTGCGCCGCGGGGATCAGCTCGTCACTTCCACGCTCACCTTGGGTGAAGTGTTGGTCAAGCCGGTGAAGGAAGGTGACACCCGGCTGTCCAAGGAATACGCCGAGGTGCTTCCGGCAGTGGCCGTCCTCTTGCCATTTGACGAAAAGGCCGCCACGGTCTACGCGCAGTTGCGCGGCGACTCCGGGCTTCGCGCCCCGGATGCCATCCAGCTAGCCTGCGCAGCCTCGTTTGGTGTGGACCTGTTCGTCACCAACGATGCCCGCCTCCACAACCGGCAAGTCTCCGGCATTCAATTCATCGTCCCGCTCGAAAGAGTGCCGATTTAAAGTTCCAAGCGTCCGGATAAAGACGGTGGACATACGGAAAGTTTCGAGACCCTACGAGGGGCCACGCTCCTCCCCCTGGATACCAATTTGTCGGTTGCGCCCCCACCGGCCCCTGCGGGACACTGGTAGTTCATAAAGAGGCACAGACAATGACCAACCCCATCGGTGAACTCAATCCTCCCGTACGCTTGATGATGACTCCGGGTCCCTCCTCCATCGACCCGCGGGTCTATCGCGCGCTGGCCACCCAGCTTGTGGGCCACATGGATCCCTGGTTTCGCGGATGCATGGACGAGACGCAGACCTTGCTGCGCCAGATTTTCCAGACGGAGAACCGCGTCACGTTTCCGCTTTCCGCTTCCGGCTCGGGCGGCATTGAAGCGGCCGTGCTGAATTCGCTGGAGCCGGGCGATGAGGCGATCTGCTGCGTCAATGGCACGTTTTCCGAGCGCATGTATGTGATCGCGCAGCACACGCCCGCAACCGTGCACGTCGTGCAGGCGCCCTACGGAAAACCCGTGGACCCCGAAGATGTGCGCAAGGTTGCCAAGGGCCGCAAGATCAAAATGATTGGCCTGGCCCAGGGAGAGACTTCTTCCGGCGTGCTCACGGACATCGATCCGTTCCGGAAAATAGCGGATGAGTTTGGCTCGCTTCTCGTTGTTGATACGGTCGCCTCACTCGCAGCGGTGCCGCTTCACGTGGACAAACAGAGAATCGATATCTGCTTCAGCGGCTCGCAAAAGGCGATTAGCGCGCCTCCGGGAATGTCTCCTATCACCGTCAGCCCGCGCGCGGAAGAAGCCTTCCGCAATCGCAAGTCGAAAGTGCAAAGCTGGTACTTCGACCTTTCCACCGCGATGAATTATTGGGGCAAAGATCGGCTGTATCACCACACGCCGCCGATTTCGCTGATTTATGCCTTGCGCGAGGCGATGCGCATCGTGTTGGAGGAAGGCCTCGAAGCCCGTTGGGCAAAGCACAAGCTCAATCAGCATGCGCTGATTGCCGGAGTCGAAGCGCTGGGATTGAAGCTGCTGGTCGAGAATCCGAAGGACCGCCTGGTGACCGTCACTGCGGTCATGATTCCGTCCGGCGTCAATGATGCAAAGTTCCGCAACCAGCTTCTGGACGAATTTAACATCGAAATCGCCGGCGGCCTTGGCCCACTCAAGGACAAGATCTGGCGCCTGGGCTTGATGGGCTACTGCAGCCAGAAGCCTTTCGTGCTGCAACTCCTCGCCGCCATGGAAAAATCGCTCGCCGACCAGGGTCACCGTGCATCGCCGGGAGCCGGCGTCGGCGCCGCCCTCGGCGTCTACATCAAAGCGGAAACCCCGGCCCTCGCCGCCCGCTGACGTAACCAGTTCCACGCAACTCTAAAGGGAGTTGCTTGACCTCCATAAACCATCTAGAATAATAATCTAGATTGCTAACGAGGGTAGTTTATGCGAAAAGTGGGACTCTTTGAAGCCAAGCAGAAGCTCTCTGAGCTGGTCGAGCGCGCGGCTCAAGGCGAACGAATCGGCATCACGCGTCGCGGCAAACTCGTTGCCTCGATCGGCCCGGCGCCCAGCGAAAAGATTGACCTGCGAGAGGTTTTTGACCGAATCGAACAGATTCGCCGCCGGGCGAAGAAGGTGCGCGGAGTCACCGTAAAGTCGTTGATTGAAGAAGGCCGGATGTGAGCGATTTCATCCTGGATGCTTCTGTCTCATTGTCCTGGTTCGTGGACAACCCTGTACCCGTTGCTGCGGTAGAAATTAGAAGTTTATTGCTGAAAGGGCAAAGCGCGCTCGTGCCCGGTCTTTGGGCGTTCGAGATGGCCAACGGCCTGGTCACTGCCGAGCGCAAGCGGGTGCTTAGTTCATCGGATGTTTCGGATTGTTGCGACGAAATCGAGACTTTGCTGTCCGGGGCTCTAGAATTGGCCGCCGAGAGTCCTCGCAACATTGTCCGCATTCTGTTCGCGTCCGCCCACTCGCATTCGCTGACGGCCTACCACGCGAGTTATCTGGAATTGGCCTTGCGGCGACGGCTTCCACTTGCGACTTTGGACCGCTCACTGCAAATTTCAGCCAGGAGGGCCGGAGTCACGTTGCTGCCATAATCAGCAGACAAGGTTCCTGGAAGTCTAAACCAAAATCTACTGATTACGCCCTGCAGCGTTCGCCGGTTGCAGTTCGCCTTCCCAACGAGCGATGACGGCGCTGGCCAGGCAATTGCCAATGACGTTGACCGACGTGCGCGCCATATCAATCAGCGCATCCACTCCGAGGATGATGAAGATCGGCTCGGTGGGAAGATGAAACGTCGACGCCGTGGCCAGCAGAACCACGGGAACCGCGCGAGGCACGCCGGCGATTCCTTTGCTCGTGAGCATCAACGTGAACACCATCAACAGCTGCTCTGGCCACGACATGTGCATTCCCGCCGTTTGCGCGACGAAGATGGAAGCCAGCGCAAGATACAGCGTTGAACCATCCAGGTTGAAGCTATAGCCCGCGGGAATCACGAACGCCACGATTTGCCGCGGCACGCCAAACTCTTCCATCGACTCCATCGCGCGCGGCAGGGCGGCTTCCGAAGTGCTCGTGGCGAAAGCAATCGTGGCCGGCTCGGCCACGAATTTCAGGAAACGAGCAAGCGGAATTCTCGCCAGCAAGGCCACCGGCAGCAAAACCAAAAGAAGAAACGCGAGCAGCGCACCGTACGCTGTCAATACCAGCTTCCCCAGCGGCAAGAGCACGCTGATTCCCATGTGCCCAACGGTGTAAGCCATTGCCGCGCCAACCCCAATCGGCGCGTAATACATCACGATGTTGGTGAACTTGAACATGGTCTGCGCCAGCGACTCGGCAAGCGCCAGCATCGGCTGCCGCGTTTTCTCGGGCACAAACGTCAGTGCGATCCCGAATAGCACCGCAAACACGGCCACCTGCAGAATCTGGTTGTCGCCAACGGCCTTGGCGATGTTTTCGGGGAAAACATGCAGCAGAAAATCGTCCCACTTCAACGCCGCTGCGGGTGCAGCCGCCTGATCGGCCACGGGTGCAGGCAGCCGCACACCTTCGCCCGCCCGCGTCAGGTTGATCGCGCCAATTCCCAGGAACAGCGCGATCGTGGTAATCACCTCGAAATAGATCAGGCTCTTTAGCCCGATTCTGCCCACTTTTTTCAGGTTGCCGTGGGCCGCGATCCCCGTCACCAGCGTTCCGAGAATCAGCGGCGCGACAATCACCTTGATCAACCGCAAGAAAATATCGCCCAGCACGCGGAGATGTACCGCAAATTCCGGCCGGTCGATTCCCAATTCGAATCCCGCCAGCATCGCAACGAAAATCCAATAGGTGAGCGATCTCCCTCGAAAACCCGCGTAAGCGAGCAAAAGTAAGCCGCTCCAACGCAGGGCGGGAAACATTCCGTAAGCCGGAAGCATCGGCGCCAGCAGCGCCCCGGCCGCGAACAGCACTAAGCCAGCCACCAGCGAAACTGATCCTGCGTTCGGAGAATTATTCGTCAAGGCCCCATCCCGCGAAAAGTTGATTTGATCGAGAGAGCGGCGACATCATAGCGTGCCGCGCGAGGCGGAGAGAAGTCCTTTCACACTTGGCGCAGAAACTTGCCGCTCTTTTTTCCTGCTGCTATCGTTTCAACATGCCGAAAATCAGCCATCTTGAGTGTTCGCGCTGCCATGCACATGTTTCCGCGGAGAAGCCCCAGACAGTCTGCCCCCAGTGTGCGGGAGCGCTGTACGTTCGCTATGATCTCGCTCCACTACGCGGCACGGCCGCCCGCCAGGAAATTGCCCGCACCGTCACTGACTCCCCGTGGAAAGGCCTTTGGCGCTATCGCAGCGTTCTGCCGGATGTGGCGCCTGTCACCCTGGGCGAAGGCTGGACGCCGATGCTCCACAGCCGCCGCTATCCTGGTGTTTATGTAAAGGAAGAAGGCGCCAACCCCACCGGAAGCTTCAAGGCGCGCGGCCTGGCGCTTGGCGTGAGCATGGCTCGCCATTACGGCTTGAAAAAATTGGCCGTTCCCTCTGCCGGCAATGCCGCCGGCGCGCTGGCCGCTTATGCCGCCGCCGCTGGAATCGAAGCCAACATTTTCATGCCCAAGGATGTCCCGTTCGCAAATTACGTCGAAGCCACGATGTACGGCGCAAAAGTTACTTTAGTGGACGGCTTGATCTCCGATTGCGGCCGCATGGTGGCCGAGCGCAAAGAAAAGGAAGGCTGGTTCGATATTTCCACGTTGAAAGAACCCTTTCGCATCGAAGGAAAGAAAACCATGGGCTACGAACTCGTCGAGCAACTCGGCTGGGAGTATCCCGCAGCGGTCTTTTATCCGACAGGTGGCGGTGTCGGCCTGATCGGCATGTGGAAAGCGTTTGGAGAGCTGGAAGAACTCGGCTGGGTGAAACCCGGGAAGCGTCCGAAAATGATTGCGGTGCAAGCCGCGGGTTGCGCTCCGGTCACCAAGGCGTTCGAACAAGGCGAGAAGGCCAGTCAGATGTGGAACAACGCGGCCACTTTCGCTTCAGGCCTGCGCGTGCCGAAGCCCTATGGCGATTACATCATGCTGGAGATTCTTCGCGAATCAGGCGGAGTCGCCCTCTCGTTTTCCGACGAGCAGATCCTCGCCTCGCTCCAGGATTGGGCGAAAAATGAAGGCATCTTCCTATCTCCCGAAGGGGCCACGGCCACGGTCGCCTACGATCACCTGTTGGAGACTGGCTTTCTGAAACCTGAAGATCGCGTGGTGCTTTTCAACACCGGCGCGGGATTGAAGTATACCGACGTAACCGCCGAGGCCGTCGGATTGCGCCGGCTCTCGTAAGCGTCGCCGCGGCATTGACACGCCGCAGCAGGAATCAGACACTAAAAGCCGGCGTTCTAACAGCATTGCTTTTGGAATGCCGCAACGATCCAGGAAAAAGAGGATTCCAGTGCCTTCTCTCCCCGTACTCGCGAATACCGGCGCGATGAATCAGTTCATCGGCGCCTTCGAAGTGACCTCGAAATTGAGCGGGCATGTTTACGACTGCCGGTTCTCTCACATCTGGAACGCCATTGCGACGCGCCACAGCGACACCATCGACGCAAAGTTCGAAGTGGATGGAGTAGGCCGCATCGTAGGCCTCGCGCATAACGCTTTTGTTGAATTTCGCGAAAAGAGCGGTCGCGACCTGACCGACCGGGAAGCAAGTTTTATCGCCGCGGAATATCTTCGCGAACGTCTGGAAGAAGAGGATGAGCGTCCGCTCTACGACGTGCCGCACGAAGAAGTGATGCGCCTGATCAAAATGATCGGCATCAAGTAATCCACCTTCACTCTAAGGCCCTTCTTCTTTGTGGGCTCTGCGCGCTTCCTCTGTGTTGAAATCTTGTTTTTCCGGAAGCTTTAATCACCCTTCGCCGGGTGTGCCGCCATATAAGCCTCATCCTCCGCACGGAACGCCGCCAGCCGCGCATGGTGCAGCCCGTCACGTTTAACAAAATAGATCGCCACCAGCATCAGCAGCGCCCCGAACACCATCACAGCTGTAGCCGCCTGCAAAGCGACCAGCAAATCCGAGGTATCCGAGATCCGGCCGATCAACAACGGCCCCAGCGCTCCCATGATCTGCGTCACAAACATATAGACGCCGATGGCCGTGGCGTGCGCGCGTTGCGGCGTCAAGTCGTGCAGCACCGCGGTGGTAGGCCCGTGATACCAGGCCATGAAAAAGCTGGCGACGAAAAATCCAGCCAGCACCACCCACTTTTCATCCGATTGAAGCGCTAGCAGCAGGAATGGCGCGGCCACCATGAGCGATCCGGCAATCACCAGCATCCGTCCGTACGCCAACCGCTTCTGTACCAGGTCCGCGAAATAACCGCCCGCCAGCACGCCCAACACCAGCGAGAGCAGTGCAATCACCGCCAATGATAGCGCCGCCTCTTTCAGGCTGAAATCCTTGTAGCTTGTGGCGTAGTCGATGCCCCACGTCACAAACGAGATCGTCGAAAACGAGATGCAGGTCCCGGCAATCGTCATGGCTACGTAGGCTGGCACACTTAACAAGCACCCGATGGAAACCACTTCCGACCGTGGCCGCTTTGGAGGTTCTTTCAGCTTGAAAGCCGAAAGACCGGGAATAATTCCGATGGCTCCAACAATCAGGAAGGCATATTGCCAGCCATGACGCTCTCCCATAATTCCGCCCAGCGCCAGTCCGGCCGCGCCGCCCAGCAGCATTCCCGACGCGAAGATTGCCTGAGTGAGGGCTCGATGCTCAACGGGGAATGAATCGGAAATCATCGCCTGGGCTGCCGGCGCGTACGCTGCTTCACCGATCCCCACCAGTCCCCGGCACACAAAAAGCGCGGTGAAGGTCGGCACCAGGCCGCTGCACATGGCGGCAAGGCTCCAGAACAGGACTCCGCCGGCAATGATCGTGTGCTGGCTGAAGCGGTCCGCCAGGTATCCCGAAGGAAGACTCGCCACCGCGAGCACGATCAGCAGCACTGTTTGCAGCGATCCGAGTTGCGAGTCCGTCACACTGAAATGCTGCCGCAACAATGGCAGAAGCGGATTCAGCACCTGGCGGTCCGCAAAGTTGACAAAATTGATCAAAGCCAGTACAGCAAGGAGACGCACCTGCGCGGCATTGAACGGCATTAGGCGTGCCATCATGGAAAAATCAGTTCCCCTGGCGCGAGCGACCTGGCGACCGGCGGTGCTTGCACTTTACCGAGCTATCTCAGACCGAAAGGAATTATATACCGCAGATGAGCGAAGCCAATCGGAACGCGACCACAAGTGACCGTTTAACCACGGTACTCTCCTACGGTGCGCTGCTCTTGCTCGGTTATCTGGTCTTTCGAATCACCGCCCCGTTTTTGGTTCCACTTGCGTGGTCCGCGGTGCTGGCAATCTTCTTTTTCCCGGCATTTCTTCTCTTGAACAAACACCTCTCGGTCACCAAAGCGGCGCTTCTTGCAACAATTGGTGTCACGCTGGTCTTGATCGTGCCGGTTCTGATGGTGCTGCTATTCGCGGGGCGCGAAGCCGTTGAAATCACCGTCCGTATCCGCAGTCTGATCAGCGGTGGAAGCGCCGTGGTGCCGGTGAGCATGGCCGACGCCATCCGCCATCACTTGCCCGCATCCATGCAGGACCTGGACTTCATGGGACCTGTTCAACAGGGGATGGAAAAGGTGGCATCGTATCTGGCCGGAAGCCTCGCATGGATGCTCAAGAATCTTTTCTCGTTCTTCGTCAATCTCTTCATCCTGCTGTTCGCCCTATTTTTTGTGTTCCGCGACGGGGAATCGATTCTGCGTGCGCTGCGGCACCTGATTCCTTTCGAAAAAAACATTCAGGATGAAATGCTCAAGGAATCGCGCGACCTCATCTTTGCCAGTGTTGCAGTGGCCCTGCTCATCGCCGCTATCCAGGGGGTTCTGGGCGGCACGGCCTTTGCCCTCACACGCCTTCCCGCGCCGGTTTTTATGGGTGTGCTGATCGCCTTCTTTTCCATCGTGCCCGTTGCCGGTTCGGCATTGATCTGGGCCCCGGCGGCGCTTTGGCTGGGCCTCAACGGCAGTTGGGGAAAGGCGCTTTTGGTGGTGATTATTTGCGGCGGGGTGGCGGGGCTGGCGGATAATCTGGTGCGCCCGCTGCTGCTTCGCAACCGCACGCGCCTGAATGATTTGTTGCTCTTCATCAGCATTCTCGGCGGGTTGCAGGTGTTCGGGCTGCTCGGTTTGGTTGCCGGCCCTACCATTGTCGCAGCCGCTCTTGGTGTTTTCCGCGTCTATACGGAACACCGGGACGAACTGGATGGAGCCGACGCGTAACTTCTTGCCATCGCCCCG
>WNFR01005076.1_pt1 | contig 13618 bp, 11 predicted proteins | sample 5400221 | NCBI WGS metagenome assembly WNFR01 (sample SAMN13153357, study PRJNA577476) | soil metagenome | isolation source: 40 cm soil under Madrone tree | place: USA:California | collected 2016-06-14
GAGCCATGATTCCACTCGAGAACCTGCTGGCGATCGGCCAGACCGCCGCTCCCCAGGTCATCAGCCATTACAACCTGTTCCGCTCTACGGAAATCACCGGGGTTGCCGCCCCTAGCTTCAGTTCCGGCCAGGCGATCGATGCGATGCAACAGCTCGCCGCCAAAGTGCTGCCCCAGGGCTTTGCCTATGAATGGTCGGGGATTTCGCTCGAAGAACTGCAATCCGGGAGCACAACATTGATTCTCTTCGGCCTCGGTGTGGTGGTTGTCTATCTCACGCTGTCGGCGCAGTACGAAAGCTTCGTGCTTCCATTCATAATCCTGCTAGCGGTACCGATGGCCCTGCTGGGCGCACTTTCCGCGCAATGGATCCGCGGCCTGGAAAATGACGTCTACTGCCAGGTCGGACTCGTCATGCTAGTCGGTCTCTCCTCCAAGAACGCCATCCTGATCGTCGAATTCGCCGAGCAACTTCGCAAACGCCCTGGTCACCGCCAGCGGCGCCGGCGAAAACGGACGCCACTCGGTAGGCACGACGGTCTTTGGCGGCATGATCATGAGCACGATCCTGAATCTGTTCTTCATCCCCGTCCTCTATCTGTTAATTGAAGGTTTCCGCGAACGCCGCAAAATGAAGACCGCCTGATCACATGTGGGGACGGGTCTCTGACCCGTCCGGCCAGCGCTCCGATCTCAGATCACACAAAGCAACCGTTTCTTCACCTGTTTCATCATGTATCTTGCGGAATTTTCGGGTCCTGATTTCAAAACTCAACAGTGCGAGGTGACTGTGAAAAAATATTTCCTGCTCGCCGTTTTCGCGTCCGCTCTAGCCATTTCGATGCAAGCTCAGGCCAATCGCGAAGCCTTGAGCCAGAAAGGCATCGATCGAATCATCAAAGAAGTGCGTCACGAGCTGGTCATGCTCCCTTTCTATGGCGTCTTCGACAATCTGTCCTACAAAGTCGACCCTGACGGCACCGTGACGCTGATGGGGCAAGTCTCCCGTCCCACTCTCAAGTCCGACGCCGAGAACGTAGTGAAGCGCATTGAAGGCGTGGAGAAGGTCGTCAACAACCTCGAAGTCCTGCCCACTTCCATCAACGATGACCGCATCCGTCGCGACGTTTATCGAGCGATCTATGGCAACAGCGTTCTCAGCCAGTATCAAATGCGAGCCGTTCCGCCCATTCACATCATCGTGAAAAACGGACACGTCACTCTCGAAGGCGTAGTAGCCCGCGCCATGGAAAAGCAAATCGCCGGCATGCAAGCCAATCAAGTACCGGACGTCTTCTCCGTGACCAACAATCTGAAAGTCGAAGAAGAAGAGAAGAAAGACGACAAAAAATAATGTGATTCTGTCTAGGGCGTGTGAACGTGGAGCGGGCGGGCACCCCCACCGCTGCTGTTGGTGTTGCTGCTGCCGTTGCTGTTGACTTTCCCAGCGAAGCATACCCGCGGATTTTCTGTCGTAATCCCCAGGGCCAGAAATCACCTGACCCTTCGCGCTCTTGCCCTCCTAATTGCCCCCGTCGTTAAGCCCTTTCTCCGTCGAAATAGAAACTTCTCCCTCTCGCCTGCGACAATAGATCTCGTACCATGCCCACACCCGCCGCCGAGATCGCAACCGCCGCCCGTCTTTTGCGCGCCGGACGTCTAGTAGCCTTCCCCACGGAAACCGTTTACGGATTAGGCGCCAACGCCCTCGACCCCGAAGCCGTAGCGCGCATCTACGCCGTGAAAGGCCGTCCGCCGACCAGTCCTCTGATCGTTCACGTCGCATCAGTCGAAATGGCCGGGTCGCTCACAACGAAGTGGTCCGACGTTGCCGATCGTCTGAGTAGTCACTTCTGGCCAGGTCCGTTGACCCTCGTCCTCGAAAAGCAACCGGCAATTCCTTCGATCGTCACCGCCGGCCTGTCCACAGTTGGATTGCGCGTACCGGCTCACCCGATTGCCCTCGCATTAATTCATGCCGCGGGAGTTCCCCTCGCCGCCCCGAGCGCCAATCGCTTCACACAGCTTTCTCCCACTACCGCCGATCACGTCCGCCGCGGTCTAGGCGCGGACGTCGATCTCATTCTCGACGGTGGCCCCTGCCAGGTCGGCATCGAGTCAACCGTGATCTCGCTGGCGGGACCGCAGCCAGTGTTGCTGCGCCCCGGCGGAATTGCGAGGGCCGACATCGAAGCCATCGTCGGGCCGATCGGCGTCACCAGTGAGGTTGCCGGCTCTCATCCCGCGCCGGGAATGCATCCGCGCCACTACAGCCCCAGAACCCAATTATTGTTGGTGCAGAACGGAGAACTACCCAACCACGGCGCAGGGATATACCTGCAGCGCAACCATCTACCCATCCGATCAGATGTCGCGATTGTGCATATGCCATCAACTCCGGCCGAGTACGCCGTCGCGCTGTATGGAATACTCCACCAGGCTGACGCCGACGGAGGCGACTGGATCGCCGTCGATCTGCCCCCGAAAACGCCCGAATGGGAAGCTATTCACGACCGTCTTCGTCGTGCTTCGTCTTCATGAACGCTGAATCGCAGTAAGCGTCTCAAGGCGGGGTGACGCCGTTCAGGCGCAGGTACATCGCAGCTATTCCGTAGTGATCGGCCCAACTTCCGGCCAGTCCCAACGCCAGCCTGGCCCGCGAAACCTGCTGACCGCCCATTGCCTCGGTCATCTCGCCCAGCTTCGAGTCGTCCATTTTCGAGAGGGCGTCCGTGCAGAAGTCGAACGACGCCTTGAGCGAAGCGGCTAATTTGTCCTTCGGGTCGGAATCCTTCGCTTCGTCCACTTTCGGCGCTGGCACCGCGGCAACTTTGCTGCAGAAATAATTATTGGATTCGATGATGTGCGCAACGAGGTGTCCGAATGTCATCTGATCGGCGGTCGGCTTGTATCCGAACTTGTCGGCGGGCATCGCGTCAACGGCGGCAACGATTTTCTTCTGCCGGCCAGGAAGGATCTCGCGGAGAGCGGAGCTGACCGGTTTGTTGGTCTGTGCGTTTCCAATCGCTACAGCGACCAACACCAAGGCGGGAATCAAGCGGATCTTTCTCATAAAATCCTCCATATTTGCTGGCAAGGATAACGCGAGCGAGGGGGCCCGCGCCAGACTAACGGGTTCCGGCCGGAACGATCTCAAAGACAACTTCGATTACATCTTTCACCTTGACCGCGCCGCCTGCAATGCTGACTGGGGCGATGCCGAAATCAGTTTGCTTGAGATTGACTGAGCCACTGTAACGATCCCTCGAAAACGAGATGGGAAACTCTACCGGTCGAGTTGTGCCATGGAGCGTAAGATCGCCGCGCACCTGATAGCGTCCAGCATTTTGCGGGGTGATGGAAGTCGAGACAAAGCGGATCTCCGGGAAGCGATTCACGTCGAGAACTTTATCGCTCTTCATGGTCTGGTCGATGTCGGCGCGCTCCGAGCCTTTCACTCCTTCGTCGAGAACCTTCATCTCTTTCGCGTTGAAAGTTAAAAGAGCCGTGCGTTTTTCAGTATCGAGCCGGCCGGAGGCGAGGGGCGATTCGATGGTGTGATTGTGCGCGAAGGCCGAGAACAATCCTGTCTTTTCTACTTTCACTTTGATGCTCGAACGGGCGGTGTCGACGTCCGCAGGCTGGGCGGCGGCGCACTGCCACGTCGCTGCCAGCACAAGGGAATAAATTAATTTTCGCATTCGGGAGTCGTCTCCTCGATCGACCGGCCATAGGGAACCTGTGGTCGTTACTCAGTGTAGAAGTTCCGTAGGCCGCACTGCAATTAACGCCGGCGGCGTTGACCAAAGTCATGCTCGGCAGAGGAGCGGGCGCTTGAAGGCTCTCTGCCGGACCCTTAAACTTGGAGTATGCACGTCCACGCTGGGCACGGACATTCTGAGCAGACCGGGCGAGTGCTTCGGATCTCGCTGGTCGCGACGATGCTTTACATTGTCCTGCTCGTGGCGGCCGGAATTCGCGCCCATTCGCTTGCATTGCTTTCGGAAGCGGGGCATAACCTTTCGGATTTTCTTGCGCTCCTGCTCTCGCTGCTCGCGGTCTATCTTGAAGGGCGTCCGCCCAGTGCGACCAAGACTTATGGCTATCGCCGCGCCGGAGTGCTGGTTGCTCTTGTCAATGCCTTGTCGTTGATCGTGGTGGCATTCTTTATTTTCTATGAGGCCTTCAAGCGCTGGCAGAATCCGGAACTTGTCCACGCCGGAACAATGATCGGAGTGGCAGCGGCGGGCGTCGTCATGAACGGCGTCATCGCGCTGTTGCTATGGCGCGCTGGGCGCGATGTGAATGTCCGCAGCGCTTTCCTCCATGAAATCGGCGACACGGTTTCGACGGCTGCGGTCATCGCGGGCGGCTGGGCGATTATGCTCACCGGAAAATACTGGATCGATTCGGCGCTATCGTTCGGGATCGGGGCACTGATTCTGTGGTCCAGTTTCGGCATCGTGCGCGAGACCCTGAACATCCTGCTGGAGGGCACGCCACGAGGCATGAAACTGGACGCTGTGGAACAGGCGATGCGTTCGATCGAGGGCGTTAGCGACGTCCACGATCTGCATGTCTGGTGCATCGGGTCAGAAAATTGCGCCCTGTCGGCGCACGTGAAAATCGCGGACATTACTACTTCCGAGAGCGATGCCATTCTGCGAGCAATCAACGACCGTCTGGGGCGGGAATTCGAAATCCGCCACACTACCATCCAGTTCGAGAACGTCGTCTGCGAAACGGCCCATGGATGTGTTGCGGTCGTGGGCGAGCAGCAGCACCATCATTGATGGCTGCCGTGCTGTCTGCCGTAAATCTCCTGAACAGTTTCGATCGTGTCCGCATCTTCCGGCTGCTTGTCTGGACGCAAGCGCACAATGCGCGGGAAGCGCAGTGCATAACCGCTTTCGTGGCGAGACGACTTCATCATGTTGTTGAAGGCCACTTCCAGTACGATCTTTGGCTCAACTTGCAGCCGCAATCCCTCATCGCGAGTGACGTGCTTGAGGAACCATTGCGTCATCTCGGCTATTTCGACGTCAGTCAGTCCGGAGTAGGCCTTGCCGATATTGACGAGCCGGTCTCCGTCCCAAACTGCAAACGTGTAGTCGCTGAGGACTCCGATACGCTTCCCATGTCCGTATTCAACGGCCGTTACAACCACGTCGAGGGTAGCCAGTTCGCGTTTCAGTTTGAGCCACGATTTGCCGCGACGGCCGGGAGTATAGCGCGAGTCGAGGTCCTTGATCATTAAACCCTCGTTGCCGCGAGCGCGGGCTGCGGCGAACAGAGTCTCGATGTCATCGGGCGAATGGGCCATTGATACAGGAGCGCGGAGTACAGTTGCGGGCGAAGGTTCCTCGCCTTCAAAGCCAAATCGTGCTTGCGCGTGCAATTGAGGAACGGCGAAAGTGCGAGGCGCGGCGAGGAGCTCGTTGAGAATTACCGCGCGCTCCCGTAGAGGACGATCAAGGAGAAGTTCGCCGCGCCAGTAGAGAACATCGAAGGCGAAATATGCGACTGGCACGTCACGCGTCAATTGTTCGCTGACTTTCTTGCGACCAAGCCGCTGTTGCAGCGTACTGAAAGGGAGCGCGCGGCCTTCAGCGCCAGCTGGCTTCATTGCGAGAGCGGCGTTTTCGCGGGCGGGGGCGCCCGCCCCACACGGGTTCCAGGCAACGATCTCACCATCCAGAATCGTGCCATCGGGCAGACCAGCGAGAGCGGGAACGAGTTCTGGGAATGATTCCGTGATTTCGTCGCGGGTGCGCGAGAAGAGGTGGGCTTCGCCCGCGGCGACGTGCGCCTGGGCGCGAATGCCATCGTACTTGTCTTCCACTGCCACGTTTTCGAAATACCTGAGCGCTTCTTCGGCAGACTCGACGGGGCTCGCCAACATGAAATCAATCGGATGGAACATGCGCATTCCGGCTTCGGCGATCTTGCCTGCATACGCTAGCAGCAAGGTTTCACCGATATCGCCGAGCAACATGTTGGCGCGTTTCGTGTCGGCGATCGGGACTTCGAATGCCTTTGCAATCGCTTCCTCCACGCGACTTTCTTTCAGACCTATGCGGAGGTCGCCGCTAATGATCTTTACGATGTACTTGGCTTCGAGCGGCGCAGCCTTCTGAAGTAGTTCCCGAAGCAGGAGAGCCTTGGCCGCCGGCCCACGCGCGGCCGCCATCTGATTGAATGACATTTGGACTTCCTGCAGCGACAGGACGGGCTGTGGTTTCGGAGGAAGGACGTCGGCAGCAACTGCTCCTGTGTCACCATACCGGCGATAGCTTGCAGTCAGATCCTGCTCGGATTTTCCGGAAAGTTCAGAAATCGTTCTCCACAGAAGTAAACCGCCGACCTGCAAAGTGGTTTCTTTATAGGCTGCGAACGAACGTCCAGAGAGAAACAGGGCGGCGGTCGCAGCTGTCTCGGGTGGCAGCGAGCGAAGATAGTCAGCTACAATGCCGGTTTTCTCGAGCTTCTTCGTGGTGGCGGCTATCGCCTCGGCGGTTTGGGCAAAACGGATCATCCGTTCTTGAATTCTACGAGACTGGCCCAGGAGCTAGACGCACAATTCATTGCGTGGCCACCACATACGAAGCGTGTGACCAGCTGCCCTGCCGGAACTACAGTCTTTTGTGGTACCCTGACTAGGAGTCGTTCCTCCCCGAAGGATCATCTAATTTTCATGCGGCGTCGGCGACAATATTTGCGATTTTTGGCGGCGGTTCAGCTGCTTCCCGCGCTCGAAAGTGGCGAGGAGACGCTCGTCGGCGGGCAAGCTGTGATGGAGGGCGTGATGATGCGTTCGCCGCATGCCTGGGGGATTGCCGTGCGCAAGGCTTCCGGCGAAATCGTCACGCATAGTGAGCCGCTCGATCGTCCCTCAGAAAAACACAAGTGGATGGGCTGGCCGGTCGTCCGGGGCGTGATGACGCTCGGACACGCCATGTCACTGGGATTCCGGGCCCTTCGCTTTTCGGCCAACGCTGCGCTTGACGAACTGCCCGCCAATGAGCAGGGCAAGAAAGTCGAGATCAGCGGCTGGATCGCAGGAATCAACATTGCGTTTTCGGTCTTATTCTTCATCTTCATGTACAAGTTCCTGCCGCTACTGGCTACGACCGAACTTCAGAAGGTAAATCCGGTGTTCGGGCAGCAGTTCGTCTTGAACCTGGTCGACGGTCTGATACGGATCGGGCTATTCCTTCTATTCGTGTGGGGAGTTTCGTTGTGGAAGGATATCCGCCGCGTGTATGAGTATCACGGCGCGGAACACAAGACGGTTTTTGCATTTGAGAATGGCGATCCGTTGAATACCGGCGCGATACAGAAGTATTCGACTTATCATCCGCGCTGTGGGACGAGCTTTCTGATGACCGTCATGATCATCTCGATGCTCGTCTACATGGCGGTCCCGGTACACACATTTTGGGCGCGCTTCGGGATTCGCATCGCGTTTCTGCCGCTGATTGCAGGCGTTTCCTACGAAATCATCCGTTTCGCTGCAAAGCATCGCGGTTCGCTCTTCGCGCTCATGACGGCTCCCGGGCTCTGGCTGCAGCGCATCACGACCCAGGCTCCGGACGACCGCCAGGTCGAGTGCGCGATTATTGCTCTCGACAAAGCGATGGCTCTGGAAAAAGAGCGTGGCGGCGAACTGGTCATTGCCTAGCGGGGCCCCCGCAAACACCTTCCGCTTTACTTCCTAATCAACCTAGAATGACGATGTTGAGATGCGGCTCGCTGCAGCGTCTCCATCGCGAACTGAGACGGGGCAAAGCCCCGTCTCTACGGTGAAATTATGTTTGAACGACTTGAACAGACTGAAGCGCGCTACGAAGAGCTGACGCAGGCACTGGCTTTGCCCGAGACGATGAGCGACTCGGCGAAGTTCCAGAAAACTGCCAAGGCGCACAGCGAAATCGCGCCCATCGTCGAGAAGTATCGCGAGTACAAAGATCTGAAACGCGGGATCGCCGAGAGCAAGGCCATGCTGGTGGATGAGACGGACGCCGAATTGCGCGCCTACGCCCAGGAAGAACTTGCGAAGCTCGAGCCGCGCGTGAGTGCGGTTGAAGAAGAACTCAAAGTCCTGTTGCTACCCAAGGATCCAAACGACGAAAAGAACGTCATTCTGGAAATCCGAGCCGGAACCGGCGGCGACGAAGCTACACTCTTCGTAGGGGAAGTCTTTCGTATGTACAACCGGTACGCAGAGGCGCATAAGTGGAAAGTGGAAGTGCTATCCACTTCGGAGTCGGGCGTTGGCGGACTCAAGGAAGTGATCGCGCTCATCGAGGGCGACCGGGTTTATTCACGGCTCAAATACGAAAGTGGTGTTCACCGCGTGCAGCGAGTGCCGGCTACCGAGCAGCAGGGTCGCGTACATACATCGGCAATCACGGTCGCCGTGTTGCCGGAAGCGGAAGACGTGGACGTCAAGATTGAAGCGAAAGACTTGCGCATCGATACGTTCTGTTCGTCAGGACCAGGCGGACAGTCGGTGAATACGACCTACTCCGCGGTGCGCATCACCCACATTCCGACCAATACCGTTGTCAGCTGCCAGGACGAGAAGTCGCAGATTAAAAATCGCGATAAAGCGATGCGTGTTTTGCGTTCGCGATTGTACGAAGTCGAGATGCAGAAACAGCAGGACGCGCTCGCCAAAGAGCGCAAGCAGATGGTCGGGTCGGGCGACCGCTCCGAAAAAATTCGGACCTACAACTTCCCACAGAACCGGCTCACGGATCACCGGATCGGCTTTACGATCCATCAACTCGAGCAAGTGATGGATGGCAAGATCCAGCCGCTGATCGACGCTCTGATCACGCACTACCAGGCGGAGAACCTCAAGCAGGAAACGGCCGCCGCCGTGTGAGCGCGGAGACGCAGAGAATGCAACTCCGCCAATCCCTGACATCAGCGATAGCGTGCCTGACGGCGCACGACGTCCCCTCTCCGCGCATGAATGCCGAGCTTCTCATCATGTTCACGCTCGGCTGCGACCGTGCATATCTCTACGCGCACCCTGAACGTGAATTGACAGCTGATGAGACTCGCCGCTATGACGAGGCAATCGCTCGTCGTGCGACGGGCGTTCCCGCACAGTACATTACAGGTCATCAGGAATTCTGGGGACTGGATCTGATTGTGTCGCCGGCTGTGCTGATTCCGCGGCCGGAGACGGAGCATGTGGTCGAGACGGTACTGGAACTCATTTCGGGCGGCGATTCAAGACAAGGTCAAGAGCCGCGGGCGGGGGCGCCCGCGCCACACATTCGCATCGTAGACGTGGGTACGGGCTCCGGCGCAATTGTGCTGGCGCTTGCAACAGAATTTCCCAACGCCGAAATTCATGCCACCGATATCTCTTCCGAGGCTCTGGAGGTCGCACGTGTCAACGCCGCGCGGCATGAACTCAGTTCGCGCATCAAATTTCGTCACACTGATCTACTCGCCGGCCTCCCGCGGGGCGAATTCGAGTTTGTTGTCTCCAATCCTCCCTATGTGGGCGAATCCGAAGAAGACACAGTGCAACTTGAAGTGCGGAAATTCGAACCCAAAAATGCCGTGTTCGCCGGGTCTACCGGTCTGGAAGTGATTGAAAGGTTGATTCCTCAGGCCCGCGAGGCGCTTCGTCCGGGCGGATGGCTGGTCTTCGAGATCAGCGGGACTATCGCCGATGGCGTTCAGAGCCTGTTGTCCGACTGGTCCGACGTAAAAATTACAAATGATCTGCAAGGAATTGCACGGGTGGCCCGTGCTCGAAGGTAAGTTCCGGCGCGCGGACTCGGCATTTGCCTGAACGCCGTGATGTTTCCCATCTTTGCGGTAGACCATCCCCTCCGACATTTGCAATAATGCAAAGGCTTTTGAGGAGCGTGGTGAAAAGAGTTTTTACATTTTTCGGAGCAGCATCTCCGCAACTGGGCCCGCTTGAACAGCAAGTGCTGCAGGCGTTATGGTCGCGCGGCAACGCCACGGTGCGCGAACTGCTTGAAGACAAGAACATCACGCAGGCGTACACGACGGTGATGACTACACTCGATCGCCTCTACAAAAAGCAATTGCTGGACCGGGTGTCCGAGGGAAGAGCATTCCGTTACTCTCCACGCCAGACCGCCGATGAGCTGCGCCGGGTAGCAGCCGTCGAAGGGATCCGGCAACTGCTTGGATCCGGGGACACTTCTTCCCTTCCGCTGTCATATCTCGTCGAAGCCCTGAGCACACATGACGCTCAACTGCTCGACGAGCTCCATGTTTTGGTCGAACGCAAGCGCCGTGAACTCAAGAAAGCGGAGCAAGGATAATGTTTATCCTCCGCGGCATCGCCGTTTCGCTGACGTTCTTCGTGCTCTTGTATTGTATTCTGTCCCTGGCGGTCGTCTTCGTCTGGCGGGGTGTAACTCTCTTGCGTGGCGCCTCTGCTCAAAGACAGGCGGACCTGCTGTTCTGGTTGCGGGTTTTCCCCTTGCTGGCCTCAGCCCTTAGCACCCTGATTTTTGCCGTGCCTTCGTTTGTAATTTTTGAGCCCCGTGCCATTGATGAAGACATTGCCCTGCCTCTGATCCTGGGACTTGGCTGTTTGCTTCTTTTTGCCCTCGGCGCGTTCCGCGTAGTCGCCGCCCAGAAGAAAACTGCTCGCGTGGTCGCCGACTGGCTGAAAGGGGCCAACGTTCTGGATGCCGGTGTAAAGACACCCACGTTTCGGGCAGACGGCGGCACTCCGCCGCTGGCGTTGGTAGGAGTCTGTTCGCCCAGAGTCGTTGTCTCTGGAGCGACCATCGCTCTCCTCAGTAACGACGAGTTACGAGTCGCCGTTCGCCACGAAGTTGCGCACATGCGGTCCCGCGATAACCTCAAAAAGCTGGTCTTTCATTGTTCACCATTCCCGGGGATGGCAAGTCTGGAGAGCGCCTGGCAGGAAGCAGCGGAACTCGCTGCCGATGACGGCGCCGTCGCCAGCCTGCGCGACGCACTCGATCTGGCAGCCGCTCTCATCAAACTCTCGCGATTGCTGCCCGTGCGCCGCACCCCCGCGTTCACAATGGCGCTCGTGAGCGGCGCGGGGTCGGTCAGTGGAAGAGTCGAACGTCTTCTGGCGTGGAACATGCAATCCCGGCCGATTCAAACGCGTTGGCGCTATGCCATTCCGCCGGCGCTCGCCGCTATTGCATGCGCGGCGGCTGTCTATGGCCCCGCCCTGGCACAGACTCACAAAATAACCGAGTGGCTGGTCCGCTAACTCCTCGCGCGCCTTACCGCAGCAAACTTTGGTTCCTTTGACCTACTACCGCTGGTAGTAACAACTCTCTCCAACTAGCCTGCTTATTCAGTCTGACTCGCCGCACAGACATGCGGTACCGGGACAGTTAATCGCGGCAATCCTTCTTACTATCTGGATTATCTTGACTATGAACATTGAATTTTCACTCGCAGCGTTGCGCACCGGCCACGGCCGCTTTTGTGCATTCTTCGTGGCTGTCCTTGCACTCTCTTTGACATCCCCGGCGCAGAACCCCAACGGAGCGCTTCGGGGCGAGATTCAGGACCAGAGCGGCGCCCGAGTTCCCACCGCGCAGATTGTCCTGACGTCTTCCGGATATTCCCTGCGCCGCGAAGCCACTGCCAACGATCGGGGAGAGTTCCGTGTCGAAGGATTGCTGCCTGGCCGCTATCGCGTTGCCGTCACTGGAAAAGGTTTTGCGGAAGCAGCCGCCGAGGTAGATGTCGTGGTCAGTTTTGTTCGAGACATTACTGTCACGCTCAAGCCCATCAGCAGCCGCGAGACGGTCAGCGTGCAGGGACAGGCTTCCTCCTTCACCACGGAACCCATCGACACCGCAAGCACGGTGCACGGCGGTGCTGTCATGGCGCAGGATCTTGAGACCATCCCACTTGCTCATCGCAGTTTCGCTAATGTTTCATTTCTGGTGCCCGGCACGCAGCCGGTAGAGCCGTCGGATCCCACCAAGGCGCGCATTACTGCGGTCGCCTTCGGCGGCAGCTCTGGCTTGAACGTGGACCTGTCGGTGGATGGTGGCGACAATACGGACGATTACATCGGCGGCTTTCTGCAGAACTTTTCGCCCGATTTCATTCAGGAATTTGCCGTGCGCACATCGCAAGAAGATGCCGACACCGGCCGCACCGTCGGCGGGTCGGTCGTCATCACCACCAAGCACGGCACCAACGATTGGCACGGCAACGGCGCCTTCTACGAACGCGCATCGGCTCTGACGGCGCGTTACCCCATCGACAATCCCGCGCCGGAGCCGAAGCAGCCTTTTTCGCGGCAGAATTACATCGCGACCATCGGCGGTCCACTTAAACGCGACAAGGTCTGGATGTTTGCAGGCCTTGAAGCAGTGCATGAAAATGCCAGTATCAGTTACAGTCCGACCAACTTGAGCGAATTCAGCGCGCTGTCGCAGCTGGCGGCTGCTGGGTTGATCAGAGGCGACAATGGCGACGGTCAAATCGTCGGAGTTGACTCGATTGCCGTGCCGAACAACACAAGAGTACCGTTTCGCGATTTCATCGGCACCCTGAGGTTTGACTACGCGCAGTCACCCCGGTCGCAATGGTACCTCCGCGGGTCTCTAGACAACTACACGACGAACAACGATCTGGTGCAGCAATCGACGCTGCCTTCCACCGGAGCGACCTCCGGTTCGAAGTATGAAAACATTGTGCTCGGTAACACCTTTGTGTTCAGTCCGGCGTGGCTAGGATCATTCGTCTTCGACGCTAGTTTCCTGCACCACACCGAAGCCCGCAATTCCAACCTCGGCTTTGCGCTCGCGTTTCCATTCAGCGCTACCTTTCATACGATTTCCGGTTTTGAGACCTTCGGCGACAACCAGTTCCAGACGCCCATCACGGCATTCCCGGTGCTGCGCAAACAGCAGAAGTATCAGTTCCGTTACGACATGAGCCACTCCGCCGGCCGGCACACAACAAAGTTCGGCACTAACTTTATCCACGAACCGGTGCTTAGCGGAGCATTCTCCGGGACAGAAGAGACCTTCATACAATACGTAAACAATCCGAGCTTCTATGTCGATAACCCCTCGCAGTTTTACTTTAGCCCGCGATGCATTGCCGGCGTTCCAGAGGATGGTTCCGCGTGTACTTTCACTACAGCTGGCGATGGCAGCTTCAACCAGAGTGTCCGGCGGTTAGGGTTGTATGCGCAGGATTCCTGGCGAGCAACGCCGCATCTCACCGTGAATTATGGATTGCGGTACGACACCACGTTCGGTCTCTTCGACGCTTCGGGCCGCAATCAATTGCAGAACCCCGCGTTTCTGACGCTCCAAGCGTTGCAGATTCCGTTGATTAACGGCACTCCCCACGACTACCGCAAACAATTCGGGCCGAGGCTGGGCATTGCGTTCTCTCCTGGCACCAGTGAGAAGACGGTGATTCGCGCCGGCGTCGGCCTTTACTACAGTGACCTCGCTCAAAACGGCTGGGCGGCTGCGTTTCAAGGGCTAAATGCGCCGCCTCAGCCGTGCGTGACACCCGGAGTGGATGCAGGATGCGTTTTGGGCGGCGCACTCATCGATCCCAACTACAAAACGCCGTACGCCATCCACGCTAGC
>WNFR01006591.1_pt1 | contig 13617 bp, 7 predicted proteins | sample 5400221 | NCBI WGS metagenome assembly WNFR01 (sample SAMN13153357, study PRJNA577476) | soil metagenome | isolation source: 40 cm soil under Madrone tree | place: USA:California | collected 2016-06-14
GACTTCCTCAAATCATTAATAACTTTGCCCTTGCCGGAAATAATCTGCAGCGTAGGCTCGAAAATCTTGGCGTCGTCCAGTGTGATGGGTTTCTTGTTTACCTTTTCGGGCTCCGCTTTGCCCTTCTTGCCCTTGCCTTTTTTCTTTTTCTTCGGCTCATCGTCAGGCAAACGAATACCGATCGTCTTCTTGGGCAGGTCCATCACGTGCCCGATCGACGCTTTGACGGTATAGTCCCGTCCCAAATATTTATTGATTGTCTTCGCCTTAGCAGGCGACTCCACTATAACCAGCGAACGTGCCATGTTTACTTTTGTAACCCCGGATTCCCCTGTTGGAAGGCCTATGTGGCGGGGCTTGTGTCCTTCTCGCTACCTTATTCAAGATGCGCAAACGCGCCGTACGGATTCATTCCCCTCGCTGCGCGTCAACTAAGCTCCTGCTTTTCAATACTTTCCAGTAAGCGAAAGACCCGACCTCGGCCTACAGCAGCACCTTGCTGAACTGCTTCCCCGGCAACTGCCGGATAATCCCTTTCATCTCCAAGTCAAACAGCGTAGCCAGAACCTCGGAAGAGTTCAACCCCGAGGACTCCACAATTTCGTCGATGTGCTTTGGCTCGTCCGTGCTCAGCAATTCGTAGAGCTTCTTCTCCGACGAGTTGAGCGAAGCCGCCGCAAGTAAATTCCGCTGCTCCGCTTCAGGTTGCTCCGCCTGCACCAGTGTTGCGCGCACCGGCGTAGGAAGCTCCTCGATCACATCCGCGCCATTGGTCACCAGCTTCGCACCCTGTTTGATCAATTGGTTCGGCGCAAAGCTCACCGGCTGCGTCACGTTCCCCGGCACGCCGAACACTTCCCGCCCAAACTCCATGGCCAACCGTGCCGTAATAAGTGATCCGCTATACTGCGCCCCTTCCACTACCACGACGCCCAGCGGCATTCCCGCCACGATCCGGTTCCGGATAGGAAAATTCTCCGGCGCGGGATGCGTGCCCAGCGGAAATTCACTGATAATTGCGCCTCGCTCCAGCACCTTCTCGTAAAGCTTCCTATTCTCTTTCGGGTAGCAGACGTCTACGCCCGTCCCCAGCACGCCGACGGCCCGCCCGTTCACCGCCATCGCTCCTTGATGGCCAATGGCGTCGATTCCCCGCGCCATTCCGCTAACCAGCACCAACCCGCGCGCCGCTAACTCCTTTCCTAGCCGCTCTGCCATCTGCGTCCCGTAAAGCGTCGGACGCCTCGTGCCCACAATGCCGATGCTCGGCAGATTCAGCACCTGCGAGTCTCCACGCACGTATAGCATCACCGGCGGATCGTAAATTTGCAGCAGGGTCTGCGGATATTCCGCGTCGGTCCAGTTGATCAGTCGGCAGCGATCAATTCGCCGCGTAAGCGCCAACTCTTTCTCGGCGCGTTTGAAGGATTGCTTCTTGAAGACCGCCTGCGCCACGGGCGCCGGCAACCGGCACGCCTCTAACCGCGTCAGCGGCGCGCGAAATACTTCTTCCGGCGAGCCAAATTCCCGCAGCAGCCGCGCGGACAACCTCGAAGCCAGCCCAGGAGTAAGGGCCAGCGCGAGCCAGGAGAGGGATGCGTCTAGCTCCATCGCCCGCGAAGCCTACTCGTCGAATAACGCTGTTGTCAACTACCAGAATCGGAATCAGAAGGTAGTCAGACCTAGCAGCCTCTACTGCGCTTTGGCGTGCGGAGGCCCGAATCCAATCTCCAGCGGCGTGTCCTTTGGCAAGACCACATCATGCCCGCGCGAAAGAAAATTCGCGTAAATCGACATCGAAGCGCCGTAAGCGCCAATCCCCAGCGACACCGGAGTCGACTTCGCCACCAAACTCAATAGCGCTCCCGTCAACCGAAATCCGGATCCGCCCGCCGCCGTCCGCACGCCCGGCCCCGCCATTTCTGTCGTGCCGTGTTCCACTTCCGTATGCGAAGCCGCAGCCGCCAGTATCACGGCCAAACCGCTGGAGAGATACCGCGTCTTGCTGTCAGTCGTGCGCGCCCCGCCCTCTTCATCAAGCTGCATATTGGCGCGCTTATCTACTTCGACGCCTTCCAGGTTGCCGACCATCGGCTGCGAACGCTGCGCTGTGGCCTGCGAGCGCTCCGCTTGCGATTGTGCTTCCATCTGCAATTGCGCCAAAGCCTGCGTCGCCTCCTCCGAGGTTTCGATCCGCTCAAAGATGACGCGAAGCTCGCCATTGTGGTGCAGCTTCCGCGCCGCCTTCGCTTTCACCACCTCGCCAACTAGCCGGCTGTTCGCCGGCAAAATCAATTGGTGCGTCGGAGAATAGAGCGGCTCCGTGAGAATCGCCGTAACCGGCGTTCCGCGTGTCGCCGTCGCGGAGCTGACTTCCGCGACCAACCGAGCCTTCAGCGTGCTATCCGGCACCGGCTCGCTCCCCACCGCCGCCAGTTGTTCGCTCGTCCGCGTGGTCACGCCGAAATCCAGTGGCGCATTAAGCTCCGCCACAAACCGCGTCCCCGGTTGTGCGTATTGCCGCCGATACGGCGACTGTGCCACCACAAATTCCTTTAACCGGTGCATCTTCCCCGGTGCCGTGAGCTTTTGCCAACCCTCATGCGCTTGCTGCTTCGCTTCCGCGATTTTGCCTTTCGCTTCGCTCTTCGCACGATCCGTCGCCCGGCCAGCCACGCCTTTCTCCTGCTGCTTGGCAGGATTGCTCACCAGGTGCACCACCTCGGCGGTTCCCGGCATTACGGCCGTATTTATCGGCAGTTGCCGGCCGTCCGGAAGCGTAATCATGTCAAATGCAACTTCATATCGATGAAACGGCGTCAAGTCTCCGTTCGCGTAGGCCATCGTGCGCCTCACTCCTGAAACCGGAGCAATGCTTTTCACATGACCCGTCGCAACGCTTCCCGCCGGTATCACCTCTTGATCAAACGCGTAAACTGTTTCCACCACCTTGCCGTGAACAGGTTCACCGGAATGGTCAATGCGGACCCGTTCGTCCAGCGCGATACGCAGCGGCGTCCCCGTCGGTATCGTCAGCGGAATGTTAGCCGGCGCCACCGGCTCAACAGCCCGCGATTCTTTCTCTGACGAAGGCGGCACGCACAGGGAAGCGCTCGCGTCTTCCCGCGGCGCTTCCTCACACCCGGAAACCGTCTGGACCCGCGCGGACGCGGGCGCACCATCACCGGCCGATTGGCCTAACGCCGCCGAAGCACCAAATAGCAGGGAAATGGGAAGACACCAGGAAACTCGACCAACATACATAATCTTTTACCTCGACAGTCCATCTTCGGGGGCGGGTGCCCGGGGGCTTTTAGAGATTAGATATTCGCGCAGCCCACACCAATTATCTACGCTCGCTTTGAACCTCAAAGCGCTTCCTGCGTTGCCTGAGCCGTTTGTTTAAGGTTGTGCCGCGTCTTCCTGCAGAATTGCTTCCAAGGTTGTGACGAACAAATCGGCGTCGGCTTCGCTAAAAATGAGTGGTGGCCGCAGTTTAATCACGTTGTGATGCGGCCCATCCGTCCCCGCCAGAATCCCGCATTCCCGAAGCCGGTTCACCACGTAATCCGCCTGCTCCGTAGCCGGTTCGCGCGTTTCCCGGTCGCGCACCAGATCAATTCCCAGGAAAAGCCCAGACCCGCGCACATCGCCAATCAGGCGATTACATTCCTGCAGCTTCTTCAATTCCGTCATCCAATATCTTCCAACGCGCAGCGCCCGATCCCGCAGCCCTTCATCGCGCAACACATCCAGCACCGCCAATCCCGCCGCGCACGCAACCGGATTCCCTCCGAACGTGCTGAAAAACTCCATCCCATTCGCAAACGACGCAGCGATCTCTCGCGTAGTCACCACCGCCGCAAACGGAAACGCGTTCCCAATCGGCTTCCCGAATACGACGACGTCCGGAATCACGCCCTGCGTTTCGAACCCCCAGAAATGTGTGCCCAGCCTGCCGAATCCCACTTGCACTTCATCCGCGATGCAAACCGCGCCCGCAGCCCGCACCCGCCGATACGCTTCCGCCAAATAATTCGGCGGAAAGACAATCTGCCCAGCGACGCTCGGCAGCGTCTCCGCAATGAACGCCGCGACCTCGCGACCGTCGCGCCGCGCGCGCTCGAGAATTTCATCCACATGCGCCGCATATTTCGCGCCGGCCTCAGCATCATCACGTCGGTAAAGTCCGCGATAATCATCCGCAATCGGCGCCACGTGTACCCAAGGCTTTCGCCCGCGCCCGCCCGGCCCATTAAACTTGTAAGGGCTGATATCGATCAGCGCATTCGTGTGCCCGTGATACGCGTGCTCCAGAGTGATGATGTCTTCCCGCCCGGTATGCGCCCGCGCCAGCCGCAGCGCCAGCTCATTCGCCTCGCTGCCCGAATTCACGAAGTAGCAAACACGCAACGGGTCCGGCAAAAGCTGCGTCAGCCTCTCCGCATAACGCAACACGTTGTCGTGCAAATACCGCGTATTTGTATTGAGCAGCGCAAGCTGCTCCTGCGCCGCCCTCACCACCCGCGGATGGCTGTGCCCCACCAGCGGCACATTGTTGTACACGTCCAGATACGCGGCTCCCGTATCGTCATACAAATATTGCATCCACCCGCGAACGATCTTCAGCGGCCGCCGGTACGAGACACTCAGGTTTTTCCCCAACAGCGGCTTCCGCGCACCAAGGGTTTCCACAACGCTTCGTTCTTTCACCGGAAAGCGATCGGCGGGAATGCCAAGAAGCAAATTCGGATCAGGAGACAAACTCGCCCACACACGTCGTTCCGACGCCCGCGCCACGCCGGGAAAATCCGTCCCCAGATCCAACAAATCATTGATGACCTGAAAATGAAGATGCGGCACCCACCCGCCATTTTCCGACGTCTCTCCGACCTCAACGAATTTCTCGCCGCGAGCAATCTTCTGACCTACGCGCAGTCCCGCCAAACTCTTCACGCTGATATGGCCGTAAAGCGTAAAAAACTCCTGCGCTTCCCCTCTGAAGTCCAAAAAGGAATGCCGCAAAATCACCACCGGACCGTAATCCAGCGCCGCTGCGTTATTCGCAAACGAATGCACCACAGCATCAAGCGGCGCGCGAATCGCGGTCCCAGCCGGCACATGCAAATCAATCCCAAGATGAATCGTGCGCCGCTCGTCAACGGCGCTCCCGCCGCCAAACTGCGCCGCCGTATAGATCGCGCGCGCCTCGTCATACCGCCCCACGCCCACCTCGGCGCATGCGCGTTTCATCTCCGCAAAAATCCGCTCCGTGGCAACCGCAGGATCAGCCACCGCGGGATCAGCGCCAAGCAATGTGCTGCCCAGGCTGAAATCGAAAACGAGACTGGGCACAGTCCGCAAATCCAAATCGAGCACAGAAGCCGCACTATGCGTATTGTCGAGCAACCACTTCCGCACCGATTCGCTCTGTGGAACCGCATCGAATCCGCAGGCCACGCGAAACGTGTAATACGCAAAACGCGGATGAATTTGTGTCAGGCGTTCCAACGCTTCAAAAGCTGGCCGTTCGCTAACCGTGACGTACGAGTCGTCCGGTTTGACGCTCGCGCGCTGCGCCGAATTCACCACACTCACTGCTAAGCGTGTGCCGATCAGCGCATACAAAACCCGGAGCTCCTCCTCCATGAGTGGAAACGCGCGGTGATACCCGGCGACCACTTCCGCCGCCGCTCGCAGCGGATTCTCTTTCGATAGAATCGCGTACGCCGCCGCGATCGCCACTTCCGAAACCGTCACGCTCTCGTGCATGTCGCCAAAATCAATTACGCTCGCAACCTTTCTCGGCAACGGCAGCGGCTCTCCCACCAGCACGTTGTAATCATTGGCGTCGCCATACACCACGCTGCGGCGAAGCCGCGGCAACGCGGGCAGAACCTCGACTTCATAAAGCGCCAGAAATTTCTCAACCAGCGCTCGCTGCGAACCGTCGCGAACGTGATGCAGATGCGCGCGAATCCATCCCGCGCGCGTCAAATCCCACTTCAACTCGCGGCGTACTGCCGGATGGGAAAAATCGGCAAGCGAGGCGTCCATCTCGCCCAAGAATTGCCCGAGGCTTTGCAATAGCTCTGGCGAATGCGGCCGCGCCTTCGTCAGCATCGTTCCCGGCACATAGCTGAGCAACCAAACCAGCCGCTGCGTTCCATCCGCCGCAGTAACTGCGGTAAACGCCTCGCCCTTCACGTTGAGCCGCACACGCGGCAGCGTAAGTTGTGGCGCCCGCTGCGCCAAATGTTGCAGCGCCCGGCACTGCATATCAATAAACGCCCGTTCCCGCGCCGGGTGCATCACCTTCAGCACAAACCCATTTTGTGTATTGGAAAGTGGGACAGCCGTTTCCCGCTGTCTTCCGCTCAACTCGTGCAGCGTAGTCCCGTACAGCGTTGTAAGGTGGAAATTATCGTCGTACTCGCCAGGAAGCGCCTTGGCGGCCACTTCCAGTCCATACAGTTCCCGAGCGAGCCCTACCGCTTCCGCCTCCGTAGTCGCCCGCGCAACCCGCTCTTCCAGCAGCATCCAGAAATCTTATCCGCAACGCCTCGCGCCGTCCATTCGCATGGAGTGCGGCGGTCTTGCCGCCGCTTTTAGGTTGCAAACGCCGCGAGCAACGGCCGCAGCAATTGGCGGCCTTCTAATCCGCCACCGATATCGGTCCATTCTCCGTCGACAGCCGAACCACCGGCGACCCGCTCCCATACTCAATCCGCCGATGCTCGTCATCCCAAGTTTTTCTCGCATCCGAACAAACACTCGCATGGCAGCTAACCGGCGAATGCCCGTTCGACTCCACCAGAAAGCTCGAGTGAAATCCGGATGGCACGCGCAAAGTCAGCGGCCCATTCACCGCGTCGGCCACCAACTCCGACCCGTCCCAGTTCGAACCAAGCGAAACCGTAATCGGCCCATTCTGCGTATGCAGCCGCAGCTTCCCGCTGTTCCCGGAAAAACTGATCGGCCCATTCTCCGCCGAAATATTCGCCTCGCCCGAGCAATCCTTCAACGAAATCGGCCCGTTCGTGGCCCGCGTGGTGATCTTACCGTCCACACTGTAAAAACTGACCGGTCCGTTGTGCGCGGTCACTTCGATATCCGCAGACCGAGGCGTTCGAATCAGCAGGAAGACCGTCCAGTCGTTGTGATAGCCGTGAGGCCCGCTCACCGAAACATCTCCGCCCTGCACCGCCAGCTTGATCTCCGCTAAGATCCGCGTCGCATCGCTGCCCACCGCTGCCTTGCAAGCCGTCACGGAGTACGCATCCTTATCCCACCCAGCCACCTGCACGCCTCCGTTCTCCACTTCATGCACGCGCAGCACGGCAGCTTCGGCCTTAGTAACCGTCCGCTCTTCCGCCTGAATCGTCGGCCGCTCATCATTCATCCGGATGTGCAGATCAGAGCAGTCCGCCGCAAGTCCATCTCCCCAATGCGTAGACCCCATCCCGAAGCGCTCGCTTACCCACGCCGGAACAGCCGGCGCCGGCGGGGCGGCAGGTGCTGCGGGGACAGCGGGCGCTGCGGGAACGGCGGGCACCGCCGCCAAAGCTGGCACTGCAGGAAACGCTAAACTCGGCGGTTCCGGCGCTGCCGGGCTGGCCTGAGCCCGCCCGCGCGCCAAAGGCAGTATCAATAATATGTATGCGAAACAAGCCGCAGCCATGGCCGTCACTGTGCGCGTCTTCATAGGACATCCCCTCCACCGCTATAGACGACACGCCCCTGCCAATGGTCTTGCCCCCTTCTAACAAAAATATGACAACGCTTTCTCCGATCTCCGCCATCATTGGATTTGAGGAGAGTGCAATGAGAGCTGTACCAGCGGTCCTGCTTTTCCCCCTGATCCCATTGAGTGCCTTTGCCCAGGGCAGTGCGTCCTACTCGATCGATCCGCAGCAAAGCAAATTGGAGATTCACGTCGGCAAAGAGGGCGCCTTCAAAGCCTTCGGCCACGATCATCTCATCGCCGCCAGGCAGGTTTCCGGTGAAGTCCAGTTTGACTCGCAGAAGATCGACAAATCCTCCGTGCGTCTGCAGGTCCCCACCAAATCGATCACCGTGATTGACCCCGGCGAGTCCGAGAAAGACCGCAAAGAAGTCCAAGCCACCATGGAAGGCGAAAAAGCTCTCGACGTGGCCAAATTCCCGAAGATCACCTTCACTTCCACCAGCATCTCCACCGCAAAGAAATCTTCCGACGGCTGGGAGCTAACCCTCTCCGGCAACCTCAATCTCCACGGAGTCGAAAAGCCCGTCACCTTTCCGCTCCAAGTCCGCGCCGAGAACACCGACCTCCACGCCCGAGGCGAAGTCTCTATCCTGCAAACCGACTACGGCATAACGCCTGTAAAAGTCGGTGGCGGCACGGTAAAAGTAAAAGACAAAGTGAAAATCACCTTCAACATCGTCGCGCGCAAGAGCCACTAACCCGCAAACCCAGCAGCCGCATGAGTGTCCGAATTTGCGACAGGGTATCCTGAAAACGCGCATCCTAGGCGAACGCATCCGGTACAAGTGATTTATGATGTGGTGGTTAGCATTGGCACGTCCGGTGCTTTAGCCTTATCCATAGGAAGATGGGGTAAAGAACATGTCATTCCTTCGCGATCTGAAAGTGGCCTTTCATTCGCTCACGCGGACAAAAGGGCTTGCAATCACCGTGATCCTGACCCTGGCGCTTGGCATCGGCGCTAATGCCGCCATCTTCACGCTGGTGCGCGGCGTTCTCCTCAAGCCTCTCGTCAACCGCGACGAGGACCGGCTGATCTACATCCGCCAGAGCGCTCCCGGTCTCGGCGACGAAAACGTGGCATTCTCTGTGCCCGAAATCCAGGACTTGCGCGCCAGCGCAAAAACCCTGACCGCTTTCGGTGACTTCTCTACCTCCGGTTTCACCATGATCGGCCTGGGTGAACCCCGCGAGGTCCAAGCCGGCGTCGTTAGCGGCAACTACTTCGACGTAATCGGCCTCCATCCCGCCCTCGGGCGTCTCATCGGGCCTCAGGACGATGGGCCTAAGGCCGCCGGCGTCATCGTTCTCACCTATCGTTTCTGGACCACCACTCTTCGGAAAGATCCAAGCGTCATCGGCAAAACCGTTCAGCTCGGCAGCGGACTCATGGGAACTCGATCCGCTACCATCATCGGTGTCCTCGAACCCTCCGTCCCTTACCCCCAGGACACCGAAATCATGGCCAACATCGTCACCAGCCCGCACCACCTTTCTGCAACCATGGTCACCGGCCGCGTCCATCGCATGACCGAGCTCTTTGCGCGTCTCGCTCCCGGTGTCACCCTTGAGCAAGCTCGCGCCGAGTTGCGCTCCGCCTACGGGGCTATGACCAAAGCACATCCCGAAGCCTATTCGGCCAAAGCAGACTTCCAGATCAGCGCCAAGCGTCTTCGTGACGAGCTCACCTCCGGTGCTCGCAGCGTTCTTCTCGTCCTGCTCGCCGCCTCCGCGCTCATCTTCATCATTGCCTGCTCCAATGTCGCCAACCTGATTCTCACACGCACCGTTCGCCGCGAAGGCGAGCTGGCCACGCGTGCCGCGCTGGGCGCAACCACCGGCGCACTGCGCCGCATGCTGCTGGCCGAGAGCCTTCTTCTTTGCGGCGCCGGCGCCGCGCTCGGTGTAATGAGCGCGCAGCCCATGGTCGCCATCCTGGCCCGCTACGCCTCGCGCTTCTCGGTCCGCGCAGTGGATCTCACCGTTGACAACAGCATGCTCTGGGTGGGAGCGGCGCTGGCCATTGTCGCCGCGATAATATTGGCCTTTGTCCCCCGCCTCCCGTCAGCGGAAACGTCCAATGGCCTTGGCCTATCGAGCGGCAGCGTGCGCATCACCAGCAGCACCAACCGCCGCCAGCGAATTTTCGCTGTCACACAAATCGCCGCATCCTTCGTGCTCCTGGCCGGCGCAACTATGTTGATCACTACGCTGATCGCACTGCAAACGGCGCATCGAGGTTTTGACACCCGCAACGTTCTCGTCGTCAACGTTCCCGCCATGGCTTACGGAAAAACGCCTCAACAAGTCGTCGATTTCTACAAGGAATCGATACGGCGGGTGGATGCGCTACCCAGCGTGAACACCACCTCTTTCGGCATGGCTGCTCCCTGGCGCGATGCTGGCTTCGGTTTCGGTATGCAATTCTCCGCCGATGGCCATGCGCATGTCCCCAATGAAGACCCTCGCGCGCAGATGCGCGTCGTCTCCCCCGGATTCTTTGCCTCGCTCGGCGTTCCCATCGTCGCCGGCCGTGATTTCAACGATAACGACGGCCAAAAGAACGATCCCGTCGTGATCGTCAGCGAGACTCTCGCGCAGCGCATGTTTCCCAATCAGGATCCCCTCAATCGGCATGTCTATTGGACCGATCCCGTGCTGCAATTCGCACCCGGGGTCAGCGCCGCGCCGCACCGCATCATCGGCGTAACCCCCGATATTGACGACCTCCATGTCGTTCCCGGGCCTATGGTTACCGTGTATACCCCCTTTCAAGAGGGTCCGATCTTTGGCGGCCGCCTTTTCGTCCACACCGCTGCAAATCCTTATTCGCTCGTCACGCAGGTTACGCGGGTGATTCGAGACCTGTCCGCCGATCAGCCCATCGAGCATGCTGCCTCTCTCGAAGACGTCCGCGCGGAGGTGCTCACGCCGGATCGCTTGAACTCGCTGGTGTTCGGCGTGTTCGCGGCTGTCGCTTTGGCGATTGCGTTGGTTGGCGTCGCAGGCGTACTGGCGTTTTCGGTCAGCGCGCGGACGCGCGAGTTCGGCATCCGGCTGGCGCTTGGATCACAGCCGCCGGATCTCCTCAGAGGTGTCATCGCAGAAGGCGCCATGATGGCTGCGGCCGGCGTCCTCGCAGGTGCGGCATTCGGGTTCGTGGTGGCGCGTTTGGCGGGCAGCTATTTCCTGGACGTGAAGATGCCGGGTGCCTTGCCCGTGATCCTCTCTGCGTTCGTGCTGCTGACGGCCGCGGTCGTCGCGTCGGCGCTGCCGGCGGCACGCGCCGCGCGCATCGATGTGATACAAGCGCTGCGCTCGGAGTGACCGTTTGAGCAGTGGTCAGCGCAGGTGCGGATCGCCTTCCTTACGGCCGCCAATCGTCATCAGCGTCTCCCATAGCGCCGATCGGCGGTCCATCCGGCGGCTCTGCAGGTGGCGTGAGGTCCAGCCGCTTCGGATCCCTCTCAAACTGCTCGATCTGTTTCGACGCAAAGAAGGCGTGCGCCTGATCGGAGATGGTGGGTCTTCCGGACAACGGCAATTTCAGCCACTCATTTACGCTATGCACCTCGAACGCAGCAACCGCGCGTACTTCATCGCTGGCACGCTCGTTGGCAGCCAGCGCCATCAGGTCGTAAAGGACAACATCGTCCACGACGTTGTTGATTTGCTCTGCATACCCGCTTCCATGCGGAGCCTTCCACGTCACAGCTAAGACCGCGTCGAATACTTCCTCAAGGCTCGGATTCCCCTTGTCCCGCGCGTGAAACTCCACAAGGCGCTCCGCGCGCTCCGCATTAAACAAAAACTGCAGCGTATGCTGCGCAGCCGCCTCCGCCGGCGCCAGCGCGTCAAACGCCGGATACGTCCGAATCTTGAAATCCTCGCGTCCCCGCTCATACTCCGGCGGCCGCGGCGGAATAATCTTCAGCAGCGATTCCGGCAGCTCCAGCGCCTCCGGTTTCAGCGTGGCCAGCACTGCCGCCAGTGCCCGCCGCTGTTCCGCCGCCGCAACAATCTGCGTCGCCGTCTGCCCATCCCCGCGCAGCGCAAACGCATAGTCCATCCCGCCGATCAGTTTGCTCGCCGCCTCCACTTGATACCGGTGCACCAGGGGCGCGCCCCCGCGGATATTCTTCTCCCCAAATCGCCGCAAAGCCGCCGCACGCACCTGCATCAATCGATTCAGCTCATCCACCGCATTCGCGCCCGAGTCCCACAAATGCGCCACGCTGCTCGACGAACTCGCAGGCCGCGCATCCTGATCCGTCAGATACCGCAGCCCGCGCCCAAACGCATTCAGCAAAATCTTGTCGAGCGCCGCGCGTTCATCAGCACCCCGAGCGAACTCGCTGTATCCCCAAGCAATCGAAACTTTGTCCCACTCGCCAATCCCCGTTGCGTAAGCATCCGAAACGTCCGGCACGCCATCCGCCCCCAGCTTTACCAGCGGCGGCGGATAATCCATCACCGACGACCGGTTCACGGTGCTCGCCGAGTAGTTATGCATCAGCCCCAGCGTGTGCCCCACTTCATGCGCCGCCAGTTGCCGCAGCCGCGCCAATGCCATCTGTTGAGCGCGGTCTGGTCGAGCGCGATCTTGCCCCGGAGCCAGTGCCTTGCCGTCCGCGTGCGGCGCCAGCAATCCCTCCGCGATCAAATAATCCTGCCGCACCCGCAGCGACCCCAGCGACACATGCCCCTTGATGATTTCCCCGGTCCTCGGATCAATCACTCCCGCGCCATAAGACCACCCTCGCGTCGCGCGATGAATCCACTGAATCACGTTGTACCGCAGGTCCATCGGGTCCGCGCCCTCCGGCATCAACTCCACGCGAAACGCGTCCTTGAATCCCGCCGCTTCGAACGCCTGCGCCCACCATCGCGCCCCCTCCAGCAGCGCGAACCGAATCGGCTCCGGCGCACCGCGATCCAAATAATAAACAATCGGCTTCACCGCCTCGCTCACCGCCGCGTTGGGATCCTTTTTCTCCAGCCGGTGCCGCGCGATAAATCGCTTCACAATCGGCTCGCTGATCGGCGTCGCATAGTCCATGTACGAAATACCGAAGAAGCTCGATCGCGGATCGTAAGCCCGCGGCTTGTACCCCGCCGGCGGCAACTGCACAAATGAGTGATGCTCCCGCACCGTAATCGCCTCCGGCTCCGGAGTCACCTGCTTCACCCACTGCCCCGGCTCGTCCCCCGCAAACGTCAGCGTCGCCTCCACCTCCGTGTTCAGAGGAAAACTCTTCGTTCGCGGCAAATATAGCGCGCACCGCGAACCGTCCAGGTGATACGCGCCTTGCTTCGCCTTCCGCAGCGCCGCCGGCACGCCATGCGCGTCGCGCAAGAAAAAGTCCGTCGCGTCCACCAGCGCTCGCTCGCCATCCTCCGCCGCCACCGTAAATCCCCACAATGCCGACTCGGCAAACGAATCCCGCACCGCCCGCCGCTCGTCCGCATCCTCGCTCACCGCGCGAAAATCCAGGTTCGATTGCACCAGCAGCACCTTCGGCCCGCTCCGTTCGAACCGCACCACCCGCGTCCCGCCAAGCTGCCCGCGATCCAGCCCAATATCATTCGATCCAATCCCCGCCGGCAGCGAGCTCTGATACAGAAAGTCCTTCCCCCACGTATCAATCTCCAGCCAAAGCCTCCCCGCCTTCCCATCCCAATAAATTTTGAAATACCCCGCCATTTTCTCCATCGACTTCGTCTTTTCTTTAATCGAAGTCGCTTTCTCCGCGGCAAGGTCGCCCTTCGCTTGAGCAAGCATCCCCGGCGCGCAAAACAACGTTGCGACCGCCGCTCCCACTCCAACCGCATTCCGTAATCCCAAACGCTTCGACATCTCCGCCGCCTCC
>WNFR01004978.1_pt1 | contig 13615 bp, 11 predicted proteins | sample 5400221 | NCBI WGS metagenome assembly WNFR01 (sample SAMN13153357, study PRJNA577476) | soil metagenome | isolation source: 40 cm soil under Madrone tree | place: USA:California | collected 2016-06-14
CGAGCAGCAGCGCGACGGAGCCGTAGCCGAGCTTGAACTGGCTCTCGATGGGCTCGGGCGCGCCGTCCACCACGCGCAGGAGATCCTCGAGCCCGTCGCGCGCGTCGAGCGCGATCACGCACTGGCCCTCGGGATCGATCCCGCGCCGGCCCGCGCGGCCCCCCATCTGCGTCAGCTCGTTGTGGGTGAGCGAGCGAAAGCCGCGGTCGGTACGCTTGGTGACGCCCTGCAGCACGACGGCGCGCGCCGGCATGTGAATGCCGAGCGACATCGTCTCCGTCGCGAAGACGACGCGGCACAGCCCGCGCTCGAAGAGCGTCTCGATCAGGCGCTTGAGACCGGGGAGGATGCCCGCGTGGTGCGTGGCCACTCCGATGCGCAGCCCCTGGAAGACGGCCTGGCTCAGCCTCGACTCGCCGATCGACGGGCTCTCGGCCACCGCCTCGCCGATGATCGCGTCCACCTCGCGGCGCTGCTCGCGCGTGATCAGCGGGCGCCCGTCGGCCAGCACGTCCTGCATGGCGCGCTCGCAGCCGGCGCGGCTGAAGATGAAGTAGATGGCCGGCAGCCAGCCGCGCGCGTCGAGGGCCTCGATGAGCACGGTGGGATCGACCACGCGGCGCGTGTACCAGCGCCCGCGGTCGTCCTGACCGCGCGTCTCGTCGCCGACGACGTGCGCGCGGCCCTTGCGGACTTCGCCGATGTCGTGGATGTCGCCGGCGAGGTCGGCGATCGAGTAGTGCAGCGGCACCGGCCGGTCCGGATGATAGATGGGCACGATCGGCCGGTGCACGATCGAGATCCAGTCGGCGATCTCCTTGACGTTGGCCACGGTGGCGGAGAGCCCGACCAGCAGCACGTCCTTGGGCGCGCCGACGATGATCTCCTCCCACACCGTGCCGCGGCCCTCGTCGCCCATGTAGTGACACTCGTCGAGCACGATGTAGCCGAGGTCGTCGAGGCCGCTCCCGAAGAGGGCGTTCCTCAGAATTTCCGTGGTCATCACGAGCACCTGCGCCTGCGGATTCACCTTCACGTCGCCGGTGAGGATGCCGACCTTGTCGGCGCCGTAGGCGCGGGTGAAGTCGTTGAACTTCTGGTTCGAGAGCGCCTTGAGCGGCGTCGTGTAGGCGATGCGCCTGCCGGTCTCGAGCGCGCACTGGATCGCGTACTCCGCCACCAGCGTCTTGCCGCTCCCCGTCGGCGCCGACACGATCACCGACTGATCCGCCTCGATGGCGCCGATCGCTTCGACCTGGAAGTCATCGAGGGGGAAGGGAAACTTCGCGCGGAACCGCTCGAAACGCTCCACTTCCACCACGGTACCACGGGTGGTAGGCTCACCCGCGTGATCGTCTTCCACCTGGCCATCACCACCGCCGAGGACTACGCCGCCAAGCGCGAGCCGCATCGTCGTGCCCACCTCGAGCGCCTGCAGGGCCTGCGCGCAGCGGGCATCGTGATCGGCGGCGGCCCCGCTCCCGACGGCCGCCGCGTCGACATCTTCTATCGCCTGCAGCAGCCCGCGCAGATCACGCCCGCGGTGGAGGAGGATCCGTACTTCCTGGCCGGCGCGTGGACGGGCTACACGCCGCACTCGTTCACGCACTTCGTGGAGCCGTGGGAGCAGGTGCCGCTGGTGCTCGACGGCTCGCGCGTGGCGACGATCGTCGAGGGGCCGGTCGGCGACCAGGACATGGCGGAGTTCGCGCTGATCGAGGCGCGCGGCGCCGGCCGTCTCGCCTTCGGCGGCTTCTTCGAGGACGCGCGCACCCTGGCGGTGATGACGACGGCCCGCGGCGACGAGGCGCTGGCCTGGCTCACCGACACCGGCTTCTGGAAGAAGGACGCCCTCACCGCGCGGCCCTGGCTCCACGTGCTGTGAACAAAGGGGGCCTCGAAGGGCCCCCTTTATCCCCGGACGCTCGGAAGCGCCCCGGGGAACCCGGGGCGCTCCTCGGAGGCGGACGCTATAATTCCCGGCCGGAGGCAGCCATGAGACGACCTCTGCTGGCCGCGCTGGTCCTGTTTGCGGTGGCGGCGGCGCCGCTGCCGCGGCCGCCCGCGGCCGATGCGCAGTCCAAGACGCTCGTCGTCACCGGTTACGGTGGCCGCTGGTCGGAGGTGATGAAGAAGGCGCTCGTGGAGCCGTTCGAGAAGAAGTACGACGCGCGGGTCGAGATCGTCACCGGCATCACGACGGAGTGGGTCGCCAAGCTCATGGCCGCCGGGCCCGACCACCCGCCCTTCGACGTGGTGATGGGCAACGAGCCGCCGCTGCCCATCCCGAGAGAGCGCGGGTTCTTCGAGAAGCGCAACACGGCGGCGGCGCCGAACATCAAGAACGTCTACGACAAGGCGCTGATCGGCGACACGAGCCTGGCCATCTTCTGGGGACGCATCGGGCTCGCGTACCGAACCGACATGGGGCTCAAGCGGCCGTCGGCGTGGAAGGATTTCTGGGATCCGTCCTACGACGGCAAGCGCGGCATCTACGTCATCGGCAACACGCTCGGCATCAACTTCCTCTTCATGGCCGACCGGCTCTACGGCAAGGACTCCTTCGACGTCGACGCCGGCATCGCGGCCATCAAGCGGCTCAACGCGAAGATGGTCGACTTCACCGGCACCATGCAGAAGCACCTGGAGTCGAAGGAGGTCGGCATCGCCGTGCTGCACGACGGCGATACCTACGATCTCGCCAAGCGCGGCTTCCCCGTGGACTGGGTGGCGCCGAGCGAGGGGGTGCCGATCCTGGACCAGGTGATCCAGGTCACGCGCGGCAGCAAGAACAAGGACCTCGCGTGGAAGCTGATCGACATGTACCTCTCGCCGGAGGTGCAGGCGGCGTTCGCGAGCGAGCTGTTCTTCAGCCCGACCAACAAGACGGTGAAGCTCCCGCCCGAGGTCGCGAAGAAGCTCATCAACGGCCCCGCCGACGTGGAGAGGCTCGTCACCTTCGACTGGAACCAGATCGTCAAGCAGCGACCGCAGTGGACCGAGCGCTGGAACAAGGAGCTTCGCTGAGCGAGGCGCGCGCCGCCGACGTCGCCCTGCGCGGTCTGCAGAAGCGGTACGGCGCCACGCGCGCGCTCGACGGCGTGTCGCTCGACGTCGCGCCGGGCGAGTTCTTCACCCTCCTCGGGCCCTCGGGCTGCGGCAAGACCACGACCCTGCGTGCCGTCGCCGGCTTCGTCGCGCCGGACGCGGGCGACGTGCTCATCCGCGGCACGCGCGTCAACCAGGTGCCGCCGCACCGGCGTCACGTGGGCCTCGTCTTCCAGTCGTACGCGCTGTTCCCTCACCGCACCGTGCAGCAGAATGTCGCCTTCGGCCTCCGGATGCAGCGCACGCCCCGGGCCGAGATCAATCATCTGGTCGCCGAGGCGCTGGCCCTCGTGCAGTTACCCGAGCACGGCGCGCGCTATCCGCGCGAGCTGTCCGGGGGCGAGCAGCAGCGGGTGGCGCTGGCGCGCGCGCTCGTCACCCGGCCCGCCGTGTTGCTGCTCGACGAGCCGCTCGGCGCCCTGGACAAGAAGCTGCGCGACCACATGAAGATCGAGCTCAAGCGCCTGCAGCGCGACGTCGGCGTCACCACGATCTACGTGACGCACGACCAGGAGGAGGCCCTGACGATGTCCGACCGCGTGGCCGTCATGCGCGCCGGGCGGGTCGAGCAGGTCGGCGCGCCGCGCGACATCTACGAGACGCCGGGCACCGTCTTCGTGGCCGGTTTCATCGGCAACACCAACCTCCTCGCCGGGCGCAGCCGCGGCGGCGCCGCCGTCGAGTGCGGGGGCATCACCATCGGGGTGGCGGCCGGCGCGCCGTCGGCCGGCGCGCCGGTCACGGTCGCGGTGCGGCCCGAGCGCATCCGTCTGGACGACGCGGGCCGGCTCGACAACGAGGTGACGGCGACCGTCGCCCACGTCGTCTACCAGGGGGAAACCGTGCGATATCTCCTCGCCGCCGACGGCGGGCTCGAGCTGCAGGCCGTCGAGCTCGGCCGTGTGCGCTTTCCGGCCGGCAGCCGGGTGCGCGCGGGCTGGGCGGCGGCCGACGCCCGTGTGCTGTCGTCATGAATGAGATCCTGTCGTCATGAGCAAGGCGCGGATCGGCATGGTCACCGTCGGCCAGGCGCCGCGTGGCGACGTCGTGCCCGACATGGCGGCGCTGCTGCCGGGCGTCGAGATCCTCGAGGCGGGGGCGCTCGACGGCCTGGACCGCGCGGCCATCGCGCGCCTGGCGCCCGCGGGCGACGACGAGATCCTCGTCACGCGGCTCGCGGACGCCTCGTCGGTCTTCGTCGGCAAGTCCCACGTGCTGCCGCGGGTGAAGGCGCGCATCGCGGCCCTCGAGGACCAGGGTGTCGCGCTCACGGTCCTGCTCTGCACGGGCGCGTTCCCGAGGATGGCCGCGCGGCGGCCGCTGCTCGAGCCGCAGCAAGTCCTGCTCGGAGTGCTGCGCGGCCTCTCGCATCCCGGGCGGCTCGGCGTGCTGACGCCGTCCGAGCGGCACGTGCCGCAGACGACGGCGCGGTGGCGCGCCGACGGCTTCGATGCGGCGGTGGTGCCGCTCTCGCCATACGAGGAGCACGATCCGGCCTCGCTCGCCCGCGCGACGGCGGCGTTGCGCGCGGCGGAGGCCGGCCTCGTCGTGATGGACTGCATCGGCTTCCGCGACGTCACCCGGCGGGACCTCACCGCCCGGCTCGGCGTCCCGGTGCTCGTCGCGAATCTCCTGGTGGCGCGGCTGGCCGCGGAGCTGCTGGCGCTGTGATGCGCGCGCCTCTGTCGATCCCGAGGCGCGCCACGGCTTCGCCGGGGCGCGTCCGAGCGATGGCCGGGGGAGTCCGAGGGGGGCGTAGCCTCCTTCGCTTGAAGAGGTTGGGGGGCCATCTCCGTGCCCCCCACGACTAATGAGTGCCGGCGCGCGGCTGCTCCTGCTGCTGCCCTTCACGGCGCTGCTCGGCGTGTTCTTCGCGGCGCCGCTGGCGCTGATGGTCGCCATCAGCCTGTCGCGCCAGTCGTTCGGCGAGCTGCAGTGGACGTTCACGCTCCACCACTACGCGCGGTTCTTCTCGGACGCCTACTACATCGGCGTGCTGTGGGACACCCTCGTGCTCGGCGCTCTCGTCACGGTGATCGCGCTGCTCCTCGGCTATCCCCTCGCCTATCACCTGGCCCGCACGCGCTCGCGCGCCAAGCCCTTGCTGCTGGTGGCCGTGCTCTCGCCGCTGCTGGTGGGGATCGTGATCCGCTGCTACGGCTGGATGATCCTGCTCGCCGACCGCGGGCTGATCAACGCCACGCTGGTCGAGCGCGGCTGGCTCGCGCGGCCGCTGCCGCTCATGTACAACCGCTTCGGCGTGGCGGTGGCGCTCGTGCACGTCTTCCTGCCGTTCATGGTGCTGTCGCTCACCGGCGTGCTCAAGCGCATCGACCCGCACGCGCTGGAGGCGGCCCTGACGCTGGGCGCCTCCCCGCGCCGCGCCTTCCTGGAGGTCACGCTGCCGCTGTCGCTGCCGGGCATCCTCGCCGGCTCGCTGCTCGTCTTCTCGCTGGCGATCTCCTCGTTCGTGGTGCCGGTGCTGCTGGGCGGCTTCAAGGTCCAGGTGCTGCCCATGATCGTCTACGAGCAGGTGCTGTCGGTCTTCGACTGGCCGTTCGGCGCCGCCAACGCCTTCGTGCTGCTCGTGATCTCCATCGCGCTCATCGCCGTCTACATCCGCGTGACCGAGCGTGCGCTGCGGGGCATCGTTTGATCCTCCGCGCCGCGGTGTCCGCAGTGTACGCATTTTTGCTCGTCCCGATGCTCGTCGTCGTGGTGGCAGCCTTCAACAGCGGCTCGTTCTTCACGTTCCCGCCGCAGGGCTTCTCGCTGCGCTGGTTCGCCAACTTCTTCGCGCGACGCGAGTTCATGCAGGCGCTGCGGCTGTCCACCGAGCTGGCGCTGTGGACGGCCGTGCTGTCCACGCTGGCCGGCACGCTGGCCGCCATCGCGCTCGTGCGCGGGCGCTTCCGCGGCCGTGACGCGGTGAACGCCTTCGTGACCTCGCCCCTGCTGCTGCCCCAGATCCTCACCGGCGTCGCGATGCTGCAGTTCTTCACCCTGGTCCGCCTGCACCAGTCGTACTGGGCCCTCCTGATCGGCCACGTCGTGGTGACCACCCCGTACGTGGTCCGCACGGTCTCGGCCACCCTGACCCATTTCGATCTGGCCCTGGAGGAGGCCGCCCAGAGCCTCGGCGCCCATCCGGTGCGCGCGTTCCTCGAGGTGACGTTGGGCGTGATCAAGCCCGGCGTGGTGGCGGGCGCGATCTTCGCGTTCGCGATCTCCTTCGACAACTTCACCCTCTCGCTCTTCCTGACCTCCTCCCGCCTGACGCCGCTTCCCATCGAGTTATTTGCGTATCTCAAGTACTCGTTCGATCCGACCGCCGCCGCCGTGTCGGCGGTGGCCATCGGCGTCGCGCTGGTGGTGGTGCTCGGCATCGCGCGCGTCGTGGGCCTCGAGGAATTCACCGGCTTCTGATGGCGCCGCTCCGCGACGTCAGCGCCGCCGAGATCGAGTCGCTCGCGATCGGCGCCTGGATCCTGGGCACCGGCGGCGGCGGCAGCCCCTACCTCGCGCTGCTGAACATGCGCCGGCTCTACCGCGACGGCGTGGTCGTGCGGCTGATGGATCCGATGGACCTCGCCGACGACGACCTCGTGGCCATCGTCTCCAACATGGGTGCGCCGCTGGTCGGCCAGGAGCGGCTCACCGATCCGCGCACCATCGAGCGCGCGGTGCGGATGATGGAGGAGTACCTGAACCGGCGCTTCACCGCCGTGATGTCGCTCGAGATCGGCGGCGGCAACTCGATCCAGCCGTTCATGGCCGCGGCCATGCTCGGCCTGCCCGTGGTGGACGGCGACTGCATGGGCCGCGCCTTCCCCGAGGCGCAGATGACCTCCTTCGCGATCCACGACCTGCCGATGTACCCGCTCACGCTCGCCGACGTGCGCGACAACGCCGTCATCGTCGCGCGCGCGCAGTCGTGGACGTGGATGGAGCGGCTGTCCCGCACGGCGTGCGTCGCCGTCGGCTCCATCGCCGGCACGTGCAAGGCGCCCCGCACGGGCAAGGAAGTGAAGGAGTGCGGCATCCTCTATACGACCAGCAAGGCCATGCGGCTGGGGCAGGCCGTGCAGGCCGCGCGCCGGGAGCACCGCGACCCCGTGCAGGCGGTGATCGACACCGAGCGTGGGCTGCGGCTCTTCACGGGCAAGGTGCAGGACGTCGCGCGCCGCGCGACGGAGGGATTTCTGCGCGGCACCGCCGCGCTGGAGGGGCTGGACGCGGACCGCGGCCACACGTTCTCCCTCGCCTTCCAGAACGAGTTCGCCGTCGGCTGGCTCGACGGCGCGCCGCGCGTGACGACGCCGGACCTGATCTGCGTGCTCGACACGGTCTCGGGCGATGCCATCGGTACCGAGACGCTGCGCTACGGCCAGCGCGTGACCGTTGTGGCGCTCCCCGCGGCCCCGATCCTCTTGACGCCGAAGGGCCTGGAGCACGTGGGCCCGCGCGCCTTCGGCTACGACCTCGACTTCCGCTCGGTCTTCGCGTGATATGAACACGGGCGATCTTGGGCCGACCGTCGAGCGGCGGAGCCCGGCGGCCACGCCCGTCGCGAGGCCGACCGTCGAGGGCCGGAGCCCTGCGAAGGCCCTCCGACGCCGTATAGGCATCGACGTAGGCGGCACCAACACCGACGCCGTCCTCCTCGACGGCGAGCGCGTGGTCGCCGCCGTGAAGACGCCGACCACGGCCGACGTCACCGGCGGCGTGACGCGCGCGCTCGCCGAGCTGCTGGCAACGGAGCCCAGTCGCATCTCGGACAGGCCACCCACCGAGCGAGCCGGGCTGGCGGACCCCGCTACAACAATCAGTGCCGTCATGATCGGCACCACCCACTTCACCAACGCCGTCGTCCAGCGCCGCGGCCTCACGCGCGTCGCCGCGGTGCGCATCGGCCTGCCGGCCAGCGCGTCGCTGCCGCCGTTCGTCGACTGGCCGGACGATCTCGCCGAGCTCGTCCGCGGCGAGGTCGTCATGCTCGACGGCGGCCACGAGTACGACGGCCGGCCGATCGTGCCGTTCGACACCGCCGGCATGCGGGCCGCGGCGCGCCGGTTCCGGCAGACCGGCGTCAGCTCCGTGGCCGTGGCGTCGGTCTTTTCGCCGCTCGAACCCTCGTGCGAGGAGCAGGCGGCGGCCATCCTTGCCGACGAATGCCCGGATGCCGCGGTGACGCTCTCGCACCGCCTCGGCCGCATCGGGCTGCTCGAGCGCGAGAACGTGACGCTGCTCAACGCGTGCCTGCGCGACCTCGCCTGCCGGACCGCACGCGCCTTCACCGACGCGCTGCGCGCCAGCGGCATCGACGCGCCGCTGTACCTCACCCAGAACGACGGCACCGTGATGCTGGCCGAGGTCGCCGAGGCGTACCCCGTCTACTCGTTCGCCTCGGGACCGACCAACAGCATGCGCGGCGCGGCGTTCCTGTCGCGTCTGGCCGACGCGCTCGTGGTGGACGTCGGCGGCACCACCACCGACGTCGGCGCGCTCCGCCACGGTTTCCCCCGCGAGGCGAACAACGTCGTCGAGGTCGGCGGCGTGCGCACGCTCTTCCGCATGCCCGATCTCCTCTCGCTCGGGCTCGGCGGCGGCAGCCTCGTGACTCTCGATCCGCTCACCATCGGCCCCGTCAGCGTGGGCTATCGGCTGACGACGGAGAGCCGCGTGTTCGGCGGGGCGACGCTCACCGCGACCGATGTCGGCGTCGCCGCGGGACTGCTGGACCTCGGCGATCGCCGGCGCGTGGCCGACCTGCCGGCCCCGCAGGTGGACCGGGCGCTCGCGAAGATCCGCGCGACGCTCGAGGAGGCGGTCGATCGCGTGAAGACGGAGGCCGGCGACGTGCCGCTGGTCGTCGTGGGCGGCGGGGCGTTCCTCGTGCCCGAGCGGCTGGCCGGTGTGTCGTCGGTCGTCGGCGTCGAGCACCAGGCCGTGGCCAACGCCGTCGGTGCGGCCATCGCCCAGGTGAGCGGCGAGGTGGACCAGATCTTTCAGGCGCTGCCGCGCGAGGAGGCGATCGCGCGAGGGCGCACGATCGCCGAGGATCGTGCCGTCACCGCCGGCGCCGCGCGCGCGACGCTGCGCACGGTCGAGATCGAGGATCTGCCGCTCGCCTACCTGCCCGGCAACTCGCTGCGCGTGCGCGTCCGCGTGGTCGGCGAGATCGCGTAGCCGTTGCTGTCCTGGCTCGCTGAGCTCGAGGACCTGCCGTTCGCCTAGCTGCCAGGCAGCTCGTTCCGCGTGCGCATTCCCGTCGTCGGCGAGATCGCCTAGCCCGCGTCGGCACCGTTGCGGGAACTCGACGCCCGGCATTTTTCGCTTGACAGCTCTCCGCCTGCGCCATCGCTGCGAGTCCACGGTGTCCAGCGGATGGCGCTGTAGAAGCACGACGCGCTCATCGAGACTACGATCGCCCCGCTGCTCTCGAAATACTCGAATCGGCCGATGATCGCGCGTTCTGAAGGCGCCCGGGGCCGTCGAAAATCGGGGTATAGAGTCGGCGCAACAATAGGAGGATTCGCTGATGAACCCCGACTTTCGTGCTGCCCGCGTCCCCGTCGCGCCCACCGCGCTTGTCGTGCCCGTCGCGTCTACCGCGGAGCTTGATCGGCTGGGTGACGAGATCGCCGAGCTGTCCGCCCATCTCGACGCCGCCACCGCCCGCCTGCTCGACCTCATCCGCGCGTTCGACGCCCGCGGCGGCTGGGGCAGCGGGTTCCGCTCGTGCGCCGCGTGGCTGACATGGCGGGTGGGGCTGGACCCACGCGCAGCCCGCGAGCGCGTGCGCGTCGCCCGCGCGCTCGGCACGCTGCCGCGGTTATCGCTGGCCCTCGCCCGGGGCGAGCTGTCGTACTCGAAGGTCCGGGCGCTCACTCGCGTCGCGACTGTCGAGACCGAAGAACGGCTCCTCGCCGTCGGAAGGGCCGGGACTGCCGAGCACGTCGAGCGCATCGTCCGCGCGTGGCGGCGCGTGGACTGTCTGGCCGAAGCCCAGGAAACAGCGCAACGCCACAAGAGCCGCGCGCTGCACGTATATCAAGACGATGACGGCATGGTGGTCGTCCACGGCCGGCTGGATCGCGAGGCCGGCGCCGTGCTGATTCAGGCTCTGGCTGCCGCCCGAGAGACGCTGTATCAGCGAGCACGCACCCAGCCAGCGTGCGCGGAGGGCGCAGGCGTCGGCATGATAAACAAAAACGGTTCCGCGGGACCGTTTCCCGCAGACGTCTCGCTGGAGCCGCCCACCATGACCCAGCAGCAAGCCGATGCGCTGGCGCTACTCGCGGAAACGGCGCTCCATCACAGCATCGATCCGGGTGCGCCGGGCGAGCGCTACCAGGTCGTGGTCCACGTCGATGCGGCCGTGCTGGAAGACCCCGACGCTCCCGGCCAGTCGGTCCTCGACGGTACACACGTTTCCGCGGAGACGTGCCGGCGCCTGGCGTGCGATGCGAGCCGAGTGGTGATGCGCCACGATGCGGACGGAAAGGTGGTGGAGGTTGGTGCGCGGACGCGCACGATTCCTCCGGCTTTGCGGCGGGTCCTCCAGCATCGAGATCGCGGCTGCCGCTTCCCCGGGTGCGGCCTACCGTTCGGCCAGGGTCATCACATCCAGCACTGGGCCAATGGCGGGCCCACCACGCTGTCGAACGTCGCCCTGCTGTGTCGCCGCCACCACCGCGCGGTCCACGAGGACGGCTATCAGGTAGAGCGACTTCCCGACGGAGCGTTGCGTTTCCGGCGCCCCGACGGCCGAGTCCTACCCGACGTCCCTTCTCCGGCTCCGGTGCCCACGGATCCAGTCCACACTCTGCGCGCACACCACGACGCGCACCAGGTCGTTGTGCACGCCCGGAGCGCGATGCCGAGCTGGCTCGGCGAACGTCTGGACGTCGGCTGGGCGATCGACGTCCTGCACCCGCTCGCCATCGGCTCAGCGACCAACGAGTGACCGATCGAACCTGAACGCCTCGACGGCGACGTCCGGGCTCGCTGGGCCTAACGAGGACCAAAACGTGCCGGCGAGATCAGCGTCGCGCGGTGAGCGCGACGAACGCGGCGAAGACGCCCAGGCTCACGACGGTGCGCACGGCGTGCAGGCGGCTCCAGCGTGCGAGCAGTGCCTGCGCCTCCGCCGAGGCAGGCTCGAGCGCGTCGGAGAGCAGGCGCTTGTTGGTCGGCAGGATTACGACGAGCGTGAACGGCACGAGCGCGCCCAGCGCCAGTCCGCCGAGCAGCCACACCGACGATCCATCCGTCGCCCAGCGACCGAGTGCCGCGAGCGCGCCGACGATCGCCAGTGGCGCCTGCAAGAACGTGCCACGCCGATAACTGGGCCGGAACTCGTGGATCGCCGCTGACGCCCCACAGGACAACCTTGCGGGATGCTCCACGAGGCTCACGTAGAGGGCGGCGCCGCCGAACAGACCGGCCGCGAGCGTCGCGACCCAGCCGAACAGCGTCGCCAACGCGGCGGGCTACACGACCCCGGCCACGGCGAGCACGCGGCGCATCCGCTCGGCCGCGTGGTCCGGGTCACGCAGGAGCGCGGCCTTGTCCATCAGCACGAACTGCTCGGCGAGGTGCGGGATCGAGCGCGCGCTCTCCAGGCCGCCGACCATCCGGAAGTGCGACTGGTGGCCGTTGAGGTACGCGGCGAAGACGACGCCCGTCTTGTAGAAGCGCGTGGGCGCGCCGAAGACGTGGCGCGAAAGCGCCAGGGTGGGCCCCAGCACGCGCGAAAACTCCCCGCGGTCGGCGCGGTCGAGGGCGTGCAGGGCGGCGGATGCGGCCGGCGCGATGACGTCGAAGATCCCGAGCAGCGCGTCGCTGTACCCCTGCGCGTCGCCCCCGATCGTCGTCGGATAGTCGAAGTCGTCGCCCGTGTACATGCGGACGGACGCCGGGAAGCGCCGGCGCATCGCGATCTCACGCTTCTGGTCGAGCAGCGAGATCTTCACGCCGTCGATCTTCGCGGCATAGTCGCTCACGATGACGAGCAGGGTCTCCGTCGCGCGGTCCAGGTCGTGCGAGCCCCAGTAGCCGGCGAGCGCGGGATCGAACATGTCGCCGAGCCAGTGGATGATCACCGGTGCCTCGACCTGCCCGAGGATGCGGCCGTAGACCTTCACGTAGTCGTCGGCCCCCTTGGCGCACGCGGCCAGCGCGCGGCTGGCCATGAGGATGACGCGGCCGCCGACCGACTCGATGAACCCGCACGATTCCTCGTATGCCGCCTCGACGTCGGCGATCGTCACGCGCGGGCCGGGCTGCAGGTCGTCGGTGCCGGCGCCGGAGGCGATCACGGCGCCGGGCACCGTTCTGGCTTCGGCCACCGACCGCTTGATCAGCTCCTTCGCCGACGACCACGGAAAGCCCATGCCCCGCTGCGAGGTGTCCATCGCCTCCGCGACGGCGAGCCCGAGCGACCATACGTGGCGCCGGAAGGCCAGCGTGGCGTCCCAGTCGAGCGCAACGTCCAGCGTTGGATCGATGCGCGCGAGCGGATCGGCGACGACGTGCACGGCGGCCATGCCGATGCGGCTCTCGATCGGCCCGGGCGCGCCGGTGATCGGCGCCTGCCCGGTGAGCGTGTAGCGGACGAGCGTTCCGTCGGCACGCGGCAGGGTCAGGCTCGGCGGCATGGCGACAGTGTAACAAACCGTTCGCCGCGCTAAACTCCCGCCGTGAGCGCCGAGCGCCGTCGCGAGCCGCGGGTGATCGTGACCGACACGGCCGACCCGCGTGTCGAGAAGGTCGTGGGGGAAGGCCTGCGCCGCTACAACGCAGAGCAGTCGGGCATCGATGACAGCCGGCCGCTGGCCGTCGTCGTCTCGGATCCCGACACGAATGAAGTCCTCGGCGGCATCACGGGCCGCACGTCGCTCGGCCTGCTGTTCATCGACCTCGTCTTTCTCCCCGACGAGCTACGCGGCGGCGGCCTGGGCAGCCGCATCTTGAACCTCGCGGAGGACGAGGGGCGACGACGTGGCTGCCGCGCGGCGATGCTCTACACCATCAGCTTCCAGGCGCCGCGGTTCTACGAGCGTCACGGCTGGCGCGTCTTCGGCAAGATCGCGTGCGATCCACCGGGCACGAGCCGGATCTTCATGACGAAGGCTCTGTGATAAGGTGAGCCCTCCTCAGCGACTCATCAAGGAGGCCGGCATGGCAGCCAAGGCGACCGACAAGACCCGGACGAAGTTCCTCCTGGACGAGAAGGACATTCCGACGAAGTGGTACAACATTCAGGCCGACTTCAAGTCGCCCGCGCCGCCCGTCCTGCACCCGGGCACCGGCCAGCCGATCGGGCCGCAAGACCTCGCGCCGCTCTTCCCGATGGAGCTGATCAAGCAGGAGGTCAGCCGGGCGCGCTGGATCGAGATCCCCGACGAGGTGCGCGACATCTTGAAGCTGTGGCGCCCGTCGCCGCTCTTCCGCGCGCGCCGGCTCGAGAAAGCGCTCGGAACGCCCGCGCGCATCTACTACA
>WNFR01004980.1_pt1 | contig 13611 bp, 9 predicted proteins | sample 5400221 | NCBI WGS metagenome assembly WNFR01 (sample SAMN13153357, study PRJNA577476) | soil metagenome | isolation source: 40 cm soil under Madrone tree | place: USA:California | collected 2016-06-14
GGTTTCCGCCAGGCGCGGATGCGGAAAGAGTGCGGGCCGATAACCGATCCGCAGCTGCGTGCCGACTGTATTGCGAGCTTCAATCAGGGTGAGTCGAACGTCGGCTCGTCGATGCCGCCGGGGACCTACAACAGCGAATCTGGTCGCTGAGTCGCCCGAGGGGGCAGAGGCCGCCCGATGCGAGCGGCTTCCGTCCCCCCGTATGCCTCGTAGACGGGCCCGCTACGAGGGGGTCAGCACCTCGATTCCCGTCGGCGAGGCGAGGACGACGACGGAGGTACGCCCGACGAACAGCCCGCTTTCTACCGTTCCGACAGTCTTGGCAATGCGTTGCTCGATGATGCTCGGATCGGTGATTGGGCCGAACCTGCAATCGAGGATGTAGTTGCCGCCGTCGGTAATGTAAGGCTGTTCGCCGCTGGTGTAGCGCCGCTGGGGAGTGCAACCGAGCCCGGCGAGCTTAACTGCCGTGACCTGCCACCCGAATTGCGTAACCTCGACCGGCACCGGTGTGTGTTCACCGAGCCGCTCGACCAGCTTCTCTTGATCCACGACTATGATGAGCCGGTTGCTTGCTGCGGCGACGATCTTTTCGCGCAGCAGCGCGCCACCTAGACCCTTGATCAAATCGAGCGTGCCTAAGGCCACCTCGTCGGCGCCGTCGATGGTGAGATCCAGCCGCTGGTGCTCGGCGAAAGTCGCGATCGGAATTCCCAGCCGGCGCGCCTGAGCAGCGGTGCGCTCGGAGGTCGGGACACCGACCACCTGGAGCCCGTCGGCGACACGGGCGGCCAGCCCTTCGACGACAAACGCGGCGGTCGACCCGGTCCCGAGCCCGACGACCATGCCGTCTTCGACTTCCTCGATCGCGCGCAGCGCCGCCGCGCGCTTCAACTCGTCACGATCCGTCGCGTTCATCGGCCGCCGTGCGCCGCCTCATCGATAAACCAGATCAGCTCACCTACCGGTCGTATGCGGGCCGCGGGCAATTCCCGCTCGCCGGCCACCACGCGTTGCATCATCGCATGCTTATCGCCACCGGCCGCGACAAAGGCCGTCGAGCGGCTGCTGTCGAGCGCCGGGTAGGTCAGGGTGATGCGCGGCTCGGGCCGACCGTGCGTCACCTCGGCGACCCAGCGCTCCTGCTCGTCGAGGACCGGCTCGCCCGGGATCAGCGATGCGGTGTGACCGTCGGGCCCCATGCCGAGCAGCACGATGTCGAAGAGCGGGCGCGCCGGATCCAAGCGCTCGGCACCGTAGTAGGATTGCAGCACGTACTGATAGGCGCGCGCCGCTTCGGCGGGCGTGCCGGCAAAGGCGATGCCGTGGATGTTGCCGGTCGAGACCGGAACGTGGGCCAGCATCGCTTGGCGGGCCATTCCGTAATTGCTGTCCGGGTGATCCCACGGCACAAACCGTTCATCGCCCCAGAACCAGTGGATGCGCTGCCACGGCATCACATCGCGCAACGGCGGCTCCGCGAGTAGCTGATAGAACCGCCGCGGGGTCGATCCGCCGGACAGGCACACAGCGAAGGGGCCCATGCTATGGCTGGCGAGATCGGCGATCCATTGCGCAACCCGGCCCGCCAGCGCCTCCGGATGTGGCGAGACGTCGATGCGTGGCTTTTTCGCCGGCATTTGCGGCTCCCCTCAGTGGTGCGGCGGCGCCGCCCGCCGGATCGTCGCGATCGCCTCGGCATAATCGGGCGCATGGAAGACATGCGAACCCGCCACAATGGCGGTAGCACCCGCATCGCGCACCTGCCAGGCATTGGCACCGCTCAATCCGCCGTCCACCTCGATCACCGGATCGAGGCCGCGCTCGTCGCACAGTCGCCGCAAGGCACGGATTTTCGGCAGCATCTCGGGCAGGAATTGCTGCCCGCCAAAACCCGGATTGACGGTCATGATCAGAATGACCCCGCAGAGCTCGATTACATACTCGATTGCCGACAAAGGGGTCGCCGGGTTCAATACCACGCCGGCGGTCTTTCCTAGATCGCGGATACTCCCCAAGGTCCGGTGCAGGTGCACGGTCGAGCTGGGCTCGCAATGGACGAGCAGGTGGTCGGCGCCGGCCCGGGCAAAGTCCTCGAGGTAGCGTTCGGGCTCGACGATCATCAGATGCACGTCGACCGGCTTCGCCGTCGCCTTGCGCACGGCTTCGACAACAACCGGACCGATGGTGATGTTGGGTACAAAACGCCCGTCCATCACATCGACATGGATCCAGTCGGCTCCCGCCTCGTCAACCGCGTGAACCTCATCGGCCAGCCGGCCGAAATCGGCCGACAAGATCGAGGGGGCGACGATAATCGGGCGGGTCATCGGCAGGGCACGCGGTCGTTCAGGTGATCGGCCGCCATTTCCGACCGCCGCGCCACAGCAGGTTGTCGGCCGCTTCGGGGCCCGTGCTGCCGGCCGGGTATATCTCGAGCGGTACCGTCTTGTCGTTTCGCCACAGATCGAGGATCGGTTGCACCACAGCCCATCCGGCTTCGACGCCATCGGCCCGGTTGAACAGCATCGCGTCTCCGATCATGCAATCATAGACCAGCGTTTCATAACCGGTGCTGGGCTCCGTCTTGAAGTAGTCCTTGTAGCGAAAATCCATGCGCACGCCGCCCAGCGCGATTTCCGGTCCGGGAACCTTCGCGCCGAATTGCAACGAGGCACCCTCATCGGGCTGAAGCTGCAGAGCGAGAACATTGGGTGTCAGGATGTCGACCGGCGTGTCGCGAAACAACGCGAACGGAGCCTGCTTGAAGTGGATCGCGATCTCGGTCGTGCGCCGGGCGAGCCGCTTGCCGGTTCGCAGAAAAAAAGGCACGCCCGCCCAGCGCCAATTGTCGATCGCGAGGCGCATCGCGACGTAGGTCTCGGTCATGCTGTCCGGGGCAACACCGGGCTCCTCCCGATAGGCCACCACCGGCTGTCCGCCGATGGTAGCCGCGCCATACTGCCCGCGCACAGTGTTGCGGCGGACGTCGGCGCCGTCGAGCGGACTGACTGCCTCGAGCACTTTGTGCTTCTCGGTGCGCACCGCATCGGCCTCAAAGGAGTTCGGCGGCTCCATCGCCGTCAAGCTGAGAAGCTGGAAGACATGGTTCGGCACCATGTCGCGCAACGCGCCGGTCGCCTCGTAGAAATTGGCGCGGCGCTCAACCCCCACGGTTTCAGCCACCGTGATCTGCACATGGTCGATATGGTCGCGGTTCCACAACGGCTCGAAAATACCGTTGGCAAAGCGCAGCACCATAATGTTCTGGACCGTCTCCTTCCCGAGGAAATGGTCCATTCGATAAATCTGCGGCTCCGACAGCACCTTGAGGATCTGCGCATTGAGAGCCTGCGCCGAAGCCAGATCGCTGCCGAACGGCTTCTCGATAATCACGCGGCGCCAGCTGTCTTCTCTTTCCTGGGTCAGCCCGACGGCGCCGAGTTGCTCGACGATTGTCCCGAAGAGTTGGCTGGCAACGGCGAGATAGAACACCGCATTGCCGCCCGTCTGATGCAATGCCGCGGTCTTTTCATGGACATCGTGAAGCCGCGCGTAGGTATCGGGTTGGGTCAAGTCGCCGGCGAAGTGGATGATGCGGCTCGCTATGAACTCCCACGCATTCTCGTCGAACGGCTCAGTCGCGGGTCCAGAAGCCGTGTCCGAGATAAAGCTCCTGACCCCCTCGGCCAAGTAATCACGGAAAGCCTCAACCGGCTTCGGCGTCCGGTCGACGGCGATGATCGCGAATTTCTCCGAGAGCAATTTGTCCTTGGCCAGATTGTAGATGGCCGGCATCAGGAGCCGCTTTGTCAAATCGCCGCCGGCGCCGAAAATCACCAAGGTGCATGGTGGCGCCTGGTGGGCCGGCGTCTGCGTCTGGCGACGGTTGGTTCTGTCCACGACCCGAACGTCCATGGTTCAGCCTCCTACCGCAAGGCTTCTTCGACCGCACGGCTGAGCGTGTCGAGCCCGCGCTCGAGGTCACCAGTGATGTGCGTGCGCAGGGCGCGCCGGCCGCGTTCCGCAAGAACCTCCAAATCGCCGCGTGCTTGCGCCGCCTTGACAACGCCAAACGTGTAGGTGTGACCAGGCACCGGCAGGTCCTCGGCGTCATCGCAGGTGATTTGCAAGAAAACCCCACTGTTGGGTCCGCCCTTGTAGGCCTGGCCAGTCGAATGCTGGAAGCGCGGGCCGAAGCCGACACAGGTCGCCGCCTTGGTCCGGTCGCGGATCATGCTGCGGAGCCGCTGCATCGCTGCGATATGGTCGGGGTTGCGGTCGATGTAGGCCAGCAGGGCCGCGTAGTCACCGGCCCCGATCCGCCCGAGATGCGCCTTCAGAACTGCCGCGAGGCTTGTCGCCTGCGGCTTCAACGCGGCTTCGTTGCGCGGATCGGCGAACAGCTTGATCCCTTCTCCCTCGAAAAAGGCACGCTCCTCGGGCAATGCCCCGGCCTCTTCATAGGCCGTGGTGAGGTCGCGGGCTTTGACCTTGGCCGCCTCGACGTCGGGTTGGTCAAACGGGTTGATCCCGATAATCGAGCCGGCGACCGCAGTCGCCATCTCCCACCGGAAGAACTCCTGCCCGAGCTGCATCGGATCGGAGACCATGATCCGCACCACCGGATGCCCCGCCGCTTCCAGTGCCGCAATCGTCCGCTCTTGCTCGGCATCCTGGTCGGAAGCGAGCCGCAGATAGGCGAAGATCCGATCATTGCCATATACCGCCGGAGCGCCGAGCCGTTCGGCATCAACAGGGACGATTCCCTTTCCGAGCTTGCCGGTCGATTCGGCGAGAAGCTGCTCGAGCCAGGCTCCGAAATCGGCGATCCCATTCGAGGCGATGATGGTTACCTTGTCACGCCCGCGGCGCTGGCCGCACCCCAGAATTGCGCCCAGGATGATGCCCGGGTTTTCAACGGGGGGCGCGCTCGCGGCGCAGGATCGCACCATTTCGGCTGTGCTCTCCAGGAAAGCTTGGGGATCGACGCCGATCGCCGCCGCCGGCACCATGCCAAAATCTGACAGTACGGAATAGCGGCCGCCGATGCTTGGTTCACCGTGAAAGACGTGACGGAAGCCTTCGGTCAGCGCCATTTTTTCGAGCGACGAGCCCGGATCGGTGATCGCGACGAACCGCTTCGGTGCCTCGGCGGCGCCGGCCACCTGCTTGGCGCGCTCGTAAAAGTAATCTTTGAAGATATTGGGTTCGAGCGTGCTGCCGGATTTGCTCGATACGAGGAAGAGCGTCCGCGCGAGATCGATATCGGCTTCGAACCTGCGGATTTGCGCGGGATCCGTCGAGTCGAGCACATGGAGTTTCGGGTAGCCCGGCTTTGTCCCGAATGTCTCCACGAAAACCTCCGGGCCGAGGCTCGAACCACCCATCCCCAGCAATAGCACATCCTTGAAACCGGCCCGCTTGACTTCATCGGCGAAATCCTGGAGGTGCGCCACGCCCTTCAGCTGCTTATCGACGATCTCGAGCCATCCGAGCCAATGAGCCTCGTCCGTCTCGGTCCACAGCGAAGCGTCGGCGGCCCACAAGCGCCTGACCTTGCCCTCTTTGCGCCAGTCCTCGAGCGCCGCCTGGACGTCCTTTTCGACTTCCTCGGGCAGCTTGTAGCTCATCTTGTTGAGCTTGCTGCCGAGCACCACGCGGCGCTTCTTCTGTACCGCGGCATAGAGCTGGTCGGCGGCGTCGGCAAAAAGCCGGACTCCGTCATCGACGAGCTTCGCGGTCACCGCGTCGATTGAAATACCGGCCCGCGGGAGGGCATCCATGACGGCTCTCGCGCCGGCTATATCCTCCTCGAGGCTGGGGCGGGGGCGCCCATGGTCGCGGTAGGCGTCCATCGTCGCCGGCGGCATGGTATTGACGGTATCCCCGCCGATCAGCTCGTCGACATAGAGGACGTCGCTGTAGGCCTTGTTCTTCGTCCCGGTGCTCGCCCACAGGAGCCGCTGAGTTTGTGCACCTTGCTGGGCAAGCCGACGCCAGCGTTCGTCCGCGTAGATCTGCTTGTAGCGCTCGTAGGCGAGCTTCGCGTTGGCGATCGCAACTTTGCCTTTGAGGACTTGCAGCCTCGCCTTCTCAGCCGGATCGCTCGTGGCCGCGATCCTCTTGTCAAGTTCGTCATCGACAAGGGTGTCGATGCGACTAACGAAAAAGCTCGCCACGCTCGCGACCTTGTGCGGGTCCCCGCCCTTCTTGGCGAACGCCTCAAGCCCGGAAATATAGGCCTCGGCGACCTCGGCATAGACCTGCTGGGAGAACAGCAAGGTCACGTTGACGTTGATACCCTCGCCGATCAGCGTGCGGATCGCGGTAAGTCCCGGCTTGGTGCCCGGCACCTTGACCATCAGGTTCCTGCGGTTGACCTCGCGCCATAACCGGCGGGCTTCCTCTATGGTCTCGTGCGTGTTCATCGCCAGATAAGGCGAGACTTCGAGGCTGATGAAGCCGTCGCGCCGCTGTGTCTGCTCGTAAACCGAATTCAGCGTATCGGCACCCTCTTGAATGTCCCGAACCGCGAGATCCTCGAAGAGTGCGCCCGGATCGAGATCGCCCGAAGCTTCGGCTTGCGCGATCAGCGCGTCGTAATCGTCGCCATGACCGATGGCCTTTTCGAAGATCGACGGGTTCGAGGTGACGCCGCGAAGGCCATCTTCGGCGATCAGCTTGGTTAGCCCGCCACTCTTCAAGAGATCGCGGCTGACAAAGTCGAGCCAGACCGATTGCCCGTATTCATTCAGCGTCCGCAACGGATTAGGCATGATCAATGCTCCTTGCGCGCCAGCTGCTGCTTGGCAGCGGCGTAGACGTTGTCGCCGGTGAACCCGAACTTGACCAGCAATTCCTTTAACGGCGCCGAGGCCCCGAAGGTCTTCATGCCGATGATCGTACCGCGCAACCCCGTGTACCTCTCCCAGCCGAGGGTCGAGGCCTGCTCGACCGCGACGCGCCGAGTGACGTCGGGCGGCAATACGGCCGCGCGGTAGTCATCATCCTGTTGTTCGAACAGCTCCCAGGACGGCATGCTGACCACCCTTGCCGCTATTCCTTCGGCGGTCAGTTTCTCATAGACATCGATGCAGAGTCCCACTTCGCTTCCCGTACCCATCAAGATGACATCCGGCCGGTCGCTCTCGGCATCGGCGAGAACATAGGCACCGCGCCGCACTCCGGTCGCCGGGGCGTAGCGCGTGCGGTCAAAAGTCGGCAGGTTCTGCCGGCTCAGGATCAGGCACGCCGGTTCGTGCTTGAGTCCCAAGGCGACGCGCCAAGCCTCGGCGACCTCATTGGCATCCGCCGGACGCAATACGATCAGCCCCGGAATGCTGCGCAGCGCTGCCAGCTGCTCGACCGGCTGGTGTGTCGGGCCATCCTCGCCCACTCCGATCGAATCATGAGTGAAAGCGTAGATGACCGGAATCTCCATGATCGCTCCGAGGCGGATCGGCGGCTTCATGTAGTCCGAGAAGATCAGGAAGCCCGAGCCGAACGGGCGGAATTTCGACAGTGCGAGGCCATTGCAGATCGAGCCCATGGCGTGCTCGCGAATGCCGAAATGAAAGTTGCGGCCGCCATAGTTATCGGCCTCGAATTCTCCAGCGCCTGCGAAGGTGAGTCGGGTCTTTGTCGAAGGCGAGAGATCGGCGGCTCCGCCAAGCAGCCAGGGCAGGCGCGGGGCGATCGCGTTGAGCACTTGAGCAGACGAATCGCGGCTGGCGATCCCCTTGGGATCAGCGGGAAAGACCGGGATGTCCCGATCCCAGCCTTCGGGAAGGTCGCGCCGCTGCATCCGCTCGCACTGATCGGCCAGCTCGGGGTAAGCGCTCCTGTAGCGCTCGAATAGGGCCATCCATTCCGCGCGGAGGTTTTTTCCGCGCGCGCTGAAATTGCCGGCAAAGTGCTCGTACACGCCGTCGGGCACTAAAAACTTCGCGTCCTCGGGCCAGCCATAGGATCGTTTGGCGAGCTTGACCTCTTCCTCGCCCAGAGGCTCGCCGTGGGCGCCGGAGGTGTCTTGCTTGTGCGGCGCGCCGTAGCCGATGTGGCTCTCGACGATGATTAGGCTCGGCCGATCCGCTATGCGCTTGGCGATCGCGATCGCGTCGGCGATGCGTTCGCGATCATTGGCGTCGCTGACCCGTTGCACGTGCCAGCGATAGGCGAGAAACCGCCCGGCGACGTCCTCGGTAAACGCGAGCGCGGTATTGCCCTCGATCGTGATGTGGTTGCTGTCGTAGATCCAGCAGAGATTGCCCAGCTGCAGATGGCCGGCGAGCGAGGCGGCCTCGCTGCCCACTCCCTCCATCATGCAGCCGTCGCCGCATAGCGCGAAGACGTCGTAATCGAAGAGAGTGAAATCCGGTCTGTTGAAGTGCCGCGCCAACCAATCGGCAGCTATCGCCATGCCGACGCTGGTGGCGATCCCCTGGCCGAGGGGACCGGTCGTCGTCTCGATGCCCGAGGTCAAGTGGTATTCCGGATGACCCGGGCACTTGCTGTCGAGCTGCCGGAAGCGCTTCAGATCGTCCAGGGACACCGTAGGAGTGCCGAGACGCTCGTAGTGTTCGTCGACTGATTTGACACCCGTCAGGTGCAGCATCGCATAGAGGAGGGTAGAGGCATGCCCGGCGGACAGCACGAAGCGGTCGCGGTTCGGCCAGATCGGATCCTCCGGATCGAAACGGAGAAAGTCCTGCCATAGCGTGTAGACGACCGGCGCCATCGCCATCGGCGTACCCGGATGCCCTGACTTTGCCTGCTGAACAGCGTCGATGCACAAGGTGCGGATGGTGTTGACGCAAAGTTCGTCGATCGAATCGGGTGGCGTCTTCATCTCGTACCCCCGGAAAGCCTAGCCGGCACCTTCGGCATATGGTGCCGGCGAAACGTGAAGACGAGCACCGACGGTGCGCACGTCCGTCAGGCCGCCCTGCGATCACGTGAACGCTTTAGGGCATTAGGTGTGACACGTTGTGCCCGCGGCAAGATGACCCGATTCACCAAACTGCATATGACGGGTCTTGCGCGCCGATTGCAGTAGTAGACCAGCGAGCCGAGGGCCGTCATGCCCAGGGCCAAGAACCAAAGCTGATAGACCCGGTCCGGAGGAACCGGCTGCGGGCGCAGACTGTCGGCCGCATAGTTTCCCCACGGGCGACGATGCGCCTCCGTCGCGGATCGCGGCCCTCGTGGCTCACCGCCGACCTCTGGCTTCTAAGGGCGATACCAGGACCCGGTCGACCCGCCGCCCATCCATCTTGACAACCTCGAAGCGGTAGCCGGCAGCTGTAATGCGATCCGCAACCATCGGAATGCGGTTGAGCCGCGCCATCATATAGCCGCCGAGGGTATGGTAGTCCGCATCCTCGCCGGGAAGGGCGGAAACTCCGAGCAGCTGTTTCAGTTCGTCGAGCCCGACCATGCCGTCAATAAGCCAGGTTCCGTCCTCGCGGTGCACCACCCTCTGGTCGGCATCGGCAGAGCCCGGGATGTCGCCGACGAGCGCCTTAAGGATATCGCCTTGCGTCACCAACCCTTCGAGATCGCCGTATTCGTCGACGATTAGTGCCATCGGCTCACCCGATGTCTTGAACGTCTCAAGGACGCGGAGCACTGTTACAGTGTTCGGCAGGTAGAGCGGTGGGCGCGTTGCCGCGCGCAGATCGAATGGCTGACCGGTGAGCGCACCGATCAGCAGATCCTTGGACTGTACGATGCCGATCACTTGCTGGGAGCCGCCCTGCACTACCGGAAAGCGCGAGTAGGCGCTCTCCTGAATTTTGCGCCGGTTTTCGGCTTCAGGATCGTCGAGGTCGAGCCATACGATCTGGGTGCGCGGTGTCATCACCGCGCTCGCCCGCCGGTCGCCGAGGCGCAGCGCCATCTCGACGATGGCGGTCTCCGCCTGATGGATGTGGCCGGTCGCGGCACCCTCGCGCAGCATGAAACTGATCTCCTCGTCGGTCACCGGTGCCGCCCCCTCGTGGCGTAGCGGGACGAGACGAAGCACAAGATCGGTCGAGGTGCTGAGGAACCATTCGATCGGCGCTCCCACCCGAGCGAAGGTCCGCATGACCCGGGCGAGCGCAGTTGCGATACGCTCGGGATGGAGGAGTGCGATCCGCTTGGGGACGAGTTCGCCGAGGATCAGCGAAAAATATGCGATGCCGATCACGACGATGGCCATGCTGATGATGTGCGCATAGCGCGCGAGCAGTCCCTCGTGGGTTTCGAGGTGCCGCTGCAGGGGATCCCCCAAAGTGGCCTCCCCGAACGTGCCCGAGAGGATGGCGATCACGGTGACGCCGATCTGGACGGTCGCGAGCAGGCGTGAGGGGTTTGCTTTTAGCTCGAGAGCCGCTTGTGCGCCGGGGTTACCGGCTTCCGCGAGCGGCTGAAGGCGCGCATTTCGCGAGACCACGAGCGCAATCTCGGCCATCGCGAAAAACCCGTTTACGACGATCAGCAAAAGGACGATCGAAAGGTTAAGCGTCAGCATCGCAATCGCCCGCCGAGGTTACACCCGATCAGACCCGTCGAGGCGTCACCAGTGTCGGACAAATTGCGCAGCGAAAAAAGCCGCGGCGAAGCACGGCTTTGGCTCGGGCCCGACCGATGAGGACATCGGTCGGCGGCGAACTGCGATCAGCGCGAATAATATTCGATGACCAGATTGGGCTCCATCGTCACCGGATAGGGCACGTCGGTCGGCTTCGGCGCGCGGACGAACCGGCCCCTCATGCGGTCGTGGTCGATCTCGACATAATCGGGGACGTCGCGCTCGCCGGACTGCGCCGCCTCCAGGACGAGCGCCATCCCTTTCGCCTTCGCCGCGAGCTCGATCGCGTCGCCGTCACGAACCGAGTAGGACGGAATATTCACGCGCCGGCCGTTGACGAGGACATGCCCGTGATTGACCAGCTGACGCGCGGCGAATGGTGTGGGCACCAGCTTCATGCGGTAGACCACCGCATCGAGGCGGCGCTCGAGCAGCTCGACCAGATTGTCGCCGGTATCGCCGCGCCGCCGGTTCGCTTCTTCATAAAGTCTGCGGAACTGGCGCTCGCCGATATTGGCGTAATAGCCCTTGAACTTCTGCTTGGCGGCGAGTTGCGTTCCGAAGTCGGACGGCTTCTTGCGGCGCTGGCCGTGCTGGCCGGGGCCGTATTCGCGGCGATTGAGCGGGCTCTTCGGCCGGCCCCACAGATTTACCCCGAGGCGGCGATTGATCTTGTATTTCGGTTCCTGACGCTTGCTGCTCATAAGACCCAGTTCCGGTGTCGCGAACCACGACACTAACGCTCGGGCGCCGCCAAAGTCAAACCGCGACCCCACGCCGGCCTCCCGGCGTCTCCCTCAGAACAGGGAGAAAATCGATGCGGCCCCGAAAATCGCTCGAACAAACCGACGATAAAGCCCTCCAGATCAAAGACATAGACACCCAAAGGAGCACCCGGCCAGCAGGGAGGCGACCCTCGGTCCTGAGGGAGGCAGCAGGGAGACTCTGGGTCGACATTTCGCTCGCTCGCCGATGGTATGTTGGTTGTCAAACACGCACTTTCTATTTGACAAAATAGCACACGTCTGATATAAATGCAACCTCATAATTCGGCTCCCGGCCCGCCCCCAGCCGGGCACGGATCACCAACCGCGCTCACCCCCGGCCTGCGCCGGGGCAGGCTTGACGGCGATGGGCCGGTTGCCAAAGGTGTTGACCGCGATCAAGTGAGAAGAGGAGATGCCGATGCTGCCGCTGGTTCTCTCGTCCGACTCTCACGTGTTCGAACCGCCCGATCTGTGGCAGACCCGCATCGATGCGGCGTTCCGCGATCGGGCGCCGCGGATCGAGCGGATCGACGGCGGCGACCACGTCGTCGTTGAGGCGGATCAGATCCTCTCCGGGATCGGCCTCATCTCCAACGCCGGCGCGCGGTTCGAGGCCCCCGAGACCATCTCCGCCCGGGGGCGCTTCGAAGACGTGCTCCGCGGCGGGTACGACCCCGCGCAACACCTCGAGGACATGGCGCTCGATGGGGTGGCGGGCGAAGTCCTCTATCCCTCGCAAGGGCTGTTTTACTTCAAGGTGGCGGACCCGCTCTTAATGTCGGCCATCTTCCGCGCCTACAACGACTGGCTCGCCGAGTTCTGCCGCACCGATCCGGCGCGATTGAAGGGCATCGCGATGATCAACCTGGACGAGGTTGGGGACGGGCTCCGTGAGCTGGAGCGCGCCGCCCGCCTGGGCCTCTCTGGTGCCATGATCACCGAATATCCGGCCGAGGACCGGCGCTACGACCAACCCGAGTACGAGCCGTTCTGGGCCGCCGCCGCGGCACTCGACCTGCCGCTGAGCCTACACACGGCGACGCGACGCCAGGGCAAGATCCGCGGGGCCGGTCCCGGAACGCTGCGCGACGCCAGCAGCCGCGCAACCAAGGCGTTCTATCCGGCATTGTCGATGTGCGACATGATCTTCTCCGGCGTCTTCGAGCGCCATCCGCGCCTGACATTGGCGATCGTGGAGTTCGAGCTGTCCTGGGCGCCAAATGTGCTCACCTCCATGGACTACACCTACCGCGAGCGCCACGGCGAGGCTCTCTATCGATTCAAGAACGGCATGCTGCCGAGCGACTTCTTCCGCCGCAACGTCGTCTTAAGCTTCCAGGAGGACGCCATCGGCATTCGCCTGCGCGACGTCATCGGCGTCGACAACATGATGTGGGGCTCGGATTATCCGCACAGCGAGTCGACCTTTCCCCAATCGCGCAAGATCCTCTCGGAGATCCTGGCCGGCGTGCCGCACGACGAACAGGCCAAGATCGCCGGCCTCAACACCGCCCGCGTCTACGATTTTGACGTGGCGAGGCTGACCAGTTTGGCCTGAGAAACCGTCCTCTCTGCGGATCGGCGCGGCCGTCGCGCTCGCGCTGCAAATGTGCCCCACCGCGGCGGTGACGGGCCGATGCCGGCATGGCACAGTGGCCGCCATCTTCCGACATCGGAAGGCGGCAGGAGCGGTGAGCGGTCAATCTGGCGACGGCAAGTCTTTGCTTGGGGCTCATCCGTGCATCGACAGGCACCTGCCGGGGCATTGGCGCGCCGCCTTATCAGGTTTTTGTCAAACCACGCTTCATTTGCCAGAGCGCGTCGGCGCCCAAAACAACGAGGTCATCCTTGCCCTCGCCGACCCTCCAGATCAGCGTGCGGCGGTCCGACCCGATTTCCACCGACTCAAATACCTTGGGATCGCGCAGCCTCTCGAAACCACCGCCCTTCCCAATTATCGGCGACAAATCGACCATATCTTGGAACTCTGGCCTCTCGTCATCGTCGAAGCTCAGCAGCAGCCGCGCATCACCTTGTCCAAAAAGCTTTAGTTGCTTGATCGTGTGCAGCTCCGACTGTCGGTTCCGCATTTCCGTCAGCGCCGCGGCAATGTGCTCGGGGTGTTGAGAAGCGTGTTCGATCTCCCAAAGCCACGGTTCTCCGTCGCCGGGGTAATAATGGATCACGAGGTCGAGGCCGGCATCCTCGCCCTCTCCCGCCTCACCGGGCTGCCCAGGCCAGGGACGCACCTCAATCGCCATAGTGTCG
>WNFR01014904.1_pt1 | contig 13611 bp, 21 predicted proteins | sample 5400221 | NCBI WGS metagenome assembly WNFR01 (sample SAMN13153357, study PRJNA577476) | soil metagenome | isolation source: 40 cm soil under Madrone tree | place: USA:California | collected 2016-06-14
GGTGTCGCGACGGATGCCCAGCCTCCTTGAGCACGTGGTACACGGTATCGACGGAGAGTTTGAAGAATGGGAGGCCGTAATACTGTACGCCCTCCGGAGGGTCGCACTCGTGTATCACGCGGCACGAGTACAGCGCCTGTGCACGATACCACCGCGAGCTCACAGTTAGCAGCGGCGCTGGCGGAACGGGCGGATGTGGGTGGCGTTGTGGCGTGGCGTGGATTTGGTGAGGGTCTGATGGTCGTGTGCGTCGCGAGCCCGACGTGCGCCGCGGCAGCGAGGGGAGCAACGAGTCGACGAGATTTTGCTTGGCAGACGCCGTTCCGCGCCCACGCTCGTCGTCGCGCTCCTTATCCCTAACCCTCTCCCGACTTGCACGCGCATTCCCATTCCCCTCCGGCAGTCGCCCTTGTGAAGACGACCTGCGCAGGGGCGTGGGCATGCTCTGCCGGCGTGGCATTAAGGGATGCGATGGGATTGCATCCGCAAGCTCGGGCGTTGCCGCGTCGGCGTAATTTCCGTGACCGGAGGTGGAGCGGGTCGAGCGGACCGAGCGGAGGCTGTCTGTTGAAGGTTGACGCCCGAGTCGACGCGCAGAGGCGCTCGCATTCGAGCCGCGTTTCCTGCGCGCAGCAGATACCGATTCTTGGAACGATGTCGTTTCTGCTGGCGCAGTGCGTGATGGCTCGAGTGAATTCATGATCGCGTTGACGGCACCGCGCACAGTTGTTGGTGAGGGTGGACCCGTCGTAGGAATAGGAGCGGTAGGGCGCGCTTGCTTTGATCGGGGCGTCAACTTCTCCGGGCTGATGATGCTGAGCGCACGCAAGTCGCGTGCAGCCTCTTCCCAACGTGCCCTCCAAACTCGTTCCGTCTCACCTCTTCCCGCGTTCATCTCACCCTCAACACGTAAAGCATCCCATAGCTCGCTCCATCGCATGCGCACGTCGCGCCACAGGCGTGCCTGCCATTTCGCCAACTGGCCAACGCATAACGTCACACCGGCGTTCAAGAGTCGTAGGTACGCAGGCAGTTCCGCACGAAGCTGTGCACGTAGCGCGACGTACGCAGTCGAAGCCTCGCTTAACGCAGATGGTGGGCGACCCTTGTGTTGGAGCGATGCAAAGTGGTGGGGTTCGAGAGCGTGGAGTGTATCGAGAAGCAGTGTTGGGCGCTTAAAAGTCTCGAGCAGCAAGCGGAGCTGGGGCAAAAGCAGATTTTGCACGGCAGTATCGAGTTCGGTACAGATTGAAGCGAGTTGCTTGTCGACAACGACCAAAAATGCCTCAAAGGCTTCCGAGTTCACGTCAGGGCCGAGACCAATCACCCGCCCAACTTTGGCAAATTGCTGAATGAATGCATCCGTGCGAATAATCTCCCGCTCCATCTGTGCGACCTGCAATGTTTCTTCGCTGTCGGCCCGAGAGATGCCCCTCGGAGCGCTAACGCCGACGCGACCGCGTACCCGACCCACGATGCCAAGACCTTTCTTTTTGAGTACTTCAGCGGGCTTCCCAGCGGCGAAAACCTCCTTGACGATCTCACGCCGCCGCTGGCTCTCGTTTACGGCATGCGAGACCTCCTCAACCATGGCTTTGGCACGACGGAGGTTTGCCTTGTCACAGTGGGAATCAGGGGTCTCCTCGATGATAGCGTGCAATAACAGTGCATATTTGAGTAAACGTTGCACGGGTTTGATGAGGAGGGATGGGAGGTCCCATGCGTGCGAGAGCTGCTGGGCAAGGGTGCGAGTTGTAGCGTGATACGCGGCAAGTGCAGGGGTCTGGGGCAGAGAATTAAGATGTGCGAGACCGGCTGGGTGGTGTGTGATGTAAAGCATATAAAGTGGCTCCATATGGGGAATCTTGGAAGCGTTAGTTAGTCGAATGGTGAAATGGTCGCGAACTTAATCGTACCGTCTCGATAAAGAGGGCACCAACACAATCCTCACCCTCTCCATTAGGGACAGCACTGCCCAACGCAATTTCAAGGCGAGTCACGAAATCATCGGCGAACTCGGCGAGATCGGAAATATTACCGAAAATGATTCGGGTGTCTTCGCGTGTCATAGGTGGGCCGAGTGATGTAGAAGGTGGAGAGCCCGAGGAGGTGGAGAGGGTGCGTGTGGACGAGGACGAGGACTGAGGAGGTGTCGGGATGGGAGCTTCGTGGCCTGAGGCGCCGGGTGTTGGTTAGAGGGTGGGATGAGCAATAAATATGACACATACCAAGGGCAACGGGGAGGTGAATGTCACGTATTAACGCAAGATCCGAAGCATACGTGCGTTCAGATTCAATTAGTTCGAGGAGAGCGTGGGTGCGCTTGGTGAGCCCGGAAGAAAGCAACTTAGGGGGTAAAGTGGCAGAGGGAGGTGGTGAGTCCATTGGGTTTGAAGCGCTGTCGTGAGAGTGATCTTCGGTTGAGGTCGGAGAAGAAGTGGAAGTGGAGGGAGTAATTGGGAGGGGTTTGTCGGGAGAAGGGGTACGGGGGACGGGGAAAAGTGGAGGGACCTTTGGTTTGTCATTGAGAAAGGGAGCATCGATGAGGAGGTCGGCGGTGGGGAATGGGTCGACGAGGGAGTTAATAGAGAAGGAGGAGGATGAGCCCATACGCAACATGGGGGAAGGCATCAGGTCGACCTTTGTGGAAGTTGGGGAGCGAGGTGGTGGTCGAAGCGGAGAGCGAGGAGGAAGAGGAGGAGGCGACTTTGAGGGCGTTTCTAGTTGGTGACGAGTGGCAGTCCGAGAGGGTGGTGAAAGGTCCAGGTGATTTCCAGCGAGTACATCCACGAGGGTTGAACGAGGCCCGCTGCAAGGCCACCCCGGCTCACCTGCCACTCTCGCCATCCCTTTCCTGGCGCTCCGCCTGGCCATGGCACAAAAAAATGAACTGATTGATGGTTCATTCTCGCTACGCTACCGACAGACTAAATAAATCTCACGAACGGACCCCGTAGCGGCGAGGCGACGCCCCATTACGACACCCACACGTGAATCTTGCCTGAATCGCGTTTGCGATTTGTCTCGGCTCGGAGTGAAATTTGATCTCTCTGATCTCTCTGCAGTGTCGGTCGGGATGATCGTGTCCCAGTCCCATGCGACTCGGACAGCTCCAAGCACGCACATATTTCACATCTCTCAAGTCCCCCGCCAAGGAGATACTCATTCAGTTCATCTGCGATTAATCCACGTCACTGTGACAGTTAAGTTAATCACGACTGCTGTGAAGGACCGTATCGTGTTCATTTAGCTGCAGAAGCAGAACCTACTATAGACTCAGCGGGCTCTTCTTTCTCTTTCCAGAAAATGGCAGTTCACTTGCGCACGTCCTCTTGTCTCCGTCAGGACAAGGATACACTTGGGCCCTCAATGTCATCGACATGTTTACAACCATCAAATTTTCCCTCATCGAGTACATCAATCCTCTGCCCAGTTTTGGTTGCTGTGCCACCCGTGGAGCTCTGTCTAGACGCCCCGGTGTAAGCGCTAATCATTCATACCTACATGCAGATCCTGCCTTGAGTTGGCGGTCAGCCGACGTCGTGACCACACTGCCTCTGAACTTACTCTATGGGGCGGTTCTCAAGTCGCACGCTCTCCGTATGACCGGGGTCCAGTCCTTCACCTTCACCAACCTTCTTCTGTGCACCTCAGGTCATGATCGATCTCAGTAAATTTCCAATCGTGTGGGGTCGTTATCAGATTGGCGCCCAATAGGCCCATGAGGACGCCACGTGCCACGTGCCGTACGAACCCGTTTATCAGCTTAACACTTAACGTTTGAACATCCTTGTGACTGAACACTTTGGATCTGGCTGTCACCAGTGATAATTTCCGCTTTCGCGTCCCAACTTGGTCCTATCACTTACTGCCCGGTGCTACGCCACCTTCTATCCTGCGATATAGAAGATAGAAGCGCAAACACCCGGTTTCTGCCCATTTCACCACTTCCTTCCTATCACCTGGCCGCGACAGAGCTCTGTAGGGAAATCATTATTCTCAGCGTGTTTATTTATTGCGCGCCGTAATGGTGCGGGTACAGTGCTGGGACTCGGAGCGCCCGCTCGCTACGTCGGCCCGCGGCCAGCACTCTATGGGGTGCTGAATCGTACCCGCTTCGTACCCCAGCTGCCATCTGCCTAAGTTCATCGCTCCACAATCTGTATTGTGAGAATGCATGCACGCCGCTTCTACAAGGTTTCACCGAGCTCCGTTGAACGATATCTTGAGCTGCACACCCTCTCGCACATTCCACACCCCCTACGATTCAACCTTGACAGTGTTGCATGTTGGTGCACCCGCATCACCACGCCGCTCCCTCTTGGTTTTGGCCTTGTGACAGTGGCACACTACGATCAGGCCACTTACATTTTTCCGTTCTCCTCCCCCATTCTGTTCTTCACTTATATGTACATCCCCCTCCAACCTCCATCTAAGACCGTGATATGTTGCGACTCGGAAAACCCATTTTCTCTCTATTCTTGTCGAGGAATTTCCGAGGACGACGTTCTGAATTATTTCCAATCCTTGCTCGCTGAACATTGCGAGCATTTCGCGAGTGCCGAGAGCTCACACCGCTCTACCTCCGATTACCCCGATTACTCGTTCGTATGTTCGTTCCCCTCTCACTTCTCTTCCCTCTTTTCGTATCTCTCAATTTGCGTGATCACTTAGCTCACGATGCCCCGCCCTGAGTTTGGCCTGATTTTATTATCTTATCTTGTGTATGTACACAAGATCTTATTTACTTCACGTGACATCCCAAGCCCTTCTCGCTTCGTCTTCCTCCAGGACACAGACACTTCGTAACCAACATGGAGATAACGGCTCCATTCGAATGACCAAACTCGACATTCGATTACTTTCGAGGTGCCCATGTCATTGAGACCGAATTTATACGTCGCTACTCCATCCAGTCTCCAACCCAAGTTCCCAACCGAGCCAAATCCCGCACCCACCAGTCTTCATTTGGACATGAGATATGCCCGTCAAGCATCCCCCTAACCACTATTTGTGCCCCGGATAGATATGTCCTTTCGAAAGGCACTCCAACTCATCAATGGAAAGACTTCCGCAGATCGGGCTTGGAACGTGGAAGGCGAAATCAAAAACGCGGCATGTCAAATCAAATGTATGCGCCTCTATGCCGAGGCATTGACATTCCTGCGTGGTGAGTACAGGTGGTGTGGGTCGTAAAGGCTGGGTAGTACGGTAATCAAGACGAGGTGCGTTTTTTACCCTCGTTCTTTAGATGAAGTGACGTGGCATATATCGGCGCGTGTTTGAAGAAGGTCATTCCAACTTTGATGAAGCGCGAAGACGCCTTTTTCACTTCGAAGCATTGGAACCCCGGACATTCGTCTGTCGGAAACGGAGAAGGAGCTCGACGTCACACTCTCGCAACTCGGCATCCCTTACCTTGACCTCTATCTCGTTTACTGGCCCATCTCTTTCGACCCCAGGTCGTGGGATGGCCACAACCGTGCAAATGATCGACTCGGCAACGTCGGTTGCGGATAAGATCATGCTTGCTCTGCGTAGCACGGGTAAAGTCCCAGCTATTGCGTGAGCAACTTCTTAGCCCAACATATCCAAGCGGTCATCGAACGACCAGCGGTGAACTAGGTCGAGATACACCCACTGTGATTCGATGGAGTATTGTAAGAAAGAAGGCATCCATCTCTGGAACAATCGTGGTAAGTTGGATTCTGTAGAGATCAAACTAGATGCTGATTATAAAAACAGTGCTAGACAAGACGAGGTTGCCAGTGATGGGCTATCCAGACGTGAAAGTGGCTGCCCAGCTCGGCGCAACTACGGATTGCTTTGGGAGCATCGCAAGACGGTAGAGATGACAATGTCCGATCAATTGCCACGGAGATCCTGAGACATATTTGGGAGGTCCACGTCGCATTCTACAAAAACCCGGACCCTGCTTACCGGATTCTACGCGTCTACCGATGACCATTGTCCTACTCTGTCTCATATCCATCCTTTATGGAGCGTCTAAAGCCACCACCGCTATTCCTCGACCTAATTCTTACTTCTGAGATATACTTGAAAGACCCAATGAACTAACACTGCGATGCTTCCCCCTTCCCGCTTTGTCCCACCGTCTTCCACTCTTCCTCACAAATACACAGTATACACTCAACTAACAGTTCGTCCGCTCGGCAGGTTCGTTACCTTTTCAACGACTCTATCTTCCTCGACCGTCACTGCGCCATCATTCGTGTCCTCTTGAGCGTGATCTGATCTTATTCCCTCTATTCCAGGTGGGAATATAGTAACTGTCCCATCCTCAAGATTTGATGACATTGACATTGTACTGCACTTCCCTTTAGCTTTCATTCCATCCGTAACTATGTATACGGTATTAGAGTCTGTGTACATGGGTAAGTTGTTGTTATGATAACAAGCAAAGTTATCATTTCATGCCAAAGAGAAAAAAAAAGGTGTGATCACGCCTGACATTCAGCCAGGGAAAGAACACATTCACTGCAGCACCTAACGCATATCGTACGTATCACCATATCGTAGGAAACGAAAGCGGCAGGAGACGGTGATCATCACGAGAAACTGGCGAAAGCGATATCGTCTTTGGGACAGGCGATGGCGCGTACTGTGAAATGAACGGACGAGGTATCTGCGCCTTGATCTGGGGCCTGGTGCCCAGTGTCCAAGGGACAATCAAGGGGAAATGGGTCGACCGCTGATTAACTGGTGTTGTAAAGGGGAAAGTGCTCAAGAGAATGGCATCGTGCATCGTTATAACGATACCGGATCGGGTGACACACGCACCAAATTCTGACTCCGTTGCTCAATGAGTGCCAAACAGTGCCGCCGTCGAATTCCACAGGTCGAATTCCGAGTTCTCATCGTAGGAAGAGCAAATGCGAGAAAAACCACCATGGGTTTGTGATACAACGGAGAGTCCGACTATTGACAGAAATCTTGGTGGCATGAAAGAGGAGGTAGTATTTGAGTGACAAATGTGTGTGCATAAGAGGATTGCTTTTGGAACTGGCATGCTCACAGATGACACTGTCGTGTCGGTGCGTAGGTTGATTTGTATAGTTGAAGTTGAGCCATATGTGATACTTGTGACGTTCGAGCTACTGGCATTTACCATATAAAGTGTTGAAAACAAAACAAATCCGTGCCCCGAGTTCCACTGTTAGGTGATTTCCTGCAAACATTGTCTGCCATCAAACATGGCACAAAATGCGACTAATGCGGTCCTTTCTATGGTCTCACCATCGAAGTAAACAGCACAAAAACATGCGTCCATCCACAGATGATGATGGTAAACACTTTGATTTATGGCAGAGAATGCTGGCCAGAGGTAATTTGAATGATGAAAACGACGACATGGCTTTTAGATCACATCGTCAAAAACTTTGAGCAGATAGCGTTGAGCAAGGTAGACTTCGCGAGATCGGGGAAAAACAATTGTGTCCGGTACAATATTCCGATCAATTATTTGCCTACGTGGCCGGTGAACGTATTCGAGTGTGCGAGTACGCGAGCGTGATCAATAGTAGACAAGAGAAAGTGATGTAAGTATGTTATTGCCATAAATGGGACGGCTTCGATTCTTAACTTATCGAACAACTTACCCAACGACCACAGTTCTTGGCCAAGCCTTGCTTATCGTAGCGTTGTCGTACTAGGAGATTTGACTAGTCCATTGGCAGTCGCCGGCCGAGATCCCTATTCATAGAATCCTGCTTCCATTTTCTTTCATCCTGTGCCATCGACATATTGACATATCGACGCTTTCATGCATTCCAAAAATTCCTGCGGACCGACGGTCCGTGATGAAGAGACCGGGAAATAAAAAGCAAAGAGGACCTATCTCACATCCCACACTTAACCATCATCTGTGCGCCGGATATACATGTCATTTCGCAAGACACTCCATCTCGACAGTGGAACAACTATCCCGCAGATTGGACTCGGGACCTGGCTCTCGAAACCACATGAGGTTGAAAATGCGGTATGTCGATGTATGCACATACATGTACCTATGCTGAGGCGCTGACTTATTGCGGGGTGAACATCCAGGTTGTGTGGGCAGTAGAAGCAGGGTATCGTCACATCGACTGCGCGTATGTATACGGTAACCAAAACGAGGTGCATTTTGTATTTGTCCCTTCGTGCTTCCGATCACTAATAAAAATGTGGTACAGGTCGGTGCGGCCTTAAACAAGGTCATACCATCTATGGTGCAGCGGGAGGAGCTGTTCGTCACCTCGAAGCTTTGGAACAACGCGCATAAACCGTCGGAAGTGGAGAAGCAGCTTGACTCTACCCTCGCACAACTCGGCATCGCTTACCTTGACCTCTATCTCATTCACTGGCCTGTCGCATTCGTCCCAGGTCGCGGGCTGTCCCCAACGCGAGAAGACAAGCCAGATCAAGTTGAAATCGACACGGAGACATCGGTCCTGGATACGTGGAAGGCGATGCTCGCTCTGCGTAGCACTGGTAAAGTCCGGGCCGTCGGCGTGAGCAATTTCACGGTCCCAATGCTCGAGGCGATCATCAAGGCGACAGGAGAGCGGCCAGCAGCGAACCAGATCGAGGCTCACCCACTGCTGCCGCAAGATGACCTGGTGGAGTATTGTAAAAAGGAAGGTATCCTCCTGACTGCTTATTCCCCGCTCGGGAACAATCGTGAGTGGCAGAGATATAACACGTATCAGGTGACTAGATGCTGATAATGAGAAGTGCAAGGGAAGATGAAATTGGTGGACTATCCCGAAGTGAAGGAGGTAGCCGACCGGCTTGGCGCAACTACGGCTCAAGTTCTGGTTGCTTGGGGAGTGTATCGTGGCTATTCCGTTATTCCAAAATCTGTGCAGAGGGGTGAGTAGGCGGTGGCCAGGTCAAGTTGTCTATCTACTGACTTGCTGTCAAGATCGCATTGTCAAAAACTTCGAGCAGACGGTGGATGAGAAAGAGAAGGATAGAGCATGGAAGCAGGTGTTGAGCGCTGAAACGTCTGCTGTCGGATCGGAGTGGAACCTAAACAAAGTTGTGTTCGAATAGAAGCCCACCTGACACTGCCAAGTCGTAATGGTCTCGCACGAAATGGGGCACACAATAGAGCCACACAATAGGGAGGGCACCAGAGTAGATACGAAGAACACAACATATGATATGGCGTGCTACCGACGCCTAAATGTTCCACTTATATCTCTGAGTGGACAAGACAAGAGGAAGGAACGAAACTGATTACGTACGATCGGGAAGAGGTCCAGGTAAAACCTGCCATGAATCATCAGCCAAGAGACACTTTACCATTACAGGGCGTCATATGAAACGCGGACTCGGAGAGAATGGGTATGAGGAAAGTTGCATCACGCAAAACAAACGGTGACCGCACGGCGCCCGGCGCACACGACTGCTGCTCATTTGGAAATAGAAATTACGAGAAACTCCGGTCAGATATAAGAAGTGCCCTCCGAAGAGCCAAAGTCTTACATTCTTTTCTTCACCTCATCATCGTTTGCGTGTAATATGTCTCTTCGTAAGACCATCAAGCTCAACAGTGGAACATCTATCCCGCAGATCGGGCTCGGGACGTGGCAATCAAACCCACATGAGGTCGAGAACGCGGTATGTCGTCAAATGTGTACGACATGATCCATCCCGAACCATTGACTGTTCTGCGGGATGGGCGCACAGGTGGTGTGGGCAGTAGAAGCCGGATATCGTCACCTGGACTGTGCGTATGTGTACCGTAATCAAGATGAGGTGATTTTGTCTTGTCTCCTATTGTTTGGTTTCTGATGATGAAGTAATGTGGGACAGATCGGCGCGGCTTTGAAAAAGGTGATACCATCTGTGGTGCAACGCGAGGAACTCTTCATCACCTCGAAGCTTTGGAACACTTCACATCGTCCGTCTGACGTGGAGAAGGAGCTCGATGTCACGCTCTCGGAACTGGACACTCCTTACCTAGACCTCTACCTCATCCACTGGCCCGTCCCCTTCGTCTCGCGGGGAGAATTGCTCCCGCTACGCGCAGATAAGCCAGGTGAGGCCGAAATTGACACGGAAGTATCGCTCGTGGATACGTGGGAAGCGATGGTCGCCCTGCGTAGCACGGGCAAAGTTCGGGCTGTCGGCGTGAGCAACTTCACAATCCCAATGCTCGAAGCGATCATCAAGGCGACGGGCGTGCGACCGGCAGTGAACCAAGTCGAGGCGCACCCGCTGCTGATACAAGATGACCTGGTGGAGTATTGTAAGAAGGAAGGGATTCACCTGACTGGCTTCTCCCCTCTCGGGAACAATAGTAAGTGGCAGAGGTTCGGAGGAGACTAGATACTGTACTGACAACATCGTTCAGTGCAAGGGAAGATGAAGCTGGTGGACTACCCCGAAGTGAAGGAGATTGCTGACCGGCTGGGTGCAACTACGGCGCAAGTGCTGATTGCTTGGGGCGTGGGTCGGGGTTTTTCAATCATTCCGAAATCTGTGCAGAAGGGTGAGCAAGCTGGCGGGTAAGTCGAGCTGACTTGGGAATTGACTGAGGTTGTCAGATCGCATCGTGAAAAACATGGAGCAAATAGAGCTGAGCAAGGAGGACATTGAAAAGATAAGCGAGATCGGGGGAAAGGGCCGTGTCCGGTATGCTACGCCGGCCACGTTCGAGCCCAAGTGGTCGATCAATGTATTCGACGAGGAAGTGGAGAAGAAGACTCAAACTGATTATCGTGTTAAGCTCGTCTAAGCGCATGTATTCCCATAAAAGGAAAACGGAATCTTTTTTTTTTGGTTTGAATTGTGTGTCAGCTTCGATTTCGATTTTGAGACCGACGTTCATAGTCTCGTTTCGGTTTGTATTCATATCACGCCGAGTGTGGTGTATACCCCGATGAGCAACGGTTCTCCAACCGCCTTTCTCTCCTGGGCGATCCTTGCTTCTCTTGTATGTTCTTCTCCTTTCTCCGTCCCCCATAATTCATCCTTCTTTATAGTTTCTTGCATTCCTCCTCTACCATCTTTGGAGCTACGACCGTTTACAATGTCTCAGGTGGAATGCGGGACGCCAGCCTGGCGCATTCAGACGACTAATGACGGTACCTCTCCCACTTTGTATCTCCGTTCCCGTCTCTTATCATGTCCAATCCCATCGCAGTACTCGTATCTGGCCTCGACACCGCTCTTCATCTTGTTCAGCATAGGGATCACCACGTTGAAGTTCAGGGAAGGTGTGTGTTTCCCGTTTGAGCCTATCAAAATGATACACGTGGTATAGGGTTCGTGGTTATCCCCCATGAAGGTGCGCCAATTCGCTCGCCATTCCCGGATCTGATATAAACGACCCAGCTTTACCATTCAGTCCTTCCAAAACCTCCCAATATGTGGCCCAAGAACCACCAACATGTCCTTCTTGGTCTCTATTTTGTCTTTAGCATCGGGTGGGCACTCGAACAGTGCGTCATATCCACGTAACTCCGTTCGACTCGTCGTCTGACCCAACCCGGTTAAGAGTGACCCATTTTGAGGGTTCGTTTCCATTGCTTCTGCATCCTCTTGTATTAAAACGTTCACAAAGAACTCGCCTTTTGGCTTTTTCTCCTTGACCAAGGTCCCGAGAAACGCAACTGGTTCACTAGTTGGGAATACAGAGTATGGTCAATCAGTCAGTCCAACCCCATTTATCATACTTTGACTTGTTCCTCACACCTCCTGCCAAGGCTGTGCCGCCGCCGTTATTGGTATGCCACTCACGACCATGATTGCCCGTCATAACATTCTCACAGTGCGCACCTATCCCCTCATCCTTCCCATCTCCCTCTCTGACTGGAAGTACGGAGACTGACGCATGGATATTTCTCGTTGGCACCTTGAGTTCCTCGACGACCAATGTCATCTTCATCTACGTCCTCGTTCGCTTCCCGTTTTTCCTCCGCCGTGTCAAGGCAGAGGGCGCAGCGCCTGACGTCGTCGTGCGCCTCGCAACGTTTTACGAGCTTAATGTTGGATTCAAACCAATCTCCTTTCTACTCCATTGAATACTGATATGACGGAAACAAGCTCATCCGGATTGTATTTCGATTTCTCGCCTGCATGCCGGTACTTATCCTCGCAGTGGATGGTATTCGCGGAACACATCCGATCAATCGCAGCCTGTGAGTCCTGCAAGAGCTGGCCTCTTTCCCACCCACTCATGAACGTATCTCACCTCGCAGGTTCTGGACGGATATATTATTGATGATTTCTGCTGTCGGACAAGTCATATCTTCTGTAATCACCGTGATGGTAGGTCTCCCCGCGTTCTCGCTACATGCACCATGACGTTGATAATCTCAAAAGATATTCTTCCCACGCTCTGTGACTAAGGAAAATGGTTACCACCCCCGCAGTGCTTCTAATTCAGCCCCAATGCCGATGCAGCCCGATGGTCTCGAATCTCCGGAGCTAACGCAAGCGTCAATGCACTTGGAAATCCACGCAGCACACCTCGGCTCGTTACCTGGGTCTTCAAAGTCTGTCTCACGAGAGGGCACCCCGTCGCCACCACCAGAATTCATGAGGGACGCATACACTCGATCTAGCTCGGACATACCAATAGAAATGGAGGTACCACCAGCGTCGTCAAGGAGAACGACGCTACCAGAGCCTGTCTTACACCACTTTGTACGTCTGTCGGCTTTGACCGGCAGTTTATACCGTTGCTGACGGTGACGTGTGTAGGTTACGACGTATACGTCGCCAATTGGTGAGTATTAGGAAAAGGCTGTTCACGAATAAAGACTAACCGTTTGCGACACGTAGACTTGGTGGACATTCCACCGGACGACACGCAATCAATGAGATGAGTAATTACCAGGGCGTATTTAATTCTACATGCACGTTTTCTCCATCTCGATCTATTGCCATCAGTGATTATGTATCCTCTCATACTCTCCGCTGTACTCATAATCTGTTTGTTCTTCATTTTTATTATTTTACATCCACATCACTATCCATCTAATCTATTAAAAAGAGCTTATTCCGAGATTTAGGAGGAAGTGTATATCTCTTATATCGCCGTCACACAGATTGTACTACCCATCGTGGGGCCGAGGTAGTAGGCTCTGCCTCGATCCATCAATCCTGGAACTCTCAGTTCTCAGGTCAATCGATTGTGTGTGGGTCCCTGTACGTTCATCGTGTACACTCAATCGGGACGGTATCCAGATTCACAGGTATTCTGAAGGAATACACCGTAGCGCACTCCACGACAGTGATTGCCGGGCTGAGATCTTTGAGATGCGTACGTCAGTCTCTCTCATCTCCGCGTCTCCGTATCTTGCGTTCGATCTCCGGCACTGGTAGGACTACTCCGTCCGCGACACAACCTCCGAGGACGGATCACCTATTTGGCTCACGTGCACCTGAGCTCTCACCACGTGTTTGAAATTTGTCACGCGACGGAATGGTTACTGTGGAACCGAAGTGAGACAAAATGCTCTTGTAGATGACAAACCTCGATTCGATTCGACCTCGTCGGCTAGTGTCATGGCTTGTCTTCCAGTCCTGAGACAGGCCCTCCTTTCTCTCTCATTCCTTACCATCTTCCCTCCATGTCCTCACTCCACAAAAATTCTC
>WNFR01004982.1_pt1 | contig 13608 bp, 10 predicted proteins | sample 5400221 | NCBI WGS metagenome assembly WNFR01 (sample SAMN13153357, study PRJNA577476) | soil metagenome | isolation source: 40 cm soil under Madrone tree | place: USA:California | collected 2016-06-14
TACAAGTCGTACTCGACGCGCTTTTCGATGGAGCTATCTCCGCGCCACCCATTGACCTGGGCCCAGCCTGTAATTCCTACCCTTAGACAATGCCGGTTATTGTATTTCCCGACTTCCTGCAGGAACTGTTGCACGAAATGCGGACGCTCGGGGCGCGGCCCCACCACGCTCATGTCCCCCTTCAAAACGTTGATGAACTGGGGCAACTCATCTAGGCTCGTCTTTCGCAGAAAGCTCCCTAGAGGCGTTCGTCGAGGATCTGCATCGGTCGTCCAGCGCGTATCGCTCTCGGACAAGTCGCTCTCTCTCATCGTACGAAACTTATACATCTGAAATGGCAGACCATTGAGTCCTACCCGCTCCTGCACGAAGATAACCGGCCCCCGTGAGGTTAGTCGAATCAGCAGCGCGATCAAACCCAGCAGCGGAGAAGTCCCCACGAGTACCAGCCCGGAAAAACAGATGTCAAAAGCTCTCTTAAGCAGAGCGTAATCCAGCGAATCAGCAGGCGTTGTCGTCAGATCAAGCATTTGCATCCGCCCAATCTGGAATAACCTTTCGCGCACCACTATGCCTTCTCCCAGATCGACTATTGCGCGTACAGGAACAGACAGTTTTTCGAGCGCCTTGATGATGCGCGGAATCTGCGAGAACTGTGCCGCATGAATGGCCATCACCGCTTCATCAATTCCATTCCCGGAGTGCAAAGCGCCGAGATGTTGCAGATCATAGACACGGTCGCCCTGTACGGCGACTTCCTGATCTGGCAGCCGCACGTACGCAATCACTTCACAGGGAGCAAACGATAGACGCTGAAGCCGAATCGCTGCATCCCGGGCAAACTGGTCAGCACCTACAATCAGAAGCCGGGTCGGACGCCCGAGCCGAAGCTTCTTCCGGTACAGGAAACGAAGAGCAGCATGCAAAAGGAGCGTGAGAGCCAGTAGCAAGACTATGCTGCAGACGAATAGCCCACGCGGAAAAATTTCATCGCGGCCAAAAAAGAGCACGCAGAGCAAGACGAAAGCCGTGGCCGCGATTGCCTTGCAAGCGGCTCTAGCTCCGGTCCGCTCCCGAAAGAGTTCGTCGACGTTCGTCACCTTGAACTGCGACGACATGATCGCCCAGACAAAGGCGCTGAATAACACCAGCGTGAAATGTCCCTGATGAGAATACTCCACCGGGCGATCGATGAACGTCAAAGAAAGAGCCCAAACCCGCCACCCAATCTCGAAAGCCAGAAACGGAAGAAGATAAGTAGTGAAATTCAGCAGCAACCGATATATTTTCAACCGAAGCAGCATGTCTGTGCGACCTCCACAGGAGCACTTTTCATGGCAGGGTCATTCATGTCGAGGTTAAGACTGAGTCCTAGAACGATACTGAACGCGAGATGTACTACACGCTAAGTCTGACAGGATTCCTTACCGACAGGGGCTTCGTAGAATTACACAATGTAAAATTGGTCGAGAATTAAACTGTGATGCGCTATCTGTTGTCCGACTCCAAGACTGATTTCAATACCCAGCGCAAAAATTGTGGACGCCACCCGGCACCATTGCCTTCACTTCAAACCCGAGGAAGCTTTCCGTGCCAATTCCGGCACCGTCACATTTCTTCTTTGTTCACCGAAACCGCCGAACTCATGAATTTTCTCCGCAATAAAATCCTCCAACTGCCCTTTGAAGTGCGCCACGTCGAAGCGTTCTGCCTGCGCCCGGATCAAGGCCGGCGAAAACTTCGCCTCCACCGCCTCAAACGCCAGCATCGCCTCCATCAGCGCCTCCGCGGACTGTTCCGCAAAGAACACGCCGCTTGATTCCTCTGTATTGACATCCTCGCCGGGATAGAATCCGGCAACGGTTTCGAGCGCCCCTCCGCGCCCATATGCAATCACTGGTCGGCCCGAGGCCTGTGCTTCTATCGGTGTCAGACCTATGTCTTCTTCTCCCGGAAACAAAAACGCTCTGCACCGCCGATAATGCTCCTGAACAACCTCATCGGGCTGAAAACCAAGAAATGTAACGGTAGATCCGGCCATCTTCAGCAGAGTAGACTTTTCCGGTCCGTCCCCTATCACAAGCAAACGACGCCCAAGTGCGTTGCACGCCTCCACCGCGAGATCAATCCGTTTGTAAGCAACCAACGGACTCACCACCAAATAGAAATCCTCATGAGAATCTGAAACAGAGAAGGAATCAATGTCCACCGGTGGGTAGATCACATCGGACCCACGGCCGTAGTACTTGCGAATTCGCCTTGCTCCATTCTGTGAGCTCGCCACGAAGTGATCCACCCTGGCCGCGCTCGCGTAGTCCCATTGGCGTACGTAATGGCTTGCCAAAGCATAGAAGGCTCTCCCCAGCGAGCCAAAGGGCGCGTCGTCTAAGTAATCGTGGTACATATCCCACAGGTAGCGCATCGGCGTATGGCAGTAGCAAACGTGGCAGGTTCCAGCGCGGGTAATCACCCCTTTTGCCGGACCTGACTCCTGGCTGATCACCAAGTCATAGTCATTCAGCCGAAGCTGCTCTAAGGCGAGAGGAAAGAATGGCAGAAGCGCGCGATAGTAATGCTTCACTTTCGGTAGTTTCTGGAGGAACGAAGCAGCAATCTTGTGCGACTTAATCGAATCCGGGAGCACGGCCGGATCGTACACAATCGTGAAGATGTCCGCCTCAGGAAACATGTCAGCGAGAACACCGAGTATCCGCTCCCCTCCACGCCGGCGCACATACCAGTAATGGACAAGAGCAACCCGCAAGCCCGAGTTGCCGTTACCCTTGAATTTCAGGTCTTTCATCACTGTCGCGCCTTCCGTCCGTCGTCATCTGAAGACAAATCTGCGCCACGGAGCTTTGACCGCTCGCAGTTTTCAATTCAATCCCAGCAATCGCTGGTATAACTCCACATGCTTCCGCGTAGACTCCTCCCAGGTAAACAGCTTCGCGCGTTCCAACCCCTGTGCCCGAAGGCTTTCCTGCAGCTCTGTCGAGTTCAAGAGCTTTTCAATCTTCTCCGCCAGCTCTTCCGCGCTTGCGGGATCAAAATAGAGCGCGGCCTCGCCCGCTACTTCCGGCAGAGAAGCTGCTCGCGAACAAACCACCAGAGTTCCGCTCGCCATTGCCTCCAGCACGGGCAATCCGAACCCCTCGATCGTGGATGGCATCACTAGCAAATCAGCGCCCGCATACACTTTCGGAAGAAGCTCCTGGGAAACATACGGAACAAACGTCGTGGCGTCCTGGATCCCTAGCCGCGAGCATTCTTCGACCAGCAGTGACTTCCAGCGTGCGTCATCTCCCACGATCAGCAGCCTTTGGGGAATGTCATGGCGCTGGCGAAGCAGCATGAACGCCTGCAACAGTGTGGAAATATTCTTGTGAGGTTTTAGACTCCCCACGAAGAGCAGGTACGGCTCTTGAATGCCCAGAGCTTCCGAAACCGCCGCGTACGCCTCCTTGCGATCCACGCAACGGAATTTTCCATTCACGCCGCAATGAATTGCCGTAACTTTTTCAGCTTGCACTCCCAGCCGCTCGACAATCTGTGCCTTCGAATACTCCGAGAGTGTAACAATGTGCTCCGCCTTTCGAGCCACCAGGTTCAGCATCGGTCTCGCATACACCCACGACCGAAGGCTGCGGCTATACACCGGATCCGTGATGTGGATAAGGTCCAGGATGGAAACGAGCAAAGGCCCCCGATGGAGCAACGGAGCGTTGTAGTGAGGAATGTGGAGAAGATCGCAACCCTTCGCCGCCCAGGGAATCGCCAGTTGTTCCCCGAGGGTATAGGTAGGCATGTTTACCATCTTCACCCGCGGGCACCACTGACCCACAAGTTTTGCGTCCCGTTGGCGGGCGATAGCCTGTACTTCAAAGCCATCCGGAGATTGGCAAATGCCGGCCAAAAGCTCCTTGGTATATGTTCCAATCCCACCAGCCAGCCAGCGCGCGTCGATGGTTACGTTTCTAGCCATAATCTAAGGTGATCGCTTATATTCAACAGCGTGAGCCATCATGAATCGTAAATGCGCCGCGTCGCTATCCCTTATGTGGTGACGACGCGTGCTTCACCTGGGGGGTCACTCGCCCACAAGCTCGCATTAGCCGCCAGCAGAGCCAAAAGCGTCCAAAAGAGCGCCTCAAACTGGGCGGTGAACTGGGAATCCACTAACCCCTGCACGAGCAAGGTCACGATCGCGCCAAGTACCCCAAACGCTAGCGCTCGACCCAATTCACTGTCCAACGCGCGCCACTGACGCCAGGCCTCGCGTGCGGCGACAAAGACAAGCCACAAAAACGCTACGAAACCTAAGATTCCCGTCTCGCTGAGAAGTTGGAGATAAATATTGTGAACATTATATATCCCAGCGGGTATCCACGAAATATTGATATAGGAACCGTAAACCGTGGGGAAGTTGCCCCACCCGATTCCAGCGATCGGGGAATGCGCGAACAGATCCAAGGCTGTGCTCCATAGCACCAATCGAGTCGCAGCATCATAACCAATAACAGAATCCTCTGCGTGTGCCGGGTTCAAGGTTTCCCTCGCGATATAAAACCCGAGGGCAAGCGCGCAGACGCCAGCCACAAGAAGCAACCTCCTCCTCCGGCTCCGGACAAAGCAGAAAATTGCCAGAACAAGCATACATCCAAATGCAACCAACCCACCGATGCTTTGCGCGCTCAGCAGCACCGCGAATCCAATCCATACCATGTACCCGCCAATTTTTTTCCACTTGCGCTTACCGATCACATAACAGGCCAGCGCGAACGGGAGTATCAGATTCAGATAGGCAGCCAGTGAATTCGGATGATTCATGAATGAAGCGGCTCTCCCGCTCCAAGGCTGGAAGGAGTCGATAACCGGATTGAGGTAAAACCACAACGGTGTAAAACCACCAGCAAGGTCCTGGAGAATCGCAAAACCCAATGTGACTGCAGTAGAGCAAAGGAGTATTATTAACGCCTTTCGAATCCGCTGCTGGGAATCCGCCCAAGCTAGAACCACAAAATAGAAACCTAAGTCCGACACCATTTCGTACCGTGCTCGTACGGAATCGTGGGTCAGGCCCTGCACCAAAACCCCCGAGGCCAGGACCGCCCCGACGAACAGCAGCGACGCCCATGACAGGGATGGCCGCAGTAGTCGGCTCGTACCCACCCGCCCGCGCCACAACCGCCCAAGAAAAAATCCGGCAACCACAACGGAGCGGAAAACGACGGGTACATTGCGTAGGGGCAAATCGGCCTGCAGCACCCACACGATAGGCAACAGGAAAATGACGAGCAGTAGAAACGGTTCAATCTCCAGGGCCGAAAGCGCGAAGGTTGCAACTCCTCCCACTAGGGCAATGCTCAAGGGCGCAGAGAAGAAGAGACCTGCTACCACCGCTCCGGCAATCCCCAGCGCAAGCTCTGCCTTGCGCTCCGCGAGTCTGCGGAGAAGTCCAGCCGGGGCGATACGGCGCAGGCTATGATACGGACGCGGTTGAGCGCTTTCGGCCATATTCGACGAGCGTCTCGGCAAAGATAGGCTACGTTTCCCGCACGCAGCATTCCCAGCTAAATTCGGCGGCACGGCTAGGCCGCGGCCACAACGAATCCATATAGAATCTCGAGGCCCTCACCCGAGCCATCCTAAAACCCGACCCTTGAGAATTGCTAAATGATACCGGCTCTTTGCAAAGTTAAGCGTCAACAGGGAAACCATAGCTCCCCCAAAAGCCCGTAGCAGATAATAAAAAACAGACGGAAAGGGATAGTTATGCTTCCTCAGCACGTGTCCAAAACCAACCGAGTAACGATAGAACTTATTGATGAGGTCGCGACTGTACGTGGGTATGGGATAGGGATGAAAAATACAAAGCTCAGGGCAATAATAAATCCTGAATCCAGATCCGATGGCTCGTATCAGGTAATCCACCTCTTCGGCGGAATGTTTCCCGCTCTCAGACCCGACGCCGAGCGACTCATCAAAGGGTCCGACCGCTCGAATCACATTTGCCCGCAAGAAAATCGAAAAAGAAGTGCCGCTCCGCCAAACATTCTTCTTGTTGACCCATCCGCTCCGGCGCGAGAAAAACACGTAGTCCGCCGGGCGGCTATCGTCGACGCCTCTCCCGGTGAATCCATCGTAGTTCGAATTCTCATAAAAAACGTGCGCAACCTTCTCTAGCGTATCCGGAACATACCAACAGTCGTCATCTGGAAAGGCTACGATATCACCTGAAAAATGCTGGAGACCAACGTTTCGGGCGCGGGACAGCCCGCGGCCCGAACGCAGGTGCAAAAACGGAAATCTCTCCTTGTACTCGCGGATGAGTGGCTCAAGAAAGCCGTCAGGATTCTGGTCAACGATAATGAGTTCGAAATTGCGATAGGTCTGCAGGTCGAGATGCGCCAGAAATCGACTTAACTCTCCGGTTCTCCCGACGGTCGACAAAATCAATGAAAACTTGACTGTTGCGCGTTCCATATCACCTGGCTCCCAATAGCGCGGACTAGGCCGGAGTTAATGCTCATCCCTGACCGCCACCATTTCAATGACTCCACTTAGCTCGCGAACGAGGGGAGTAGCACAGAAGACCTTGTCCACCATCTCGACTTGACGGTAGAACTTGCCATACAACGACTTGATTTTCATGTTGATTCCCGTCAGGTTCCGGGGCACGACGTTCCGTCTCCAACGCTCCTTCACTGTAAAGTCATGGCGTTTCAAGAGCTCTGTAGCTGTACGAAAATTAAATTTATAGGGGTGGACACTCACTTGACGAAAATCGGCAATCTTTTCCGCCCACGAGTAGCGATTCGGAAGCATAAACACAAAGAAAAGTCCTGAAGGGCGCAGTACTCGCTTAATTTCCTCAAGAGATGCATCAAAGTCATCCACATGCTCCAACACTCCTACCGACAGCACGGAAGCAAAGCGACCTGCATGGTATGGCAACTTGTAAGGATGACCAAGATAGTCTACTTGTTGGGAGCTCAATTCCGGGATAGCCCGCACACCGGGCGACTGCCCCAAATCACAAGAGACAACATCAAGATCACGACGCCTCAATAACCAAGAAACCTGTCCATAACCACAACCCCAGTCAAGGACGGTTCCGTCAGGCTTATGGGACGCGACGAAATCGGCAATGCGGATGTAATTGATCGCGCTCGCAGCCCCGTCCATATGGGCGAAGTAGTCATCGCCCGCTGCTTTGCCGCGGGCAGCCATATTCAATAGGAGACTAAGTTCAGATGTCATAAGAGAACATGATCTAGCGGACGCCCCGGAACTTGCTCAGTAGATCGCGATCACTCATTGGCCGTGAAGCTTTGCGGCCCATAAAGTAAAAGCCCGATGCAGCATCGTAGGCACCCAGCCGTGAGATAAGAAATGTGTCGCACCACGGGATCCAGAAAGAGGTCAGGCGTGCCATACCCCGTAATAGTTTGCGCAAAGTCCCGCGCTTGTTGACGAAGCTCATCCAGAAATACTCCCAAGCCCATGCCAGCGACATTCCAGGGCCCGCCACAATGCCGCTGTCGATTTCAGTGGACCAACGAAACAGGCGCCGATGACCGAGATAGGTGAAGCGGCAAAAGTCATGCTCCGCACCGTGGACCTGTTGCATGAAGGGCGTCTCCGCATAAACCAGGCCCTCGGGTTTCAGTACGCGCTGCATTTCCCCGGCACAGCGGAAAGGATCCGCGACGTGCTCCAGCACGGCTTGAGCAACGACGCAATCAAACGTCGCATCGGCAAAAGGTATATCGTGGGCGTCGAAGATAATGTCGACGACAGCGCCGGGCCACACATCGGAATTTATGATCGTGAAATTGGCGTTGTAAATTGCTTCGGTTCCCAAGCCGCCGTTGGCCGCACCGAGCACCAGGATGCGAGCTGCGGAGTGGAGTTGTTGCGCCAGAGATTTGTAGTTGCGCTTGGAAGCGACATTGCTGTCCGGAGTGGGCAGTAGCCTTCTCCCGAGGGACGGCTTGCGATCCATGCCCATGAAGCTGAACGTCTGGATTTCTGATGTAAGGAACACGCTGTTAGTCTCATGGATGAGGATTGGACGAATGCCGGCCACTGGATAGGTAATTCCGCAGGCACTACATACATAATCTGCTGCAAGTGTTCGCTTGCAGCGGGGGCAGCAAATGGGGATGCCCTTGATCGTGGCGTGAATCACTGGGTCATACCCGGCACCCGTCGTTGCCGCGAACTCGATTGTGTCGCGCTTCATTTCAACTCCTGCCGTTCGCGCCCAACTCGGCAAACGCACCTGCATAAACCGCCGCCGTCTTGTCCCAGGAAAATCGCCGCAAATTGCTGAATCCCCTTCCCTGCATTTCCTCCCGCAAGGAGGTTGTATTGCATAACTGGGCTAATGCGTCCGACCACGAGCGCGGCTCTGCGGGCAAGAACCACGCGGCGTCGCCCGCAATCTCGCGATTAATGGGAGTGTCCAGTGCCAGGACCGGGCATCCTGCGGCCATCGCTTCGAGCATCGGAAAACCAAACCCTTCGTACAAAGACGGAAACAGCAAAGCCGCCGCTCCCTTCAGAAGGGCGAAGAGGCTCGGCCTGGGTAACAAGCCAGCGCAACGGACAAATTCCCTCGAGCTGGAGACTAACGGATTGAACGACTCATGCACGTCCCCGGTAACCAGCAATTTCATTTTGCTGCCGCCTCCCCGCAAGTGCGACACCGCGGCGATCGCCAGCGGCAGGTTTTTCCGAGGCCGGTGTGCGCCCAGCATCACCACGTAGGGTGAATCTGTGTTCACGTGATCGCTGCAAGTGCCGCCACTGCTCGCGTCGCCAATCGCATTCAAGCCCAGCAATCCGACTTCGACCTTCTTGCTGACGTTCGGAAAGGCCGCGATCAGATCGTCGGCGGTTGTCCGGGAATCCGTGATCACTCTGCGTGCCTTCTTCAGGGACGAGGCAAGCCGCTGCGCGAAAAACCGCGTGAGTGGTTGATCGGAGGCGTACTTCAGCAGCAACAAATCGTGAACCGTTACTACACACGGGCACCGCGCCAACGCCGGCAGAAAATCGTTCGTTCCCCAATAGATGTCGAACTCCTTCAGGAAGAGCACGCTTCCTTCAAAGGTGAAGGTGTTCATGTACGGAATCCTGGGCCAGGTCTTTATGCCCTCTCGTTCGGCGCCGGGAAACGGGTGAGCAATCCCCGAAAACTGGAAGCGGCTCGCAAGCTGGGCAAGCAGGTTATCCACGACCACCCCCACTCCCCAGTGCCTTGTCTGCGGCTGCAGCGGCCTTGCATCATACGCAACGATCATTTAACTCGATCAGCTCCAAAGATGATTGCCACACTGGATCTTCATTCCTAACGGTTCATGCGGAAGTGCTCACGACGTCGGCGGTATTGGACGCGAGCGCTTCTTCCAGAAATATCGGCTGCATGAGGCAAGATGCACCGAGCACAACTAGAAGAAGGACGTACGATGTCAGCGTGGCCCATGCGGCGCCGGTCGCGCCGAGGCTAGGGATGAGCCAAAGGTTCATCAAAATATTGCTCAACGCCGATGCACCGGCGCCCCACAATACTGGCTTATCAAAACCTCTGCTGACCAGCACTGTGCCCATTAAGGCGGCGCAGAAGTCCATGGGGATGGCGAAGCTCAGGAGTTGCAGCAGATGAATTGCATTCAGGTCAGAGCCATAGATGATGCGGAGAATCGGAGCGGCCCAGATTGAAATCGTCAACGCAAGGCATCCTCCCAAAGCACCTAGCGCGAGCAGAACCTGCGCCAGCAACTGCCGCGCTTGCCGCCCCCCTTTCATGCGCGACAGCTTCGGGTAAAGCGAGTTAGTCAAAAGATAGTAAGCGCCGAAGATGACAAACAGAATCTTGTACGCCGCGCTGTAGCGGCCCACTTCCTTTGCCGACGTCATCGCCCCGAGCATGACGGTATCGAAATTATGAAACATGAGATTTAGGATCGTGGACACTCCGAGGGGGAGCACCGCAGCCCAGCGAAGCTGATTTGCAATCTCGCTGTTTTGATCCTGGGATTCCGAACGGGGCGATTGCCAGCGAAAATGCCAGAGAGCCCACAATAGGACCGCCCCCAGGACCGCGCTCGCGGCATTGGCAATCGTGATCGGCAGCAGCGTGGTGCCGCTCACACGAATGGCGGCAATCGCGCCTAGCACGAACAGAAGACCCACGCCGCCTCGCCAGGCGCCCAGCCACCCGAAGTGGTCGAGTCCCCACGCCAGCCAATCCAGCGAGAAGGCGTAGGGAATCACCGCCAGCACAAACCCTAAGACATAAAGTCTCGCATTTGCTGGAACCGGCCCCCACGAGGCGTACGCCGAAGCGACCGAGACGCAAACGGCACAGGAGATTAGCCGCTTCTTCAGGACATGACGCATGATCGCTGGTGCCGCGCTCGCGTCCCGGGCCACGAGCCGTGCCCCAATCATTCGCAGTCCCTGATCCGTCCCGAATGTCACGTACAAGGCAATCGTCTGCGAAAGTGCCACGATCCCCAGTAACTCGACTCCGAAGGCCCGGGAGATATACGCGTAGAGACCGAAAGAGGCCAGCCTGGAAACTGCCTCGCCCGCGCCAAGACGCAAAATAGATCCAAAAAGTCTTTTCATCTGAGACCTTGAACGAGTTTGTCATTCCGCGCCGGTTTCGACTGGCCTATGAAATCTTGTATTATTCAAATGCTTAAAACGCTTCCGCGCGCCATCCCGTACCTGTCTTTTGTGACTAGCCCTCAAGCTCCACTGCGGGGCGCCGCCGCGGCGTTTGCATGTCTGTTTTCTGCTCTTAATGATCCATTCCCGTTCTCATTTCGAAGCGAAGCGGCAAACGCGATGCCGTTCTCCGTTTTCTGCACGGCTTCCAGGTCCGCTTCGACCATCATTTTGATCAATTCCTCGAAGCCCACCTTCGGCTCCCATCCCAGTTTCTCGCGGGCTTTGCTCGCGTCTCCCCGCAGGCAATCCACTTCGGCTGGACGCAGCAGCTTGCGGTCGATTTCGACGTACTCCTCCCAGTCAAGCCCCACCGCGCCAAACGCTGCCTCCAGTAGCTCCCGGATACTGTGCGTTTTCCCGGTAGCCAGGACGAAGTCCTCCGGCGCCGGCTGCTGCAGCATAAGCCACATCGCGCGTACAAAATCTCCCGCGAAACCCCAGTCCCGCTGCGCGTCCAGATTCCCCATCATGAGTTTCTTGGCGACCCCGCATTTGATGCGTGCCACTTGGTGCGTCACCTTGCGGGTGACGAATTCCAGGCCCCGCCGTGGCGATTCGTGGTTAAATCCCATCGCAGAGCAGGCGAAGAGCCCGTAGCTCTCCCGGTAGTTCACGGTGATGTAGTGGCCGAATACTTTGGCCACGCCATACGGACTGCGCGGATAGAAGGCCGTCTTTTCCGTCTGCGGCGTCTCGCGTACCTTGCCGAACATCTCGGAGCTGGAGGCTTGCAGAAACTTCGCCTGCGGCCGGTGCCTGCGAATGGCTTCCAGTACCCGGATCACCCCCAGCCCGGTCACATCCCCGGTCAACACAGGCTGGTTCCATGAGACGGGAACGAAACTCTGCGCTGCCAGGTTGTACACCTCGTCGGGCTGGACCGAATGTATGACGCTATCGAGAGACGATTGGTCCGTGAGGTCGCCCTCGACCAATTCAATATCGTCCATCAGCGCCTCAATGCGGTCGAATTTTTTTACGCTGCTGCGCCGGACGATTCCGAAGACCTCGTATCCTTTGCTCAATAAGAGCTCCGCCATGTAGGAACCATCTTGACCCGTCACCCCTGTGATTAATGCGCGCATTAGTCGCTCCTTCTAGATTGAACTACCGTGCTTCTGAAGAAACTGTTGGCAACCTTTGTCAATTTGCCGGCTGCAAATCCATTGCATCCATTTCAATGGCCACGGCGCGCTGAAGCAGGTCGAACGAGAGCACGAAGCGCGACCGATTCTTCCGGCGCACTATGACGCCCTCCATACCCTGGAGGGGACCTCTCTTGACCTGCACGCGATGCCCATCACGCAGGTAAGGATGTGGCTCGACCTGGAGCCCTTGACTTAAGCAGTTTTGAATCGCCTGGATGTCTTCTTGGGGCAGAGACGCCGGATGACCGCCAAAGCTCACCAAGTGAACTATGCCGGGAGTCTGCAAGACGCACAACCGGTCGCTCAGTGCGACGCGCACGAAGACGTAGCCAGGAAAGAGCGGTGTCTGAAGCTTCACACGGCGGTCTTTCCAACGGCGTTCGCACTCATATGTAGGCAGGAAGTACTCTACAGAGCGTTCTCGCAGTTGGACCGCGACGCGCTTTTCATGATTGGCACAGATGTACACTGCATACCAACGGAGCTCGAGAGGAACTTGCGACAAACATGGCTCCGTGCCAAGCGCAGTGGGAGGAGACATGGTTGCTATCTGTTTAGTGCCCATAGGCAGCTCCGCCCTGTCACTTACAGGGTCCTTTGTGACCTAACCCCTTAAGAATTAACGAACTACAGCGAAAACGGCCGCTTACTTAGACGCTTCGTCCTCGCCCCGGCGACCCTGAGTTCGGCTCCTAGTTTCGACCGTGCCGGAATGATCGCCCGAACCGTTCTGTGCGAATTTCGGAAGGCTCGCCTTCACCGTCGAAAACACTTCCTGCGCGAACGCCTTCCGGGTATCGCTCGAATCTGTTTGATCCCATACTTCCTTGCCAAATACCCAGGTTGTAGCGATAGCGAACGCAAACGCTGTTCCCAGAAACATAATCAGCATGCGCGGGGGAAACGACTTCTTATCTGGAATGTTTGGAGAATCGAGCACCTTGACAGTTGGAATCTCTTTCACTTCCTGGACCTTGGCTAGTTCATATTCCTTGGTCAAGGATTCGAAAACTGCTTCCTGCACCCTCGTTCGGCGATAGAGATCTGCGTAAGTAACACCAAGCAGGGGGAGCTTGCGGATCGATGGATATAGTGAGGCCTGCTGCTCATCGGAGGCCGCGGCATCCTCTCCCTTTCCGCCCATTTTCTCGAGTTGGTGCTTTAACTCGTTCATCCGGGCCTTAACGGAGCGCACGCGCACATTGTTATCTGTGTATATCTGCTTAAGGCCTTCGAGTTCGGATTCCGCGGCAATCAGCTGCCCCTGCAGCGTCGCCGCCGCTTCCACCATGGCCTTGCCCTGTTCCTTAATATCGATCGCCGAGTTTTTGCTGGAGAATTGGCTGAACTCTTTCTCCGCAGATTCTAGGTCCTTACTCACGGCCTGCAGCCGTTCTTCAAGGAAGATACGCTCGCGGCGTGCGGACGAGGTGCTCAACTCGGCGACAAGTCGGTTGAGTTCCTCATCATACGCCTCGCCCAAAGCAGCGGCGCGCTTTGGGTCGTGGTCTGTCACAGCGATAGTGATGATCTGGCTCTTCCGATCAACCGAGATCTCAGTGTGCTCGGCTAGGTCCTTGCGCGCATCTTCCATGCGGCGGTCTCTGTAAAGCTTCCTCAGGTCGAATTGCTGTATCAATTTGTCCTGAACGGTGCGGCTCGAAAGAATGCCTACAAAGATGTCACTCGTGCTCTTGAGGCCGAGCATTTCACTTGC
>WNFR01017196.1_pt1 | contig 13608 bp, 25 predicted proteins | sample 5400221 | NCBI WGS metagenome assembly WNFR01 (sample SAMN13153357, study PRJNA577476) | soil metagenome | isolation source: 40 cm soil under Madrone tree | place: USA:California | collected 2016-06-14
ATGCCATTTTCCGACTGGGCTACCGGCCGTTCGGCATTTTAAGTTTTGATACAGATGGTGATCACAGTGCCGCCCCGCAGCGCCGTATCATTCGGCTGGCAACGATCAGGGTAGCCGCCGTGACGATGGACAGAATGGAGACGACTGCATCGAGTACGAAGAGGTGACGCGACCGCTCGACCGCCATCCCCTGAGTTTAGCGCCAACGCATGATCCCGGACCTTCTACGCCGTCATAGCAGTGGCGGCGCAGCGGGGCGGGATTGGCATGGCACTAACGCCCCCAGAACAGCCACACAAAGACAAACATCGCGAAACCGCCAGCAGCGGCGATGCCGAGACTATTGCCAGCGATGCCATCCGCGAAGGCTGGGAGTCGACCTTCCAGATTGAGCCTACCGGCAAACAAGCCTGCGAGTAGTCCGCTCGCCAATGCAGCGATGAACCGAACTATCGGTTGGTATTGGCTCGACAAATCTTTGGGACCCAAAAAAATCAGCGACATGAGATATGCTATATTTATGACACCGAGCAAGATGACGAGCATCTGGGTCTTGGCATTCTCGATCGGCTCATCAACAGTGACCGCCCCAATTGTCCGGTTCGGTCTGCGAACTGCCCTTTCGTTGATCCGGATCACCTCCTGAGCCAAATCAATCTGCGATTGCCTCATGGTCCATCGAACCTCGGCACCGTCCTCTCCGAATCTCCAATATGCGACCACTCTGCCTTTGAATGTCTTCGCTCTTACCGGATATGGCTTGCAATCATCGGGCACGTAGCCCTCAGGGAAAACGAGGACCATCATCAAATCGGAAAGAGTATTGTACATCCAGGCATAGCGACCATTGCCGATCGCATCGGGCTTGACTTCATAGTCGAGCAAGGTTGTCGTCGGTTTATTCGCTACGGAGATAGCGCCGCCTGCGATCGGATAGAAGTCTTTGGGGGGCGCGTCGGCGTTCCACGTGACGTGCAATCGCTCGTCTCTCCCTTCTGCTTGCCGTTCGACGAAATAGCATTGGCCAATAAGCTCGCCTCCCTCAAACCGCATGTCTACAACAATGAGATCGACTGGAAATTCGGGCGCCATGATTACCTCCCGCCATGTGGAGGTGCCTAATGGAGCAAGTGAAATGAGGGGAAGCAAGCCCGCGTTGGCTGCCGCGGGCTTTTTGCTGAAAAGAAAAGGAACGAGCCGCCGCGCCTAGCAAGCCAGCCCAGCGGCCTCGCCCCGGAGGGCCACTACCCTACCGGCCCTCTCGAAAGAACGCATGGGCAAAAAGCCGACGTGTGCAGCATTGCCAAGGAGAGCGACATGTCAGGGCCAGTAAGCGACAGCTACCAGGGGCCTCCAGAAGACGGGCCGTATGTGCCGTCATGGTGCTATGGCGACGGCCCGAAGATGTGTCCTTGCGGGCACCATGAGGGGCTATCACAGCGATGCAGGACAGTGCATCCATGCGTCTCGCTGCGGCTGTACGGGGCTGCCAGCCGATTGCCTCACGCCTTAGTGATCCCCCCTTCTGCAATTGGCAGCGTCGTGCGACCGCCGCAAAATGCAGGCCTTGGCTCCTCGCTGGAGTCCATAATGCCGATGGCCGTTAATTCGGTCCACTCAGCGGCAATCAAGGGGCGGCCTTCGGGTCGCCCCGCGTTATTTTAACGATTGCAAAACCGTTACATTTCCCCTTACTTCCCGCCCTCATGCTGGTCTTCATCGACGAATCAGGCGACCCCGGTTTCAAAAAGGGCTCTAGCCCAACGTTTCCATCAGCTTACCGGCCTATCCGAAATAAAGAATGAGGCGCAGCCGACGTAATCGTCGATTGCGCCTCGGCCAACCGCGCGCGGGGGAGGGGGATAGCGGTCGGTCGCCATAACAATTCAAGAATTGCAAAACAGTTCCCGAAGTGAGTCGCCGCCCGACGCCGCTGACCTGGAGGGGAACGACCTTGAGTAAATCACCTGCCCCGCCTCGCACCTTCACGGTCGCCGACGCACACGCGCTCGCCGACCGCCTGGAGCGCAATCAGCGTCCGCCGAGCGACCAGACGATGGCCGCGAAGCTGATCAGGGCGTTGCTTGCCGGTCGAGTCGCCGGCGACGTTATTGTGCTGCAGGGCGGGTGATCGCAGGCTCGGCGCCGACGGCCGCAGTGACGCTTGGCGTTGGATTTTGCCGCAAATTTCCGCTTTTGTTGAAAATTGCTTTTTTCGACCGGCCGGTGGGGCGACCTGTCTTTTCTGTTTGGTAAGGCCCCGGCCGTCTGCCGGACCCGGGCGGGGTGTTGTCAGGAGGCCGGGGCCGCGTGCTGGAGGGATGTGACGCCAAACCCTGCACGCAAAAGGCAAACGCGGCCGACGGCGCCGTGTTCCTATTCGTTCGGTGGCGGCGCAGCCGGGGCGGCTTGCGGGGGAACAGACCAACAAGGAATTTTAGCAATGCATTTTCACACAGACCTGAACCTGAAGCCCACCGAAATCAAGCCTCCCATCACCAGACGGTGCACCCCAGCAGTCTTCGCTGGCCCGCGTGCGGCTGAGGCGTGCGCTGCGGCAAGGCAGCACGATCGCCATATATGGCGGCGTGCTCGTGCTGATCGTGCTGTGGGGCGCCTACGTGGCGTCCTGGTGGCAGGTGGCGGTGCGCTGAGCCTGCGGCCAGCCCCGATTGACGCCGCCGCTCGATCAGCACGATCGGCCCTATCACCTTTGTTCATTTGGATCCGCAGTGCCTGCCCGCGCCCATTGTCGCGGGCTTTTTTCTGAGCAGCCACGCAGCGGCGCCGGCCGCACAAAGCCGGCAGCCTGAAGCTTAAACCGGTGTGGCTGGCAAGCCCGCCCAGTGGGCCTCGCCACCTCGGGGGCTACTACCCTACCGGCCCCCTCGAAATAACGCATGGGCGTAAGCCGTACAGCGCGAAGCAGCAGCGGCGCCGGCCGCGGAAAGCTGCCGGCAAGTGAGCCGAGCAGTTGCGCCATCGTGGCGGCGCAGTCGGGAGCGCGCACCGCTGCTTTTGCTGCGTATTCTTGTTCGATCATGCGCATTTCAATCCGTGCTCACCCACCGCCGAATATAATCAATCGCAAGCGCATATTGTGGCGGCATACACGCCTTGAACTCGCACCGTCGCGCTCTGCTCACGCCTGCCTTACGCATCGCATCATCGACGCGTTCTAAAATCACATCCAGCGGCTTGCCGTCCGCGACATTGACAAAGACTTCCGGATATCTCGGCATATTTAAACCCTGGCAGGTTACTTGGGCTGCGCGGCCAGCTCGTAATAACGCGTGGCATTAGGCTAGCGCTTCTGCGGGCTGGGCTTGCGCGCCGGGACCACAGCCGCCGAGGGCGGAGATGCTGAGGTCCTGTCAAGAGTGCCCTGCTGGGGCGCCTGCAACTTGGCGATATCGGCGGCAAGCTTATCGACGCCTTGCCGCACCACAGCGAGATCCCGTGATATCGTAACGATGTGGTCGGCACCCATTGGCAGGGCTGGCGGTGCCAGCCAGGCGAAGTGTGGGGACCAACTCGCGATCGTCTCTCTGGCCGGGCCACCGTAAGATTGCCAAGCCAAAGTGCCAGTAACACCAATGATAAGAAACGCCAGGAAGCGGACGAAAGATTGCACTCTCGTGGTCCGGTTCAATTCGCTCGGGTGAAGAGGCGGCTCGTCCGGGCTAGGATTCATCAGCATCCCTCCTCTGCCGTCTGAGCTGATGCACAGCGGACATCATCGTGTGATTTGAGCAAGGCGGGAGAACAGCGGCAAACGTTTAACGATCGGCCCTACGCCGCGGCATATTCGCGCCCTGCGCCTCCAGCCTGCTAATATCATTGCCGAGCTTGTCGAGGCTTTGCCGCGTTGCTACGAGATCCGCTCTAATCCGGTCGTAAGAAGCGCTGGCAGCTCGTGGTGCCAACCAACCGTAGGAATGCCAAACCACCCCGGCGGCAAAACCAACGACAAAAATCATCACGACGCGGGCGTAGGGAAATGGGAGCAGCTTATCGAGCCACAGCCTCGCTCTCACGATCAGGTTCTGCACCAAGGCGCGAAGAGACAACTTATTCGATCGCGGGGCGCGGCCTTTGGCGGACTCGGATATTGACGAAGCCGGATTGGGATTCATTGGCGCCCCTCCATCTGCTAGCTACGCCTAGGGCACCCCGGTCCCGTGCTGAGGGAATTAAGTAACGGGACCGGGGGCTCTGTAAGACCACGGTCCCCCTTCCCCATGCCGAAGAGGACCGAGGTCCCGCGTGCGGCGCCCCATCCCATCTAGGGCCGCACGCGCAAGACAAGACGCAGGGTCGATCAGGCATTCCGTGGGCGGAAAAGAGGCCAATGGCCAGATATCGCCCGCGTGTTGCAATTCAGACACGGCCTTCAATAGCCGCCGTGGTGCGTAACCTTTTGCATTGTCATGACTTTATGCCGTTGCCGGCCACTCACTCCATGTTGGCCCTTATGCACAGAGGAAGCGCTCGCCAGGCTACGTTTTTTCCTCGATCAGCACGCAGCAGCGATCAAGGGGCGAGTCGTAGTGGCCTCTGCGCGGGTGGAACGGCGTCGGGCCAGCGACTAGGCAGGAGAAGTCCCCCCATCACCCATTCCACTTCTCACTGCGCTCCCGCTGCACCGCGACACTGGCGGGATTGCGGACCTTGATCCAGACCGGACACCGACCTGATCGATAGGTGCCCGTCCACCCATCATCGGCGACGTGTTCGTTGAGCAGAATGCCCGCCCGCGGTATCGCGCAGCAGGCGCGCCAGCGCGCTGGCGGACGTGGCAACGGTCTGCGCGCGATCAACCTTCGAGCCGCGCCGTGGGCTTCTTGCGAGCGGTTGAACGTGATTTCTTTGTCGAATATGTCGAGAAGCCGACCGACAACGCGCGATGGCGCGGGCGACTATTTTGGCGGAAGCTCTGTTCAACTGGGAGGCTTTTCGAAAACGGGCCGCGGCGGCGCCGTTGGGAGCATGAGAAGGAGGTGCAGATGCGTGCCATGCCGAGACCAACGCAATCCGAGTTCTTTGAGCGCTCATCGCTTCTCAAGCCGCCAGCCGAGGCGCCTGCTATTCGTCTGGTCGATGACCAGTTCCCGAGTTGGCAACCTTCAGTCGGCAGCCTGGTCCCGCTCGGCAGGGTCAGTAGCCTAGTCCCGCTCGGCAAGCTCGGCAGACTATATCCGCTGGCCTTCGCCCGCTACCTGATTGCGTTTTCTATTGGCGTAGCTGTCGCCTTCACTTGGCAATCCTTCGGCAACGCGACCAGAGAGGCCACCTCGCTCAAAGCAATCTCGCTCGATATCGACGCGGTGCGGCAGAGCATAGACCGGATCGCCACCGGTGTCGCCACCGGTCAAGAGCAGATGACGCGCAGAATCGAGCACAGCATTGAGCGCAACACCGACCGGCTCGCGACTGGCCAGGACGAGACGACGCGCGAGATCAGCGACCTGCAGACTTTCGAACAGTACGTTCTTCACAGGATCTCAACGCTTCCGCCGCGACCGGCCCCTGCCACGGTGTCCAAGCCCATTCTGCGGTCGCCGCAGTCACCGATCCAGCTTACTACCGCCAGAAATCCTTAAACCGATTCGGCCCCCGTAGCTCTGATTTGGCCGCGTCTTCCAGCCACCGTCGGCCGGCATCTGTGATCCTGATACTGCCGACCGCAATCGCCTTGCCGGTCTCGCTCTGTACATTTGCAAGCCCGGCGCGGACGAGCTTGGCGAGCATTTGGCGCGTGAAGCCCTGGACGTGCATGATTGCTTCGGTGGCACCGAACGGATTGCAGGCGAGCAGTCGGAGTGCTCGGCGCTGTTCGCCCCCGAGATGACGTTTTCGCGGCCTCACGGTGAGTGTGTGCGACATCGTAGGCATCGTGGGAAAAACCCCGCCGGTTAAGGCGGGGCCAAGTCAGGGGAGGTAGAAGTCATAAGTGTCCTGTTGGGACATTCCCGACGTATCTGAGTCATTCGCCGCCGACTGTCGCGTAGCCAGCACAGCCCGATCATCTCCACCGGAATCTCGCACCCTTCGTCGGCGAGCGCCATCCGCCCCGCCGCCGTGATCCTCACCCGCGCCACCTCGGCCGCCTGCCACCAGCGCGGCGCGGCAGCCAGCAGCATGGCAAGCGGCTGTAGGCCAGGCTGGCGGCTTCTTTGCCGGGCGGGCCCGTTGGGCTGCTTGGGCATAGGGGACCGGGATCAGAGTTGAAGCCCCCACGCAACAGGCCAACGCCGGCCGCAGCGGGGCGTTCCTGCGCCGAAAGGTTGGTCATTGAGTTTCTAATGGACGCGGGGATGGGCTCTATCGCCCTTCGAGTGTTCGCCTGCCGGTGTCCGTGATCATGAAGCGGCCGACTTCGATCATCTTTCCGCCTACCCTGACAGGCTTCCACCGTACAATTACGAGTCTCTTCCTCACAAGGACACCGATCATTGCTAGCGTAAAACCACGGGCGAGCATCATCGTCTCGGTAACGCCGTTCATATCCGCGCCGGCCACCAGGGCGAGAGCGCGGCGCTGGTCGAGACTAAGGTACGGTAATATCATCGCTGTGGCTCTGCCAGGCCCTCGCGTCGGTGTCCTGTAGATCTGCTTACGCATGTACAACCAAGGATCACGTCAGAGCCGGCCACAGCGGCGTGTTCCGAATTGTGGCAATTGGGCAGGCAGTTTGGCAAACAGGCAGGCAAAGCCCCGGCCCGGCCCTCGGAAGAGACAATTGCGGATCCATGGGGCCGGGGCAGCGTGAGGCCCCGTCTGGGCAGCCCCATACTTGGCTGCCCGATCCCCTTCCGGCCGGCGGCAGTGATCCGGAGGCGGGACAACCTCGACCGGCTTGGCACCAGCGTTCATAGTCTCGCGCTCCGCACCTGCAAGCCCGGCGCGGGGGAGCCCGGCCAGCACGCGGCGGCTGAATCCGCAAGGCGGCGCCTGTATGGCGAAAATCTATTAATCTTCGGCCGCAAGGGCAGCCCGGCCCTTTTCGCTTATCCGCACCTTAGTGACCTCGACCGTCTCGCCGCCGGCCGGGACCCTCTCATACATAGTCGTCGCGAGACCACAGTTGAGCAGACCGACGACCAAGCTCGCGTCGAAGCCATGGGCGTCCAACGACGCTTGCGTGGCGCCATCGCGCCCTGCGGTCGCTAGCATCGCGAGAGCGCGGTGCTGCTTGGCAGTGAGGTGCGGCGATGTCATTGTCCGGAACTCCTACGGGCGCTGCGGCCCATCATTTCCCCCGCCTGACCTCCTCATAGCGCTTGGCGAAGGCCGCCTTGGCCTCATCGAGGGCGTCGGCCATCCCGCTGTTTGGGGGCGGCGCCGGCACCGTCTGCAGGAGCCAGTGCCATTTCATTTCCCCATGGATCGGCTCCCTGTAAATCCGGCCGATCCGCGTTTCATCAACGACGGCGTAGTCGTCTTCGCCCGTGTCGATCGGCTCGCGTCCTTCGATGCGATCTTGGGCGCGCATCCTGCGGAGGATAAGGGTCATCGTTCGTACATCCTACGCGGTCACTGGCGCTGCAACCGTGCCATCAGCTTCGTCGCCTGCACCTTGAACTGTTCGGCCGCTTTCTGTTTATCGGTGGCCTCGACTTCGCCAAGCCGAATCGCTTTCTTGGCCGCGCGGTAGATGGTCCACGTAGCGGGCTGCGACGTCGGTTGCACCTTGCGCGCCACGTCAATCCTCCTCGGGTGGAAGCTTGGACAGCAGGTGGGGCCAGTTGCGAGCGACAATGCCGCGTATTTCGTCATCGACGGCAGCTATGACCTCGCAATCGCCTGCTGTGGCGACCTTGCCCCGTGTTCACCGCGGCGAATCTTGCGGATCTCCTCATGTACGAACGCACCCGCCTGTGTTGTGGGGGCTTTGCCCGCACGCTTGGCTCTTCGAGCCTTCTCGATTGTCCTTCTTTGAGGCATAACATTCTCCTTGCAGAACCTGCATGGCAGCCGCGTGGGGTGTCAGCGCACATCATCAACGCTCGTGTCATTCAAATTGATCCGACCAACCATTGAACGATCCGCAGCTCGGGCAGATTGCGTCACGGTGGCCGCTGTTGTCGCAAGGTCAAGCGGAAGAAATACGATCTTCGCAACCTTCATCATTCACCAACGAAGTACGACCGTGCTCTTTGCCAGAGACGTAGTGCGAATTTGCAAGCTGATCGTGATTGCTGCCTTGGGTCGGCTGGACTATTGATGAACGTGAGCTTGCCATCCCATGATCGCCTCGGGACCCAGCACAACAGCGCTTCGATCTAAAGCCTAAGCGATCAGCCGCGATACGACCCATGGGTCAATTAATGACGGATAGTGGCGCGCGATTGGACCACATCACGTTATGCGGGGGTTTTTTTCAGTACGCCCGGTCGTGGCGCGATCAATCGCAGCCATGATGAGGTCCGCGGCTTCGGGCGCTTCACCCCAGCGAGAGAGTTTCACCCATTTTCCCTGCTCAAGGTCCTTGTAGTGAAGAAAGAAGTGACCGATTTGCTCGCTCAAAACCGGCGGCAAGTCCTGATACGAACGAACGTCCGCATAGAACGAATGTACTGCGTCGACTGGCACGGCCAGGATTTTTTCGTCGTTGCCCGCCTCATCCTCCATAAGCAGCACACCGACTGGGCGGCATCGCACCACAGCACCCGGGACGACCGCGATCGGTCCTAAAATGAGCACGTCAATGGGATCACCATCCTGCGAAAGGGTGTGCGGAATGAATCCATAATTGCCGGGATAGAACATCGCGGTGTGCCAGAAGCGGTCAACAAACATGGCCCCAGATTCCTTGTCGACCTCATATTTAACCGGAGCGCTGCCTTGCGGGATTTCAACGATAACGTTGATGTCGTAAGGCGGGTCACGACCGACCGAAACCTTGGCGATATTCATATGCGCGAGCCTCTGAAGTGAAATGGGACGCGGACGCCCCAATGGTACAGGCTTGTTGAAGCCGTGGTTGGAAAACCGCATGTGATGGTTACGTAGTCGACACTTGTGCAAATGATTCTTGGCATCAGACACTTGAAATCTCGGAAACTGGCCCCACCACCGACAAGCGTTAGTCATCTGTCAGGAATGTCTCTTCAAGCCGGGGAAGTTTTGACGACGGCCCGCGTCAGAATCGTAAGCGTCTGGCCGCTGTGGTTGCCTTCACGTAAACACCTCATATTTGAGGCACGAATGCGAAAAAGGTATCGCGTGAGGCCAGTCGCGAAATGACTGAAGCCAGGGCCGAACTCGTGATGCTGCGACCGACAATACCTGCCAGCGCTTGTTGCGTATGTCCTGGGAGATTCGGGATGGCGAAGATACTCAAAGTCGGCGATCATGTGAGTTGGAACTCCGAAGCCGACCGAGTCAGCGGCCGTGTCGTGCGCGTGCACACGGGGGATGTGAACTACAAAGGCTATATCCATCACACGAGCACGGACGATCCACAATACGAGATCAAAAGCGACAAAACCGATCATATCGCTCTGCACAAGGGTCGAGGCTTGAGGCATCTCCGCCGCTGATGGCCTTCGAGGTTCGTTCAACGCGCGACCCTCAATGACATACCATCCTAGGGTTAAACTCAATTAACCATGTTGAGATTCAACAGGTTGGCCAAGCGAATCGGGGGGCCAACCGATGAGAGCGAATTTGTTTTGGTTGAATGATGAGCAGTGGGCGAAGATCAAGCCTCTTATTCCAACGAACCGACCTGATCGGAAGCCGCAGAATAATCGACGGATTTTGAGCGGGATCATATATGTGCTGAAGACGGGATGTCGGTGGCAGGACTGTCCACCGGAATACGGACGCTGCGCTTCGTGCCATACCGATCGCAATTTCACCCTTTCGATCGGCGAAACAAGGTATCAAAGCATACCGGGCCATTCGCGGTGGGGGCTGGCGCTAATCGTCGACCTACTAAACTCAGGCGATCGTCGCCGGGTTCCTAAGGAGGGAACCGGCGCCCCGGCAATCATCTGTTCGACTTCGCTGCCCGCCCGCTGCGCCGCGACACTGCGAGATTGCGTATCTTGATCAAGACCGGGCACGACCAGATCTATACTGCCGTCGACCTTCTCTGACACGAGCCTTCGGCGCCAGGCCAGCAGGTGCGCGCGAAGACGATAGGGCCGCTGGTCAGGCCGGATGCCCAGCGAGCTCAGGGCTGTCCATACCCGCCCCCGGAGCCATAGACGTTCCCCGTTGCGAAGCTGGCATCATCGGCCGCAAGTTGGACATATATCGAGGCGAGCTCCGCCGGCTGTCCGGGGCGGCCGAAAACAGTCTTGCTGCCGAACTTCTCGTACTTCTCCTCCGGAGCACCGCCGCTGATCTGCAACGGCGTCCAGATCGGCCCCGGCGCTACGCCATTTACGCGGATCCCCTTGGGTCCGAGCCGCTTGGCCAGCGACTTCACGTAATTCATCGTCGCGGCTTTGGTCTGAGCATAGTCGTATAGATCAGGCGACGGGTCATACGCTTGCTCAGAAGTCGTACCGATGATGCAGGAACCTGGCTTCAGGTGCGGTAGGGCGGCCTTGATGATCCAGAACGGCGCGTAGATATTGGTCTTCATCGTCGCATCGAAGTCCTCGTTCGTGACATCAAGGATCGAGGATCTTGATTGCTGCCGAGCTGCATTACAGACCACGATGTCGAGCCCGCCGAGCCTCTGCACCGCCTCGGTCACCAACCGCTGGCAGAACGCCTCGTCGCGCAAATCGCCAGGGACGGGAACCCCGGTCCGGCCAGTCTCCCTGACGAGTTGGATCACTTCCCGGGCGTCGGGCTCTTCAGAAGGAAAGTAGTTGATCGCAACGTCCGCCCCTTCGCGCGCGTAAGCGATCGCCGCAGCCCGTCCCATGCCGGAATCGCCGCCGGTGATTAGCGCTTTGCGACCTGAGAGGCGACCCGACCCGCGATAGCTGGCTTCGCCGTGGTCTGGCCTTGGGTCCATGTCGCGCGCCAAGCCGGGCCAGGGCTGTGTCTGCTTCCTGAACGGCGGCTTCGGGTATTTTGAACGCGGATCTTCCATGGTGAGCTCGCTGTCGTGGGTGCTGGTGCTGGGCTGATCCATTTCCTGCGCGAATGTCGGACCTGCACCGGCTGCCGCCATACTGATCCCGACACCGCCAACGACCTCCCGCCGGGACAAGGCGTTGCATTCGTTCTCGTCCATTGGCTACTCCGTTACCTAATGATGGCGAAAACCGGTGAGGACGGATTTGGTTGCCCAGAACAGCCAACGGCGTCTGATCCCGCCAAATATTGATGCGCCAGATCGTATCCGGAGCGATTGCCGGGCGACCAGGGGCGATCCGCGTTACTGCAAAAGGTTCCGTGACATTTAGGGCGGCCTTCTGCCCCAGACATTGATCGCCGCACGCGGCAACGCGTCCGGAACTACTGTGTTTTCCTCCGAAGGCTGGGGCTTCTCCAAACAACACAGGAGTTAGCTATGCGCAGCACAGTCATCGGCTTGGCCGCCGCCGCGACGATTATCACAGCGGGCTCAACGTTAAGCGCCTCCGCTTGCCCATACCATGAGGGCTATGGTGGCCCACGTGGTGAGTATGGTCGTAGCGAGTACCGACCAGAGTTTGGTCGCCGCGAGTACCCTCGTGAATTTGGGCGCCACGAATATCCCCGTCGGGAATTCGGTCACCGCGAGCACCGTCGTGAATTTGAACGCCGTGAACATCCCCGCCGCGAGTTTGGTGGCGGCGAATATCCGCGCCGAGAGTATCGTCGGGGCGAGTATGGTGAGCGTGGTGGCTACGGTGAATATCGCGACTGAACCCGAACGACTGCGATGCGCTCTTTGCCAGCGAAACTCTCCGGCACGCCTGTGCCGGAGAGACGTTAGTAAGTGGGAAGCTCTACAAGTAGGCGAATGGAGTGCGTCATGAAACTGAATTCGGCGCAGGTCGAGCACACTCTGATGCAGTTCGAAGCTCAGGTGATCCCCGAGGACCATCCGTTAGTTCCGAAATTGAACGAATTGTTCGGTGACCACACGTTCTTCCTCGACGGTAACGGACTGAATGTCGTAGAGCCGAATGAGAGTATCGAGGCGGGCCCGCCGGCAGGGACGGTGGTAAACGTTGCCAACTGGAGCGATGCGCAATTGACCAGTCTAACACCCCACGAACCTGAACCGACGGACTTGGTCGTCATACTTGAGAGTCAGCACTGATCGATTGGAGTCTCGATCGCTTTATTAACAAGAACGGGCCGGCGAACCGATGGGCCGAGATCGTGCACCGTCGCGCTGTCGAGCATGACGCGCCGAGCAGATCTACATTAATCTCAGAGCGGCGCCGTCGCTCGAGGCATTCGGCCGTGGCGCTCCAAGCCGCCAACCCGTTCGCCGCAGGTCGCAGAGCTCATCTAGCAGCCGGTGGCTGTTGGCTGGGCGCGCCCTGGCGCTGCCGTGGACGCTCACACTGGCGCGGCCGGGCGGCGACGGCGCATCACGTTCGGCGCAGGAGCACGGCTCGCCGGGTTGAGGATCCCGGACCGCTTCTGGTGCTGGCACCCCCGCGAAAGGTGACCATATATCGCGACTTCGTCGCACTCCGATCGGAAGCAAAAAATGAGCAATCTCCCCCTGACCGCCGCAGGTCGCGCGGTACTTGAAGACGAGTTGAAACAGCGTATTCGGGTCGAGCGACCTCGTCTCGTGCAGCGAATTCAGGAAGCTATCGCCGACGATTCCAATCTGGCTGAGAATTCGGAATATCAAGCTGCCAAGGCGGAACAAGAAATCAATGAGGCCCACATTGTCGAGCTAGAAGACAAGCTCGCGCGTGCCGACGTAATCGACGTGTCGAAGCTTTTCGGCGATACCGTCAAATTCGGGGCTACGGTGACGCTGATCGAAGAAAATACCGGCGAGAAGAAGGTTTGGCAGATAGTTGGCGAGCCGGAAGCCGACGTGAAGAAAGGAAAGATTTCCGTGACTTCACCGATCGCGCGCGCGTTGATCGGTAAGACCAAGGGTGCCAGCGTAGAGGTTGAGGCTCCAGGTGGCGCCAAGGTCTACAAAATCCTCCGAGTGGGGTGGGCTTGAGGACAGGCTGACCGACTCGTCGCAGCTTGTCCCTTCGCACGTGAGAAAGCCTGCTTCCTCGGTGTGAAACGAGAGCGCGTTTCGCGTATGCGACAAACGACCGTTTGTCGCGGGCGGCATTTTGGCCCAGTTGGCGCGTTGTGCGCTAATCCCATTTCGCAGTTGCATAGTCAACCTTCAGCCAGCGCATCGAAAACTCCGCATGTCAGCTGCGACGGGATCGCCGAAATTGAGCGAACCACCCGAAAAAGACAGAACGCCGATTGTTGAACGCAAGCGCAGTGGAGTTGAGCCATCCCCTCTGTCACCGGCCCTGGAACGGCGCATCCGGCAACAAAAGCTACTCGCCGAACTCGGGGTGACGGCCCTTCAAGGCGCGAGCTTCAATCAGCTGTTGGACGACGCCGCGCGCCTGACGGCCGACGGCATAGAGGCCGAGTTTTGCAAGGTTCTCGAGCACATTCCGACAGAGAAATGCTTGTTGGTCCGCGCCGGTGTGGGCTGGGAGCCAG
>WNFR01004983.1_pt1 | contig 13604 bp, 7 predicted proteins | sample 5400221 | NCBI WGS metagenome assembly WNFR01 (sample SAMN13153357, study PRJNA577476) | soil metagenome | isolation source: 40 cm soil under Madrone tree | place: USA:California | collected 2016-06-14
GTGGTGAGCGATTGGACTTCCGTCGGGGAATTGGTTGGGCACGGAATCGTCCGGGACAAGGCGGGGGCCGCGCAAAAAGCGATGACCGCCGGTATTGACATGGACATGGTGAGCGATTCTTACCATCAGCACCTGGCAAATCTGGTGAAGAACGGCAAGGTTTCCGAAGCGCGGCTCGACGCGGCTGTGCGGGATGTGCTTCGCGTGAAATTTGCGTTGGGCTTGTTCGACGATCCCTTTACGGACGAAACGCGAGAGATTCAGGGAGGGCTTCCCAAGGAACGCGTGGATGCCGCGCGGCAAGCGGCTGAACGTTCTTTCGTCTTGTTGAAGAATTCCGTGGCGGGGTCTCGGCCGATTTTGCCTCTTACCCGGGAATCAGGAACGATCGCCCTCATCGGACCGCTGGCGGATGATGCAAGAAATATGCTTGGCCCGTGGTCAGGGCGTGGCCGGCCGGGGGATGTGGTCACGCTCAAAACCGCCCTGGAGCAAAGAGTCGGCGCAGAAAAAATCCGGTACGCCAAGGGTGGAGAACTTCAAACGGCCGGCGACGCGGAAATAGAAAAGGCGGTCCAGACGGCCAACCAGGCGGATGTAGTCCTCATCGCTCTTGGAGAAGAAGCAGCAGAGCAATCGGGAGAAGCGGCTTCGCGCGCGCATCTCAACTTGCCCGGGCGACAGCAGGAATTGCTGGAGAAGGTTTCTGCCACGGGAAAACCCGTGGTGTTGCTGCTCTTCAGTGGAAGGCCGCTGACACTTCCCTGGGCATTTGAACATGTGCCCGCGATCGTGGCCGCGTGGTTTCCCGGAATTCAGGCCGGCCCCGCGCTCGTGCGGGTTCTCTTCGGCGATGTTGCTCCGAGCGGGAAGTTGGTGATCAGCTGGCCGCGAACGATGGGACAGATCCCAATTTATTACAACGCGCTCAACACCGGCCGCCCGGCGGACGGTATTGACCTGACGCATCCCCCGAGAAATTCTCTGGAAAAATATGTTTCACGCTATATCGACGAGTTGAACAACCCGCAATTTCCGTTCGGCTTCGGACTTTCTTACTCGCCGCTCGAGTATTCCAAGACGCAAGTCGATTCCGCGAAGCTGAACGCATCGGCTTTAAACGCGGGTCTGCGGGGCGCCACGACAGACGACGCTCCGCGCGCAACCGCAACAACCGCGACCGTGAACGTGAAGAATACGGGAAACCGCGCGGTGGATGAAGTCGTCCAACTGTATGTCCGCCTGATTGGCACCAGCATGGAAGAACCGGTTCGCAAGCTTGTGGGCTTCAAACGCATCTCCCTTGCTCCTGGCGAAAGCCAGACGGTGAGTTTCCCGCTTGGCGCTGAAGCTTTTTCCCTGTGGGATATGCAGAATAATCAGAGAGTGGAACCCAGCCGCGTCCAACTCTGGATCAGTCCGGACTCCTCTCGCGGGCTGCCGGCGGAACTGGAAATCGTCGAATAGCGAGGTATTCCTTAGTGAAAATCCACGAACCAGGCCGGAGAGAATGGCTGCGATTGTGCGGCGCGTACCTTTCGGTGGCGCCGTTTGCTTCCCTATTGAGTTGTAACAGTGGCTCGCAGCGCTCTCAGAATTCCGGTGGCATGCCATTCCAGGGAACTGACGCGCAGTTGCTGGATGATCTGCAGCGAGGTTCCTTCCAGTTTTTCTGGAATGAGACCAATCCCGCCACGGGACAGGTGAAAGATCGCGCCTTTCTGAACGGCAACGACACCCGCACGATGTCCAGTATCGCCGCGACCGGCTTTGGCCTGACGGCGCTGTGCATCGGGGATTCCCGCGGGTACGCCAAGACTTCGGACATCGTCACGCGGGTTCGCAACACGCTGCAGTTCATTTACCAGCAGATGCCCAACGTACACGGTTTTTACTACCACTTCGTGGACATGAACACCGGGCAGCGCTGGGCCCAAAGCGAGCTTTCCTCCATCGACACTTCCCTGCTGCTTTGCGGCGTCCTGACGGCACGCCAATATTTTCAGGACGCGATGATTCAGGATCTGGCGACGAAGATTTATGCGCAGGTGGACTGGCCCTGGATGATGAACGGAGGCCCCACGTTTTCGATGGGCTGGATGCCGGAATCCGGCTTTCTGGCCGCCCGCTGGGAGCACTATTGCGAGCTGATGATGATCTACCTGCTGGGAATCGGCTCCACGACCAATCCGGTTTCACCGGATAGCTGGAATGCGTGGACGCGTCCGACAATTACCTACCAGGGACTGACTTATATTTCGGGCAACGACCCGCTCTTCACCCACCAGTATTCCCACGCGTGGTTTGATTTCCGGAATAAGAAGGATGCGTACGCAAATTATTTTGATAATTCGATCACGGCGACAAAGGCGCACAAGTTGTTCTGCCTGTCGCTGAAATCGCAATTCGGCGATTATTCTGACGACCTTTGGGGAATTTCGGCTTCGGATTATGCGAAGGGTTATACAGCCTGGGGCGGCCCGCCACCGCAGGGGCCGATTGACGGCAGCGTCGTGCCTTGCGCAACGGGAGGCTCGCTACCGTTCGTACCCACTGATTGCCTTCGCGTGTTGCGCACGATTCGCGGCGCCTATGGACCCAAAGCGTGGGGCCTCTACAGCTACGTCGACGCCTTCAACCCGCTCACCGGCTGGTACGACACCGACGTGCTGGGAATCGATCTCGGCATCGCGATGGTGATGGGCGAAAATTATCGCACCGGCCTGGTGTGGAACACCTTCATGAAGAATCCCGAAGCCCAATCGGCGATGCAAAAGGTCGGCTTCAAGCCGGCTTAGAAACCCGCGAAACTACTTTCCACTTTCATGTGAGGCTTCTTAACCCACATGAGCATTCGAAGAGTGTTTGGGAAAACCTGCCAACGAGGGAGCTTCCCGGGGTGTGGGGAACTCGTTGGCAGGTTGCCGCCTTGCGCAAAAGGAGGCGCCGGGGTGGAGCGCCTCCGGTAAAGGGTTAGTTAGAAGCTAAAGCGGGCACCCAGTGTGACGACGCGGGCAGCAAGAGCGTTTGTAATCGTCCCGAAGTTTGAGTTCTGAGTGTTGTTCGAGATAGCTTCCGGGTTGAGATTCAAATTGTTGAACAGGTTGTAGGTGTCCATGCGCAACTCAATCCTGGCGTTTTCGCCGAGCACCGGCACCTTGGGCAGGCCAAATCCCTTGGCTAGCGTCAGGTCCAGGTCTCTATATCCGGGCAGGTTGAGCGAATTGCGGTGGACACCAGGGGGCGGAGGGAGCGTCGTGCCGAAGAAAGCAGGGTAGGGTGGGGTCGGGGAAAAATACGCGGGGCCACCATTCGGAAAGTTCGAGTTCGCGACAGTTTTGAATGCATCATTGCTGGTGCTGCCGCCTCCGCCCCCCAGGTTGGCAGCAGGGAGCAGCGACCCATAGCCGCAACTTGAGCAATAGGTCTGTCCGCCATTGACATTCACAAACGGACTCCAGGGGAATCCGGAGTGAAGATTGAAGATGCCGCTGAGCGACCAGCCGTCAAGGATTTTTTCCTTCCAGCCCTGGCCGTGAAAGAAAACCGGTTGCCACACGCCAAAAAGCTTGAGCGCCTTGCCAACATTATAGTCGCAGCGCCCGTAATCAAAGCCGGAGTTAAACGGATAGGGCTGTTCCGAAAAGGGCGCGGAGCTAGTGTCCATGCACTTCGCCCAGGTGAATTGCGCGTCAGCCGTGAACCCACGCGAGAACTGATGCTTCAGGTCGGCGAGCATGGCATTGTAGTTACCTCGGCCGGAAACGCCCCAGAGATCCCCGCTGCTGATCTGTGGGTTGGAGGCGAAACCCTGGGTTGCAGGGACGGCAAGCGGGTTCTCATGGAAGAAGGTGTCACGCGAAATGCTTCCCTGATATCCCAAAGACGCTACGAATTGGTGTCCCAGATCGTATTGGACATCCGCCGAGTAGTGATGGACACGCAAGGTGGGAAAGTCCTTTGGGAAAATGGTGATGAACACTGATCCGGTCGTGGGCAGTCCGTTCGGGCCGAAGCTAGAAATCGCGTTCGGGTTAGCAGGATAGCCGCCGATGGCGGTCGGACTCGAGGAAAGAGCGTAGACAATGCCGCAGTTCGGCAGGGGCTGCGCGCAACTCGAAGGGTTGCTAAATTGAAAAACCGGGGACACCGCCAACCCAGGATTTCCTACAATGTTGGCCGAAATAGCGATTTGTTCCCCGTTATAGCTCAGGCCGTAACCCCCGCGCACCACAAGTTTGTCCTTGAAATATGACGGACTCCAGGCCACACCAATCTGCGGCCCGAAGTTATTCTTCTGCGCATCCCAGGAATGTCCCGCGTGAACAGTCAAGCCAGTCAGGTAATTCGCCCCCGGGCCAGGGGTGGCCACAAACATATTGCCCTCCTTGGAGGAGAGTGGACCAAAATAAGACCAGCGCAGTCCCAGGTTCACGGTCAGATTCCTGCGGAGTTTGAAGTCGTCCTGGACAAACAATCCCCAGATTGCTTCGCGGTCGTCCTGGCGAACAGTCGTCGGAAATCCGGTGTTAGGATTAAAGGTCTGCCCATTACCCCCTTCGCTTTGTGGCGCATCGTTGAGGAAGTCCCAAACGTTGAAGAAGCTATATCTTGGCACGCCGGAGCTGGGACTGCTTTGCAGGAAAAAGAGGCGCGTGAGTTCACCGCCAAACTTAATAGTGTGGCGTCCGTAAATCTTGGTGGCCACATCCTTAAAGGTATACGTCCACTGGTTAAAATTGTTGCCGACGTTCGGCCCAAAAGAATTCACCGTAATGCTGCCGGTAGGAAGGATACTGTCTGTGGGAAATCCGACCGGAGATTGCGGGTTGGAGGCGATTTCATTCCAGTTCCAGTTTGCCGCATTTACGCGGACCTCGTTCAGGAGCGTGGGTGAGAAAACGTGGTTCCAGATTGCAGAAACCGCCTTGTTGATCTGGTTATGGTGGAAGACATCATAGCCGCGGTTGCCATTGAAGTTATCTGTTGACTGGGGAACCCAGTAGATGGCAAAGCCGATGCGGTCCTTCTCGGTAACATTCGCATCGAGACGGCCATTGTACTGGGCAGCCGTAAATTCGGTCGGGTTGATCGTGTTGTAGTTTGCAAGGTCAGCCACGTTGCCCAGCGGGCTGCCAGCGGTTCCGCAGCCTGTGCCGGCCCCTCCGCAACCCGGGTTCGAAGCACTGGTCCAGCCCAGATCCTGTGTGCCCAGGCCTGTCGTCAGAGGAGTACCGACATTGATGCCCTGGCCTGGAATCGTTTTGCAATTTAGCCCTTCCGTCAGGCCGGCGGTTATGCAGGTAGCGTTAGGATTGAGGGTGCCGTTCACACCATTGCCGGGGAAGGTTAGATACTTCGAGGCGATGCTTCCCGCAGGCGCCAACGCAGCGAATGCAGGTGTCTCGAACCAACCGCTGCCTTGGACGCTGGAGGTGGGCTCGCGAACGGTCTCATAGTTGAAGAACGCAAAAATCTTATTTTTCCAGATAGGGCCACCGACGCTGCCGCCGAACTGTTCGAACTTATTGGCATCTTTCGTCACGGGATTACCCTGGCCGTTGAACGGCTGATGGGCGTTCAGGCCCGGCTGGTGGGTCGTAAGAAAGAGACTGCCATGGTAGTCGTTCGTGCCGCTCTTGGAAATAATCTGAATTTGGGTGCCGCTGAAGCGGCCATCCTCGGCATCATAGCTATTGGAGACGACTTTTACGCTATCGACGGAATCTTCCGACGGTGTGATGATCGTCGAACCGCCCCAAACGACACTGGTTGTGCTGATGCCGTCGATGGAAATGCCGTTATTCTCCGTTTGTTGTCCACTTGAAATGACCTGCGCTCCGTTTTCGGTCTTGAAAATGCCGTTCGCGCCACCGGAAGCCCCTCCGCCGGTTTGCGTGCCGGGAAGGTTAAACCCGCCGCCGCCGCCGCCCTGCGACCCATCCGCGAATGAGCCAGGGGCCAACTGCGCAAGCTTCAGCACGTCTCGCCCAAACGACGGCAGGTGCTGAATTTGGTTTGAGTTGACGACACCATTCAGTGACGCGGTCTCCGTATCCATAAGTGGAGTTGAATCGCCGCTCACCGTGATGCTTTCGGTGACCTCCCCGAGTTCAAGCTGAATATTCAAGGCGTTCGCTTGTTCCGGGATGACGCCAACATTCGCGAGCGTCTTCTTCTTGAAGCCCGCCTTCTCGATGGTGAGGGAAAACCGGCTGGAAGGAAGGGCGTTGAAGTTGTAAACCCCGTTCTCGTCGCTGGTAGCGGTCAATTGCAGATTGGTGTCCAAATTCGTTAACGTCAGAGTCGCTCCGGAAACAACGGCCCCTGCCGGATCGGTCACCACTCCCTGAATCGAAGCCCGGTATTGCGCGCGAGCCGAAACGGCACAGAGCAGGATAGCTACCAACAAAAACATCTTGCGTCGCATATTCGTTCACCTCGGAATGGATATCGTGGAGACCTTCTATCTCCCGACTTGACCCCACTTCTTACGGCTTGAAACTAAATTCAGCACACTGCTTGCTCGAATGTAGCTGCTCTCCTACGGCTAAATTTGTTGGCTGGTGGTTATCGCTAGGCTGCCGGCATCTTCCTGCCGCAGGGCATTCCAAATCGAGATGGCTTCAACTTGTTCCTTGACTGCATTGGCTTTCAACTGAACGTCGAAAGCCAGGCCCTCGGAATCCATGATAGCGCCTGGAAGGCTGGCATCGGATCGAGCACTTGCACAAACTGCAAGAAATAACGCGCAAACAGGAATGAGAATCACCCGAAAGGACAGTCTGGAAAAGCGCACGCTAACTCCTTCGCCTTTCTAAGTTTTTCGGATGCTGCACCACACCCGTTAGTAAATCGGTTGAGCAACGATTTCCCGGAGTATATGTATCTGTTTCTTGGATGTCAACAATCGATTCTCCGGGGCCCGCCCTGCCGACCGCCTGGGATCGAGAGCTGAGCGGCAGAATAGAACTTGCTTGGCGTAAGGCTCTTCCGTCAATATCACGAACGGCTTGAGCCGTATTATTTAGGGGTTGTCAGCGTTGCGGATTCCCAATAATGAAGGATGGGTACTGGTGTTGACGTCTTCTGCGGGTGTGGTCAGAATGAAAACCGTGAGGTCGTGCAGCCGTGGCGACGAGAATGTCCTCCATCTCGGGGCCCTCTGGATACGTGTTGGAGCCACTCCGGGAAGGTGCGGACTTCACGCTTTACCGCGGCCGACAGCGCGGCAACCGATCGACAGTCCTAGCGATCACGCCTTCCGCAGAACACCCGGCACCTAACAGTCTCCAGCGGCTTGAGCACGAATACTCACTCGCGGCCGAACTTGATCCTGAGTGGGCGGCCAAGCCTCTAGCCCTTACTCGTCACGAAGGGCGGACTGTCCTCTTACTCAGCGACCCTGGCGGTGAGCCGCTGGATTTGGTTCTTCAGAGGGACCAAGGGCGACAGCTCGATCTGACTCACTTCCTGCGCATCGCCATTGGCTTGGTGGCTGCACTCGGGCAAGTCCATCGGCGCGGTTTAATACATAAGGATATCAAGCCTGCGAATGTGCTCGTCGATGATGCCAGCAACGCGTGGCTCACCGGCTTCGGGATTGCGTCCCAATTGCCGCACGAGCGCCAGTCGCCCGTACCGCCCGAGATCATTGCCGGTACGCTCGCCTACATGTCGCCCGAGCAGACCGGCCGAATGAATCGCTCCCTCGATCCGAGGAGCGATCTCTACTCGTTGGGCGTTACCTTTTATCAGATGCTCACGCGCGAGCTGCCCTTTGCCGCCGCCGATCCCCTGGAGTGGATCCACTCCCATATTGCACGCCAACCGACACCACCTGTTGATCGCGTCGCAATCCCCGAGCCGCTATCTGCTATCACTATGAAGCTCCTCTCCAAGAATGCCGGGGAGCGTTACCAGACCGCCTCAGGCCTGGAAGCCGATCTTCGCCACTGCTTGGCCGATTGGCAGTCCCATGAAGGGATCGATTCTTTTCCGCTCGGCGCGCACGACGCACTGGATCGGTTGGTGATCCCCGAGAAGCTATACGGACGGGAATGCGAGACCGAAGCGCTGGTCGAAGCCTTCAACCGGGTCGTAGCGAACGGGGCAACGGAGCTCTTGCTCGTATCCGGCTATTCCGGTGTTGGCAAATCGTCAGTGGTAAACGAGCTGCACAAGGTGATTGTCCCGACCCGCGGACTTTTCACCGCAGGCAAATTCGACCAGTACAAGCGCGACATCCCGTATGCGACCCTGGCACAGGCCTTCCAAACTCTGATCCGTCAGATCATCGTCAAGAGCGAAGCGGAAGTGGAACAGTGGCGGTGTGACTTGGCGGAGGCGGTCGGGCCAAACGGCCAGCTGATCGTCAGCCTTATCCCTGAGCTGGAGTTCATCATCGGCAAACAGCCGCCTGTCGCCGAACTCTCGCCGCGAGATGCGCAGAATCGGTTCCAGTTGGTGTTCCGGCGCTTCCTCTGTGTGTTCGCCCAGCCGGAGCACCCGCTCGCTCTGTTTCTTGATGATTTGCAATGGCTGGATGCTGCAACCCTCGACCTCATTGAGCGTCTGGTCACGGATTCGGAGGTCCGGCACCTGCTGCTCATCGGTGCCTACCGGGACAACGAGGTGAGTCCGTCGCACCCACTCCTGCGGACTCTGGAGGAGATCCGCAAGGCTGGAGCGCGAGTCCGCGAAATTGTGCTGGCACCTCTCAGGCTCGAGGATGTCGGCGCGCTCGTCTCCGATGCTCTGCATTGCGTCCGGGATCAGGCGCGACCTTTGGCGCAACTGGTGCAAGAGAAAACCGGCGGAAATCCGTTCTTCGCGATCCAGTTCTTCACCGCGCTGGCCGAAGAGGGTCTGCTCATCTTCGACCCCGTCACGCGGGCTTGGCAATGGGACATGAATCGCATCCGCGCCAAAAGCTACACCGACAATGTTGTGGATCTCATGTCCGGGAAGCTGAGACGTTTGTCCACACCCACTCAGGAAGCTTTGAAACACCTCGCTTGCCTAGGTAATGTCGCCGAGGCCGCCACGCTGGCGTTAGTTCGCGGGGAAACGGAGGAGGCGATGCACGCGGCCCTCTTGGAAGCTATTCGCGCCGGACTGATCTTCCAGTACGAGAGTACATACAAATTTCTGCACGACCGGATCCAGCAGGCGGCCTATTCACTGATTCCCGAAGAGCACCGCGCCGAGACTCACCTGCGTATTGGCCGAGCGCTATTGGCGAGCATGTCGGCGGACGAGCTCACCGACCTTCTTTTCGATGTCGCGAACCAGTTCAATCGGGGCGCCGCATTGCTGTCGGATCCGGATGAAAGAGCACAGGTGGCGACTATCGACCTGCGTGCCGGACGAAAGGCCAAGGCGTCCGCAGCCTATGCCGCCGCGGGCGGGTATTTTTCAGCGGGCATGGCGCTGCTCGACCAGAGAGCCTGGGACAGCCAGCCCGACTTGGCGTTCAGCGTATGGCGCGAGCGTGCTGAGTGCGAGCTTCTGACCGGTAACTTCGATACAGCCGAGCAACTGATTGGGGAGCTGTTGCAGCGCAGAGCGTCCAAGGTCGATCAGGCAGCCATCTATCGTCTCAAGATCCAATTGCATGAAGTGAAGGGGGAATACCCGCAGGCCGTAGCGAGTGGAATAATATGCCTGGAGCTGTTCGGCATCGACATTCCAGCACATCCGACCCAGGAGCAGGTCCAGGCCGAATATGAGACGGTATGCCAAGCCCTCAATGGGCGGCCGATCGAAGGTCTGATCGATCTGCCGCTGATGACCGATCCTGAGTTCGAGGCAGCCGTGGAGGTGCTCTCGGGCCTCACTCCCCCTACCCACACATTATAAGAGGGCGCCCCTTTGGAGTAGGTTTTGAGTGCTGGCTCATTCCCTACAAGAAAGGAACACCCTCATGAGTAGCACTAAATATATCGGCATGGACGTACACACGGAAAGCATTTCTATCGCCGTGAGGAACTCCCTCGGCAAGCTAGTGATGGAATGCGTCATCGAGACCAAGGCGAGCACTATTGTGCAGTTCATCGACGGGCTGCGCGGAGATTTGCGCGTCACCTTTGAAGAAGGAACCTGGGCGGCCTGGCTGTATGACTTGCTGAAGCCCCACGTCACGGAAGTGTTGGTGTGCAATACGCGAAAGAATGCCTCGAGAGACAGCAGTAAGAGTGATCGGATCGATGCCCGCAAGCTGTCCGAACAGCTGTATATGAACAACATCAAGTCGGTGTATCACGGAGAGCACGGCTTGCGAACGTTGAAGGAGCTGGCGCGCAGTTATCTGACCATCAGCAAAGATCTCACCCGGGTCATGAATCGGCTGAAAGCCTTGTATCGCAGTTGGGGCATTCCGTGTGCCGGCAAAGAAGTGTATGCCCCACGGCACCGTGCGGAATGGCTCGCGAAGATCAGCGAAGCCGGGGTGCGGCGACGCGCCGAACACTACTACCAGCAGCTGGATGTCTTGCGCCCCCTGCATCAGGAAACACGCCGAGATTTGTTGCTAGAAGCCAAGAAGCACAAGCCGTGGAAACTGCTGCGCCTGATTCCGGGGATCGGCCCGATCCGGGCCGCCATCGTGATCGCGGTGATGCAGACGCCGCACCGCTTCCGCACCAAGCGACACCTGTGGACCTACAGCGGCCTGGCATTGGAAACGTATGACAGCGCGCAATACCGCGTTGCCGAAGGACATCTGCAACGTTCCAAGAAACCCGCGACGGTTCGTGGTTTAAATAAGGACTACAACCACGACCTCAAAGATATTTTCAAAGGAGCGGCCATGAGAGCCAGCACCGCTGCTGGACCAATGCACGATTTCTATGAAGCTTTGCTCGCCAAGGGGAGGAAGCCCACGATGGCCCGCCTGACCTTGGCAAGAAAGATTGCCGCGATCACGCTGATCGTGTGGAAGAAGGAGGTACGTTTCGACGCCAACTATTTGAAACCACAAGCAGCTTGAGCGCCTCTGGCTGAGAGTCCGTTCGATCCCTGGGAACCATTTCCTGGCGGTGACCGTCGGGTTCTTGAGACGCTCGATTTCGAGGGGAAGTAGCAACCGGTAAAGTCAGGCCCGTGTTTGAAAACACGCGAGTCTCCGGAGCCACCCTATGCCCTCTCGGACAATCGAAGAAAGCCATTAGGCCACGAGTCTCCGATAGGACCATGCATTGCCACTCATGAAGTGGACAATCGTCAGGCTTGTTGTTTCAGAAACGATGGGTGCCGTCACAACAACGAAATGGAACCACAGGAAGGAAGAACTGCTTCTCAGCTTCGTACGCGAAGACAACGACCTGACCGCCTGAGGAAGACCACTCTTTCACTCGGTTGGGATGAATGCCGAAAAAAGATCGGCATCGAGCCGACGGGGAGCTGTTTTCTCTGGACATTCCCTCTTATAGGACTTTTCCGACTCCAGTTTGGGTTACTTGCAGATATGCTGCATGGTGAAGATCGGACTGCAGCATGGGACGAGCGGCGCTTTCGCGTTAGGCTGCGGCTATTTCGGGAACATCCTCGGTCCAGTCTTTCATCGTTACACCGATGGTTATCGCTTCGCCAAACTCGCCAGCGACCTTATCGAGAAACACGACTTCTTCGCTTGCAAGGCGAAGATCTACCACCTAATGGGACACGTCACCATTTGGACGCAGCCGATTGCGAGCGCGTTGGAATTCATGCGTGCGACGTTCCGGGCTGCAACTGAGACGGGTGATCTGGTCTCCGCTTGCTACGGCCTGGTACCTCTGATCGCAGCATTTCTGTTGCGGAATGATCCGCTCGATGCGGTTTGGCGCGAGTCCGAAATCGCGCTGGACTTGGCCCGAAAGACCAAGTATCGCGACGTCGTGGACATCATCCGGAGCCAGCAGCGCTTCATCGCTACGATGCAGGGCCGGACTGAATCCGTTTCCAGTTTCAATGACGAGCAGTTTGACGAGGCGACGTTCGAGGCGCACATGACAAGGGATCGGATGTCGTTGATGATCTTCTGGTACTGGACGCTGAAACTGAAGGCGCGGTTCATGGCGGGCGACTATGCCGAGGCTCTCGGCGCAGCTGAGAAAGCAAAGCTGCAGCTTTCGAGCTCTTCTGCTCTAATCCACGTGCTCGACTACGTCTATTATTCCGCACTGACGCTGGCTGCATCTTACGAGACCGTATCGACCGATCAGCAGCAAGCCTGGCGCGAACTCTTGACAGCCCACCTTGAACAGCTGCGCGAGTGGGCCGAAAACTATCCACCGACCTTCGGCGACAAGCACGTCCTGGTATCGGCCGAGATCGCTCGTCTCGAGGGGCGAGACGCCGATGCGATGCATTTGTACGAAGAGGCGATTCAATCGGCTCGCGAAAACGGCTGCCTTTGCTTTCGAGCGGTAGTTCTTCTACTCGATTTTCTCTGGAGGCAATTTGGATACCAAATCTCGATGCCTCTCTCGCAAGAGCGAAAGAGTTCATTTCAAGTCTGTTAGTCGCGTAAGGGAATTGTGTTCAGAGCTAGCGTTCCATGGAGCGATGACGAAGTCTCGACTTCATGTCAAAACGTCGAACGCTCGACAGGACCGGTGCGGATGCGAAGGAGGCAGGTGCACTGCGTATATTGAAACCTCTGGAGTTTGATCTAAGGCCGATCAGTTCCCTGCTTGCGACGCAGGCGCTCAATCCTAAGGGATACTTGCTGATATGCACTGGAGTCACGATTGAAGCTCAGCGAGCTTCCGACGTTGGAAAACAAGTGAAACCAAGTAAGTCCTTTGGAATCTGGAGCGGGCGATGGGAATCGAACCCACGTCCGAAGCTTGGGAAGCTCCCGTTCTGCCACTGAACTACGCCCGCTCTGCTCTCTAGCTTGTTGATTATACACAATTAAGCGTTGCTCGCACAGACCGGTCATTTTCCATTTTTTCCAAAACTATGCAAACCATGCTTTTCTCGCGAGAAGGGTCAGTTCCTGCGTTTCGGAGTAAATTTCGTAAGTCTTCTAGAGCCAGGAGCTTAAAGAGATTCATCTCAGATTCGATCTCTGGTCGTGGTCAAGAACAAAAGCCCGCGAGGCTTCGGATGTAGGATTCGCCGGATGACACTTAGGAACGGCGAGACAGTAGCGATTCCTGTGCGAATCGTCGCCAAACAAGAAGTAATTCCTTTCCTTCCGGGTTGCCCGTTCGGGAGTAAGAGGAAAAAATCGCCCCGGGATGAGCTGGCAGATCCAGAATTCTTAATCTCTATATCAAGCGGCGAATTGAATGTGTTGACGGCGGTGGTCCTGAACTTTGAGAACTTGGTCGCGAAGGTACTCCCAATAACAATTTCCTCCGCCGCGATGGTGAAAAAAAAGGGGCGGCTGATTGGGATTGGGATTTTTGAACCTGACGAACACTTCTCCACTCTCGATAATTCGGCCGCACTTTGCGCACTGCTGTACTTCAGGCATTGTTTCCTCACTTATAGAGGACTCGAGCAGGCCTTTGCGATGTTAATGGGTGACACGCAGGCCTCTCGAGACCGTCGGATACTGGTCCTACGGTAGGAACTTGTAACCAGAGCCATGGACCGTATGAAAGTGCTTG